>Ga0272444_10003059_pt1 | contig 15258 bp, 12 predicted proteins | sample SSMForm13_FD_201033 | JGI IMG/M metagenome (GOLD analysis project Ga0272444, IMG submission 201033) | Marine sediment archaeal communities from Little Sippewissett salt marsh, Falmouth, MA, United States - SSM-Form-13 | ecosystem: Environmental > Aquatic > Marine > Wetlands > Sediment ...
GGGCGATGTAGTAGAATATGATTCATTGAGTATTTTGGCTCAAAGTGCAGCTGGCTCGGACATAGGCAATAGTTCTGTCTCATCTATGCCAAGTAGTTCCGCGAAGCGGCGGAGGAAGACTCTTAGGTTGAGCTCTTGCTCCACTGCCAAGTGCGCCTGGCGAGCAGCTTGGGCGTACAGGTCAGTATGGCTCACGAAATGGGTTAGAGATTTTATGATGTCTGATTTCCTACAAGAGTGACAGCAAGTCCCTACACCATATTTTTTGATGAATTGAGCAGGCGAAGCATCTTCTGGACCGTGATATAGGACGGGTCTCCCAGCTGCCAGGTAAGCGGATAGTTTGTTCGGAAAACACAAGCGCACCGAGGAACTCATAGCCTTATCGAACCAGTAGGGGACATAGGCAATATCAACGGATGACATTATGTCAATGGTCTCTTTCAAAGAACGCCATCCCAAAAGCTCGATGTGCAACCGTCCTTTTGCTTGAATAGGTACCCACTCGGAGAGGACTCTCACAATTATCTTACGTTTATCAATACGCCAATCAACACTGGAGAGTGCTTCAAGAAGGGCCTTCCATTCATTGTGAGCATACATGAGACCGGCAAAGCCAATAACAAGGGTCTCTTTGCCGGCGAGTTGTGTTGCTGGGGGGTGGATGAGGTTTGGATGAACTCCGTGGATCAATACAACAGAGTTCACTCCGTAACGTGTTTCATACTCTTCTTTCATAGCCCATGAGGCCACACTACACCTTTCTGATCTCTGCAAGGTTTCGACAAATATGCGCTGCATCGTATGTGTTGACAAAGAATCGATACGTTTATCAAAAGCCGGTCTTTCAGGGGGATCCATAACGCTTGTTATCAATGGTAGGCGAAGGTCGTCAGCCAGTCTCTTTGCCATATATATGAGGGTAGGTAAAATGAGTGGGGCCCATATCATGTCCACATTGAAGTTCTGAGCAATTTGGGCTGCCTTCCGGAGTAAGGAGTGCGTACGAACATGTCTGATATATTGATGCAGAATGAAAGTCGATAAGTGTCCAATTCGAGGGCCAAACGGCCTGATTGCATGTTCACGGGGAAGAGAGGCATAATACACTGGAGCTCCAGCAAAGTGCCTGGGGTGGGAAACTATATTCAAATCTGGTGACAGAAAAAAGCAGCATAGCTTTCCCGCTGGATAGTGCTCAACAAGCGTTTCATGAAACACCGTGCCTGCATGCTTGTAGGACGGCGACCAGGTGCTCAACAAAAGGACGCGAGGTACTGTCACTTTTTGTCTCCTATGATCATAAGTTCATCCGCAAATGCACGTAACCCAGCACAATTCTGCTGACCGCATTACTCACGTGAATCGCCAAGTACTCGGGCGGCACTGTCCATTGGCACTTCTGATAAAGAACTCTCCGTACGCATTGTAAGATCATGTTTGGATCCACTCCGCTGAGCATATTGCTGCCACACTCGATCGTTTCGGGTCGCTCAGTAACATCACGGATGGTCACATTTGCTACTTTTAAGATGCAACACTCCTCTTGCACAGTACCACTGTCGCTGAGAACACACAAAGCATTGCGTTCCAGCGTAATAAAGTCAAAGAAACCAAATGGCGCCAGGAACCGGATGTGTTGGTTGTCAAGGCTGACACCGAAGGACTGCATGCAAAGCCGGGTACGGGGATGGGTGCTGACAATGATCGGCAGCTTATATTCTTCTTGCAAGCTGTCAAGGGCAGTGGTCAACCTCTGCAACCGGTCTTCGACATCGACATTTTCCTCGCGATGCATCGTGACTAAGAAATAGGCGCCTGCATTAATACCGAGGTCGGCAAGGATGGTAGACTGCCGAATCTGGTCATCATAATATTGAATAACTTCACGGATGGGGTTTCCTGTCACGAAGACGCTCTCGCCCGGGATACCCTCCCGGAGAAGATTGGCCCGGCTACGCTCTGTATAGGGCATCAGGATGTCGCTGCTGTGGTCAATGATTCGACGATTCACCTCTTCTGGAACCCGGTCATCATAGCAGCGATTGCCAGCTTCCATGTGATAGACAGGGATACCCATTCGCTTGGCAACTATAGCTGCCAGGCAGCTGTTAGTGTCTCCCAGCACCAGCAGCCTGTCCGGTCTTTCGGCAAGCATGATCCTTTCGCTCTGTGCAATGATCTTGCTGATTTGCTCCCCGAAGGTGGCACCTTGCACACCGAGGAAATGATCTGGTTGCCTCAACTTTAACTCCTGAAAGAAAATCTCGCTGAGCTGAGGGTCGAAGTTCTGACCAGTATGTACCAGCACGTGTTCACAAAGCTCATCCAGCTTATGTATGACCAAACTCAGACGGATGATTTCCGGGCGCGTGCCCACTATGGTCAGCACTTTCATGTTGGAATGTCTTCTCCGAACACAGTTGTGTTTTCAACGAAGAGCTCGCGCTCTTCTAGCAACGCGGCCAATTCCGCCTTTGTCATAATGCAATCCGCAGAATTAAACTCCTTTCCCAATGTGGATGTTTTATCCACTGATGGTTGAATTTCCGGGAGCACAGGCAGAATGACATAATAGCTCCCCCGTTTCAAAGTGCGGTGGGCTTCTTCTTCGGAAACTAGAATTTCATGCACTTTTTCGCCGGGACGAATGCCGACTACCATTGTCTCAATAGGACGATCGCCAATCAGCACACGTGCAAGCTCCAACATTTGCGCCGAGGGCACACGCGGAATGTAGGTTTCACCTCTGTTTGCCTGTTTGAGGGCGGTGAAGATCGTATCTACGGCTTGGTCCAAGCTCAAGAGAAAGCGGGTCATGTCTGGCGTGGTAATCGTCACAGGCCCTCCACTGCGAATCTGTTCATGAAAAAGCGGGATGACTGAGCCCCGAGATGCTAGCACATTTCCGTATCGCACACAGATGAAGCGGGTGCGAGGACAGTCCAGATTTGCTCGGACAAAGATCCTTTCTTGAATAGCTTTTGTCATACCCATGACGTTCACTGGTTTGCAGGCCTTATCGGTAGAGATACCAACTACTGATTCAACTGGAAGTTGGTTTTCTCGAATGGCACGAACTATGTTCTCAGCGCCCCAAACATTGGTTTGGACTGCTTCAAAGGGAAAGTACTCACAGGTAGGAACTTGTTTGAGGGCGGCCGCATTGAACAAAACGTCGCATTCGCGCAAAACACGATTCACGCTATTATAATCTCGTATGTCGCCGATGTGAAACTGGAGAAATTGCTCAAAATTACGATAGATCACATCGTCGGTGGCAGTCCTACGATGCTGATACGCAAGCCGCATGGCATGCTGTTTGGCCTCATCTCGGGAAAACACGATGATCTTCCCAGGCTTGCCCACTTCCCCTGAAAGCAACCTCCGGATCAAAACCTTTCCGAGGGAACCAGTGCCGCCAGTGACTACAACTCTCTTACCAGTTATCATGAGACCTCCGAAGCTCCGAGCACGTCATAGGGTCTTGTGACATCTGCTCGATCATGTTGACCCAAGACGGTGGGACAATTCCTGTGGCCTGCCTGAAGAGACTGCCATTCAGACTCCGGTCAATTGTGACTGTTTCATCAGGCTCAATGTGGACATTCAAATCATATACTTGCCTTACAAGGGATAAGAGGTCAAACTTGCTAATCGGATCAGAGGCTACGTGCCAGACTCCCTCCATGCCTGGGCACTCGGCGATAATCCGGGCAATAATCTCCGCTAAGACATTGGTTGTGACGCCACTGAAGACAGCCCTTTTATAGCCGTGAACAGTGCCTCCTTGCTGACTAAAAAACCACTCCATCAGACCATGGGAGGTGCCAAGCTCTCGCCCTATTATGGAGGTTCTCAGCGTCAAGCATCCATTGTAGTCCACCTCACCCAGGTATTTGGTCCTGCCATAGAGATCCTCTGCATCAGCCATATCGGTTTCTAAATAGTTGCCCTTGCGACCAGAGAAGACGCAATCTGTACTGATATGAATAAGTCGTATACCCCCAGTAGCACATACACGCGCCAGGCGGTGAGGAAAGAGGGCATTTACTGAGATACTGGCAATAGGGTCTGTCGCGGTCGGTGCCTGTTTTACAATTCCAATGCAATTGACTACGACCTGCGGCCGAACGAATGCGACGGCACGTGTAACACTGTCAAAATCTTGGGCAGATACACGGCACAATGTTCGCATTCGGTCAAAGAGCCGGTCACGTTCATAGTATCTAAAACCTCCCCGGAGGGTCACGTAGGTATCAAATCGATCGGCAAAGAGTTGCCAGAGTTTATGGCCCAGCATGCCGGAACCACCAAAAATAAGTACTTTCTTGTTCACTTTCATTCCATAAGACTCTCATACAGTGCCATGTGTCGCTGAACATAGAGATCAAGGCTATACTCTTGCCGAACGATACGAAGGCCCTCATGAACCAATTTTTCGTAATAGCTGAGGTCGAGGAGCAGGTCTCGAATAGCATTTCCCAGGGCAAGATGGTCTTTATATGGCACTGCAATTCCGCCGTGAGGGGCATGAATGGTATCTGGTAATGCCGTCTCGGCAAAAGCAATAACAGGCGTACCGCAGGCCATGGCCTCCACAGCCATCATGCCAAATGCCTCGGCCAGAGAAGGCATCAAGAAAATGTCAGCAGCGCTTAAAGCATCAACAAGGAGGTCTTCGTCATGAACCCAGCCCAATTCAATCACCTCATACTTTTGCCTCAACTTGCCCATGCCGCCCTTGCCTTCGAAAGTCAAAAGGTATGTGGGTCTATCTACCTCAAGAGATATTAAGGCCTTTTCCAGCCACGCCCAGCCCTTGAACCGTTCCGCTTCCCCCCGGAATCTGAATGCCAGCGTACAAGCATTTTCGGGAATGCCAAAACGATGTCGGCATCTCGCCTTCTTGCGAGGTTTAAACTGGTGCAAATCCACACCAAAGGGAATAAGATGACAGGGAAGATGGGATAGAATCGGACTACGCTTTACCAGTTTCGCCATCCAAGGTGATGCGACGATCAGCGTGACATTAGAATGATGCATGACCCAGTGCTTCAGTTTCCACTGCAACGCAGACGTGTCATGCCTTATAGGAAAAGTCAATGTCAAATCAGGACAATTACCGCAGCCCGTCAACCAACGGTCGCAATCCGAGGAGTGAATGCAGTGCCCAGAGGCAATCCAAGGGTCATGCAATGTCCAGATGACTCGATGTTGCCGAGTCATGACAGGGACATTAAAAAGGCTAAAAAACCGGTCTGCATGAATGAGTTGCAGATGCACAAGGTCAGCATGCCGATAATGTGGTGCGAAATACAGTGTCGATGCTGACAGCGGCAAAACAGATCTAATAGACAGGGAGTCTTCGATGGGTGTCATCAGTCGACGGTCAAGCTTGCGTGTTATGACATTGCCTACCTCGTGTATACGAACATCAGGAAATCTCGAGCGCATGACCGCCATAAACGACTCATGGCCCAACTCTTTCAATGCGTTGTGGAGTTGGTAGCCATTAAATCGTTGTCCGATATTATCCCAGGCTGTGACTTGCAGAACATTCATAGAGGAGAATTCGTAGTAACTATTTGGTGACACTCTCTCCTTGAATCAGCGTCCCCTATTAGCTTTGGCCATGACAAAGCACCTTGAAAGGGAAGTATGATCTTCATCCAAAATCTCCATTACATATCCCAGGTTAGTCAGGAGCTTTTGAACATGAAACATCATGGTGACATTGTGTATTTCGATGAAAAGGAGGGGTTTCCGACTGGCCAAGAGTTCACGAGCGCCCTCTAAAACGAAACGTTCTGCACCTTCAACGTCAATTTTCATAATGGATGGCGGCCGCAGCCCCTTCTTAAGCAAGAGGCTGTCCACCTTAGCCGTTGTGACGGTGGTCCTGGCGAAGCCTTGGTATTCATCCGGCGACCCTGGTACGGTTGCGTCATCTAGGTGGCTTCCGGAGCTTCTACCGCTGTCGACATCTGGGCTAAAAAGAAATGACGTCTTTCCGTCCACGTTGGAAAGAGCGCAAGTCATCACTGTAACCCGCTTGGCTAGCTCCGAGTTCCTTTGTAGATTGGTGCGAAAGCGGTTGACATTGTAAGGATTAGGCTCAAAGGCCACGACGTGGCCGGCTGCACCCACCAGTGCAGCAAGAGCAAGGGAGTGATACCCCACATGAGCACCCACATCCCATACTGCTGCTTCCTCAATACTTCCATATTTGTCTAGGGCGTCATAGATGAATGAATCATATTGTCCCTCCATCATCTTTCTGTGCCAGAAGACAGGAGATTTGAGATCAAGAAGCAAATGATGACCCTGAAGTGGCCCGGCCATGACCTTGGCCCACTCAGGGGTCAATTCTCTTCTCTCATCGGTACGTCTGAACCCGGTTTGGGGAATCAGTATTTCTAGTGCACGTTTCCCAAATCGGAATATCCTGTGTGTCCGACGGTTCCGGCGTTTTTGTGTCTCTTCCCAGCAGAACGCACATTCGAAACGTTCAGGCCGCCAAATCGCAGGCAATAGAACAGGATACCCCATCTTCGAGGCCTTTAACCATGCCCAGCGACTGCCTTCCAAAGGCCTTGCAATCGATAGATTCGGCACGAAAAAACGTCCTGAGATAGCTACAAAGCCGCAGCTTTTCATGAAATTCCGTAATGACTTCTTTGTATACCGATTGCAGTGCATTCCGGCCGTTTCTTCAAAATCATCACTAGTGTCCCTGGCCCTCGGATCAAGCCCATTTGCAATGACGTCATTATCTACCTGGAAAAGGGGGGTGTTGATAGCAAGGACTGACCGGGCCGACAGGACCCTATGCATTAATTTCAGAATCTCGGTCAACTCGAATCGCGGAATATGTTCAACAAAATCTAACATCAACACAATATCAAAGGCCCCAGCATTTTCTCGTTGCGTGTAGGATTGGAAAAAAGCAAGTGCGTCATCACAGTACAAATCAGCATGGACACCGTAGCGGTCCAAGAGAGCTTGTGCAATGGCATTTGCATCTTCAGAGAAGTCTACACCCACGACCTTCCTGGCGCCGTTTTCTACTGCGAACTTGATCATCTCGCCCCGGCCAAATCCTAGATCAAGAACCGTCTTTCCGGCGAAGTCCAGACGACGAAGAATGTCAAAGTCATGTTTTCGAACGCGGCCCTGGCGGAATTCTTCCACACCCTCTGCGCCGTAAATGGTTGGGGCACCTTCAGAATCTTCTTTCAGGAAGTAGGCCATCGTGTATTTGTGTCTCATATATCCCATAGTGCTATTACCAAGTTTACGGGCAGTCTGGGAGCACTCGGACGACCCCAAATCAGTTACTCTAGCCGGATCTCTCTGTGTTCCAGTGACTCAAATCCCGACCCAGAAAGTCTCCTAGTTGCTCGTTGTGCTCGCGACACATTTCAGCCACTTTACTTCTGATGCCAGGTGCCATTCTGTGTCTCCCGGGGAGTTCATCACGCCTGACTGCAGTTTTGTTGAGGCTGTCGATCAGATGGCCCACTCCACTGAGAGGGTGACGATTTCGTGTCAAATATGTTGACACCCTTTCCAGAATCTTCATTCTTTTCACCTTCAGCTCCTGGGGATTGATCCGCTTGAGCAATGATTGTGGCCTGAATTGACCATCTACGTCGAGAAAACGGAAGACCTGCTGAACATAGGATGCAGGGTCTCGTTGTAGGTCATCATAGAGCAGAATCAGCAGATTTTCTCTGGGGAATACTTCCATGTACCGCTTTAAGTGCTCAAGGTAGAATCCTGCTAACTGGATAATATCAGACCAGATGAGAAACTTCCAAAAGCTGAATTTGGTCCCGTATATATCTGGATTCTGTGCCAGGAAGAGGCGATAGGTCGAATAGGCCATTTCGCTTTGGTCTCTAATGGAGCAGATTAGTTTCACTTCTGGTACGTACCGGTGAAGCAGATGTGGGGAACTCTGATCGAATAGGTATACAGGAGTGATTTCTCCCCATGCCTTCTTGCCCAGTGTTATATGCTTTTCGAACAGGCTTGAATACCACTCCAAGCCCCGTGACCAAGTGGAATGGGGCCTTCTAGTAACAAAAAAGTAGACTTCGTCAGGGTGCACATATATCTCAGGGTGCTCAGAAAGACACTGGCTGAGCCATCTCGTACCTGAGCGTCCGACCCCAATTCCTACAAATGTCGGCAATGCCATGGGAAAAGAAACAGAGAAAAAATCTGGGTTGCCCCTCCGTCCCATTGCTGACGGCGGGATGAGAGCTGAGCATTCACCGGCTGGATCCGAAACCTTAAAACCGAATAGACAGCCCAACAAACGCCTGACAAGAGATGTCAAAAAGGACTCTGATAGGCTGCGGTATTATCTCTAGTCTCAAAATGAGCACTGCGAGTCAACCGCCAACAAGAAGAATTCAACCGTTAACTTGATCATGTGAAAGATAATGGTCGCAAAAGAAGGTAAGAAAGTATTGGGATCTCAATAATTCTCCCCGGTGGATTCTTCGTAAGACGCCTTTTCTTCCTCTTCGCAACTACGGCCGCTCTGACCCATGAGTTTCCGTAAATAGGCCTTTCTTTCTGATTCACTCATTGGAGACAGATTTCGCACCAAAGGGTTAAAAGCAGCTCTCCTTGGGTCGTCAGATGAACTCCTTGCCGTTAGGCCCATAGACTCTCTAAAACAGGATTCCCTTTCCGATGGAGACATGAAGAATGCCTCTCCCATTTCGCGCTCAAATGCCTCTTTTGTCTCCTCCTCAGATAGTTGCTCTCCGTCTAAGCCCATGGACTCTTTAAAATAGGCTTCCTTTTCTGAGGGAGACATAAGAAATCCCTCTCCCATGGATTCTTGAAAAAGTGCCCATCTTTCTTCTTCCGTGAGATCTGCATAGTCTTCCATGATACCGACGATGTCCTCCGGCACATCGTCAGGCAAGGCGTCTTCATTCCAGGATTCTGAGATTTCAATAACGACTTTTTCAGACTCTTCCTTTTCATGATACGCTTTTTCCTGTCCCGGTGTTTCTTGTTCTCCTCCGTCTTCACTCTGGGGGAATTCAGCCGGTACAGACCTTCTTACAGCAGTACTTAGAGATTTATATTCAGGTATTTCTGTGGATTGGGAAATGATATCCTCAGGCTGCTCCGGTCCGTGGATGGAAGCATTGTCCACGACAATCCATATGCCCGCAAAGAGCACGCAAAGCAGTGGCATTATAAAGAGAGCCTTTTTCATAGCAGGTGATTACTACTTTTCATTGACAGGACATAAATAAACTCAACTATTTCTGCGGTGCCAAGGCTGGTACTGGTGTAGGTTCCTTTTTTTCTTCAATAGCCTCTTTTGCCATCATGGCCTCAAAGCTTTTTGGCGCAAGATCTATGACCTGATGATAGTATGCGTGGGCTTTGTCTTTTTCATCAAGCATCTTGTACATGTTTCCCAGAGACAAGAGATAGCGCATATTCTCAGGATCCTTTTCCAAGAGCACGTTCAATTCTTCTATCGCCTTTTCATATTCCTTCTTGTTGTCATAAAGCATGACGAGAAAAAGGCTGTACTTTGGGTTTTCTGGATCAATGGCTTTTAGCTCATCCATCTCCTCTAGGGCAGAATCCGTATCGCCTTTTGCAAAATACCAAGAGGCCAAAAGATACCTGGCCTCTGTATTCTCCGTGTCTATCTTTATGGTCTCATGAAGCTCTCTTTCATAAAGCTCCATGTTTCTCATTCTCCCATAGGCCCTGGCCAGTTGCAGGTGGGCTGGGGCATAATCCTTGTCCTTAGCTATAGCCTCTTTGTATCTACTGATTGCAGGATCGAGCGATCCTTCTTGAATGAGCTGGTCTCCTTCCTTCGTGAGCTCTATTGCTGTTTTGCCGTCCTTGCCCATTTCTTCATCGGCAACAGGCTCCGGGGCAGGCACAAGTTGGGGTTGCTTGCTCCTGGTACAGGAGCAAAACGTAAGAAACAATACACAGAAAGCCGCTATGATATATCTTTTCATCTCTACCTCCAACCTTTCCCTGGTGACATCAACTCTCTTCCCAAACCCCTTATCTCCTGCCACTAGAAGGCAAGCGCAAATTCTGAATCCACCGCCCAATCCACCCCTGGGGTGTAGGGGGGATCGTGATCCCAGCCGTTGACGGAATTCCACATCGCACCGCATTTGTGAAGGATATAATAGCACCAATAGAACGGGATCTCTACATCCCTGGCCCAATCGCTGCCTGCGATGTAGGGCTCACCAGTTTCCCAGCCCCGCCAGGACATCCACACCGCACCGGCTTTGTGCAGGATGAGAAAGTCGCAGGGATAGTAAGGATCAAATTCTGAATCCACTGCCCAATCCGTCCCCGGTGTATAAGGGGAACTGGTATCCCAGTCTGTGCCGCCGTCGATCCAAGTGGCACCGCATTTGTGAAGGATGCGTGCGTTGCAAGTGCCGGTGGGATCATACTCTAGATCCCTTGCCCAATCTACCCCTGGTGTGTAAGGGGTGCCCGTATACCACTGAGGGATACTCCAAGACTTCCAAAAGGCACCGGTCTTGTGGAGAATAACGTGAGAAGGTGCACTATTAGGGTCAAACTCAAAATCCACTGCCCAATCAAACCCAGGTGTGTAGGGCGGGTTGAGATTCCAGCCTGTGCTGGACCACCAGGTGGCACCAGCTTTGTGAAGGATAACTCGCTCACTACCATAGGACTCCTCATCCCTGGCCCAATCGCCGCCTGGCGTATAGGGTGTGGCAACATTCCACCAGCCTCCGGCGCCGGACCACCAGGTGGCACCAGCTTTGTGGAGAATGGAGTCGCCACTCCCTACAGGCTGAATACCGACAACAGCGGCTTGATAATTCACATCTGTCCAGGAGTAACTGCCTGTGACAATATTGTTTGAAACATACCAGCCGTTATAGTTGCCATACCACCCCATATTAATGTGTATTTGCTCAGACGGGGAATCCCGGTATCCGTCCACTACTACGGAATGGCCCGAGGTGCCGGTGGAAATGCGAAAATGGCTAGGCCGGCCAGCCTGGACCTCATTCCTAAAGACCTGCATCCAAGCGCTGTCGCTGCCATAACTGGTACGATAAACAGCGGCAATAGTGCTGCTGTCATAGCCAAAATAGGTAGGGTAGACAGTAGCCCCGTACATGGTGTTTGCACCAGAGCCGCACACCCCGTAATCCATCTCCCAGGCCACGCCTGCTTCATAGCAAAGCTCAGCCACGGCCGCCTTCTGAGCGACCGTCTCGCCGCCACTGTAAGAGTTGAGCATATTGGCCCAGTCATAGCTATCGCTGAAGGTGGCAGAAAGGGTCTGACTAGGGGTTGAACCTCCACAAGAATCATCACCCAGCCACGTATAGCTATGGCTTCCCGTACCAGATGAAGGCAACTGCCAGTAGTTCATGATCTGAGCAGCCGCGGTGGCCACGCAACCCACCAGGGTGGGAGAGGCAGGCGTTCCGCCTCCAGGACATGTGCCACAAGAGGTGTCTCCAGTCGGACAATTGTCGTTATAGGGATCACCTTGTCCCCAGGTAGTGGCGAGGAGGGGCCCCAGAGAGAGAGACTCTGAACCGGATGTTTGCAGGATGGCAGATGGGCCTTTGACTGTGGCCTTTCCATATTCTTGCGCGAAGAGGGCAAGATTTTTTTCGTATAAGGCCCATAGCTTACCGTTGTGGGTTTCGGCTAAATCAATGGCGGCTAGCTTTTCGGCATGGGTATCCAGGGCCTCGTCAAGCTTATAGAGTTCTTCCTGGATCCATTGGGCTAGATCCGTATCTTCGGCTGTAGACAAGGTCGACGTATCGGAATAGAGCTTCACGGGCGGAAGCTCGTCCCTGGCAGGTACAACAATGTTGCCCACGGGAGACACGAGAAAATTGTATCCCACGATCTGATTGTTGTACTCCATGACCTCTTCACCCGTGATCGCCGGCGCATCAGACCCACCCCATGCGCCGTAGGCCCTGATGCAGTGGTGAAGCCAGTTTTCAGCCGCTACCCTCGCCTCCACCAGGCTTACCTCGCTAGCCATGGCAAGACCGGAAAAATAAAATAGCAAAATACCTGCAATGAAGATCGCACTTTTTCTCATTGCTCGCCAAAACAGCCCTTGCGGTTCAATCGTACCTATAGCGACTTCATCAGAAATTCAGAGAGCTTTGCATAACTCCTTAGAACGACCATTATGAGCTTTTTGGGGTACCCAGCCGGGTGAAGCGAACAGCTCACATTAGTGGGCAAATCGCAAACTGTTTGATCCGCCTGAGGCGGAGAGTTTTTGCGATTTAGTGAGTGAGCTACTTGGGCTGGGTCAAAAAGCTCATACGAACAAACGAGAAGGGGTCATGCAAAGGTCTCATTTATTGCACCTTGCTGATCGTGCCGAGACAAGAGGGCAGGGCAGGCCCGCAGCCAGTTTGCCTGCCCTCTCCCTCTTCAGGAAGAGGGCAGGATACCCTGTGGTATACGTCTCACCTTTGTAGAAGGGCCCGAAACAGGATTTCTGGGGTGCCATCAGATTTCCTAAAGGCCATTGTTTCGTGACAATTTAGACGGCCTAGGGTTCAAAATCCACAGCCCAATCCACCCCTGCGGTGTAGGGTGGACTCGTCGTATCCCATCCACCACTTGTATCCCAGCGAGCGCCGCATTTGTGGAGGATAACTAACTTATTATTATAGGCATCCCATTCTATGTCCCGTGCCCAGTCACTGCCCGGGACATACGGATCACCCGTAAGCCACACACCCCCAACGCTCGGTTGCCCCCAAAAGGTAGCACCGGCTTTGTGTAAGATGATCGTTAATAGGGTGGTTGGATCATACTCCAGATCCCGCGCCCAATCGGTGCCTGGGATATAGGGATCTCCTACCCACCAGCCTCCCCACGTCGTCCAGAAAGCACCGCCTCTGTGGAGGACGACGACCAACAACGCAGATGGGTTGTACTCCATGTCCACTGCCCAATCGACCCCTGGAGTATAGGGGGCACCAGTTTCCCAGCCACTGAAGGAGGTAAAAAATGCACCACACTTGTGGAGGATAACAGCCGTGAACGTAACTGGATCAAACTCAAAATCCCGTGCCCAATCGCTACCAGCGACATAGGGATCTCCTGTCCACCAGCCGGCCCAGGATGTCCAAAAGGCCCCGGCTTTGTGCTGGATGACAGTCAATCCGCTAGCTGGATCATACTCGAAATCGACTGCCCAATTGCCCCCTGGAGTGTAAGGATCGCCGGGTTTCCCAGGTGCTCGTGTCGGACATCCAGCGGGCCCCGGCCTTGTGGAGGATGACGCCTTGTCCTGGCCCACCCGGCGGCTTAATGCCGATCACAGCTCCCTGCTCATTGACATCCGTCCAGGAATAAGAACCTGTGACAATATTGTTTGACGCGTACCAGCCGTCCCAGGAGCCATACCATCCCATATTGATGTGTATCTGCTCCGAAGGAGTATCCCGATAGCCGTCCACTACAACGGAATGGCCAGCGCCGCTAAAGGTCCTAATTTTAAGCTGGCTTGGGCGGTTTGCCTGGACCTCATCCCTGAAGACCTGCATCCAAGCGCTGTCACTTGCATAATCGGTGCGATAAACACCGTCAATGGTGGTGCTGTCGTAGTTGAAATAGGTAGGGTAGATGGTCTCCCCGTCCATGGTGTATGCAGTGGAGACGCACACGCCAAAATCCATCTCAAACGCTACCGCTACTTCGTAACAAAGCTCGGCCACGGCCGCCTTCTGGGCAGCAGTCTCGCCACCACTGTACGAGTTCAGCATATTGGCCCAGTCATAGGCGTCGCTGAAGGTGGCAGAAAGGGTCTGATTAGGGGTGGAACCTCCACAGGAATCATCACCGTCCCAGGTATAGCTGTGGCTTCCTGTGCCGGATGAAGGATACTGCCAGTAGTTCATGATTTGAGCGGCAGCGGTGGCAGGACAACCGACCAGCGTGGGAGAAGCAGGAGTTCCGCCTCCGGAGCATGTCACACAAGTGGTGTCCCCCGTGGGACAATAGTCGTTATAGAGACCATTATCCTGCCCCCAGGTGGTGGAAAGCAGCGGGCCCAGGTTCAGGGATTCTGGGCCCCCCTCCCCTTTGTTTTCGTAGTCTTGTGGAAAAAGAGCGGGGTCTTTTTCGTATAAGGCCCATAGCTTGCCGTTGTCGGTTTCGCCCCAATCAATGCCCGCGAGTTCCTCGGCATGGGCGTCCAGGGCCTCGCTAAGCTTATAGAGCTCTTCCTGGATCCATTGGGCTACGTCCGTATCCTCGGCAATAAACAAAGTGGACGTATCCGAATAGAGCTTCACGGGCGGAAGCTCGTCCCTGGCAGGCACGACAATGTTGCCCACGGGAGACACGAGAAAATTGTAACCCACAATCTGATTGTTATACTCCATGACCTCTTCACCCGTGATCTCCGGTGCATCAGACCCACCCCAGCTGCCGTAGGCCCTGACGCAGTGGTAGAGCCAGTTTTCAGCCGTCACTCTCGCCTCCTCGAGGCTTACGTCACCGGCTGTGGCAAGACCGCAAAAACAGAACATCAAAATGCCCGCAAGGGCCATGACTTTTTTTGTCATCATTTTTACCCCCCAATAGGTTTTTACGGTTCAAATACAGGGACGTGGCAAAATCATACATCCCTTTCCTTTGCCGATCCTGCCTCGGCAGGGCTGCAATGATTCATCATGCCTACCTGGACATCACCTCCTGTAGCGGGACTATGAAGAGATACCTTTGCAGAACCCCTTGTCACTTGATTCTGTGGGCTTTTTGACCCCTCTTGGGCCCCTTTGTTCGCCAAATCGTAAAAACTGGGCCTAATGCCCTCAAACAGTTCACGATTTGCCCACTTTCGTGGGCCGCTCACTGCAGCCGGATGGGTCCCCAAAAACCCAGAATGAGCGTTCAAAGGAGTTTTTCAAAGCTCTCGAAGAGAAGCCGTTGCCTGTCTGGAACCCCAATGATGCCGATGACGCCGGGGCTATTGCCCATGTGAAATAGCTGACGACTATTGGGTTATAAAGTTATGAGTTGAAACCGGGAAATCCCCGTCAATATCTCCGAGCAGCCCATCACTCAAATGAGAGGGCACTAGCGTCGAGGATATTCATCTTGATGCCCCTGTAGCAGGGCCCCATGACGGGCATGTTGAAGCCAACAATGACGCCTTTGATATAGACCAATCTCTCAGGATACCCCTGGTTATCATAGATC
>Ga0272444_10003061_pt1 | contig 15257 bp, 14 predicted proteins | sample SSMForm13_FD_201033 | JGI IMG/M metagenome (GOLD analysis project Ga0272444, IMG submission 201033) | Marine sediment archaeal communities from Little Sippewissett salt marsh, Falmouth, MA, United States - SSM-Form-13 | ecosystem: Environmental > Aquatic > Marine > Wetlands > Sediment ...
CGGCCGATCGAGCCGGGGAGCGTCGTCACCGTCGAAGACCGCAGCCTGTTCCCGATCCGGGTCGAGGCCCGCAGCCGCATCGCGGATTCCCACCTCGGCCATGTCTTCGACGACGGGCCGCAGCCGACCGGGATGCGCTACTGCATCAACTCGGCCGCCCTTCGGTTCATCCCGAGGGCGGAGATGGAGCGCGAAGGGTACGCGGCTTACCTCGACCGATTCGAGTGACAGCAAGTTGGGGCCGCTCTGCGATCGGAGCGCCCTGTTTCGCTGTAGGTGTCAGTCCGCGGTCGCGTCCTGGTCGAGGAGGTTCGTGCGGAACGCGAGCAGGTAGCGATTCAGCAGGAGTGTGACGCCGTTCTCGCCCCTGGGGACGATCGTGGACCCTCGCCCTCGTCCGTGCGGTCCCCGCTTCTTGCAAGCATGCCGGAGCGTCCGCTACCGTTGCCTCCTGGAGGGACATGGACGAGGGACGGTTGCTGAGTTTCGACATCGAGATCTCGGATGTGTTCGATCTTGGTCCGGGCGAGGACATGGAGCGGTACGCGCCGTTTCACATCTCCGTGGCGGCGACGGCGGTTCCGGGCGGCGAGGAGCTGCACTGGCTGTCGATGGACGATGACATCAGGCCGGCGCTCAACCTGACCCGCGAGCGGGCACACGAGCTGCTGGAGTACCTCGACGAGAAGCTGAACGAGGGCTTCGCCCTCTGCGCGTGGAACGGCCTGCACTTCGACATGCAGTGGATCGGCCATCACGCCGGCGACATGAGACTTGCGGCCGGGATCGCGCTGAAGATTTACGATCCGATGTTTCAGTTCTTCAACGATCAAGGCTATCCCGTCGGCTTGGCGAGCGTGGCGGCGGGCCTCGGCATCGCTCAGAAGAAGCTGATGAACGGCGCCGATGCGCCGAAGGAGTGGCGCGCCGGGAACTTCGAGTTGGTCAAGGAGTACGTCCTCGGCGACTGCCAGATCACCAACCAAGTCGTCCGAGCGATCCGCGACTCGGGACACATCCAGTGGTTGAATCGAAACGGCGAGCGGAAGTCGAAGCCGATGAAGCGGCTGATGACGGTCGAGGAGATCATCGCCGCGCCGGATCCGGATCAATCCTGGATGGACCGCCCGCTTCGCAAGAGCTCGTTTCACCACTGGGTCGACGAGGCGCTTTCGGGCACCCAACTCGAGCTCGGGCTCTGAGAATCGACCAGGGCGAGCACGAGGGGAGCCAGTGGAGCCCGATCGAGAAGCCGAGTTGGCCTCGATCAGGCCGGCCCGAGGATGGCTGATCTGACTCCTTCGGTCCGGGCTCGGCTCGCTGCGGAGATCGAGGAAGGACGATTGAACAAGTTCCCGGCAAGAGACCCATAGAAACTGGCAGCCTTTATAAGTATACTAATCCATCCGAAATGGATGGCCACAAGGGCCTCCAGGAGAGGAGACCGAGGATGAGAAGAGCGATGATCTGGGTGGTATCGATCGTGTTGGTTGCGGCGATGTTCGCCGTGGCCTCTGCGGCAACCGGCCCGGCACCGAATTCGGGTGACGGCGTCTCCGACGGTAGCGGCTTCGATTTCACGCCGGAACCGGCCGGAATCGGCGACCCGTTCGGCCCTGCCCCGAGTTCGGGCGACGGCGACTCCGATGGCAGCGGACTCGAGCCGCCGAACGGTCCGGCGTAGCGAGAACTCACAGGAGACACACGGGAGCCGGCGGGGGAGCTTCTCCCTCGCCGGCCTGCTGTTTCTACCAGCTCCGCGCGTCGGTCACGGTGACGTCAACGCGCGCGACCTGACTCGGCGTCACCGCCAGGGCACAGTGGTAGAACGAGAACGGGACCGTGGCACCGGGTGTGATGTTCGTGCTCCCGACCGCCCAGTTCGCCGCCGCCCCGACGGGGTTCCCCTGCGCATCGAATGCTGTTGCGGTTAGCTCGCAGCCTGCGGCTACGGAGCCGTCGTTTCGCACGGTTCCCCAAATGTCGAGGCACTCCTGCTCCGGATCGTCCTCTTCGTCCGTGACCTGCCAGAAGCTTGAGACGACGGTGAAATCCTCGGAGACGTCGGGCGGGGGTGCCTCTCCCCCGCCGACGACGACTTGCACCTCGAACGCGCCGATCAGCTGCAGGGTGTCGGTCACCGTAAGCGAGACGGTGTACGTTCCGGGGGTGGTATACGTGTGGTGTGCGAGGAAGGGGGTCGGATCGAGGGTCAGGTTGGCGAGCGTGTTGGTCCAGGTTTCCGTCGTGCCGTCGCCGAAATCCCACACGATCTCATCGGCCGCGTGGAGCCACTCCAGCCATCCAATCACTGCCGTCTCCATGATGAAGTGCGTCTTCTGCCGTGCCGGCGGTGTAGTCGCACTTCCGTCGAAGTCGACGGTGAGCGGATCGGTCGGGCTCGGCGTCGCGACGAAGCTCACGTTCGGGCCGTTCGTAACGTAGATGGTCTGATATGCCCAGCCATCGCTGCCGTTGTAGGTCGGGGTCTTCCGCGCGGTCAGCTTCACCCGGTACTCGCCCAACTCGGGATAGGTGTGGGTGACGATTCTGCCGACGCCGCTTGCTCCATCGCCGAAATCCCACTCGTACGAAGCGATCTCTGTCTGCGGACTTGTCTCCGAAGCATCGAACTCGACCTCGAGCGGCGGCGGACCGCCGAACGGCCGCGCTCGGATCTGCGCTTCGATCGGACGGCAGGCGGCCAGACCTACGACTCCGCCGATCGCGAGAACGAGGACGCCAAGCCGCCGCATTGCCGGACGATTCATCTGAAGGCTCCTTCCCGATGGATGGTAGGACTCTCCTGATCCTAGCAGGTCGGGAGCGACGGAGCCAACCGCACGGCCGGACGTTATCCCGCCTGCTGCCTAGCTGTGGATCACCCGGAGTTGTCGGATCGCTTCCTCGACGTGTTGTCGGTCATCCTCGTCCTCCTGAAGGTCGGCTTGCACGTTGCGCTTGGTATGGCCGAGCCTCGCTTGGGTTCGCGCGGCCGAGATGTGCTATCCGCCGAGCGGTGGTAGACTCAATCGCCATGACTCGACGTGCGCTGGTGCTGTTGATGCTGGTCACGATGATATTCCTGCTGGCGGGCTGCCTGTTCACGCTGAACGATCCGCTCGTGGCGCCGGACGGGATGCTTGCGGTGTTCCTCGATGCCGAAGGGGCGTACTCGCTCTTCCCGGAGTCGGCCACCCTTCATCTGTACCGAGGCGACAAGTGGATCTCCGTTCCCGATGCGACGATCGAGGAGGCGGGCGGACTCGTAGGCCTCTCTCCTGACGGGGCGGAGGCCTTGTACGTCGACGTGGGAACCGACGTCGACTCGGGAGACTGGGGGGAGTTGTTTACCCCGTTCGTCTCGACGCTGTACCGCTGTGCGCTGCAGCCGGACGCCGCGCCTGAGGCGGTCCTGCAGACGGCGAGTGCGATCGCGAAGGCGGAGTGGACGCGGTGGGACCGCATCCTCCTCCTGCTGTTCGGCGAGACGGAGCTGGGCTCGCTCCACGCACTCGACCCGACGACGGACCGCGTCACCCTGGTAGCCGAGGATCTCCTCTCCTTCGCGGCCCTTCCGGGGACGGACGAGCTGCTCCTGCTTGCAGGGCGGCCCGAAGCCGAGCTGCCCCTTGGAGGCGTCGTGCGATGGGACCCCGAAACCGGCGCGCGACGTGCACTGGCGACGTTCGCGCTGAGCGAGGGGACGATCGAGTCGTTCGCGGCGCTGCCCCATCGGCTGTTCTGGGACGTCAGTCCGGACGGGAGGTGGATCGCGCTCGGCCTGTACGATGCGACCTTCGTGACTCCGGCCGTGGAGACCGAGCTTCCGGCCCTCTACCTGGTCGACCTCGAGACCGGCGAGGCGGAGCGCCTCGCGTCCGAGGCGCTGATGCCGGCCTTCGCGCCCGATGGATCCGGGCTGATCTACGCGGTGGAGGCCGCCGGCGGAGACGCCGTCCTGATGTGGCGTGCGTTCACGGCGGAAACGCCGGTCGAGGTCCCCGGAAGCGAGGGCGTGTCGACCGTCTTCTGGCTGTCTCCGACGACGCTGGGGATGACCTTCGAAGTGGATGAAGATCGGTTCCGGATGGTCGAACTCGACGTCGAGACGGAGGAGATCCACGTCCTGATCGACGTCGCGCACAACGTCGGCGAGTAGCCCGAAACCGAGCGGCGGGCGTAATCCCGCGCAACGCTCTAGCAGCGAGATCGTTGGCTCACCAACGAACGTTTCGAGCACGCACTCGTTTCATCGCGCTCTCCAAGAGGAATTTCGCCAGCTGGCCAACGCTGGTTTCGCGCTTGCGCGAAACCAGCCCGCGCCGGAGGCCGAAGACCATTCCGGCGCGCAACCAGCCGCTCGCCGGAAGCCGCAGACGATCCGGCGAGATCAGCAGCCGTTCGTCAGCGGATGCCCCGGGAAGTCGGGGCAATAGTCCTCGTCGTCGGGGATGCCATCGCCGTCCCGATCCGCGGCGGCCGCAGGAGCCGGGCCGCCCGCCTTCCAGGCAGCGGCTTCTTCGGCGGTGATCTCCAGGTACGTCGTGCCGAACTCGAGGCTCGGCTCGATTTCCGAACCTTCGTGCCATTCGTTGAAACTGGTAATCAGGATCCAGTGTGGCGAGCTGGCTCGGGCGAGTGTCCAGTACGCGTGATAGGTGTCACCGTCCTCGCGATCGAGGTACGTGAGGCTTGGGTTCTTGTACGCCTCGTCGTAGCCGGGAAGGATCGTCGCCGCGAACAGCCGATCCTGGGCTCTCGCGAGGAGGGAGGCCGACGCGTACTGGGCCGCGCAGTCTTGCCGGGTCAGACCGACGGGGTTGTAGGTGTGAATCCCGTCGAACACGCCGAGGAAGTCGTTCCGGAGCCCGTCGGCGACGGAGAAGACCGGGCGATCGCGTGCTTCGAGTTGTGAGAAGACGTCTTCCCACTGAGCGAGCGTGAACTTGTGGGTCACGCGGACGTAGAAGAACACGACGGGCCGGCCGTCGACGCGTAGCCAGGCGGTGTTGTCCTGATGGCGGGCCAGCAGGTACGAGAGGTCCGACACGATCTCGGACGCGACGCCGGCATCCTCGTAGTAGATCGTAACCAGGAAGTCCTCCTCCTCGGCGATCCGCGCCAGGACGTCGAACGCGCGGTCCTCGAACCCATGTGTTCCCCACCAGGAGGCGATGAACCCGTCGATCCCCGCCGACTTCGCCTCGCGGATGTGGCGTCGAATCGTCTCGGGATCGTTGGAGTCATACAGGCCGGCGGCCGGGTCGTGTGCCGAGTCATGGTGCGCCCGGTACGGATTCCAGTGGACCCAACGGCCGCTTGGCCCATCCGGCGTGCCGTACCACGGGTAGTAGAAGGCGAGCACCAGCGGGCCGCCGTACGTCGTGTCGGCGGAGCCCAGATCCTTCCCTGCGACCGCCGATGTGATCTCCGAGGCTCGAAAGGAGAACTCGCGCGCATTGGCCGGATCGCTACCTGGCGCAACGCCGGCGTGCGTGCATCGGACCAGCGGCTCGCTTCCGCCCCGCTCGTAGACCGACACCGTCGTGGCGCCGAGATGCCCCTTGGCGATGCGAAGCACCAGCCAACCGGCTGGGTCGGCAAGGACGGCCTCGAACCGTACGGACACGCGGTGTGGGTCGTCGATCGACTTCGAGACGGACATCGATGAAAGCGCGGATACCTGTAGGCCGGCCGCTTCAGGGCTCTCGACGATCACCTGCGAAGTGATGACGAGGGTCGCACCCACAATCGACGCGTCGGTCCAGTCGGACGTGGTCGTCAGGACGATGTCGATCGGGTAGATTGCGTCGGCGGGCCAGCACGGGGCCGCGGCAACGATGAGAATCGCCGCGGCAACGAGTCGGCTACGCATGGGAACCTCCTCCGTCGAGCCACCCTATCCGAAGCGGGGCCGTCGCGGCTAGTTACGGCCTCGCTGCGCTTCTTCTCCTCTTGAGTCGGCTCGGATAGCATGCGCGGAATCAGCCACCGATCGTCACAGCCACTTCACCGTTCGCGCACAGCCGCTCCATCGCCTTCCAGGAGATTGGCCGGGGAGGAAAGGGACATGAAGAACAGTCTACGATTCATCTTTGCAGGTCTGATGGCGGCGGTCCTCGGTACCGCGGGAGCGGCTCAAGTGGCTGCATTGCAGGATGCCGTGATCGGCGTGTTCGAGGAGGCTTCGCCGGCGGTGGTGCACATCGCCGTGCGTGGGACGACGGAGAACCTGTTCATGCAGCCGGTGCCGGTCGAGGGGAGTGGCTCGGGCTTCCTGTACGACGGAGCCGGGCACATCGTGACGAACTACCACGTGATCGAGGGAGCCGAGGAGATCACCGTATCGTTCGATCGCGTCGAGTGCTGCTCGGCCGCGATCATCGGTCTCGACCCATCGACCGATCTCGCTGTGATCCGGGTGGATTCTCAGGATCTACCGGAGCCCCTGCTGCTGGCCGACTCCGACGAGCTGCAGGTCGGGCAGTTCGTCGTGGCGATCGGGAATCCGTTCGGTCTCGAGCAGGCAATGACGTTCGGGATCATCAGCGCTCTGGGCCGCGTGATTCAGAGCCCGGATGGGCGATTCGTCGGTGAGGCGATCCAGACGGATGCCCCGGTGAATCCCGGCAACTCGGGCGGCCCGCTGCTCGACCTGGAAGGACGCGTGATCGGCGTGACGTCGCAGATCATCAGTCCGGTGCGTGGCTCCTCCGGCGTCGGCTTCGCGATTCCGGCGAATGCCGTTGCGCATGTCGCCGATGCACTGATCGCGGACGGGCGCTATGCCCATCCGTACGTCGGCATCACCGGGTATGGCGTCTCGCCGGAGCTGGCACAGCTGTTCCGCGAGAACGACACGACGCTCCCGTTCGAGAACGGTGTGATGCTGACGAGCGTCGTCGAGGGCGGTCCGGCGCAGGCGGCCGGGGTACGGCCCGCCGAGCGGACGATCGATGTCGGCGGGTTCGATGTGCCGATTGGCGGGGATGTCCTGCTGGCGATCGACGGGGTTCCGATTCAGTCGATGCTCGATCTGGTGATGTATCTCGACCTGAATACCACGGTTGGCGATTCGGTCGTGCTCTCGCTGCTTCGCGACGGCGAGGAGATCGAACTGTCCCTCGAGCTCGGAGAGCGCCCGGAGCCGTAGCCGGACTACCGACAGGCAGCGAACGGCGCGTCGGCGGTCCAGATCATCTGGAACAGCCGGCGCGGCTGGTCGTTCGCCGGCCGAACAGTCATCACGATCGTCGCGCCGTGGACCGACGCTTCCTGGACCGTGAACAGCGCCTCGGAGATCGGCGCTTCGGCCCGCCGACTCGCACCCTCCTCGGCGAGCAGCCGACGCGTTTCGAGATCGTGCGCGGCGTCGTCGGGCGTCGGGTAGGCGAACGCGATCGTCCCGATCGGTCGGGCGTCCTCGTGATGGTAGCCGACACCTAGGCCCGTGTAGACGTACAACGGCTCCCCCGATTCGAACCATGCGCGCAACGCGTCGATTGCGGAGTCGTCGATCGGGGTTCCGATGAGATCGAACATCGGGTTGGGGGTGAAATGGAGGCAGGACGAGGCACCGACCATCAGAAGGGCGGACAGCGAGTCTCCGAGAGTCGCTGCGAGGGTGGTCGCTGCATCGACTTCCGCGAGGCTCGGGAGTTCGCCGGCGTGCGTTGCCAGGATCAGCTCGACGGCCGTGTGGGAACTCGAGAGGACGAGCACACGCTCCGATTCGAGAACCGCGGTGTTGTGGATCGACAGCTCCGTCGTCCGTACCCAGTCCAGGCTCGGGTCGATGGCGCGTGAGTAGATAACGCCTCCGTAGGCTTCGGCCCGCGTGAACCCCCGCTCGTCGAACCGTGCCAACACCGAGGCAAGATCGAGACCCTCCCGCAGCTTGAGCAGATACGTCGGGGCGATCCCGTAGCCGGAGATCTGCGCTTCCCAGACGAGGTCGGTCGAGTCGAATCCCCAGTTCTCGGCGTGCGAAGCGAAGTGGAACAAGCCGAATGCCGAGGCGGCAGAGTGGTCTTGATCGATCCGCCGGAGGAACGTCATCTTCACGTCGAGCGACGCCTCGCCGGTCAGCCACGGCACGCCGACCTCGGCCTTGATCGCTTCCCAATCGGTACACGCGATGGTCGGCTCCTCGATTGCGGCGGGGATCCACGCGAGCGCCTCCCCGAGCGTGCTTCCCGCCGCCACGCAGGAGAACCCGAGCAGGATAGCGATGACAGTCATCAGGTTCTTGTTCATGGCGCTACATCCTACGTCCTGTCGGGCGTCGATGTGAAGCCGACGCGGGCTCTCTAGCTCTCCGCTCCGAATGCCAACCAGGCGATCAGGGCCGCGACGAGTCCGAGGAAGAGGATCTTCCCCAGGGAGCCGGCGGCCGAACGAGCAGGGATCTCGTGGAACGCGCGGACGTCCCGGACGATCGTCGGGAAGGTCAGGAAGTCACGTAGGCCGAACTGCTCGCGGCGACCGATCGCGACCCAGAGCTTGTCGACGAGGTCGCCGGACGGCCAGGCGACGACGTAATACGTGCCGTCCTCCGGGAGATCGACCGATTCGTTGAACAGGATCCAGGAGTCGGTCCCGGTGAACGGCTCGTGGAAGAACCGGGGCTCGTACATCGCGGAGTCGAACAGCACGCCGCCGACTCCGGCCGGTGTCTCGATTGGGAGGGCGATCTCCGGGAGGCCCGGCCCGAGCACCGCGAGAAGAGGGCGGTACTCGGCGAGGCGTTCGAGTGCCGGGATGCCGAGCGATACGTCGAGCCGCATTCCTGCGGGTGCCTCGAAGGCGAGCCATACGGCCTGATCAGCTCCGCTGAGGTCGACGTAGGCGACTTGGCTGACGTCGATCTGTTCCATCCGGAGTGCCTTCGCGAAGGTCGGGAAACTCCCCCCGATCGATGCCGGCTTGTGTGCCGCCACGGTCGGAGCGGTGCAGAGAAGGAGGAGCGCTGCCGCAACCAACTTCCGTCCGCCGATTCCCATCGCATACCACCTCCCGCCCCAGTCTGTCGAGGAGAGCAGTTCGCGCCAAGTTGTCCGCGGAACGAAGGTTGACAGACGAGCGCGCGCGTCCCTACAGTGATCGTGCGTCGGCCGAACAGACCGTCGTACAAAGGAGGCGCCATGCACTCTCTACCGTCCGCTGTCGTTCTCATTCTGATCTCACTTGCCGCCCTTCTCCTCGTCGGTCCGACGGTTGCGGGGCAGTGCGTCTCGGAGCAGGAGGACAACGACTCTGCACGGCTGGCGGACAGACTCGGGGAGGTTCCGGGCTCCGGTTGCCGCGTTGGGGCGATTGTCCCCTCCGGGGATGTCGACGTGTACGTGTTCACGGTCGAAATCTCCTCGCACGTCGTCGTCGAAACCGTGACGGACGGGGATACGCTTCTCGGGTTGTACGATGCCGACGGGGACCTGCTCGCGGACGACGACGACGGGGGCACAGGTCGGGCGAGCCGGATCGAAGGGGATCTGGCGCCGGGGACCTACATCGCGATCGTCGTCGCGTATCAGAACAGCACGATCGGGGAGTACCGAATCTACGTCGAGGGCGAAGCGCTCGTTGGGGTGTCGTGTGTGCGTGAACAGGAGAACAACGACACGATGGGCCTGGCGGACGAGCTGGCACGGATCCCCGGCTCGGGTTGCCGCAGCGGCGCGATCTCTCCGTCCGGCGATGTGGACGTCTACTCGATCGTCGTCACGCAGAGGTCTCGTATGGCGATCGAGACGATCACCGACGGCGACACGATCCTGCGGCTCTACGATGCAAACGGCGATCTTCTCGGGGAGGACGACGACGGCGGAGCCGGCTCGGCGAGTCGTCTCGCCGGGACCCTTTCGGCGGGGACGTACTATGCGGCGGTGACTGGATACGGGGGAGCCACGATCGGGACGTACGAGATCCGCATCGACGGGGAAGGGGAGGCGGGTGACACCTCGTCGACCACGAATCCGCCACCCCCGGATGGTACCCCAGCGGACGGGCCTCCCTGGGGATGGTCGATCGCCGGTGACGGAATCGTCTTCCGAGCCTGGGGGCGGATCGACAAGGACTGTCCCAGCGACTACGCCCTCGGTGCGGGGGAGTGCGACCAGGATGTGTACGAGGTTGCGCTCGCGTCGGGATACGTTGCCTTGGGGTTGATCGATGAGCGGGGGCAGTGGATCACTGCGCACCTCAGCGATGCTAGCGGTCACCGATTCCTATCCAAGCTCGGGGAGGCAGCATCCATCTACTCGTCGTGGGCGGCGATCGGAGGAGGGAGCTACCGCATCGAGGTCGTGCCCGGCAAGCGACTGGACGTGTCCTCGTATGAGTTGTACGTGTTCTACAGCTCAACGCCACAGAACTCGGTGTACCTCGTCGAGCGGTACGGCCCCGCCGAACGCGAACTCTGACCCCCGAGGCGAACGACGGACTGCTTCAGGGCATCGGGCACGTCAGGTCGAGCCATCGCTCCGTGGATCGGGCGGCTACGACAGCCCGACGTCCTCTGCGAAGCGATCCCCCGGGACGGTCGGCTCCCCGCCCAGCGGGAACACGACGTGCCCCTGTTGGGGGAAGAGCAGCGATCGATGCCGGTGATGAACCAGGCTGATTTGCGCGAATCGGCACCGGACATCGAGATTCACTTCGGCGAGTCTTCGCGCGAACGCGTCCATGCCTCCCGGAGGAGACCGCTTCACGATGCCCCACGATGAGTGAACGGTGCGGTACGCCGAGGGGTCTTGATCCCGATCGCGCGGCGCCAGATTGCAGATCCTCCTCAGCTGTTCCAGAAGTCCCGTGATCAAGCGGGTCCGCGTCTCCATCGCCGACGAGTCGATGCACTGACCGAGCGCGATGATCGTCAGGCGATTGCGGCCGATTGCGAGTCGGTCGAATGCGACGTCAAACGGCTCGAGATCGCGGGTCACGGAGCGGATCGTTTCGAGGACCTCCTCCAGCGTGTGTCCGGGCTTCAGGAAGTCTGCCGACTGCACCGGTCCCGCCGGGTCGCTCCGGGTCAGTGTGAGATGCGTGCAGTGCAGCTGCTCCGGATCCGGAAACTCGATCCGTGCGCGCCCGTCGCGGACCGGGTCGGTGGTGTCGTCGCTCCACAGACCGGGAAGATCTCGGCAGACCTCCTCGTAGGCCCTGTGCGCCGGCTGGGGAAGGAACGTCACGGTCGTCAGGCCCCACCGCCGTTCGAGGCTCTTGATCAGCGTTGCCTGGAGCGGAGGGGGTACCAGTGAGTCCAGAGGGCTACTGCTCATTGGTGTCGCTCCCTCCAGTTGGCTGAGGCGCTGGCGCGGTTGGCGCGGGCCCCGGTTTGGGCGGTCGCGGCAAGCCGTACCAGCGGCCGTTCTGGATGATCTCGACGTTAGGTGGAGTGCGATCGTAGTCGTACATGGCCAACAGGCTCCTTCGAATCCCGTCAAACGCCTCCCGGTGATGGCTCCTCTTGACCTCGATCATCGGATTCCCGAACGCCGCCGAGTTCAGGAGATAGAAGCCGATGAGCATTGACTTCCGGTCGAAGACGCGGGCTGCGAAGCGCGGGAGGTAGTGGGTTGCTCGAACCTCTAGGCGATGTCTTGCATCGTCCGAGAGCGCGTCGTATAGCTGTCGCAAGAGATCCTCCGTCAACGCGAACCTCGCGGCGAGCGGTCGTGCCGAGAACGGCGCGTGCGCCTGCGCGTGAGGAGAAGAAGGGTTGAGCATGAGCATTCGGACGGTGAGATCCGGGTTGCCGTTCAGCGCTTGCACGAGCAGCTTGCCCTGGTCCTTCAGCGTCGTTTCGAACGAGAACCCCACCAAGAAGAGATCCTCCCGAGCGCGTTCCATTCGGTCGGCGAGCGTGGGCCTCACCCGGTCACGTCGTGGCCAAACACGCGGCGGCGAGGGCACCTTTCGCAGCCAGCCGAACGCTGTGACAAGGAGTGTCGCGATCAGTCCTCCAGCGATGCTTATCGTGAGTTGCGGACTGAGGGGCGACAGCAGTGCCACAGCGAGCGCGATCACGATCGCGGCCATCACCAGAAGAGCGATGTGATACGGTGACATCGGAGCCAGGCGTTCCCGGATGCGCAATTGTGCCTCTCCCTCTCGTAGCCTCGTGTGAGGTGTTCGATCATCCTAGGGGAGCGTTGGCGGATCTGTCAACTCTCGAAGGAGTGTGCATAGCTCTTCCTGTCGTGTGAGCATTGGGGTGGCCGTTCTGCATCTCGTCTCCCTTGTATAGAGAGAACACGATTCGATAGAATATCGCCGGACTCAGCACCGTCGGAGTTCGAACGGAGCGTGTAGGATGCCTGACGAATCGGACGATGGGGCGAGGGCGAGGCAACTGGACGCCCTTCTGAAGGGCTATGAGATCGCCGGCGCCGAATCGCGATTGACGACGAGTCTGCTGGTGCAAAGGGCCAACGTGGTCATGTTGATCAATGGAGGCCTCTTGGCGCTGGTTTCGACGGGTTCGACCAGCACGTGCGTACCCGCATTGGTTACATTCGCCGGCATCGGTATGGCGTTGAACCTGTTCTGGGTGCTGATCAACCAGCGGAATCGCGCGTACGGCAGATTCTGGCACGACCACATGATCGCCTTGGAACAGCAGATCAACCGTCTGTGCGGATTCAAGGTCAAGGATCGCGCGGGGTTGCACACCTACTCCGACCAGCCCGACTTCGCGCGGGGGCGGGCGGTGCCGATCGTCCCGGACAAGGAGAGGACGCGGGTCTTTCGCAGCGGCTGTCTCTCGATCGAGCTGGGGTTCACGATCGTGGGCGTCCTTCTCTTCTGGGGTTGGGCGAGCGTCATTCCCCTTGCGGTCTTTGGCGTCTTCAAAGCGCTCTGAGGGATGTGCATACGGGGTGCTACATGACAAGGAGGTGACCATGAGCAGCGGTGGGCGTCGGACCTCCGACGTATACGTAGCGATCGACATCGGGGGAACGAACTGCAGGTCGTGGATCGGCGATGCAAGGGGATCCTTGCTGCGGGCGGGTTCGCATGAGCAAGCACACAACCAGGAGCGGGCGGAGCTGGACCAGTATGTGCAGGCCGTCATCGACGAGGCTCGGAAGCTCGGCCCGCTTGAAGGCGTGGTCGTATCGGCGGCGGGCCAGGTCGAGAAGGACGTCGTGGAGTTCACGAACTGGCCCGGCAACCCCTGCCTGACGGTGAAGGCCGGTCCTCAGGGTCCCATCGCTCAGACTTCGAAGGGAGTCTGGACTTGGGGCTTCCCAGTTCCCCGGGCCAAGCTCGTCAACGATCTGGTCGCCGCGGCCCGCGGGCTCGTCGGCGTCCTCGGCGCGACCTGGGACGTCCCGGACTGCTGCCCACGGTACTCCTCTCCGTCGGACAAGACAGCCGAAGGCGGCGCGCTAGCCGACGAGCGGCTGGTGCTCATCATGCCCGGGACGGGGCTGGGGACGGCGGCCCTCGTCCGCACGCACGATGCGAAAGGGGATGCGGTCTTCACCGCCGTGCCGGCGGAGATGCAGCACGCGCAGATCCCCGCGTTCGATGAGACGCATGCCCGCTTGATCGAGCGGTGGAAGGCACACACAAGTGCGCCGTGGCTCCGATGGGAGGACTTCGTCTCGGGGAAGGGGCTGGAGACGGCGTACCGCCTTCTCGGGGGAGAGGAGGATCTCGACGCAAAGGGGATCGCGAAGCGTGCGCAGGACGGCCGCGATCGCCCGGGTGTCGAGAGCTTGACGCTCTTCTACCGCTGCGTCGCACGCTATGCGCAGCTTGCCGCGCTGGCGTACCGGCCGACGGCGGGCGTCTTCGTCGGAGGGGACACGACACTCAAGAACGTAGGGTTCATCGAACAGCGATTGGGAAACCTGTTGTGGCATGTCCAGGACAACCCGAGCCCGCCACATCACAGGGCCCTGCTGAACACGCCCATCCGTCTCGTCGTCGACGAGCGGATCGATCTGAACCTCCACGGCGGACTCTGGCTCGCCGCTCACTAGACCGGCGGGCGGCAAGCGGGTTCGGAGGTTCGATGCCGGGCTTCGAGCGAAGCGGGCCGGTACCATAGTCCGGGAGGTCGAATGAACGAGGAGAGGCGTCAGCTGATCGAGACGGCACGGGCGTTGGTCACGGAGATAGATCTCGGCGACGGCAACTCCGCGGGCGGTGTCGGTGCCGCGGTCCGGTCCGCCGGAGGGAACATCTACACCGGGGTGTGCATCGATCTGGGTTCGGGGCTCGGCTTCTGCGCCGAGGTGGCGGCGATCGCCCAGATGGTCGCGAACCGCGAGACGCAGATCGACACGGTCGTGGCAGTGACGTTCGACGGGATCCTCGCGCCGTGCGGCCGCTGCCGCGAAACGATGCTGCAAGTCAACCCGCGGAACGCCGACTGCACGGTGATCGTCGGCGAGGAGGAGGACGTTCAACTGGAGGATCTCCTCCCGCGTCATCGGACGGGCGCATAGCAGCGTCCCCGCGGTCTCGCATCGCGGCCGCGAATCGACTACGATCGCACCTATCCGGAATCTACGGAGAAACCCATAGACGCAGGAGGTAGCTGCTCATGAAGCGATCCGTGTATGTCCTATTGATCGTCGGATGTCTCGGCGCGTTGAGTGCGGGCTCCGTCCTCGCGGAGTCGGGCGCGTACAAGTTCGGCTTCGGCGGAGGGATGGCGATGGCCTTCTTCCCGGACACGACCGGGATCGACAGGTTCCTGTCGGAGAACGGGCTCGCTCCCATGGGGAGCTTCCTTCTCGGCGGCGGCGGGGGCGGGCGCGAAGGCGTGATCGGCGGCCTGTCGCTCGGCGGCGTCGGGTGGGGAATGGTGGCGGCGACCGAAGACGAGGACGTAAGTGCCGAGCTGGTCTTCGCAGGCGGCGGCCTCGACGTGGGCGCTGCCGTCGGTGGGGACGAGGGTTCCGTCCTCACGATCGGGACGGTCCTCGGCTGCGGTGCGAGCGTACTGACCCTTCACGGGTACCTCGTGGAGACCGTCACGCCCGAAGGCCTCGTTCCCGAGCCGATCGACCGGGAGTTGAGCCTCGTGGTGGGCTTTGTCCAGCCGTACCTCAGCATGTCGGCACAGCTGCTCCCGTGGATGGGATTCGAGATCCGGTTCGGCTACGTTCTCCCGCTGTTCGGCTTCGAGTTCGGCGACTTCCTGGGCGTTCCGGCCCCGTCCCTCGAGCTGTCCGGGCCGACGATCAGCATCGGCCTCGCGTTCGGCGGAATCGGGATCCGGCCGGAGCCTGAGGCGG
>Ga0272444_10003062_pt1 | contig 15256 bp, 10 predicted proteins | sample SSMForm13_FD_201033 | JGI IMG/M metagenome (GOLD analysis project Ga0272444, IMG submission 201033) | Marine sediment archaeal communities from Little Sippewissett salt marsh, Falmouth, MA, United States - SSM-Form-13 | ecosystem: Environmental > Aquatic > Marine > Wetlands > Sediment ...
CCTATGCCGACAAAATATATATAACTATTTCAACAAATTGCTTACAAGGGTCCATCTGAGAGGTTTAAGAAAAAAACAATTTTGTAGAATTTTTTTTGTCCGACCGACATTTGTGTATAAAAAGAAAAGAAGGGGGCTCGTGAAGATGGGCAGTGGGCGACGAGCTTTTGTGAATGGCACGAAATAGCTTTATGGCCGTCAGAGGGGACATCTACCAGCAGGACAGAAGATTCTGCATCATTAGCATGTGGGCAGGTATCTTTGAGCTATAGGATATCTTCTCCCATAACCAAAGGACTTTGTGGTGACCTTTAACCCCGGCGGAGCTTGATGTCGTTTGTATTCCGTGCGATCAATACGGCAAATAGTCTCCTTCACGACCGCGGGGTCGAAGCCCATAGCAACGATCTCGTCCAACCCCTTGTTCTCTTCAATATAGGCCTTTGATATCCCGTCCAGGAGTTCATAGGGAGGCAGGTCGTCTTGGTCCACCTGATCGGGTTTTAGTTCTGCAGAAGGAGGTTTTTGAAGAATGCGTGCAGGAATGATTTCCTGGTCCCTGTTGATGAGCCGAGAGAGTTGGTAGACCATGGCCTTGGGGACATCCGATATTACGGCCAGCCCTCCGCTCATGTCGCCATATAGTGTGCAATAGCCCACGGCCACTTCGGACTTGTTGCCCGTAGAAAGCAGAAGACTGCCAAGCTTGTTCGAAAAAGCCATGAGGAGGACCCCTCGGATGCGGGCCTGGATATTCTGTCCAGTGACTTCTGTGGATACGTCTTTGAAGATGGGGGGCAGGTCCTGGAAAAATTTCTCCAATATCCCTGAAATCGGCACACGGACAAGTTCAATTCCCAGGTTTTGGGCCAGCAGCGTTGTATCTTCGAAGCTTTCCTGAGACGTGAACTCTGACGGCATGAAGACGGCCATGACGTGTTCCCTGCCCAAGGCCTGAACCGCAATACAGGCAGTCAGCGCTGAATCAATGCCTCCGCTCAAGCCTACCACGGCCTTCCCAAATCCGCATTTGTGCATGTAATCTCTCGTACCCATGATCAAAGCTTTCAGGACGGACTCATCCTGTGTCCCACTGACTGGGTGGAGATCACCCTTTTGGGTCTCCGTATCAAAAAGGACCATGTCTTCTTCGAAGTCCTGGGCACGAGCCGCCAGCTGCCCTCTTGAATCAAGGGCGATGCTGGCGCCGTCAAACAGGACACTATCATTACCGCCCACTTGATTGACATAAAGCAGCGGCACCCTGTATTTTTTTGCCATACTGCCCAGCATGTCCCACCTGAGCTCTTTTTTGCCCGCGTAGAAAGGAGAGGCTGATATATTAATGATGATGTCAGCCCCCTCTTGGATGATCCCAGCCACTGGGTCGACAGGGTAAAGTCTACGCGAGAAAACGCGTCGAAAGAAATCGCTGTCGTTCCAGATATCCTCACAGATGGTCAGCCCTATCATAGAGCCCTTGTACGAGAAGGGCGACCATTCCGTGCCTGGTTCGAAGTACCTTCTTTCATCAAAGACGTCATAATCCGGCAGCAAGCGCTTGTGAGATTGATGGAGGATCTCGCCTCCATCAAAAAGGACTGCTGAGTTGTATAGGGGATTTCCCTCCTTATCCGGGTTCTCATCCACAAATCCGCATATCACGCCAATCCCTGTCACCGACTCAACGAGTCTTCGAAGACAGCTCAGGTTCTCAGTCACAAAGTCTCGCCTCTCCAGGAGATCCCGGGGGGGATACCCCGAAATAACCAGTTCTGAAAACACGACAAGGTCACAGGAAAGGCCTTTCGCCTTGTCTATGAACCCCAACATCTTTTCCGTGTTTTGTTCAAAGTCCCCGATGGTGGGATTGATTTGGGCTAAAGCGATCTTCATGGGCATCACAATAAAAAAGCAAGGGCACCTTGTGTCAGAAGGACACCCTTGCTTTTACTTGGCTACTCACCCTTTTTTCAAGTCTTTTACATGATGGGGAGATATTTTTCAATCTCGAACTGGCTTACATGGGTCCGGTAACAATCCCACTCGATCTTCTTGTTCTCTACGAACTTGTTGAAGATGTGATCACCCAGGGTTTCGCGCACCAACGCGCTATTTTCCACCAACTGAATGGCTTCAAAGAGATTTCCTGGCAATGAATCGATGCCGGCCTTCTCCCGTGCTGTCGCATCCATCTCGTAGATGTCCTCTTCCACCGGGTCTGGAAGGGCATAGTTTTCTTCAATGCCCTTTAGTCCGGCCGCCAGCATCACTGCAAAGGCCAGATAGGGGTTGCAAGCAGGGTCAGGCGAACGAAACTCAATGCGGGTCGCCATCTCCTTGCCTGGCTTATACATGGGCACCCGCACCATGGCCGATCGGTTTCTCCTGGCCCACGAAACATAAACCGGTGCTTCGTAACCAGGGACCAGCCGTTTGTAGGAGTTGACCCACTGGTTAGTGACAGCGGCCATTTCCCGGGCATGTCGCAAGATTCCTGCAATGTAGGATTTGCCAGTAGCCGACAGGTGGTAAGGATCATTGGCATCAAAGAATGCGTTCCTGTCTCCTTCAAACAGGGACTGGTGGGTGTGCATGCCGCTTCCATTTTCGCCAAAAACCGGCTTGGGCATGAAGGTCGCATAGAATCCGTGCTGCCTGGCAATCTCCTTGACCACAATCCTGAGGGTCATGGTCTTATCCGCCATTTTTAGGCCCTCGTCATAACGCATGTCAATCTCGTGCTGGCTCGGGGCAACTTCGTGGTGGCTGTATTCTATCTGAACCCCCATGTCCTGAAGGGCAAAGATGGTCTCTCTTCTTAGATCACCCCCCATGTCCAAAGGCCGGGTGTCAAAATACCCGCCCTTGTCAATGAATTTGGGGTTCTCATTGTCTTCAAAGTAGAAATATTCAAGCTCCGGCCCTGCGTAGAAGGTATATCCTTTGTCTGCCGCTTTCTTTAAAATACGCTTTAGCACATACCGAGGATCAGCCTCGTAAGGGCTACCGTCAGGTTGTAAGATGTCGCAAAACATCCTGGCCACCGGTTTGTCACTGGGTCTCCACGGCAAGAACTGGAAGGTGGTTGGGTCTGGCTTGGCTATCATGTCACTTTCTTCGATTCGGGCAAACCCTTGGATGGAAGAGCCATCAAAACCCATGCCCTCGGTCAAGCCTTCTTCCAACTCAGAGGGCGTCACGGCAAAACTCTTCAAAATCCCCAGGACGTCTGTGAACCAAAACTGAATGAAGCTCACATCCGTGTCTTTAACGATGTTCAATACGTCTTGTTCCGTCTCACAAATCATTCTCTCGTCCTCCTTTCGATTCTGGCCTTGTTTCACTATAAGTCTTTCACCACGTCTTTAGCAAGTGCTGGGCCACAATTGAGTCTATAATGATATTCAACAGTTATAACTCCTCTTCCGTGTCAGTACGGCCAATAAGAGACACTTTTGTCGGGCTACTTCGTTAGAAACAACGTTTTTGTGTGCCAGGCGAGGAAACATTGTATGACACCTGTGACATCCAACCTTGTAGGCCTAGGCCCCGTCACCACATATCACAATATCAGTCTTACGTAATTGTCAAACATGCATTCAAATTGCTCTCCCATAAGGGCTTCATATTTCTCAGCATGCTTTACCATGGCTGCTGTATCCACCCCAGGCGGTTGCCGCAACCAGGCCTGATCTGCTTCCACCCACCTTTGTATGTCGCTAACCGTAGCAGCGTGGTTGTCAAACTGGAGTCCCATCACATGTGGCCGCCCCTTTAGGCAAAAGGCTTCCACCTGACATTCTGACGAAGTGACGAGAACGTTCAACTCCTTCGGCAAGGGAGACAACACCGCCTGGGCGTGCCATTTGAAAAGGGGAAAGGACCTGGGCATCCCCTTAAACAGTGGGTGCTCCCGACCGGCTCTCGTCACATGGCCTTCGACAAATCCCACACTGCGACAAAAGTTCGGACCGACCTTGGCCCCAAGGGCCTCAGCCAAGAGCTGGTGTCCCAGGCAAAAACCGATGAAGGGTTTGTCCTCTTTGATGACCTGACGGATGGCAGCCTTTTCGGCCTTGAGAAAGGGGTATTCCTCTTCTTGGTATACATTGGGGCTGCCGCCCAACACCATGAGCCCGTCATAGGAGGTCATACTCGGAATCGACGCACGCCAGACTTCGACAATATCGAGTAGGACATCGGCGCCTCTGGCCGTTCGAAGCAAGTTCTGGCCCGGCCCCTCCCACGGCATATGCTGCTGAAACACCAAGAATCGTTTAGTCACCGGACATCCTTCCCCTTGGCCGTCGTCCAAAGCCATTTGCATCGCTCCGTGACCATTTTGGGGACGCCTGCCGAACGGCGCTAAATCACAGGAACTCGGGCCGTTAGGCCCTCAGACAGTCTGTGATTCTTCACGCGCTGTTCAGCATCCGTCTGGCTCCCAAAATGCTCAATGTCCCTCGCAAAAAGGCTTTGGACTGCGTCCGAATCATGCAGAGTATTTCTGGGACCCGACACTAGAACGCGAAGCTTAAGGTAATGCCTCCGTACACGAAACTGTCGTCATCGCCCTTCTGACTAAACCACTCCATTTGGTCAGAGGCATCCCCGCTGAGCGCAAAGGTGTAGGCTATGGTAGGCGTAACCGTGACGTATTCTGATACCGATATGGGCAGACTCGCAGCAATGGTCCCGTCATGAAAGTCGCTGAACTCGTCGTCAGTTGCCTCGCCATGGTTAATCTCAGGGTATGCGCCCTTGTCGTCGCTTGCTAGATAGCTGGCCGAAGCGGAGAGTTCCAAGGACACGGTATCTGTCATCTCAAAGGCGTGTGAAATACCAAACAATATATACCAGTGGGGATAATGGTTGAATTCCTTGTAGACAGTCAATGTCGGTGCCAGAAGTGTGTCAACGCCCAGGCTCAAGAAAAGCTCTTGAGAATCGTCAAAACCGTCCAAGGCGTAATAGATATAACCCAATTCCACACCAACGGGCCCGCACTGCCTCCCGTAAGAAAGTGTCAGGTCTGTCTCATTCCAATTGGAGGAGTCATCTTCTTCGTGTGAAGATGTATAGGGCTCCGTATCCAGGTTGCCCCACAGGTTTGCCGAAAACCCCCTGTAACTAACGGTCGTGGACGGCTGGATCACCATGCTGTCCCGGCTCAGTTCCTGACCCCTCCAGATGTAGGCGCTGAGCGCTGACACCGAGAAGTCAGCTGACGGCTTTTCTTCACTCCCATAAACTGGCATGAGCCCGCAAGTCGCAATGGCGAATGTGGCTACAAGAAATGCGGCAATGTCCTTCTTCAAATTCCTTTTCATGAATCGTCTCCTTTCGATGGAAAATCGTTTTTTTTGAAGATCCCTGCAGCTTGCTGCAGGGAATCTTCGACCGTAAGGAACTTTGCCATTTTCAGATACGCTCGCTAACCCCGCAGCGACTCGACTGAGCTCGCCGAAGTCAAGCTGCGGGGAATGCGCTCGCTTTCGCGGTTCAATTTAATGGGCTGGTTGGCTTGCCGGCAGGGCGGCCTCCGGTAGACCCTCTTCGTCCTTACGTGGATATCCTTTTGAGGCTGCTGGCGCCCATATGGAGCTCGCCACTTGAAAGTCCGGATAGGCGCTGGCACGGTGCTCTCCGTAGTCAAGCCCCTCGATCTCCTCCTCTGGGCTAACCCGAAGACCGACGGTCTTTTCTATGAGCTTGAACATGATGAGCCCCGTTCCGAAGGCCCAGATAAAGCAGGAACCGATGCCCAACAGCTGCACGCCGATGATCTTGGCAGAGGTCCCGCCTATGTTGAATATGCCCGCCGCCAAAGTGCCCCAGGCACCGTTGACGCCGTGTACGGAAATAGCACCCACCGGGTCGTCCACTTTGATGCGATCGAAAAACAGCACGGAAAAGACGACAATCACACCAGCGACGGCCCCGATGACGACGGCGCTTAGGGGCGTCACCGTGGCGCATGGGCTGGTGATGGCCACAAGACCTGCCAGAGCCCCGTTCAGGCTCATGCCTGCATCCGGTTTGCCCAAACGAAGCCAGGCCGTAACCATGGCCAGAATGGCCCCTGCTGCTGCTGCAAGATTCGTATTGACAAAGATCATGGCGATGTCTTTATTGGCTGCGGTCGTAGAACCGGGATTGAACCCAAACCATCCAAGCCACAGGATAAAGACCCCTAAAGCGGCCAAAGGAAGGTTATGTCCCGGAATGGGTCTCAGTTTGCCATCCTTGGTGTATTTGCCAAGGCGTGGACCGAGGACGATAGCCCCTGCCAGGGCGACCCACCCGCCGACAGAATGAACGACTGTGGAGCCAGCAAAGTCGATAAACCCCAAATTTTCCAGCCAGCCGCTGCCGTTATAAAGGCTGCCCCAGGCCCAGCTGCCAAAGATGGGATAGACAAAGGCCGTCAGGAGGGCACTGTAGACGAGATAGCTGACAAACTTGGTCCGTTCCGCCATAGCACCAGAGACAATGGTCGCTGCCGTTGCGGCGAAAACCGCCTGAAACATCCAAAAGGCCAAGACCCACGGATCCTTGCCCGGCCCGAAGTCGCTCAAGAAGAAACCCGAGGTTCCGAACCAGCCTGTGTTCGTGGCCCCAAACATGAGGCCGAATCCAATGGCCCAAAAAGTGATGGAACCCATAGAAAAGTCCATGAGGTTCTTCATGAGTATGTTGACTGCATTCTTGGCCCTCGTAAAGCCCGCCTCTACCATGGCAAAACCGGCCTGCATAAAGAAAACCAGGGCGGCGGCAATTAAGGTCCAAAGATAGTCTGCATGGGCTTGTACGGTCTTTATGGCCTCTGCATTCCCAGCTACAGTGGGCGTCTCCTCTGCACCCAATCCCACCATGGGGGCGGCCATAAGCAGGCAAGTTGCCAAGAAAGTCAGTTTCTTCTCTAACCAGATCATTTTCTTTCCTCCTTTCTTTCTCATTCCTTTTTCTTTCAGTATGGTTGTCTTCGTGTAATGGTCGCGGTCCGGCGTCTCTTGTCAGATGGCATGTTTTCCCTGCTCCCCCGTGCGTATGCGGTAAGCCTCCTCCACCGGGAGAACAAAGACCTTGCCATCGCCGATCTTGCCGGTCTTGGCTTCTGCCATAATGACCGCCACGACCTTTTCCAACAGGGTGTCGTCCACTACGATTTCCACCTTGACCTTGGGCACAAAATCGACGGTGTATTCAGCACCCCGGTAAATCTCCGAATGCCCTCTCTGTCGTCCAAAGCCCTTGGCCTCGCTCACCGTCATACCCTGAATGCCCAGTGCTGATAGACCTTCTTTGAGTTGTTCGAGTTTGAAGGGCTTGATGATCGCCTCTACTCTTTTCATTGTTTCCCTCCTTTCGTGCGTTTGATGAGTCTTGCCGAGAACAATATCAACTCTCGTGCCAACACACAGATGCGCTGAAAAAACTGTTGTAACTATTTGTTATTGTTAATAACATGTCACATCCTCCGCCAGCTTCTTCTATTAGATAAATCTCAATGTGACTACAATTATGTATTAGAGATAGCTAGTTAATACGAAAATGTCGTCATGCTGGCTCTACGAGAGCAACAAGTCTGCGCTAAAAGGCAAGGCAAAAGGCCTCAGATTGCGTAGCGAGAATTCAGCAGGGCGAGGATGCAGCGCAATGCAGTCCCGCACAGGGGGGGGTGGGGACGCGTCTAGATGAGAAATGCCGGTAAGTCGCGAGCGTCAGGGGGTCGCCTGTTTGAATACCCCCACGTGCTCCTGATGGTGCAGAGATGGGAGGCGGCGCTCCAAAGAGTGACCCATGGCCATGGAGTCCCTTTGAGAAAAGAGAACGATGATGCCAGCGATTTTACACGTAACTATTTGAAAACTCGTTGTCTTTCTTGAAAAGTCTACCTGCAATATGGGCAATCAGCGTGCCGTGCAAACGAAGTGATGGTTGGCTGGCTAGCCCGTTCAGCCGGTTTTACTGTCAGCGTTGAGCCTTGAGCTTTCAGCTTTGTTATTTGCCCTGTTGCCCAATGTGTGCTTAATCGCCTCTTTGACGGCTGTCACTTGCTCTGGGCTGTCCGCCTTTTGGCCGTCAAAATCCCGCACATAGAAGACGTCGACCACCTGATCGGCCTTGGTGGCAATCTTGGCAACCCAAACATCCAACCTGCACTGGAACACGGTATTGGTAATCCTGTAGAGGAGCCCCGGAAAGTCGTGTGTGTAAATTTCTATGATGGTAAAAAAGTCAGAACTCTCATTATCCACGATGATCTTGTCTGGCTGTCGCGGCAGCTTCCTGCGCAGGGATTGATAGGCCCTCACCTTCTGGTCAAGTGCCGCTGAAAGGTTAAGCTCTCCTCCTACAGCAGCGCTCAAATCTTTGTTCACCTGGTCCCATACGTTTCCTTCAAAGAGTGTGTCAGGTGGGGCCTTAACCTCAAAGATGTCCAAGGCGATGTGGTTCCGCCACGTGTTGATTTGAGCGCTCAAGATATCCAGATTGTTCAGGGTAAAAACGCCTGCGATGGTTGAAAAGAGCCCCGGGAAATCCCTGGCACAGACTGTGGCGGTTCTGTAGTTCTTTTGGGGATCGTTCTGGACATCCAGTACGAAAGGTGCTGGGCCAAGCCTTTGATACAATCCCACATGCCGAACAATCTCTTCCGATGGTGTGTGCAACAGATAGCGTGTGGACATGTGCTCGAACAGGGTCTGCAATGCGCTTTCGGGCATGGAAGCCCCACGCTGAAAAACCTCTTTCCTCTTTTTTTCTACCACGTCTGCTGCGGCTCGAGTGGCCAGTACGCCTTCTTGCAAGATATGGCGGATCTTAAAGAAGAGTTCTTTGAGAAGAGCAGCTTTCCAATCGTTCCACGCCTTGGGCCCTGTGGCCTTTGAGTCAGCCACCGTAAGCAAATAGAGCATCTTCAAGCGCTCGATATCAGCGATATCTCTGGCACATTGAACGACAATTTTCTCGTCACTGATGTCCCTTCGGGTGGCCGTGTGTATGAGGAAAAGATGCTCTCGAACCAAAAATGATATAGTTTCAATGTCTTTTTTAGGGAAGCCCATCCTCTTAAACACACGCCTTACAATTTGCTCCCCTTGTCTTGCGTGGTGTTCGTGGGTATGTTCGCCTTTGCCCACGTCGTGAAAAAGACCAGCCCACAGCAAAAGCTCCGGGCTGCGTATTTCTCTGAAGAGCTCCCCGTAGAAGGCGTCTGGGCTGTCCGGCCCGGCATCGCACAACTCTTTTAGGGTTTGCACGGTGGCTAGCGAATGCTTATCCACAGGGTAAAGGTGATACTCGTCGTATTGAATCCGGTTGACAATCCCCTTCATCTCGGGAATCAGGGCGATCATGAGGCCGGTTGTCAACATCTCATTTAAGACATTGAAGGTATGGGGAGACGCGGACAGAATGCGCTTCAAGGATCTGATGACTTTTGGGGCTTTCTGGAATTTCTCGTCCACCAGGTACAAAAACTCTTGGACAAGACGGCTTGCTCCAGCAGCCACAGGTTGTCCAAGCACCGCACTCTTTTCGAATATCTTGATTAAAAGATGAGGATTCTGGACGATGGCTTCAGGAAACTCAAAGTTCAGGGCGTGGTGGACGGTCTCAATGCCCGCTGCCACCGAGCGCCTTGGTGCCTTTTTTCTTCCAGATTTCTTGGCATTGACGACTCTCCTGAGAAACATCAGGTGCTGCCGTTTCAAGAACTCCATCTGCCCGTGCAACACACCGAGAAATCCCTCAACAGCCTGCCACCCATTTTCCTGCCTGTATCCGAGGTCTTTCGCGAGTCTAACTTGATATTCAAAGTAGAGTTGGTCACACTTACGTCCGCTTAGATGGTGCAACCAGTTTCTCACCGTTTTGATAAACGACAGCGCCCCACATAAGGACTCAAACTCATCGTGGGTTAGGTGCCCGAAAAACTCTAGATCCCTGGGCTCAGCAATGCGATAGGCGGCGCGTCCCATCCAAAGCATGGCATGGTAATCCCTCAGGCCGCCCAGCCCCTCCTTAAGATTAGGTTCCAGAAGATAAGTGGAGTCCCCATAGCGGGTGTGGCGCTCACGATTTCTTTCTGCAAGCCAAGCCACATAGGCGCGGCCGTGCCTGCGGAGGACCTTCCCGCGCAACCTTTCCATCAGGTCAGAATAGAGGGCAGAGATGCCACAAAGAAACCTCGCATCGAGCAAGGAAGTCAACACCTCAAAGTCCTGGGAGGCCAAGGTGGCACATTCTTTCAGGGAACGGGTGGCGTGGGCCACTTCGAGACCGATGTCCCATAGGGGATAGAAAATTTCCTGAACCAGGTCCTTGGCCTCGTTGGGAATCTTCTTTTTGAAAAGGAGGAGCACATCCACGTCCGAGTGGAGACACTGCTCTTTCCTGCCATAGCCGCCCAATGCGATGATCGCATAGGGATTCTTCTCCACCTGCATCCGGGGCCCAACTGAACTGCCGGCAAAGCTTTCACGAAAATAATCGTCCAAGACCTCCGCGTGCCGTTCTAAGAAATGAGGTTCATCGCCCTTCAGAAAACGGGCGAGTAACCGCTGCCGCTTCTTCTGCAGAAGACTTGTCGGGAGCTGCGGTTGACTCATAAGCCCTGCTATATCGCCTCTTTTCCCCTTTCGCCGGTCCTGATGCGGATGACCTCCTCCAGGGCGGAGACAAAGATTTTGCCATCCCCTATGGCCCCGGTTTTGGCCTTCTGGGCGATCACCTGCACCACTTGAGGTGCCAGCTCTGAGTCGACGACGACCTCCAGTTTCACCTTGGGTACGAAATCCACCGTGTACTCTGCCCCGCGGTAGATCTCCGTGTGGCCCCTTTGACGACCAAACCCCTTAACCTCGGAGACGGTCATCCCCTGAACGCCTAACTCTGTGAGGCCTTCTTTCACGTCATCCACCTTGAAGGGTTTGATGATGGCTTCGATCTTCTTCATCTCTTATCCTCCAAAATTTGATAGTGAATCCATCTGAAGCGTTGAGTTGTGCTCCTGATGAAACTTTGTTCTACGGAGATGTCAACTTACAAGCTATACGCTGTCTCACTGTGCTGCGTAATGTCTAGCCCTCTGACTTCCTCTTCTTCAGAAACCCTCAAACCCATGGTCCCATCAAGGATCTTGAGGATGATGAACGTCATGACGAAGGCGAAAACACACGTGACAAGAACCGATACAAACTGGATCCAGAGCTGTCCAGGGTTTCCAAAGAAGAGGCCGTTGGCGCCATCTGGGTTCACCCCCTTGCTGGCAAATAGCCCGGTGGCCAAGGCCCCCCATGTACCCCCCAGTCCGTGGATCCCCACCACGTCAAGAGAATCATCATAGCCCAGCTTTGACTTGGCTAAAACACCCATATAACAAATCACCCCTGCCAGGCCACCAATAAAGAGGGCTGACACGGGGCCGACGAATCCTGCTGCCGGAGTAATCGCCACGAGACCGGCTACGGCGCCACTTGCTGCCCCAAGGGTGGTGGGTTTTTCCCGGTGGATCCATTCCGCGAACATCCAGGCCAAGGCGGCGGCTGCACAAGCCACGTGGGTGGTCACAAAGGCGCCTGCTGCCAAGCCGTTGCTTCCAAGGGCACTACCTGCATTGAAGCCAAACCATCCGAACCACAGGATGGCAGCCCCGGTAACGGTCATGGGCAGATTGTGAGGAATGAACTGCTCCCTACCGTACCCTTTTCTTTTGGAAATCAAAAGGGCTGCGGCCAGGGCTGAAACTCCAGAGCTGATGTGAACTACCGTTCCGCCGGCAAAGTCCAGGGCCCCCATGTTCCCCAACCAGCCGCCTGCGCCCCAAACCCAATGTGCCAATGGGCTGTATACAAACGTTGACCAAAGCAAGATGAAGACCAAAAAAGTGCTGAACTTCATACGCTCGGCAAAGGCGCCGGTAATGAGGGCTGGCGTAATAACAGCAAACATGGCCTGAAAGATCATAAAGGCCTGGTGGGGAATGGTCCCGGCATAATCGGGACTCGGAGACAGCCCCACCCCTTTCAGGCCAAACCAGGCGAGGCTCCCCACCACACCCCCTAGGTCAGGGCCGAAGGCCAGGGAATAGCCCCATAATACCCAAATCACTGTGACCAGGGCGATGATGATAAAACTTTGCATAATCGTCGCCAGGACATTCTTGTTTCGGACCATTCCGCCGTAGAAAAGGGCCAGGCCCGGTGTCATGAACAGCACCAAGGCCGAACAAACCAGAATAAAAGCCGTATCTCCTGCGTCAATCATTTTCCATCCTCCTCCCACTCACAGGATTTTGCCTCTTGATTGTGGTCCAACGGACACGAGCAAAAAGAGCAATACGTGTGCCATGGGGGCAAAAATGGGCAAATATATTAGAATATCAAATAGATAGGTGCAAAAATTCCGGCTGGCTGGCGGCGGACTGCCAAACGATATTGTTGCAAACCGGCATTTTCAATACATAAGTGTAGGATTTTGGGGTGAGGCATTGAGGAATTGACAGTGGCAAGCTGGGCGCCTTAACCCCGCTTTTGAATGGGCACATAATCTCCTTGCTTTGGTCCCACATAGATCTGGCGAGGCCGCTGGAGTTTCCAGTTGGGGTCATCAATACTCTCCTTCCACTGGCTGATCCATCCGGGCAGGCGGCCAATGGCAAACATAACCGTGAACATGTTGACTGGAATCCCCATGGCTCGAAGCAAAATGCCGGTGTAAAAATCTATGTTCGGATAAAGGTGATGATCAATAAAATAGGCGTCCTTCAAGGCCACCTCTTCCAATCTCTGGGCAATATCTAGCAGGGGGTCTTCACGTGTCACCTTGCCCAAGACCTTGTCGCACACCTGCTTCATCAGCCGGCCCCTTGGATCATAGGTTCTGTAAATCCGATGGCCAAAACCCATGAGCCGAAATGGATCTTTCTTGTCCCGTGCCCGGGCCAGAAAGGGGGCCAGATCACCACCGCTTTCGTGGATCTGACCGAGCATTTCCACCACGGCCTGGTTAGCACCGCCATGCAAAGGCCCCCAAAGGGCACATATGCCGGCTGAGATAGCCGCATACAGATTCACCCTTGCGCTGCCCACCAGTCGGACGGCCGCTGTGGAACAGTTCTGTTCGTGGTCGGCATGAAGGATCCAGAATACGTTGAGGGCCTTCACCACATCTTCATCGATGACATAAGGCCGGACAGGTGAATCAAACATCATGTTCAAAAAATTCTCTGGATAGGTGAGGTCATATCTCGGGCACACGACCTTGTGACCTCTGAAGATCTTATAAGACATGGCCGCCATGGTTCTCACCTTGGACAGGAGCCTGGTCACGGTGATATTGATTTCTTCCTCCTCTGTTCTTTCTGGAATTTCAGGATAAAAGGCTCGCAAGGCGTTCACCATGGAGGAAAGAATGCCCATGGGATGGGCCCATCTGGGGAAGTGCTCGAAAAAAGCCCGCATGTCTTCATGGACAAGGGAGTGGTCATTTAGCAGCACAGAGAAGCGATTCAGCTGTTCTCCCGTGGGCAGTGCGCCGTTTATCAGCAAGTATGCGGTTTCGACAAAAGTGGAATGCTCCGCAAGCTGCTCCACCGGAACGCCTCTGTATCGCAGAACGCCCCTCTCTCCATCCACAAAGGTGATGGCGCTCCGGCAGTTGGCCGTGTTCACGAAGCCAGGATCTAATGTGACAAGGCCGGTTTCCTGGCGTAGCTTGCTGATATCAATGGCTCTTTCTCCTTCTGAACCTGTAACGATGGGCAGTTCAAAGGCCTTTCCGTCTATAAGAATTTTTGCGGTCTCTTCCATATTTCTTGACCTTCCTAACCCGGAAAAACCGGAGGCACGACATACGAAACAAATTGAAGATCCCTGCAGCAACTCGACTGAGCTCGTCGAAGTCAAGCTGCGGGGAATGCGCTCGCTTTCGCGGTTCAAATATCAAATGTTCGAATGCTAAAAACTATAAGATCGTTTTATTGAACGCTGATAACCGGAACCAAAGCAAGCTGCCGCCCTTGACAGACACTCTTGCTCTGGCATCGAAGACGGAGGAAAAGGCTTTACCGATATAGACGATAGTCGACACCGTGTTTTTTGGCCTTATAAGCAAACTTCCGCTCGGTTGTCTTCAGGATTTGGGCTCCCTTTGCCATATTGCCCCGGGCGGTTTTTAACGCGTCGATAATCATCTCCCGTTCCAGATTCGCCAGAGCATCCTCCAGGGACCTTCCCGGCAGGGTATCGGACTCTTCTGCCGTCTGGACAGTAGGGGGCAGGTGGTAGCTGTGGATAACGCCCTCGTCGCACAGCAGCACAGCCCTTTCAATGCAGTTCTCAAGTTCTCGCACATTGCCCGGCCAGTGGTACTGTATCAGCATATCGATCGCTGGTGTCGAAAGGCGGCGGATGTCCTTATGATTCTCCTTGGCGTATTTTTCCAAGAAATGGTCCGCCAAGAGCAAGACATCGGTCTTTCGCTCTCTCAAAGGAGGCATGTAGATGGGAAAAACGTTCAGTCTGTAGTAGAGGTCACCGCGGAACGTCTCCTCCTCTACGGCCTGTTCCAAGTTCTTGTTGGTGGCTGCGATGATGCGAACATCTGCCTTGATGGTCTCGTACCCACCCACCCGCTCGAACTCCTTTTCCTGAAGGACACGCAAGAGTTTCACCTGAACGTCCATGCCAATGGAACCAATCTCATCCAGGAAGACGGTCCCCTTGTTGGCCAGTTCGAATTTCCCCCGTTTTTGACGAATCGCCCCAGTAAAGGCCCCTTTTTCGTGACCGAAAAGTTCACTTTCAATGAGGTTGGAGGGCAGGGCCGCACAGTTCACCTTCACAAAGGGACTTTTTGACCTCAGACTGTTGTAGTGGATGGCGTTGGCCGCCAACTCTTTGCCTGTGCCGCTCTCACCCCGAAGCAGCACCGTGGCATTGCTTCTGGACACCTGGGAGATCATTTGAAAGACCTCCCGCATCTTATTACTGTTTCCGATGATATTGGTGATACGGAATTTGTTGGAAAGCTCCTGTTGGAGCCGTTGGTTTTCCTCTCTGAGCTGCTGCTTTTCAAACCGGATGGTCTCCAGATTAATGACACGCTGGGCAATCATGGTGGCAATGATGGAAAGGAGCCTTTTTCCGTCTTTTAAGGAGTAAGATTCTTCAAAGGGCCGATCAACACTCAGGGCACCGACGACCTGACTCCCCTTCTTGACCGGAACGCACATGAAGGAAAGCTC
>Ga0272444_10003064_pt1 | contig 15252 bp, 8 predicted proteins | sample SSMForm13_FD_201033 | JGI IMG/M metagenome (GOLD analysis project Ga0272444, IMG submission 201033) | Marine sediment archaeal communities from Little Sippewissett salt marsh, Falmouth, MA, United States - SSM-Form-13 | ecosystem: Environmental > Aquatic > Marine > Wetlands > Sediment ...
GCAAAGGCCTCCAGGATCGGGGGCCAGACTGTGGGGCACTCGTTGACCGCGTGGCCCATACCGTCGATCACCAGGAGCTCGGCATGGGGCATCACATCGGCCATGGCCCGGGCCGCGTCCAGGGGAATGAGCGGGTCGTCGCTCCCGTGGACGATCAGCGTGGGCACCTCCACGCTCTGGAGGGCCTCCTTTGCGCTTTCGGCGGACATGAGAGCGGCGTACTGCCGGGACACGCCTGCCGGGTGAAAGGCCCGGTCGTACGCCCGGCCCGCCTGGGCCCAGGCATAGGCCTCGTCCAGGGGTTTCCGGCCGCTGAGCGTGCGGGAGAGATCCATGGAGTCGTGGATGTAGCCTTCCCGGTCCGCAGGGGCCGGTCGTGTGAGAAGGGAAACGGCGTTCGGGTTCGGAGGGGGAAACCCCGGCTCGCCCATGTGCGAAACCAGGCTCGTGAGGGTGTGCACGCGCTCCGGGTGAAGGATGGCCATGAGTTGCCCGATTCTCCCCCCCATGGAAGAGCCCATCACGTGGGTCGCCTCGATTCCCAGGGCGTCCAGGAGGCCGGCGGCGTCCTCGGCCATGTCTGCGAGGGTGTAGGGGAGGTCGACCGGCTTGCCTTCGGCCGCGGCCCGGGCCACGGCCTTGGGGTCGGGGGTTCCGGCCCCGTCCATGTGGGTGGAGAGACCCACGTCCCGGTTGTCGAACCGGATCACCCGAAAACCGCGGTTCGTGAGCTCACCACAGAGCTCGTTCCTCCAGTTGATCAACTGGCTGCCGAGGCCCGAGACGAGAAGAAGCGGCTCGGCTGCCGGGTCGCCCAGGACCTGGTAGCAGAGGCGGATGCCGTTGGCCTCGACAAATGCGGGTCCGTCGCCGGCAGGTTGCATCGCGTTCGGCCCCCCTTTTTTCCTACATGAACAGGGAGAAAAAGATCCAAAAAACGATGGCCTGGATGATCCAGCCGATGATGCACACCGCCACGGCACGCAATGTGCTCGTGTAGTCCAGGGCCTGGCGCACGGCCACCACCATGGCCACGAGCATCCAGATGCTCCCGAGAAAGGCCATGATCGGGCCGAGCCCGGGAATGATCCCCAGGATCCGGACCACCCCTGGCGAGCTCGAGTACCCGATGGTGCGCAGGAGCTCGCCGTAGTCCGCTTCGGTGTCGGGAGTGGGCAGGATCTTGGTGCCGATGATCATGGTGAGGTACGCCCAGATGAACCAGCCCACCAGGGCCGCCAACGTGCCGAAGAGGATCCCGGAGAAGCCCGCCTGGTGAACGGAGCCGATGCCCGCGGCCACGCTGGAAAGGACCACGATCAGCCCGGCCTCCTTCAGGGTGCTCGGGTCGGCCTCCACCTGCTCGTAGAGCCTGGAGTCCAAGGTGGCGGCCCGCATCATACGTTCCGGTAAAGAGTTCATACCTCCTCCTCTCAAATAGGGAACAAAAAGGGGGACGCTGGTTAATTGTTAAGTTTCCTTCTTTCAGGCGCCCTGCGCCCGGGGAAAAGGCTCCATCAGGAACGCGCGGGCGTATCCTACCACAAACTCGTCCCAAGGAAAAGCCAATGGGAGGAAACAAAAGGGCGACGCGGTTCCCGCCGTCTCCCTGGCCGTGCGCCTGTGCTCGAGCTGAGCCTCAAGGGCAGCCCCGGCGATCGACGGGATGGCTGAGGGAGGCGGTTTTTTCTTGACACGGCAGGTTTCGGGATGCATATTTGGTTGGTCGTCCAGCTAAATTCATCGTAGACCCCATAGGCCGACCAAGGAGCGCGCCATGCCCCCCCGAGTCCCCTCCCGAGAAAAGGCCGAGGACATCCTTCAGGCCGCACGCCGCGTGCTCGGGCGCAAGGGGTATGCCGGGGCCACCATCAACGAGGTGGCCAAAGAAGCCGGGGTCAGTCGGGGTCTGTTGCACTACTACTTCAAGAGCAAGGAGGACATGCTGGCCCGGGTCATACGCGAGACCGTGGAGGCGACCGCCTCCATGGCCGAGGACCTGTTCAAGCAGAGCCGCGACGCACGTGGGCTCGCCCGGAACCTGGTTCAGGCCATGCGGGCCTTTGTCGAGAGCGATCCCGACTTTTCCAGCATCTTCTTCGAAAGCTGGGGCCTGACCCGCCAGAGCAAGCGTGTGGACCAGGACCTTCGGGACCTCTATCACCGATTCGTGGAGGCCGTGCGAAGCGGCCTGGAGGACGCTGCCCGACGCTGGGTGATCCCCTTTCCAGCGGATCTCCAGGGCCTGGCCATGGTGATCACGGCGATCCTGGACGGCATGAGCTTCCAGATCATGGCCATGCCCGAGTTGCTCGAGCGGCCGGGGATGTGGGAGGCCGTGGAGGATGCGATCCTGCGGGTCCTGGATGCGGAGGCCTGAGTGCGGACCGGCTCCTTTTTTCAGGATATATTGGCTGGACGTCCAACTAAAAATCGCATTTCTTCATGAGAACGCGGGGAGAGAGGAAAGAGAAATGGGTGCAACCGAGGATCGATTCGTAGACGGGTTCTCCACGGGACAGAAGATCGTCCTGCGTCTGCTGCTGGTTTCGTTCCTGGCCGTGGCGGTATTCGCCGTTTTCAAGCACAGCGTGGTGTGGGGCTGGATCTATCTCGGGTTCGTCACTGTGGGCCAGCTCGTCCTGATCGTGCCGACCCTGTGTGGTCACTGTCCCTATCCCCACAGGCACAACGACTGCCTTCTGGTCCCGGCCTTCGTGATGAAAGCCATTGCCCCGGATCGGGGCCCGAACATTCCCCCGGCCGAAAAGGGGGCGCTTTCTGTCGGGGTCGCCGGGCTGGTGCTGATTCCCCAGTACGCACTCTTTCAGGAACCTGTTCTTTTCGTTCTTTTCTGGGCCTTGGTGCTGCCTTTTTTGGGGTTCTTCCAGCTCTACCTCTGCAGGCACTGCCGTCACACGGGCTGCCCGGCCAACCGCGCCCAGTAAAAAAGGGGAGGGGACGTGGTTAAATTGATAAATTTTACCCCCTCATGAACAAGACGAGGGCCTTCAGGGCAGCCGCATGGGGAAGGCAGCCTGTTGCCCCCCTCACTCCCTCAGGGTGTTCACGAGCTCCTGGAGCTTCTGGATGACCTCCTCCAGGCCCTGTCGCACGGCCTCGAGCTTGTCCGTGGGCGGGGCCTCCTCGGCTTCGCCCGCCGCCGCCTCCTCGGTCTCGACCACCGGCGCTACGGGCGGGAGCTTGCCCACCAGGGCATCAATGGAGGCGTCCAGGGTCTTGTGCATGACCACCTGACCCGAGTCGGCCAGGATGATGCGCCGGAGCTCAGGGAACTCCAGGGTTTCGGGCTGCAGGAAGACCGGCTCGGCATAGAGGATCGAGTCGCCCAGGGGGATGACGAGAAGAATGCCGCGGCGGACCTCGCTTCCCACCTGGCCCCACAGGGTGAACTGCTCCGAGATGATCGCGTCGTTGTCGATGCGGGCCTCCACCTGGTTAGGTCCGTCCACGTGGCGTCCCGAGGGAAAATCGAACAGGACCAGCTCCCCGTAATGCTCGCCGTCATTGCGGGCGGCCATCCAGCCCACCAGGTTATGCCGGTTCTGGGGGGTGAAGGGCTGGATCAGGAGGAACTCCTCAGCCTTCTCCCCGGGGAGCCGGGCCACGATGTAGTAAGGCTTGAGGTCCTGGCTCTGCCCGAAGGAGTTCTGCACGGGAATGGACCACTGGTCCTCCTTGTTGTAGAAGACCACCGGGTCCTGCATGTGGTACTGCAGGAGCATCTCGGTCTGCACGGTGAACTGGTCCAGCGGGTACCGGACGTGGCACCGGAGGTGCTCGGGCATCTGGTCCATGGGCTTGAAAAGGCCCGGAAAAATGGCCCCGTACGTCTTGATCATGGGGTCGTCCGGGTCGGACACGTAGTAGTCGATGCTTCCGTGGTAGGCGTCGATCACGGCCTTTACGCTGTTCCGGAGGTAGTTGAAGCTCCGGTTCCACGGCGTGGAGTAAGGGTAGCGGTTCGTGTAGGTGTAAGCGTCCTGCATCCAGAAGAGCCGCCTGTCCGCCACCACGCTGTAGGCCTGGCGGTCCGGCAGGAGGAACGGCGTCACCGTGGAGAACCGCTCCTGCACGGTCCGCCGGAACTGGATGAGGCTGTCCGGCTTGATCTCTCCGGAGATGAGGATGTTCAGGTCCCCGAACTCCCACGCAAAGAGCAGGCGGCGGAAAAACGAGCTCATCTCCACCCCGCCGTTCCCCTGATACCGGGTGTAGACCGGACCATCCGGGCCCGGGTAGTTGAACTCCTGCATATCGCTCCGCACGACGAGGTAGTCCAGGCTCTTGAGCCCGTAGTAGATGTCCGACCGCTCCAGCGGGATCATTCCCTTGGGCGGCACGTCCCGAATGAGGAAACTGGGCCGCCCGCCCGCCTCCACCTCGGTTACCGGGCTCATGGCCACCCCGTAGCCATGGGTGAACTGGAGGTGCCGGTTCACCCAGCGCTGGGCCTCCTCAGGGAGCTTGTCCGCGGAGAGCTCGCGGGTGGCCATCATGACCTGGCGCAGCTCGTCGTTCACGAGGTACCGGTCCGTGTGCACGGCAATGAAGTCGTAGTAGAGCCGGAAAAACTGGATCTGGTTGTAGCTCTGGAGCAGGGGCCCCTCGTCCCAGAGCCGGACGTTCTGGATCGTGCCCTGGTTCTCGGCCACGGTTTGAAAGTCCACCTTGCCCTTGGCCGGGTGGCTGTCGCTCTGGAGCTTGGTGAGCCCGTAAGCCCGTCGGGTGAAGTCGATGTTGCTGGCGAGGTACGGTTTTTCCTTGGCCAGCTCGCTCGGTTCCACCTGGAGGCGCTGGACCAGGGCCGGGAGCACGCTTCCGCCCAGGAGGTTCAGGGCGAGCCAGCCGCCCACGGCCCAGAGGATGTACTTGTTCTTTCGGGAAAAGGCCGTGGCCAGAAGGAGAGCGGCACTGGCCAGGGCCACGAAGGTCATGATGGTGCGCGCCGGCAGGGTGACGTGATCGTCCGTGAACCCGACACCGAAGACCGCCCCGGTAGGGGAGTAAAGGAGGTCGTACCGGCTCAGCCAGTGACCGATCGCGATGAGCACGAAGAGCCCGCACGCGAGCAGGGCCAGATGGACGCGCGCCTTGCCGCTCAGGGTAAAACGCTCCCCTTTCAGGGCCAGGGAGAGGTAGTAGTAGGCCCCGGTCACCAGCAGGATGACCACCACGGCGGAGAGAAGCCATGAGCGGGCAAGACTCAGGGCCGGGAGGGTGAAGATGTAGAAGGAGAAGTCCCGGCCGAAGATCGGGTCGGTCTCGTTGAACGGGAGGCCCTCGAGAAAGAGCAGGTAACGCTCCCAGTCCGAAGCCGGCTGGGTGGCCAGGAGTACGGCCACGAGAATCAGGACCCCGAAGGCCACCCAGAAAAGCAGCTTGCGCGCCGCTTTATAGGCCTCCGGCGCAAGCCGGTCCCCGACGCCCTCGCCGGTGGCGCGGTGAGCGATCCAGAGGTTGGGTGCGGCAAGAATAATAAAGAGCACCGCCCCGATCAGAAAGAGGATCACGCGGGCGCTCACCACCCGCAGAAGCACGGACTCGTAGCCCAGGTTGCCGAACCAGAGCCAGTCCACGTAGAACCCGCGGCCCCAGCTGATCCCGCGCAGCAGGAGGATGACCGCGAGGGCCAGGAGGGCCCACCGGACAAAGCGGTTGATCCTGGAAAAGTCCATGTCCTCGAGGCGGATCTGAGGAATCTGCGGCGTCCGGCTCCCGGGTTCGTTGAAGGGATGGTCCATGGGGGTCTCCATTCAGAGGAAAGGTGTCAGGGTCTCCCACAAAGCTCGGCAGCTGAGCCCGGTGGGCAAGTTTTACCATTTGACCAGAAACACCATGGTCTCTTCAAGGAAATTCCATGAAATCGCGCGGCTCGCCCATTCCCCACTCCGTCTCGGAGGGGCGTGAGATCGCCCCTTAACGGCCGTACCGCTCACGCAGCACCCGGTGGAGGATTTTGCCGGGGCCGCTCATGGGCATCTCCTCCTCCTGAATGAACACCACCTTCTTGGGGACCTTGTATCCGGCGATCTCGCCCCGGCAGTGGCTCGAGATCTCTTCCGGGGTGGCCGCCTCTCCCACGTGGAGTACGACCACCGCGGTCACCTGCTCACCCCATTTTTCGTGGGGCGTTCCGATCACGGCCACGTGTTTCACCTTGGGGTGGCTTCCCACAGCGTTTTCCACCTCCGCGGGGTACACGTTTTCCCCCCCGGTGATGATCATGTTGGCCTTGCGGTCCACCAGGGTGTAGTACCCGTCCTCATCCCGGCGCGCCATGTCGCCCGCGCTGAAGTACTCGCCGTTCATGGCCTCGACGGTCTTTTCGGGTTCGTTCCAGTATCCCTCGAACACCTGGGGGCTTCGTGAGAAGAGCTCGCCCACCACACCCGGTTCTTCGATGAGGATCCCCGCCTCGTCGTAGAGACGGATCCGGTCCGATCCGATCACCTCGCGCCCGATGGAGCCCAGCTTGGTCATCTGCTCTTCGGGCTTGAGGATGGTCACCATGCCGGCCTCGGTGGAACCGTACGCCTCCCAGAGACGTGCGTTCGGGAACATCTCCAGGATCCCCAGCTTGGTGTCCCTGCGTGCCGGCGCCGAGGAGCAGAGGAGCTTTGTGACGCAGGAAACATCATAGCGGGCCTTGATCTCGTCAGGCAGGGCAAGCAGCATGACATACTGGGTCGGCACCAGAGAGGTGAAGGTGATCCCGTGCTCGGAAAAGGTCTTGAGGAGGTTTTCCGGGTCAAAGCTGACGGCATTGTATGCCATGACCGTGCCGCCCACCCAGGTCACCACGAAGGAGTAGAACAGGGAGTTGATGTGACAGCAGGGCATCACCAGGAGGTTCGTGTCGTCGAATTCGAACGCCTGCTCGTAAATCGTGATGAAGTATTGCGAAAAAAGGTTGGCATGGCTCTTCATGACCCCCTTGGGTCTGCCCGTCGTTCCCCCGGTGTACATGATCACCCAGAGGTCGTCGGCCCTGACCGGGACGTCGGGCTCCCCGGGATCGGCGCCGGTGACGACCTCCTCGTACGGCACGAACCCCTCGTACCGGGAGTCGTCCGCTGCGAACGAGATATAGGTGTCCATGCCGGGGAGGTCCTTTCGCAGCTCTCGGACCCGATCGATCCAGGGAAGCTCCCTGCCGCCCTGCACCACGATTCCTTTGGCCCCGCTGTGCCGGAGGATATACGCCATCTCCGGCGCGGCCAGGCGGAACATGATCGGCACGCAGACGAACCCCCCCTTGGCCGCGGCCGCGTAAAGCTCCATCCACTCGACGCAGTTGTACGCGAGGACGGCGAACCGATCGCCCGGTCTCAGGCCCATGGTGGCCAGACCGTTGGCGAGTCGGCACGCTCGTTCGTTCCATGTCTTGAAACTGTAGGCTTTGTTCAAGTCCTTGATGCCCGTTTTGTCGGGCCACTTCAAGGCGTTCACCCTCAGGACGTCCTTTGCTGTCATCCATTGTCCGTACTTCATGACCCTCTCCTCCTTGCGCAATGGGGTTCTGCCGGCAAGACACGGTGCCGGTACCGGGCCCGCAAGACACCATCCTAGAAGAAGGGAGTTAACGAGGAGTTAACGGACGGCTGCTGGGGGGGAGGGGGGAGCCTGGCCTACAAGCTCTTCAAAGAGGCGCTGGGTTTCTTCGGCGAGGGTGCAACGAAGGGTCTCTTCAATCCGCTTCCTGCACCGCTCAAAGGTGTGAATGATCATAGACCGATTGCCGGCCCGCTGATGGTAGCGCATCAAGCGCTGGTACAGGACCTCATCGTAGGGGTCTGCGTACAGGCCCTTTTCGGCATAGTCAATGCAGCGGTTCAGATCGCCTCTTCCTTCGCAGGCATCCAGGAGGCGAGAGACCACACGGAGGTACTCTTGCCGGAGGCGCTCACGGGGGGCCGCGCACCACTCGGCGTAGGGGTCCTCTGCCAGGAAATCCCCGCGGTACAGGGCTTCGGCCTTCCGATAGTGTGCCAGGGCTTCTTCGGGGTCGTTGTGCGTTTCGGCCTTTCTCACGGCCTCCCGAAAGCGCGCGACATCCACCCATCCCGACTCTCCCGGGTCGATCCGGTAGGCATCGCCCGATTTCAGCAGGTAGGCCGATGGTGTACCCCGAGACCGGTCGGGTTCAAGCGCCTTTCGAAGCGACACCAGGGCCACGTTGAGGCGCTTTCTCCCCCGGGCAGGGTCCCGGCCGGGCCAGAGGAGTTCCATGAGCGCGTGGTCCTTCACCGTCCGTGGGTAGGCGTGAAGTAGGTACTTGAAGATGTCCAGCGGCTGGTTGCCCCGCCAGCGTTCCCGCGCGATCTCCACCTCTCCGAGCCATACGCGGAACGTCCCGAGCATGCACACCTTCAGCCCCGGCCGGGAAGGGCTCGGCAGTTCCTGCAAAAGCCGGGCAGCGGTCTTCCTCAGGCCCGGGTCTCCGCATTTCCGCAAGCGCTCCAGCTCGTGCCGGGCCGTCGGGCCCATGGCCGGGAGGCACCGTCGTACGAGGGCCTCCTTGAGACCCCTGGCGTGGGCTGAGGTCAAAAGGGGGAGAACCCAGTCCTTCTGCAGGGCGATCCAGGGTTCATACTGCTTTTTCTCTGCAAGGGTCAGTGCCTCCTCCAGGGATTTCAAGGCGTCTTGCTCCCTGTGCTCATGCTGGTGGAGCCGCGCATAGAGCAGGGCGATCTGGAACCGGTCCCAGGCGGAATGGGAAAGGGCCCTGGCCGACGCTTCGAGGAGCGGCAGGGCCTTTTCCGTCTCTCCCCGTTCGATGGACAGCGCGGCCAGGTGCCTTCTGAGCTCCGCCTCCAGGACCGGTTCCCGGGCCCCGCTCGAGAGCGCGAGACCCTCGTTCAGGTGCACGTCGGCGCGATCGTCATCCCCCGTGCGCTGGTAGAGGGTGTGAAGGACCGTGTGGGCGAAGATTCTGCCGCGCACGTTCCGGCTCTGCTCAAAGCAGGCCCCCCCCTGTTTCGCCTGGAACAGCGCCCCGTCCCGGTCGCCGGTTTCAAGCCGGTTGAGAGCCCCGAGCAGGAGGAGTCGGCCGCGCGCGCTGTCATAGTAAGGCTTTTCCCGCACGACGCGCAGGCCCTCCTCGGCATGCGCAAGTCCCTCGGCGAACCGTCCCATGCGGTGACAGATCGTTGCCGCGAGGATGGGATAAATGGTGCTGCCCCTGGATTGGCGGTAAGAGGCGAAGGCCTCGTTCGCCTGCTCCGCCTTGTCCAGGGCCTGCTCGAGATCGCCCGACGCCAGGTACCGCGCGCAAAGGCCGAACTCCAGCCAGGCTTCGAACTCAGGGGTGTGGCCTTCTCCTTCGGCGATCGCTGCCTTGCCCTGCCGGTAGTACCGGTCCGCGTCATCGATGCGGCCGTGAAAGGAAGCGATGAAGACCAGGTAGCCCAGGGTCCCCAGGGGGTGAAACGAGGTGACGGTTCCCTGTTCCAACAGTTCCTGAAAGCGGGCCTCGGCCGATTCCAGATCGCCCAGAAGGAAGAGCGTTCGCGCGAGGCTTTGTAGGCAGATGGCCCGGTACGCCGGCGATGCGTGCCGGGGATAGGCTTTCAGGGCCTCTTCGTAAAGCTTCGCCGCTTCCCGAAACTTCCCGGAGAGTTCCAGCCCCCCGGCCCGAATGAACTGAAACCAGGGCTCGTTTCGCAGAGTCGCCTCGGGGATCTTGGCCAGGTAGGACTGAATCAACGGGTAACGCCCTTCCAGCACGAGACGGATGGCGATTCGGCCCAGGATGCGGCAGGCGTCCCGGATCCGCCCGGCAGAGAGGCAGTGCTCCAAGGCCTCCTCTTCGTGTCCCTCCGCTTCGAGGAGCACGGCCGCTTTTTCGTGAAGCGCCCGCACCTCGTCTTCACGGAAATCCAGAAGAAGCCGGCGCCTAAGAAAATCCCGGAACAGGCGGTGAACCTGGAAGCACCCCCCGTCCTCGTCCGAGGAAAAAGTGAAGAGGTGGTCTCTCTCGAGAGCCTGAAGCACGCGTGCGGAGTCGGTGCGGTCGAGAAAGCGGTCGCAAAAGGAGCCTTCGAGCCTTGAAAGGATGGACGTCCGGAGCAGAAAGCCCCTTATGTCCTCGGGCAGGGAATGAAGCACGTTTTCCTCTAAATAGGCGGCAATGCCGCCTCGCGACCCCGCGAGATCCGCCAGGACGTGATCCATGCTTCCGGGAGGCTTGTCCTTTGTGGAGTGCCTGAAGAGGATCAGACCCGAGACCCATCCCCCGGTCATTTCCTGAAGACGATCCCGCTGCTCCTGAGTGAGGTCCACGTGGAAGAGATCCTTGAAAAGATCGTTCATCTCCGCGGGCGTGAAGGCGAGGTCGTCCTCCCGAACTTCCTGAAGCGTCCTCAGGGCACGCAGGCGGGAGAGGGGCAGCCGGGGCTCGGTCCGGCCGGTGATGACGAGGTGCACGGTCGGTGGCAGATGGCGGAGCACGAGGTCCATGGCCTGCTGAATCGTCACGTCGTCCTGGACCGCATGAAAGTCGTCCAGCACGAGGACCAGCGAGGTCGTCACCCGGTCCTCCAGTGCGCTCAGAAGGGTCAGGACAATGCAGTCCGGCTCCTCCCCCGCGTCTAGAGGGCGGTCCAGCACCTGGCCCAGGTCTTGACCGAAGCCCGAAAGACACGATTCGACCGCGGCCGTCACGTACCGGAGGAACCCCCGAAGGTTCCGATCCTTTTCGTCGAGGCTGACCCAGGCCGTGGGGAGCCCGAGGTGGTGCGCCGCCTGAACCGCAAAGGTCGTCTTTCCATACCCGGCTCCCGCCGCCACCGTGGTCAGCCGCTTTTCGGGAATCGCGTCCATTCGGGGGGCGAGCCGCTCCCGGGGCAGGACCGAAGCCGTACGGGGAGGGGTGATCTTGGCGCTCAGAAGGTGGAAACGATGGGGCATTGGGGCCCTCACGGCAGGTGAAAAGGGGGCTTCCAAGGGTAGATACAAAAAGCCTATGGGAGCGGAAAAGGCATGTCAAGCCCCCTGAACCACGGACGGGAGAGCGTGGGAGGCCGGTCATGTCTGGACTGCAATAACGGCCCTCCGCATACAGTCTCCGGTTGACCTTTCCGAAGGCACGAGGGTAGCATACGAGGACAAACAAAGCGCACCTTCTTCGTTATCCATGTGCCGTCAAAAAATGTCTCCTCATGATGCCCCATGCCACCCCGTTTCAAAAGGAGGCCGCCATGCATTCGATTCAACCACGTCGGGCCGTCTGGATTCGCGCAGGTTTCTTCTCCATGCTCCTGGCGGTTTTGGGTTGTGTCACGGCCCAAACGCGGAAGACGGCCGTTCCCAAGCCCCAGAGCTATGAGGTGCACCTGTGCGAGGGAATCGAGTTCGAACGCGTCACAGAGGGAAAGTTCCGGGGGAGGCAGGCCCTGACAAAGCTGGAGAACGAGACCGACGCGTTCTTCAAGGGAAATGACCGCCGCGTCTTTGTGGTCCTTCACTGGTTTGATCTGGTTCCCGACACTCAATACGCATTCCGGTTCGAGTGGGTCCGGCCGGATGGAAAGATCATAGGCTCCCAGAGGACCGATGTGAAGGTGCTTCACAACGACTGGTACACGTACAACAGCCTGAAGCTGGACCGGAAGTACGACCACCCGAGCGGGCGGTGGACGGTGAAGATGTACGTGAACCGGGAGCACGTCGTCACGGAGCCGTTCCTGCTGGCGGAGAACCCAGAGGAGATGGCGGCATTGCGGACCGGGCTGAACACGGCGCAGGAAAGCGAACGGGAGCCGGTTCGGACGGACCAAACGGGTCTCGCCCCAACCGGCCTGGATTCGGGAAACCGGTTCGCCGTGGTCATCGGGATTTCCGAGTACGAGCACATGAACCGGGGAGGCTTGAGCAACCTGATTTATGCGGATGACGATGCCCGTGCCTTCGCGGACATCCTCCTGCGGCTCGGCTGGAAGCGGAGCCACGTCAACCTGCTGGTCAACGAGCAGGCCACCCGCCGAAACATCCTGATTGCCCTGGAATCGTGGTTGACCAAGGCCGGACCGGAGGACCAGATCGTGCTCTTCTGGGCCGGACACGGGTTTCCCGATCCTGTAGACCCGGAAAAGGTCTACTTCGCCTGCTACGATACGGATATGACCATTCCGGCCACCGGCTACCGAATGGACCGGGTTCGCACCGCACTGGAGGAGAGGAAGGCGAAAAACGTCATCGTGCTGGCCGATACCTGTCACGCGGGGAAGCTCATCACCCGGGGCCCCAGGCACATCTCCGTGGTACCCGGAATCCGGCAGATGCGGCAGGCGCAAACCCTTCCCAAGGGATGGATCTTCATGGTAGGCGCAGACACGGACCGCAGTGCCATCGAGCACTCCTCCTGGAAGAACGGCGCGTTCACCCACTGCCTCCTTCAAGGGCTCTCAGGCAAGGCGGACGGATATCTCAGCGTGGCACCCGAAGACGGGATCGTGACCATGCGTGAACTCAAGGCCTACCTCTCCTCGGCCATGCCCGAGGAGACCCTGAAGGTGTTGGGCGTGGCCAAGCGGCCCATCATCACCACCAGCTCAGGGGATCCGGATGTCTGGAACGCAGCGCTCCAGGCGAAGTAGAAGCGCCCCGGCTTTGCCGTGCGTTCGACTGGATGATGCATGCAGGCCGTGTCCTGCGTTCCGTGCGGACGAATTTCAGATAAGAGACCGCGAACGAAGCTGAAAGGGAAGGGCGTCCCCCATGGAGTTCCTGCACGCAGCCGACCTGCACCTGGACAGCCCCATGCACGCGCTGGAAGCGTACGAGGGCGCGCCCGTGGACGCGCTTCGAAACGCCACCCGCCGGGCCCTGGAGAACCTGGTGGACCTGGCCCTGGACCGGGCCGTGGCGTTCGTGCTCATCGCAGGCGATCTCTACGACGGCGACTGGAAGGACTACAACACCGGGCTCCATTTCGTGGCCCAGATGCGAAGGCTCCGCGAGGCGGGCATCCCGGTCCTTCTCGTGGCCGGCAACCACGATGCGGCGAGCCGCATCACCCGGAGCCTGCGCCTGCCGGAAGGCGTGCACCTCTTTTCCTCGGACAAGCCCGAAACCCTCCGCCTGGAACGCCTCGACGTGGCCGTGCACGGGCAGAGCTTTGCCACGCCCGCGGTGAAGCGGGACCTGGCCGCAGGCTACCCCGCGCCCGTCCCGGGATGCTTCAACATCGGGCTCCTCCACACCTGCGCCACGGGCCGCGAGGGGCACGAGCCCTATGCCCCGTGCACCCTCGAGACCCTTCGGGACAAGGGCTACGACTACTGGGCCCTGGGTCACGTGCACCAGCGGGAGGTCCTCTCCGAGGATCCGCTCGTGGTCTTCCCGGGAAACACCCAGGGCCGCCACGTGCGGGAGACCGGGCCCAAGGGGTGCATGCGCGTGCGCGTGGACGACCGGGGCCGGGCCGAGGCCGTGTTTCACCCGCTGGATTCGGCGCGCTGGTTCGTGGAGGACGTGGACGCCTCGGGCGAGCGCACGGGCTTTGACGTGGTGGACCGCGTGGTGGAGCGCCTGGAAGGGCTCCTGGAGGCCCACCCGGACCGAGCCCTGGTGGTGCGGGTCCGTATCTTCGGGGAGTCCCGGGCCCACGCGGACCTGGCCTCGGACATGGAGCAGTGGACCCAGGAGGTCCGCGCCGCCGCCCTGGACGTGGGGGCCGGGCGCGTGTTCGTGGAAAAGGTCCGGGTGGAGACGCAGGCGCCCTTGGACGGCACCGGGGAAGAGGCGGTAAGCGGCCCCGTGGGAGAGCTTCTTCAGACCCTGGACGAGATTGCCGCCGATCCCGAGGAGCTCGCGTCCCTGGGCCGGGTCCTGGAGGACCTGGAGGGAAAGCTCCCGCGGGAGCTTCGGGAGGCGGACGGGGCGCCCGGGCTCACAGACCCGGAAAGGGTGGGCGCATGGCTCCGGCAGGTGCGGCCCATGCTGGTCCGCCGCCTTCTGCGGGAGGCGCGCGACTCATGAGGATTTTGCGCCTCGACCTCCTGGCCTTCGGACCCTTCACCGGCCTCAGCCTGGACCTGGCCGGGGACGGCCTTCACGTCTTCTACGGCCCCAACGAAGCGGGAAAGAGCTCGGCCCTGCGCGCGCTTCGCCAGCTCCTCTACGGCATCCCCAAGATTTCAGACGATGATTTCATTCACCCCTATCGGAAGATGCGCATCGGGGCCTTGCTCCAGCACAGCGACGGCGCCCGGCTCGAGGTGATCCGCCGCAAGGCGATCAAGAACGCCCTGCGCGACGCCGCCGACGACCGGCCCGTGGATGAGACCGTGTTCAGGCGTTTCCTGGGCGGGATCGACCAGGACGTCTTTTGCACCATGTTCGGCATCGGGCACGAGGACCTGGTGCGGGGAGGCGAGGAGATCCTGGAGGGTGGCGGGGACGTGGGCCAGGCCCTCTTTTCGGCCGGTTCCGGCCTCTCCGAGCTCCGCCGGGTCCAGGCCGCGCTCAAGGCCGAGGCCGAGGCCCTGTTCACGCCGGCCGCCTCCACACGGGAGATCAACCAGGCGATCTCGGCCTTCAAGGAAAACCAAAAGGCCCTGCGGGACGCCCAGCTCCCCGGGCAGGACTGGGAGCGGCACGACACCTCCCTGCACGAGGCCCTGGAACGCCGCGAGGCCGCGGACCGCGAGCTCCAGGCCCGGGAGGCCGAGCAGCACCGGCTCAGTCGCATTCGGGACGCCCTTCCCCTGATCGCCAAACGGGAGGACCGCCTGAAGGCGCGCAGCGACCTGGCCGGCGCCGTGCTCCTGGCCGAGGACTTCGGGGAGCGCCGCGTGCGCATTCTTACGGAGCTCCGGGTGGCAGAGAGCAGCCGGGACCAGGCCCGGGAGGACCTGGAGGAGACCTCCGAGGCCCTGTCCCGTCTTAGGGTGGACGAGGCCGTGCTGGACCGGGCAGAACGGATCGACACGCTCTACAGGGAGCTCGGGGGGGTTCAGGCGGCAGTCAGGGATCGGGTCAAGCTCCAGGAGAAACGGGACATCCTGTGGAGCGAGGCCCGGGAGATCCTCTCGGGCCTTCGAAAGGACCTGACCCTGGAGCAGGCCGAGACCCTTCGGATCGAGCGGCCTCAAGCCGCGCGCATTCACGAGCTGGGCAAGCAGTACGAACGGTGGATGGAGCGGCTCGAGACCGCCCGGGAGGTCCTTCCCCGGGTGAGGACGCGCGTGCAGGCCCTGGAGGAGGACCTGGCCTCCGGGGAGGCCC
>Ga0272444_10003066_pt1 | contig 15247 bp, 10 predicted proteins | sample SSMForm13_FD_201033 | JGI IMG/M metagenome (GOLD analysis project Ga0272444, IMG submission 201033) | Marine sediment archaeal communities from Little Sippewissett salt marsh, Falmouth, MA, United States - SSM-Form-13 | ecosystem: Environmental > Aquatic > Marine > Wetlands > Sediment ...
GTGTTGTAGACCGGCAGCAGGACCGAGATATTGGGTGTCTGTTCCCCGCTTTCAAGAGACGGCCCCGGCGAAGACTCGTTGGTGCTTATCCAGGCCAGGTAGGCATTATGTCCATGCATGAACAAGGTCGCCGATGTTCCCTGGTACCTTGCGATAAGACGTGTCAGAAACGCTGTATAGCCCTCACGTCGCCAACGCAGGAACGATTTTTTGTAGATGCGTAAGGGATGTGCTCCACGGACAGCGTCGGAACGACTTACCGCGCGCAACAGCTTGTGAAGCGCCCAGACTGCGGGAACGCGTTTGATGCGGATCTTGGGGACCGAGGTCTCGGTAATCGGCGACCTGAGATCCAGCCGAATCTGGCGCAGGTGCTCTACAGCATCAAAATACAGGACGAAACTTGATGTGTCGCGGTCCCGCTGAAAAGGCAATCCGCCGATCGCGAGGTCGTCCAAAAGAAAGGTGGGAACCTCGGTAACGAAGACATCTTCCGGAAATTCGATGGCGATCTTGTACCAGCCCGAACGCAAGTTCTCGCCTGGCGCATCCAGGGTTACGAAGGATCCCGTGGTATGTACTTCCCAGGCAGGTCGGGCGCCGAGCACCGTGCTTGCATCGAGACGTTTCGGTGGTACCGGCGAGGGATCGCGGCCCTCGACCCGGCCAGCATCCAAGTAGTGTTCGAACCCGCACAGGAAACGGCCCGCCTCCACCGCGTAAGCCACATCACGGTATGCCGCCAGGTAATGACGTTCATGGAAATCCGCATTCGGCGAATACCCACGGACGACGCCTTGGCCAAGGTAGTGCTCAAAGGCATCCAAACCGCTGCTCTCGCACCAGGCGAGCGCATCAGGATACTCCGTAAGGTACCAGGCGCGATCGAAATGACCCTCGATAAGCGATGCCGAATCCCTGGCATCCACGGGCGGTTCGGGCTCTCCCGCGAGTCGGCCCTCGGTCCGGCCAAATCGCACGTAATGTTCGTAACCATTGCGGAACTTGCCGGTGTCTACCGCCTTTGCGACATCCGGATAGTTTTTGATATACCAGCGTTCGTCGAAGTCGCCGTTGGGGGAGTGGCCCCGTGTGGCGGAATGACGGAGATAGTGGTCGAAAACATCTTCCTTGTTCGACGACGCCCTGCCCGGCAGATATTTCTGCTGGTACCAGAGATGATCGAAATCACGATACAGCACCGCTTGAGGCGGTTTCCGCACCTTTTTGAAGCGCGGGGGCCAACGTAACCATTTCTTTCGATTTAGCGACATGCCTGTTCGCAAAGATCAGCAGGAATTCAGAAAAGATTTGGCATCGGCCACCGGGCCAATGGGTCCTACGAAGCGTAATGCAGCCATCCGGAAAATCGCGCCGCGCCATCGCACCAAACTTTCGACAACTTCAGTCGAGTATCTGGCGCCACAATGTTACACGGCCGAACAAGCGCCCGCGCTTATCGGCCGCCGCGATGAGTCTACGAAAGCTGGGGAAGTCATTCGGTCGTCAGTAATTCGAGCACATCCTCGCGGTTTTTGGCGCGCGCCCAGTCTGCCGCTGACTGCCCCTTTTTGTCCTTTAATGCCGCGTTCGCATTTGCCGCCAGCAGACGCTTAACGCTGTCCACGCTGCCGCGGTCTGCCGCCAGCATCAAGGGCGTACGCCCCTCTTTGTCGGCGATGTCGGGATTGGCCTTGGCCTCCAGCAGCAGGCGAACGACATCCTCACGCCGCGTCCCCACGGCCCAATGCAAGGCACTGCTTTGTAGTTTCTGGTCCTGTGCATTGACATCCGCGCCGTGCTCCAACAGTAACAAAACCGCACGGGAGAATCCGTTACGCGCTGCGAGCATCAGTCCCGTGCGTCCGTCTTTAATGGCTGCATTGACATCCGCGCCTGCTTCGAGCAGCAATCTCATTGCCTCCACACGTCCGGCAGCGGCAGCCCATACCAGGGGTGTTTGTTCTCTAACATCGCGCGTGTCGACTGATGCGCCGCGTCCGATCAAATCCTGCATCATTTCAATGTCGTTGGCGGCAAGCGCAAACCTCAACGCTGTCATCCCCGCAGCACTCTTCGCCTCTAGCTTGGCGCCATGCTCCATTAACAGGCGGGAGACAGAATGCCGGCGCCGCTCAACAGCTGTCATGAGTGCATTCACACCCGCTTGATTGACAGCTTCAATATCTGCGCCATGCTGTATCAGCTTTTCCACGATGGCAGGATTGCCGTGCCACGCGGCCAGCATGAGCGGAGTCGTTTTGCTCTTGTCTAATCTTGCATTCAGGTTGGCACCGTTCTCGAGCAGCAGGCCAACCGTATCGACATTGCCACTGGCAATTGCCTGCATCAGTGGTGTGGCACCCGAGTTTTCAGGCAGTTCCCTGGCCGCATTGTGCTGCAAAAGAAATCGCACCACCTCGATATGTCCGCGTGAAGCGGCATGAGCCAGTGCAGTACGTCCATGTTTGTCCTGCGCATTAATGTCAGCTTCTGCATCCAACTGTTTTTTGACTGCGGCCAAATCTCCCTGCAGAGCAGCACGCATCAGTGGCGTCAAGCCGCTCTGTGCGTCATTCGGTGCGCTTCCAGGCCGGTTCGCGGCCGGCTGAGCCCCCACGTCACCGGGTATGTCGCTCGCATCTGAAGCGAAAGCATACGGGACCAGCGTACAAACAAGTGCCAAGGTCATCAGCAAATCGGTCAAATGTCGATTGCCCAACATTATCGATAATCCTCATCGTGGCCTTTTATGCCGTTGATAAAAAAAGCGGGGAGTTATTACTCCCCGCGTTAGTCACATTGGGTTACTTACAAAGTGATCGCAAATAACCGCTCTCGGTCAACCTCAAGGTGAAACGAGATCTGCGTCGTCGTATTCAAACTCGAGGAACAGCTCTGCCGTGTAAAGCTGAGTCGCTTTCCGGTCACCCTTCACGTAGACGGAAAGGTCGAAGTCACGCGACAATGGCAGGCCGTTGATCGATACGCCGGTCAAAGCCGGGTTGACCAAGGTTACCGGATCACACTCACCGGCGGCCGACTGGGGATCTTCGTCTTCAGGACCGTCACAGACAACTGCGCCTTCGTTCTTGTCCTGATCGACCCAGCCCTCGCTGTATGCCAGCGGTGAAATGTAATAGTCGGTCGCAACATCAATCACCTGGTCACTATCCAGGCTTCCATCCGCGTTGACCAGAATGCCGCGATCATCGTCCGGTGCGAAATCCAGCAGGTTCAGCCAGGTTTCGGTAGTGGTGCCTACATCATATTTGATGTTGTCATTCTGATACGGCGGTGGGCTGCAATCCTGGATCGGGATCTCCAGACCCGGGATGTCCTGGCCAAACTTGTTGGCCGCCAGCCTCCAGCGAGGCCCGGACAGCAGGGTGGTGCCCGGAGGCAGCACAGAACCCGGAGTCGCATCAAGCGGCGCAGACTCGGCTTCTGCGGGGCTGGAGTTGCCATCGCCATCCGTATCATAGGCCCACTCGAAAGGATCGCGGTCAACAGTGGTGTACCATCCGTTGGTCAGTCCCTCTTGCAGGTCTTCAGACCATGCATAGGGGTCATCCCCGGTGTCCCCGGCATAAGGATAGTTGTCGTTCCTCATCAGGGTACCAGCAGGGATATAATCGCCGTCACCCTCGTAGCAGTTCACCGGCGATTCCAGACCGTCAGCGCCCGCAACAACTCGGGGCTGACGCCCTATTGCACCTTCATTTTCCATGTCTTCAGGACGAACCTGGTCGTTCGGGTTGTTGGTGATAAGGTGATTCAGCTTCAGCTGGGCTTTTACCACTTTCAGCCCGAAGCCATCGTTTTGCTGGCGCGGCCTTGCGCCCGGCTTCCATAGCGAAGCGTTCTTCCAAAGCGCCGGCAGGGGCATACGCGCATACAGGCGAATATCGTTCGGCCGCTTGATCAAGTTACCCCAACGGTAAAGCGGCTTGCCATCATCCTTGGCGGTGATCGAGAAGTCGTCGCCAACGGCAATATCGTCAAGAATCGTGGATTCGTTTGGAACCAGGACCGACAGAACATCCGTGGTGGTAATCGGCAGTCCGTCATTGCCCAGCATCGGCGCTTCATCGTCGTCGACGATCACCGTGTTGCTGATTTTCGTGGTTGCACAATCAACAATCAGATCATTGGTGAATGGATCCTTGATCTTTGCTTGAGTCCCGGTCGTCGGATCGGCCCTCTCGAAGTCACCATCGCCATCCGCCGTGGTGTAGACGTAAGGGACAGTCTCATGGCAGGTGAGGATCTGCTCCATCACCACATAGTGTTCACTGTCGCACTTGATGGATTCGCTGCCGAGACCGGCACACCAGGTACCCAGACGGGCCGGTGTCTTGAAGGTATCCGTTTTCTGATTGGAAACGGCCAGTCCCACAACGCTACCGGCATCAACCACGTTACCGGCCCAGCCTTCGAGATAGTCGTCGTCCCGGACCTTGTCGATACCATAAGCAAAATCGATGACGTAGAACCCGAACTCGCTGTCGATCGGATACAGCCATGTGCCATCTTTTGCTTGCTGAATCTGGTCGGTGCAGGTACCACAGAAAATTCCGGTATCCTGTCCGTTGCCCCAGGTTCCATAGGTTTGTCCGTCGAAGTCGCCAACGACATCAGCCGTACGGAATAGATGGCTTGTCGAATATGTGTCTTGAACGGTGGCGCTGTTCGCGGTTCCACCGAATGCTATGGCGCATGTTATCGCGGCACTCAAAGCGCTGCGGCGCCAGTAAATTGCTGCCCTCTTCATTTTCAATGCTCCCTTGCAGTATTGTCGATGTCCGAGTTTCACCGATGCTTTCGATCGTAGTCTCTGCCCCGCTCGCTAAGCTGCGTCTGAAGCATCCACTAGCATGAGTCTCAAAGCGATCCAAAGCTTGCTCGGTATCTAAGGAACCCCGCGATATTCACCATATCCTCTGTGAAATGCGGGGTGCTGAACCGGGGTCCTGGAACTATTCAGGTTGCTGATGGTCTCCCGCCCCTCCGTGAGTAAAACTACCCCTTTCCGCTGACTTTGCACACAGCAATCCGACCTGGAGCCAAGTCAATATAACGATGTCTTGATCTAAGGCAATTTAGTCATATCGGTGCCATGCGGGGGGCCTAACTCATGTTGGGATCCTCCATTCCCGGCGCGTTTGCGGCACCCGCTCGTCGGTGACAAGAGCCACACAATTGGCCACCTATGCCGCGTCCCGTACCGCATGTGTTCGCCCGGGGGAGGCTTTCCGGTCGGGCAGTCCCGGTTTCCCTATGGGGGCGTCGGTGGCGGGTCGACGCTAAGCTCTCCAGGGCGCGCGAAGGGGAACTGCGGCCGCACACCACCAGGCACGCCGGAAGACGGAAATCCGGGAGGAGAAGTGGGTGGTTCGCACTTGACCGGACAGTCAACATACAAAACCGGTAACGGTCAGGTGAGGTCGCGATAGCTATATGTTATTCGAGAAATCGCAGTCCCTCTCGGCGCCATTGTTGCAGTACACGCGCCTCTGCTTGCCAGTGATGCCGATCGCGCGTTCTGCGCAACCCGCCACGACGTGCTGACGCCTTGCTTTTGGCGCCCAGTATCTGAAAGCCTGTCGCGTTCAGGCCATCCCAGTCGCCCAGCAGTTCCTTGAGCCAGGCCAGCACCAACAGTCCTGCACTCGGCGGAGCCTCCAGCACTTCCACCAGCCTGCGCCATGTGCGCAGTGGCACGGTGAGCGTCTTGCCAGGCACCACTCGCGACAACACCTCCTGCCCGTACAGCAGGTGAAACCGGACATCCGGCCCGGTCAGAATGAACCATTGTGGATCACCGGTTGCAGAGCTTGCATCGGCCGCATGCCCCGGGGAGCGTACCCAGACGTCCAGTCGTGACCCGCGCGGTGACCCGCCAGTGCTGGACTCAATGCCGCTTTGCCCCGGCGCTGCAGACGGCCGCTGCGTTTCCCAAAAGGCGTTGAAGCGAATGACAACCCTGTGACGATCAATGCGGCGAGCCAAGTCGCTGTGAGTTCCGAGCGGGCCGTTGCCAACCACGCAAATACTGCCGCGGTGTTTGAGCAGGTAAGCTGCAAAGGCATCGCGCAGATGCGGCTGGGACAATCGCAATTGCTGCAGTTCATCCGGGATTGACATCGAATCTGAAGGCCGGGTCGTCGCTTCCTTGGCGCGCTTGTGCTCCTCATGCTCCAGCAGCCAGCCACCGGCGAGTTCGCGCATGGGTTCGGGCAGGCTGTCGCTCTGCGACAGCAGTGCACGCGTCAACCGGGCTGACGGGCGCCGTCCCAGGTCTCGCCGGAAGCGTAGATAATGAAACAGGTTCAGAGGGCTTGGATGCTTGCGCGCGGCAAGATAGAGGCACAGCAATGTGTGTCGGTTGTACTGTCCGGACTGCCGCCGGCGTCGCCCCAAGGCGCTCAAGAGTTTCCACGGCAGCAACGACCAGGGCAGGAAGCTGTGCCAGGCAGGCTGGAGTGGACCTGGGACCTTCACGAGGAAGCCCCGCCAAGCCATGCGTCGGCAAACGCCTTCGCTTGTGTGTCCACCCCGGCCCGTTCCAGTACCATCTCACGAAGATTCTCGGTGAGTTGCCTGTAGCTCTGCGGATCCACAAGTCTTTCCAGTTGCGTACGCCATTGGTGGTCGTTGTCTGCCATGACTGCGCCGAATCCGTCGAAACGCCGGATATCCGGATTCGGGGAGCAGACAGTGGGAATGCCCCAGCATGCCGCCTCGATCACTTTCAATGCCGACTTCGCCTGATTGAACGGCGTGGGTTCCAAGGGCGCGAGATTGGCCCAGCCCTGTTGCACCAGTTTCACATATTCACTGAAGTGCACACGCGGTTGGCGCTCGATCCTATCGGGATCGATGTCCAGCTTGAAATGCAGAGAGCCAGCGACCCTCAGCCGCACCTGCGGGTGCGCAACGAGAAAGTCCGTCAAAGGTTGGGAAATCTGTGCGAAGTCCCGGTCATGGCTGCGTGTCCCTGGAAAATAGGTCAGCACGCGAGGCCGTTCCTTGGGTGGTGTCCAGGCAGCTTGCTGCCAGTCGCGATGCACGCTGTTGGGTAGTATCTGCACCGCCTGGCCGGGCAGCAGGCGTGCCACGTGCTCTGCCAGCGGCGGTGTCGATACCGTGATGCCGTCGAACCAGGCCAAAGTCCGGCGGTGCGCCCGGAAACGGCGCTTTGTCCATCCGGGTGAGCGTAAGCCATTCAGCACGCCCGGAGAAAAACGTGCCAGAGACTCGTCAAAAATCAGATCGTCGAAGTCCGCCAGCAAGGTGGCGCCGCGGCGGCGCAGTCGCCGTAGCAGCAGCCATTGGCGTGGGGTGGCCAGGGGGCGCAGAAACACCACAACTTTGCAGCGCTCGCGCCCGGTCACCCCGCTCAGGTGTCGAAAGCCCACCGATACGCCTTGGCTTTGCAGTCCCAGCCCGAGGTTTTCGCATCGGTAGATGAACGAGGGCTCGTTGCGAAACAGGCCTGGGTTGCGATTGGTGCCGACAAACAGCACATCCGGCTCAGGCTTGATCACGTCGGCACAAGCTCAGGACAGGATGCGCTGTAGGCACATTGCCACGGTTTCAGCATCTAGGTAGCGCGGCATGACCGCGTCCAGGTTCTTTAGGGGTAATCGGATGAGTCATCGTCAAAAAAGCGGGATATCAGGCTCATTATGAGGCAGGGCGGTTTCTGCGTGAAACCCAGGCAGCACACGCAAGCGCAACTCATCGGCATATCCCCTGTGCTGGTGTGCGCTGACAAAGGATCCGAGGTTCGCGCCACGAATTGACTCGCCTGGCCGGGCCGGGTTGTGGCCCGGCTTTGTCGAACCGTAACTCGTATGCAGGGCGGGTCGCTTGCTCAACGCAATGCGAACAGAAGGTTGCTGAGCTTGGTCAGCCAGCTGCCAGGGTGTTGGCCATGTTCTCGGTGCATGGCCAAATAGTCGACGATGGCCTCAGGCGTCGAATATTCACCGGTGTTCGGGTGAATATATCTCGGGTAGTGGATCAGTGCCCCGGCGACCAGTTGCTCGATGCTGATGCGGCGCGTGCGCCTTTCGAAATGACTGTGATCCTGGGTGAGGCCCCAGCCCGCGTAGAAAGGGCGGCCGTGGGTTACCACCTGCTTTCCCCTCAACAGCGCCTCGAAGCCCGCGAGTGACGTGAGTGTATGCACACTATGGCTCGCTTCAATACAGTCTCCAATCGAGGCATTGTCGGCATACATATCGCACAAGGCGCGGTAATGACTTTCGGGAACTCCGTCTTTGCGGCTCCCACTTGTGATGTCGGGATGGGGCTTGAAGATGATGAAAGCATCAGGGTTGTCGGATCGGACTCTTTGCAGAAGCCCGATGTTCCCGTTGATATCACCTGCTCCTTTGAGCAAGGACGCATCCGAAGGCACCTGTCCCGGCACCAGGATCACCGTTCTCCCCTCGCTGTTGTTCAGTTTCAGTGGCAAGCCGCCCAAATTGTACTTGCTGATCTCGTGGCTCAGGATCTTCGCTCTCAACCGCTGCGCCCGTAGCAGGTCTTCGCCCGAGAAGTCCTTCTGTTGAAGGATCGATTCCAGTTCGCTGGCATGGCTCGGATCGAAGTAGATGCCGATCTGGTCGACGACCAGAGAAAGCGGCAGGTGGAAGTCTGTGCCAAGCCCTTTGGAGCGGATGAAGCCGTCTTCAATGTGGCCCAGGGGGCTTTGTAGCCTTGCGGCTATCGGCTTTAGCCTGTCTTCCTTGCGGCTCCCCCAGGTCAGCAGGTGGTTGTTCGGCGGAAGCGGATCGGGTAGCCGGGAGCTGGAAATATGAAAACGGATCTTTGCCGATGGGGCCTGCAGGTAACGGCGTAGCGTTTTGCGTTTCCATGGCGTAATGCCGAAACAGTGGAAGGTCCCGCTGGTCTTTTTATGCCAATGGCGTTGCAGGGCGAAGTGTTGCGCAACACGTTCTACCTCTGTCGGTGTTCCTGTCTCGGGGTCGATGTAGCGCGGATAGGCGATCAGTGAGGCGGCAACAAGTTCGTCGATGCTGCGTTGTCGTTGTCGGCGCTCAACCCGGACCTGGTCTTGAGTCAGCCCCCAGTTGCTGTAGAAGGGGGCACCGAAGCAATGTACGGGTTTGCCGGCCAACAAGCCTTCGAAGCCAAGCTGAGAGGTGACCACGTAAACTTTTTGCACGGCTGCCAACAGGCTCTGTGGTGTACACGATTGATCCAGGAGCTTGATGCGGGGTGTATTCGGCAGGGCTGTCAGATATCCCTTTTTGCGGCTGCGGGCCGTATCCGGATGGGTCTTTACCAAAACCTCGGCCGAGGGGTTTTCCTCCAGCGCGGCCTCCAGCATTCGTTGAAAACTGGCTTTGTTCGCCAGTCCATACTCGACCGATTTGTCGCCGTATGTCTGGTCGACAACCAGGATGCGCTCCTTGTCAGTATCGGGGAGTTTCAGGTCGGTGTAGAAGTTGTACTTCGATAGTCCATGTTCGACCAGTTGTAGTCGCAGTCTTTGCGCACGCTCCAGAATGCTTGTTGATTGAATGTCGAACTCCGTTTCTCCATTCAATATCTGTTCGAGGAGCGATGGCAGCGTCGCGTCGTAATACACCCCGACCGGGTCGACGATCATCGAATAGGGCTGGGCCCCTTGTGTTCCCAGTCTGACGGAGCGAAGAAATCCGTCTTCCAGGTTGAAATACGGGATGTTGCGTTGTTCCGACAGCTGCCGCGCTCTTCTGGTGTTTTCTTTCCGCCCCCACCCGACCACGAAATCGGCGTGTGGGTGTTTGTACCAGGCAGAATGCACAAGCTCTTTTACTCCCAGCAGTGCATTCAAGTGCCGAATACCGGCAATCCCGCGAGAATATGTCACGCCAATGGAATTGGCGGGAGGGGCTGCGAGCATCGAATTACTGGGCAATGGCGTACTTGACGGTACAACCGGGTCTGCTTTCAAAGTTTGCTCGTGTCACTGCTGATTGGGCCTCTGGGAATGGCCTGCCAGGTGGTGCGTTGAATACTACAGTCGGAGTAGAACGCCAGCGGACACGGCAACTTTGTAAATCACGTCCACCAAGCTCTTTGCCAGTTGCAGATTTTTCTCCGGGAATTTCGGAAAGACCATGATCTGATCGCCCGGGGAAATCCGTTGTTGTGCACCGATCAGTACCTGGCCGCTGGGTCGCAGCACCAGGATGCGTTCCGGATTGGCAGAATCCGTATAACCGCCAGCCAGTTCGATATATCGCTCGATGCTCATGTCTTCACGATGCACAATCGACTGGGGTACCAGCACTTCGCCGCTGATCAGCACCGTGTGGGATTTTTGCGGGATGGTGATGACATCACCGTCTTCCAGCAGAACCTGATCCAGTGTTCGTTCATCGCCAAGTACCAAGCGGCCACTCGGTTGTGCTTCACGCGCACGTTGTATGAAGGCGCTGATCATTTCCGCTTCCCTGGTGCGGATTGCTGCTTCCTCGTCCGTCGCCGAGGAGGCCAGCAGGTAGCTGGACTCCAGGCGGCGAAGCGCATCGTCAACCGATTGCTTCTGCCGTTGGGCAAGGCTTTTGCGGCGGACGGAGATGGCACCGGTATCGGCTATGCCTGCGTCCACGGGGATCAGGTCGAGCATATCCTGCAACGCCAGCTTGCGAGGTACCACGTAACGGGATTGTCCTTCGAACGCGCCCTCGACTTCGATCACGATGGTGTCGATACGCTGATCGCTGGTGAAGTGTATTTCGTCGCCATCGCTGAATTGTTGCTGTGCCAGGGCATCGAGCGACACATAGTCGGCCACAGAGCCGCCATTGCGAACGCCACGCCACTGGGCATGAGAAGCGGTGGCCAGTGGTCTGCTCCACGCCAACAGTTCGGCACCGGACTGCCGCTTTCCGGTCAACTCGAATGCAAAGGCGTTGCGGACATCGCCACTGACCGTGACTGTGTTGCCGCGCGCGCCAACCACGATGGTGTCCCCGTCTCGAAATTGTGGCGTTGGCAGTGCGCCGGACAGCAGGAAATCGTACAGGTCTGCAGTGGCGAACGCCTTGCCGTTTCTCAGCAACTTGATGTCACGGTAGCTGCCGCGCAAAGCATCGATGCCGCCGGCGCGGTCGAGAAAATAGAGTAGCGAGTTCGAGGCAATGCCGGCGAAGCGACCGGGGTTGTTTGCGAAACCGGTAACAAAAACCGCTACCGGCTGGGCACTGCGCAGAGAAGTGTATACCTGGACATTCTGCGTGAACACTGAACGGATGGCACGGGTGACGCGATTGTTGAGAGCATCGTTACGCACCCCTGCGACTTTGACCGGCCCTACCTTCGGGATGAAGATATTGCCTTGTGGATCGACCACCAGCATTTCATTGACCTCGATCGCCCCCCAGATGCGCAAGTCGATCTCGTCGCCTTCGCTAACGAGGTAACCGGGGTTGAGGCCATTTTCCATTTCCGCGGAAAAGCCGCCGGTGAAAAGATTGTGGCCGAAAGGCTTGGCGAGGCTGTCGACTGAAGTATCGTCAGGTTCGGCCAAGGGAGCATTTCTGACCGACTGGTCTATGGCCCGGTTGATATCGCCCGCGCCACTGATCCCGGCGAAGGACTCCGCATTGATTGGCAACGCCAGTGCCAACAGCACCAAGCAAAAAAACAGCTGCTGAACGCGCATCAGCCTACTCCCATGTGATCTTTCACTGTGGCCCACAAGAGACTGCCGATTATAAAGGCCAAAAGTGCGACGATGAATACGGTCAGGGTATTCCAAGCGGCAGTGGGTTCGAGGGCTTCATCGGCCAGCTTGGGCTCGACGAAAGTCACCAGGTAGAGTTGTTTGCGCATTGCTTCGATACGCGCGCTTTCCAGGCTGGTGAGCGTGGAAGTATAGAATTCGTGGGCAATTTGCTTGTTTACGACCAATTGCTCGTAATCTTCGAGCAGACTGCTGAGCTTGGCCTTTTCTTCCCCGGTAAGGCGCTGGTTCTCCTGGGCAATCTGCTCTTCCAGTGCCTGTATGCGCGATTTCAGCCCCCTGATCTGGGCGTTGTCCTCGCGCAGGTAGCTGCGCAGTTCGGATAGCTCGGTGCGTGCGGTCGCCAGTTGCGATTCCAATCCCGTGATGATGCCGAGTACCGCCCCGGTCTTTTCGGTTGGGTCTACGGTGTTGGTCAAGTTGCGAAAGCGGGTCAAGGCGGAGGTCGCCTGCTGCACGCGGGTTTCGGCACGTTTCAGCTCTTCACGTGCGAAACGCAGACTATCCTCGGTGATCTGCAGCGACATCGTATTGATCAGGTTTTCGCTGAGCCCCAGTATCTCTTCCGCGGTCGCTTTGGCCAATTCCCGGGAGAAGGCTCGCGTTTTCAAGCTGATGATGCCGGAGACCTCGTCCACCATGATGCTGATGCGGTCGCGGAAATATTCGACGAAATCCTCTTCGGTGGCGCCATCTGGCAGTCGTGCGACCGGATCTACCTCAGGGTTGCTGAAATGCGTGCGCAGATCGAGCTTCTCCTGCAAAGCCTCCAGGAGATCTCGCGATTCGATGTAGTCGGCCAGGATTGCGATGTCCTGGGTCGGCACATTGTTGCTGCCCCCGCCGATCAGCCCGGACAAGAGGTCAGCGGGCGAACTTGTGCCATGGGTGCGTACGGTGAAATGAGTTTCGCTGACATAAACATCGCTGGCCAGGAACGCATAGTAACCGGCGGCCAGGAGCGTCGGCAGTCCGACCAGCCACAGCATCGCCTTGAACACGCCGTGTAGACTGCGGTAATGGCTGAGTAGTTTTCTCATTGTGCCTTGGTCTGCTGTTGTGTTGGGGCTCGGGTTTTTCCTGGCGGAGCCGGATGCCTCCGCAACTTGTTGACGGCCTGGTATTCGCGAATCGCATCCTCTACGTCTTCGTAGAGGGTGATTTTTCCCTGATGAAGGACGGCGCCCATGTCGCAGTCTTTGCGAATGGTGACGGGATTGTGCGAGACCATCAGGATGTTCGCGCGTTCCTTGCGTTCTTCGAATGCCTTGCGGTACTTGTCCTTGAAGCGCTGATCACCCACCGCTGTGATCTCGTCCACCAGGTAGCAATCGAAATCTGCCGCCAGGCTGACCGCGAAGGCGAAGCGTGCCCGCATGCCCGAGGAATAGGTGCGGATCGGGTTGTCGAAGTATCTGCCCAGTTCCGAGAAGTCCTGCGCGAACTCGACGAATGGCTTCAGTTCCGCACCATAGATCCTCGCCACGAACTTGGCATTATCTCGACCGGTCAGGGCGCCCTGGAAACCGCCATGGAAACCGAGTGGCCAGGACAGGCGAACATTGGTGCGGATCACCCCACTGTCGGGCTCTTCCACGCCACTGAGCAAGCGGATCAAGGTCGATTTGCCCGCTCCGTTTACACCGAGGATGCCGATGTTCCGCCCTTTGGGGAGGCGTAGGCTGATATCGTCGAGAACCCGGTGTACCCCCTTTCGGGTCCGGTAAAACTTGGTGACATGCTCGAGTTCGATCATGCGTTTACCAGGCGGGTCCTGTTTGCCCGCATTGCTGCGAAGCCCAGGGTAAATGCCCCGAGCGCCCAGGCGGACGCATAGCCCAGGTCATAGTGGGCGCTTTCAAACTGCGTGAAAAAGCTCGAGCGCAGGTACTCAATCATGTGCAAGATGGGATTGTAAAGGAGTATTTCCCTAACCGTCGGCGGCAACATGTCGACGGTGAAGAACAGCCCGGAGGTAAAGAACAGCGGTCTTCCCAAAAACGGGTTGATGATGTTGCTGATGGACGGTAGGTGAGGGGTCAGGGCACAAAAGGTCATGCCAAGCCCGGTTCCGGTGACAAGCAGCAAGGCAAACGCGATGCAGACACCGAGGACATCCTCAATGATGATTTCTTGGCCAAAATATTGCGACAGGAACAGCAGCAGGATGAAAACGATAGTCATGGTTGCCGCTTCCAGCCAGATGCGCGCGAACGCCAAATCGAACAAGGTGACTTGGGGAAACGATAGCAGCGGCTTGTTTGCGGTAACTGCCGCGGTGGTCCGCTGAAGAACGTTGCGAAAGGCCAGAAACGGCGTTATTCCGGTGATCAGAAAAAGAATGACCGGCATGCCAGAGGCGGTATCGCGTCCCATCAGTTCGAACATGGCCACGAAGATGGCCACCTGCATGATGGGCTCCAACAATGCCCAGGCATAGCCAAGCTTAAGCCTGCCAAAACGCGTCTTGGTCTCGCGCAACATCAGTGCCTGAATAACACGCGCCTGGACCGATAGCGCTTGCGAAACTGAGTCGTTCATCACTCGGTGACCGACGGTTTCACCTAGAGCCTAAGCGAATGTGATTGACCTCACCGGTATCGTCCCGACACATGACGTGCTGCACACCATGTGCAACCTCGAGAGCCGAGGTGCAGTCCTTGCCGCTAGCTGCTCGGTAATTGTCCACGATCAGCAAAAGAGTCTCACGACCATCGGGTAGATGGGTGGTGATGGTCGAGCCGGCAGGCTGTGATGCGAGCTTGGCGAACAGCGCTTGCTCGAACGATGCCTTGGCCGGGGCGACCGCGGTAACAGGCGCCGCATCGCCCGCTGTCTGCAGCGTGCCAGTACAACCGCTGATCCCAAGAGCGGCCAGGATCGGCAAACAATTGCGAATGTTCATACTACGAGCGCGGGTAAAGAGACATTTTTCGATGCTACCACAAGCGTGCGACTCCGTTGGCGCGGCGCTTCAGGGCCTGGCCCGGTCGATCAGCAGCTGAATGGAATCGTTGCTGTCGCTGGCCACCTCGACCTCCGCACTCTGCAGATCGCCGGACTGCGGCATCGCCTGGCCGGATTCCGTGACGCGGGCGCCGACCAGCACGCGATCGAAGCTGGACAGCTTCATCTGCGGCATCATCGCCATGCTGTCGTTGAGGGTGACCTGCAGGGGCAGGTCGGCCACCTGCTTGCGCGCCACCGCCAGCGGCATCGGCGGGCCGGTGACGGCCTTGGCATAGACGAACACGGTGGTCTGCGGCGAGACCTTGTCGAGCATTTGCGGTGACAGGGCGACCTCGACCTTGAGCCCGCTGCCGGCCGGCGCATCCGCCGGCGCGGCCTCCGCCTGGACAGGCTCAGTCGCGCCCGGGCTGGTGCCACTGCGCTCGGCGACCTGTGCGATCATGCCGCGCAGTTCCTGCTGCATCTGCGGCTGCTCGGCGAGCAGGGGCAGGGCGCGCTGCCAGTAGT
>Ga0272444_10003068_pt1 | contig 15246 bp, 12 predicted proteins | sample SSMForm13_FD_201033 | JGI IMG/M metagenome (GOLD analysis project Ga0272444, IMG submission 201033) | Marine sediment archaeal communities from Little Sippewissett salt marsh, Falmouth, MA, United States - SSM-Form-13 | ecosystem: Environmental > Aquatic > Marine > Wetlands > Sediment ...
TCAACTTTCCTCGTCCCCTGTCATTTTACCTCTCGCGTTATGAGGAATACCTTGAACAAATCAAACGCTTATTGCTCAGCCAGGAATTCAGTGACGTGTACACCATAAATGGCTTCAGAGGCTCTGTGGACCCGGAAGACTCGCCAAAGGTCACTGCAAATGTTGAACTGGAGTAAGTTTTCAGTTCTGGTGGGGGGAAATCAAGACCCTTGGTAAACGCTGATGCCTTTCTATTGACAAACCGTGGCTCCGAAGCTTTTTTCAGGTGTTCGGCATATCCGTTACAAAATTGAAGGCGTGAATCGCGCCAGGGGCCAAGCAGCTGAAACCATTCACCATCTGTTCATGGCGAAACTCAAAGGGTAGATCACGGAAAAGGTGTATTTAGAAATTCGGGGTGGTTACAAAGAATACATTGGTATAATGAATGGATTAGGGATCGTTGCGAAAGAACAGGGCTTTTAAGAGTCCGTACTGAAAAGATAAAAAGGCTATAGTTTTCTGGATCGAAGAATCATGATAATGAGCCAGATTCCAAGGAAACTGGCAACAACATACCCTGTCATGCCCAAAAGAGCCGTTAGGGAAATCTTCTGGACGCCGAAAAAATTGACCGTGAATACAAACAGTTTTTGAGAGGCATTCAAGACCATGGCACCGGCAATCAGGGAGGCGGAAATGACCAATCCAACGATCAGCCGGTTCATGCCTTTTACAAGCTGGCGACTCATATCCCGAAAGCCGTTATGCCGGAGTTCTATTCGCTGTTTGCCTTTGGCGGTTTGATGGAGAATATCATGGACAAGCTTTGGAATCAATTTCATACGGCTGCCCATGGAAATGGCGTCTTTTTGCATGGCTTTCAAGACGTTTTTTTTCTGGTAACTGCGTTCAATGAGCTTTTTGGCATACGGTTTGGTCACTTCTAGAATGCTGGCGTCGCTTCCCAGTATCTTGCCCAGGGCTTCTGTCTGAATAAATGTCTTAAAAAGCAGTAAAAGATTCCTGGGCAACCGGATCTTGTATTTATATATGAGCTGAATGATCTGGTCATAAACATCTCTAACCGAAATGGTCTGAAGGGAACGTCCGTAAAAAGACTCGCTCATATCCTTAAGATCCCTGCGGAAGCTCTTGAGGTCCATGGTTTCTTCATCGATTAGCCCCGCATCCAACAGGGCGTCCATAACCATTTCATAATCGTGTTCGGCGTACCCCAGCAAGAGGTATGCGATTTGGTGCATGGTTTCATCATCCAGATAACCCGTAATGCCAAAGTCAACCAGACTGACACGTCCGTCCAACATGACAATGGTATTGCCGGAATGGGGATCAGCATGAAAAAGTCCGAATTCCATCAATTGGCGGGAAAAGGAACGCAGTCCAATCATCGCGATGTCCTTGGGATCCATACCATGGGCGATGATGTCATCCACCCGGTCCATTTTAATACCGGGAATATGTTCCATGGTTAAAACCGATTTTGTGGTGTAATCCCAGTAGACCTCAGGAATATAGATTTCATCGTCCGACTTGAAGTTATTGGCGAATTTCTCAATATTGCCGGCCTCTATGAACATATCGAGTTCTTTGAAAATAACCCGTTCGAATTCTTTTACCAGATTAATGGCACCGATGACGCGGGCGATTTCTGAGATTTTTTCGGCCCGTTTTGCCATGGAGTACATCAGGCGGATATCTTTCCGGATTTCCTTGTCAATATTCGGCCGGATGACCTTGACGGCAATCTCTTCTCCGCTGAAAAGCTTTGCCAAATGGACCTGTGCCACGGATGCGGCGGCCATGGATTTGGGCGTAAACTCTTCGAAAATTTCTTCTAAGGGACGTCCAAGTTCCTGCTCAATGACCCGCTTGATGTCGCTGAAGGGTACCGGCGGCACCTGATCTTGAAGTTTTGTAAACTCTTCAATGTATTCAGCTGGGAAAATATCGGCTCGTGTGCTCATCAACTGCCCGAGTTTAATGAAACTAGGTCCCAGTTCCTCCAAAACACACCGAATACGGGTCGGAGAAGGAAATCCGTTTTTGACCGTCCATTCCTTTTCTCGTGGGTCAACCGGTTCCTTTTCTGCTTTTTTAAAAAGCCTTTCAGCAATATCTCCAAGGCCATGTTTGGCAAAGATTCGGATTATTTTTCCAAGCCGCCATAGTTCTTTCACAAAGATATCCTCTTTAACTATTGTCCATCCAGAAATGGTCTTTTTGCCCAATCTCTGCGTTATGCTCAAAAAATAATCCTCGGAATATCAAACATATGCCTGTGGTTATTTTTTTCGCATGCCTTGATCTTGAACAAAAATCCTCATTTATGGACGGACACTAACTATTGTCCATCCAGAAATGGCCCTTTTCCGCAATCTCTGCGCCTGCCCTGTAAAATGCTTGCCCAATGAAATGCAGAGCCTATTTCATCGGGGCAGCGCATATTTCTCTGGGGTCAATCTTCGGAATTACTCGTGCGGCGTACTACGTGTACGCCTCCGCGGTGTTCCTTGATTTGACTCGGGGCGTCCATGCCCCTCGCCCTTACGGGCGACTATTCAGCCGTCCAATTCTGCTATCCTGCAGAATTGCCCTTGACTTTGCGAAAAATTGCTCATTTCTGCATTGGAAACTTAATTTGTGCCCAATATAGATTTATGGATGAACACTAACCAGGGTTCCCGAATTCCCGTAAAGCGGGTCCGTGAAACGGGTTTGCTTTTGCGATTTAAACCGGTAAACCAAGATATTTCCCTGAGGACTTGCGCTATGTTTTTGCCTGCGAAACTTTATTTACCTTAGGCCACTTTCTAAGGATTTCTTTCAGTTTTTCGGTATCCGCGATGTAACTTTCAAGGTAGCCGCAATCCGTACACACATAATTGTCAAGTGCAGCAATGGAAACGATACTTACGGGTATGCTGTTACTTCCAAAGGGACCGCTTTTCGGTAACACCTCAACACCTGAACAAACTTCTTCCGATCCGCATTTTGGACATTTTCCTTGTTTCAAAATACCACCTCCTTACCCGGAAAAACCGGAAAACCCTGTGAAACATGGCTAACATATATTCTTTTATGTGAGCAAAACATCACATGCTTGTTGCTGCCTACAGGTTAAAATCTGGATTCTTGATATTACTGCATTAACCCGGCATATTTGTCAAGAAAGTAAAGGGGATATCCCTGTCCTTCCGTCTCTGCTCTTGCACTAAAGATCGTATAAACGGGTCGCTGCGGCAGCGAGGTCGGACAAAAAATCCGGAGAAAGGAGAACTGCGATCTATTGTATGTATGTTGAAGATCAAGTGAGTTCGCTTGGCTCACAACTGGCTCACAACAGCTTAGCAACCACGATAATTAGCATGGCCAGGGGATAATAACTGGCCATGTTGAAGAGCGACATTGCATATGGAAACGCTTTGGTTTTATAAAGGAGAACGGCGGGCAACACGAAAAAGCAAAGCCCTGTTGAAACTGAAGCCACCATATATGGAAATTCAAAAGAAATCGGAGAAACGTAAAAAACGACCAGGGCAAGAATAGCCGAAAGTATCAGAGAACCAAGTATAATGACCCTGGCTTGGTCAAGACCCAGTCGAACCGGAATGGTCTGGGCATGAAGACGGCTATCTTCCTCAATGTCGGTCCAATCATTGGGAACGTTCTGCCCACCGATTTCCCATAAAAACAACCATAATAAAAGCATCAACAAAAATAAAGGCGAAGGGTATGGATCCACGGCAAATACCCCGGCAATCGCTCCCGCGGTTTTAACCCCTCCGCTGACCAGCGTACGCAGGTGGCTGACCTTGAGCAGCAAACAATAGACCGTCTCCAGGACACAGCCCATGAGAAAAATTGCAACACAAACGGGGTGTAAATAATAGGCCCCCCATACGGTGACGACGGACCAGGTTGCGGTCCACAGCAACCCTTCTTTAAAACTCAAATATCCCTGGGCCATGGGATGACGGATCATCAGGGCATCCAGGTCGCATTTCATGTCAAGGTCTTTACAGCGTCTTATTTTTTCTTTATCCGTGTGATAATCGATGATGTCATTTAAAGAATAAACTGCTGTGTAGCCTGCAAAAGTGGTAATAAGTCCCAAAATGATTACTTCAAAAGAAGGGAACCGGCCGAGCCAGAGCAATGCACCCAGCGCAGGAGTGGCCATGTCCAGCAATCCATGGGGCGTTCTGGAAAGGGCCCAGAAAAGTTTGAGGCGGGATAGACCGCTATATGAGATGGCAGGCTGGCTTGTCAACGTATTTTTCATTTCGGTCAAGACACTCCATGGCTAAGGAAAAAATGAACCGACACCGTAAGAACATGATCCCGAATCCTACCTTTTCTCCAACAAAATAAGAATGGCATACTTATTGCTACATTAGTATATGTCGGTTCGAAAAGCGCGTTCATTTGAATTTTTAATGATTCTATATAAGTGTAATACATAGATGTAAAGGAAATATGCCATGATGAAATTAAAAGACATAAGACAAAACTCAGATCTACTCAATGCCATAGACTGGGAGATGACTCCGGAAGAAGCCGTCCGGCTGTATCTCGAATGGGGAAACAACTGGGCCGGCGGTAATTATGTCATCCGATCAAAAGAGGATGTTAGCCACTATTTTGTGGTAAATACCTGGGGAAAAACACCGATAATCTATCTTATCCGGCGCAATTCTGAAGAAGCGGTGGAACTTGCCAAGATTGATATGCCTGAGGATATAAAAGCAGATTTTCTTAAAGTTAATGGCCATTTCAAAGGGGTTTATTCGGTTGAAGGCGAAGTAAAAAACTGGCTCAAAAAACAGCTTAACTCAGGGAAGAATTAAAGGAATAACCATGGAAAAAAAAGTTCTAACCGCAATGAAAAAGGCAGGAAAACCGGTTCGGCCGGGTGAGATCGCAGACATGATCGGAGAGAAGAGTCAAGCGGTTTCAAAGATAATAAAAAGCTTGAAAAACAAGGGTAAGGTGGTTTCTCCAAAAAGGTGCTACTATATAACCAGCGACGCATAGAAGACGGTTGCCTGAACAACATTCTGTATCACATTTAATTATGATACAAAAATGTCTCATAAGACAAAATTCAGCGCTTTCCCCAGATGCATAATTATAAAAAAAGCGCCCATTTCAAAAAAAATAATATTAATGAAAAATTAAGGGGTAATGCCAATAAGCGGTATTTTGATCTCTTTAAAATTAAGGCTATCATATCTGTTGCAGAAATTTTGAAATCTGATAAGAATATACTCTGAGATCTTCATTAATTTTCATGAAAGATTCAGGTTTTAAAAAACCGTTTTAAACCAAATTAAACTGAGGAGTGAAAAAACCATGACATTAAAGGAGGATAATATGAGCTTTGAGTCTTTTGAGGAGATTATCGGTTTTGCAATAGAAAAAGAAAAGGAAGCCGCCGCTTTTTATACGGATGCAGCGAAACAGACCTCTTTTGCAGGCGTCAGAGAATCCTTGGAAGAGATGGCCCAAGAAGAGAAAAAGCACCAGACCATGCTTGAAAATTTGGAAAGTAATAAAGCGGCGCTGGAAGAATATAAATTCAAATGGATTCCTGATATGAAACGGAGCGACTATATGATCGATATGAACTATCAGGATGGAATGAGTTATACGGACATTTTACGGCTGGCCATGAAGCGGGAAGAACAGGCCTTGAAAATGTATAATGAATTGCAGAAAAAAACGGACAATGCCGAGTACATTAAACTTTTCAAGGTGCTCTGCCAGGAAGAAGCAAAGCACAAACTTTTTCTTGAAACCCTTTACGATGACTATATGGCTGAGCAGGGAGATTAGTCTTTTTACCAGTCTTGGTAACACAGTCGGTGGGGATGCACAGGCATCCAAAATTCCAAGTTCTTTTTGAGTAAACCCTTAATGAACTCGCAAAAAGTCAAAATCCGACGGCAAAGTAAAAAGATCCAAATTCAAGGCGCGCAAATCCTGATGAATGAGGCGTACTTATAGTGCGCTGCAGTGACGAAGGATGTAGCGCAACGCAGAAGTTGGACTTTTTACGAAGCCGTCAACCCTTAATTCCGGACCGGCAATAACCGGGAGGTTTCCCGTAGGGATTTCTTATGGAACAACCGGTTCATTTTTATAATCATCAGGGAGAAAAACTGACAGGAACGCTTCATCTGCCTGACAGACCCACCCGTTACGGTGTGGTTTTTGGGCATTGCTTTACCTGCTCCCGACACACCGGCATATTACGCCAGATTTGCATCCAGCTGGAAGCGGAAGCGTTCATGGCTCTGAGGTTTGATTTTTCCGGCAATGGCCAGAGCCAGGGCAGGTTTGATGAATCAACCTACTCCAAACAGATCCAGGAAATGAAGATTGCAACCGCCTTTATTGCGGAAAAGGGCGCTTTGCGGATCGGCCTTGCCGGGCACAGCATGGGAGCGGTAATTGCCATCCTCACCGCAGCCCGGATGAACACAATTCAGGCGGTATGTGCCCTGGCAGGCCGTTTATCCGGGCTGAATGCAACTCATTTTCTCAGCCAGAGCCAGCGCAAAGAACTTTATGACACCGGCAGGGTATCCTTCAACAGCCGGGGCCGATCGCTAAAACTCTCAACCGACTTTTTTGCTGACGCCGGACAGTATAATCTACCGGAAACAATAGCAAATTTGAAGACTCCTTTACTGATTGTCCACGGGGATCACGACCAAATCATCCCGGTACAAGAAGCATACCTGGCGCAAAAATTGAATCGTGGAAACACAACGCTGGCTATTTTTCCCGGCGCGGATCACATGTTCGGCCCAAAGGAATCTCGCCGGCAGGTTTCCGATTGGGTGGTGAAATGGTTCAAAAAACATATATCCGAAAAAGCGAGAAACACAAATGATGGATGACCGGTCACGGTTGACCCATGACAAACATAAGAAGTTACGGGACGTAAAATTAGGCAAAAGAGCATGGACAGATTTGAAACATTGAACGCGGACTTCATCGACGCCCAATATGAACAGTGGAAAGCCGATCCCAACGCGGTATCTGAGGACTGGCGTTTTTTCTTTCAAGGCTTTGAATTGGCCGGTGCCCAAGGCAGGGAAGCCGCACCGGTTTGGAATGAAGAGCAGGCGCTGCGACAATCCCGTGTGCACGCACTGATATCCCGCTATCGTAATATCGGCCATTTACTGGCCTGTCTGGACCCGCTGACGTCCTGTCCCACCGACCATCCTTTACTGAACCTGGCGGCTTTCAATCTTACCGTAGAAGATCTGGATACCCTATTTTACATCCAAAACCTTTCTAAAAACAACCAAGCTTCGCTCAAGGATATCATCAATATTCTTAAACAAACCTACTGCAGATCCATCGGTGTAGAATTTATGCATATACAGGATCCCGATGAGCGCCGCTGGTTGCAGGATCGTATGGAGCCGGTTCGAAACCGCCCGGATCTGAATCCTGAAGATAAGCGTAGAATTTTGGAAAAATTATATGAATCCTCTCTTTTTGAACAGTTCCTTCACAAAACCTATCTGGGCCAGACGCGGTTTTCCATAGAGGGTGCGGAAGTCATTATCCCCATGCTTGATTCTCTTGTCAGTTTGGCCGGACAGGAGGGGCACCGTGAAATAATTCTGGGCATGGCCCATCGCGGCCGTTTAAATGTCCAGGCCCATGTCTTAAACAAGTCTTACCAAAAAATTTTCAGCGAATTCGAAAACTGCCATGATCCGGACAACATTTTCGGCTCCGGCGACGTTAAGTACCACAACGGGTATCTTGCGGATATAAAGACACACCAAGGGCAGTCTCTTCGCATATTTCTGGTCAACAATCCCAGCCATTTGGAGTCCGTGAATCCGGTTGTTCAAGGGGTTGCCAGAGCCCGCCAGGACATCCTTGGAAGCGACAATAAGGATACGGTCTTACCGCTTTTAATCCATGGCGACGCAGCTTTTGCCGGTGAGGGTGTTGTGACCGAAACCCTTAATATGTCTCAAATCGCCGGCTATAAAACCGGCGGCACCATCCATTTGATCATCAATAACCAGATCGGATATACAACACTTCCGGAAAATGCCCGCTCCACCCGATACGCCACGGATGTGGCAAAAATGCTCATGGTCCCGATTTTCCATGTGCATGGCGAAAATCCGGAAGCTGCTGTTCATGTGGTCCGCCTTGCCGCCGAATACCGCAAGACCTATCACAAAGATGTGGTCATCGATGTGATCTGTTACCGCCGGTACGGTCATAATGAAGGCGACGAGCCTTATTTCACCCAGCCCCTGATGTATGAAAGAATCAAAGAGCGCCTGCCCCTTTATAACATATACAGTGAAAAACTCATAAAAGAAGGTCTGATAGCGGCAAAAGATTTTGCGGGTATGGAGGATAAAATCAACCGCCGGCTGAATACGGCGTATCAGGAGGTGCATGAAAGCGTTTGCTTCTTTCCCGAATCCCGTTTTTATGAAAACTGGACAAATTTTCACGGACGTTACTCCCATGAAAGTCTGAAAACCGGGATGCCGGAGGAAAAACTCGTGTCTTTTGCCCGTAAACTGAATACGGTTCCGGATGGATTTTCCTTGAATCCCAAACTCCAACGACTGTTAAAAAAACGCCTGGATTGCGTTGAAAAAGAGGAAAATATCGATTGGGCCAATGCAGAGGCCCTTTGCTTTGCCTCGCTGTTGGCGGAAGGCATTCCCATCCGTTTAAGCGGCCAGGACAGCGGGCGAGGCACTTTCAGCCAGCGCCATAGTGTGTTAATGGATACCCAAAGCGGAAAAGAATATGTGCCGCTGAATAACGTAGCTAAAACCCAAGGCACCTTCTCGGTGTACGACAGCATGCTTTCCGAAGCGGGTGTCCTTGGCTTTGAATACGGGTACTCCATGGCGCAGCCTAACGGTCTTGTCATCTGGGAGGCCCAGTTCGGCGATTTTGCCAACAACGCACAATCGGTCATCGATCTTTACATTGCCAGCGGAGAAACAAAATGGCAGCGGTTAAGCGGCCTGGTTTTGCTGCTTCCTCACGGATGGGAAGGGCTGGGTCCTGAACATTCCAGCGCCCGCCTGGAGCGTTTCCTGCAGTTATGTGCGGGCGATAATCTCCAGGTGTGCAATCTCACCACACCGGCCCAGTATTTTCACCTGGTCCGGCGCCAGGTCATCAGCGATTTTCGCAAGCCCCTTGTGGTCATGGCCCCAAAAAGTCTGCTGCGCCATCCCCTGGCGGTTTCCGGCCTCGGCGATATGGCCTCCGGATCATTTCAGCAAGTACTTGACGACCCGGATCATTTTAAAAACGCTAACCGGGTCCTTTTTTGCAGCGGCAAGATATTTTATGAACTCCTTCAAAAACGCAGAGAAGTGAAAAAAAAGGACACTGCTGTTTTGCGCCTGGAACAGCTCTATCCCTTTCCTGAAAATTCGCTGAAAAATCTGATCAAAACATACCGCAAAGCCAAACAATATTTCTGGGTTCAGGAGGAGCCGGAGAACATGGGGGCCTGGTTTTTTATGGGCCGTCGCCTGGAAAAATTAACCGGAGAACCGGTTGAATACATGGGTCGAAAAGCCTCGGCCAGCCCGGCAACCGGTTTTCCCAATGTCTATCGTAAGGAACAGGACGCCGTCATCCAAGAGGCATTGGAAATAGTTGAAAAGTGAACGCTTAACGTTTTTTTTATCCACTCACAGCGCCGTTGAATTTATGGAAAGTTCGAATAACATATCCCAAACCATTTACCCTGTTAAATAATGCTTCGCATTAAATCTACGATTTATTTAACAGGGCAGGAAAATTACAATGACCAAAATTCGAAAATCCAAAATATCTCCCGCCCTGGAAGGTTTTGGTCACGAGCAGCGCAGGGGCTTGCGCCGCGTGTTGAATATTGAGATTTGTGTTTTATTTGTAATTTGGTGCTTGGGATTTGGGGTTTAATTGATCGTTGACAGTTTGCATTTGTGATTTCAAAAATCCCGCGAATGGTTACATTTTAGTTTCTGTGGATCGGGTAAAGGAGCAACTATGGAGATAGAAATCAAAATTCCGCATGTTGGAGAATCCGTGCAGGAAGCGGTTCTTGTGGAATGGTATAAAAAGGACGGAGATACGGTCCAAAAAGACGACCCGCTCTTTGTTGTGGAAACCGACAAAGTAACGCTGGAAATCGTGGCCGAAGCGTCAGGAACTTTAAAGATACGGGTGCCGGAAGGAAAGACCGTTGCCATCGGCACGGTGGTGGGAATTATCGATACCCAAGCAGCACCGGCTTATCCATCCGAACCGGCCCCGCCTGAAAAAGAAGCGCCCATCCCTTCGGCACCACCGGTAGAAACCGAGGAACCGTCTCCTACCGTAGTTTTACCCGAAAAAGCACCCACAGAACCGCCACCACCTGAACCACGGCAAATCATTCCGCCGTCGGTGCGGCAGTTGGTTGCTGAAAAAAATATCGATATTACCGCCGTCACCGGCACCGGACCGGGCAACAGAATCACTAAAGGCGATGTACTTCTACACCTGGAACAGGCCCAAGCAGGGATTCAGTTACGCGAGCCCGCTCCACCGGAAACCCGGAAAACGCCGGCTTCAAAGCCTGAAATATCCCCGGAACCCCTACCGTCCGCAGGGGAGGAGATTAGCCGCAAACCCATGAGTCCGATTCGCCAGCGTATTGCATCACGCCTTGTGGAAGCCAAACAGAATACCGCCATGCTCACCACTTTTAACGAAATCGACATGACCCGTACCATGGACATCCGGGCCCAGTTCAAGGAAAGCTTTCGTGAAAAATATGGGGTATCTCTGGGATTTATGTCTTTTTTTATCAAAGCATGTGTGGAGGCTCTCAAAGAATTCCCTGAAATTAATGCATTTATTGACGGGAAAGAGATTGTTTACCACCATTATCACCATATCGGCGTTGCCATCGGCACCCCCCGCGGTCTGGTGGTCCCGGTCATTCGCCATGCGGAGAATTTAAGCTTTGCCCAACTTGAACAGGCAATTGTGGACTTTGTGGATAAAATAAAAAACAATCGCCTTGAACTGGCTGATCTGGAGGGAGGCACATTTACCATCAGCAACGGGGGAGTGTTCGGATCTTTGCTCAGCACCCCGATTTTAAATATGCCCCAAAGCGGCATATTAGGAATGCACAAGATTGAAAAGCGGCCGGTGGTTGTGGATAATGAAATAAACATACGGCCCATGATGTACGTTGCCCTGAGCTATGATCACAGAATCGTGGATGGAAGAGAAGCCGTCACCTTTTTGGTAAAGATTAAGGAAATCATTGAGAATCCGGAACGGATCATGATGGAGATTTAACGATGACACAGAAAGAAAGTTACGACCTTATTATTATCGGTACGGGCCCCGGAGGATATGTGGCGGCTGTACGAGCTGCCCAGCTGGGCTTAAAGGTGGCCTGTGTTGAAAAGGAGGCCCGTTTGGGCGGGGTGTGTCTGAATGTGGGATGCATTCCAAGCAAAGCGCTGCTGGACTCCAGTGAATACTTTCACCTGGCTAAAGATCACTTTGCTTCCCATGGAATCAAAACGGGTAAATTGAGTCTGGATCTGCCGGCAATGATGGCACGCAAAGAACAGGTAGTTAAAGACCTCACGGATAATGTTCGCAAACTTCTTGAAGGAAACAGCATCCGAATTTTCCATGGAACAGCCCGTCTTGCCGGGGTTGATCGCGTTGAAATATCGAAATCTTCAACTTCGGGCAAGGGGAAACCTCAGACCCTTGAAACCCGGTCCATCATACTTGCCACCGGCAGTACGCCGGTTCAAGTGCCCGGCCTGGAATTTGACGGCAAACATATCGTCACTTCTACGGAAGCCCTGTCATTTAAAACGGTTCCCAAGCACTTGGGTATTGTGGGAGGAGGATATATCGGTTTGGAATTGGGATCGGTCTGGCTTCGCCTGGGCGCAAACGTAACCGTTGTTGAAATGCTGCCTCAAATTGCCGCCACCCTGGATGGTCAGGTGGCCCGAACCCTGGGCCGGATTCTCAAAGAGCAGGGGCTGGAATTTTACCTAAATACCCGGGTTACCGGCGCCAAAATATCCGGAAACAAAGTAGGGATGACACTGGAATCTAACGGAAAAGAAGATAAGATTACGTGTGATCGTCTCCTGGTGTCGGTGGGCAGACGGCCCCTGACGCAAAATTTGGGGTTGGAAGAAATGGGCGTGGAAATTGATTCTCGAACCGGCCATGTGCTGGTGGATGACGCCTATCGAACCAACATTCCTTCCATCTATGCGATCGGTGATCTCATCCCGGGACCTATGCTGGCCCATAAAGCCTCGGCAGAAGGAATCGCCGCCGCCGAGTGTATGGCCGGCCTTCCCGGTGAAGTAAACTATGATGCCATTCCCGCCGTGGTCTATACCTGGCCGGAGGTTGCCAGTGTCGGTCTCACCGAGGAACAGGTCAAAGAACGCAATATCCCGTATTGTATCGGCACCTATCCCTTTTCAGGGGCCGGTCGGGCCCGATGCATGGGAGAAAAGGATGGCTTTGTCAAGCTCATCTCCCATTCTAAAACCGATCGAATTTTAGGCGTGCATATCATCGGACCGCGCGCCGCTGACATGATCGCCGAATGTGTTCTGGCTGTTGAATTTGGTGCAAGTTCCGAAGACATTGCCCGGACCGTCCACGGCCATCCCACCTTTGCCGAAGCGTTGCAGGAAGCAGCCATGGCGGTTCGTAAGTGCTCCATTTATGCATCTTGAAATCCTTCTATGTAGTGCCCGAACGAAAACTAGGATTTTTCGTTAAGATCAAGGAAGAGGAAAATTTTAACCACAGTAATACGGGTAGTATTTCGAGGATTAAAATTTGAGTCTGACGCAGATATTGGCGAAAAAGACAGTTTTCATTCAGGCACTATGTAAGGACTTGAGAATAACTACGACAGATATTCCAAAAAAATTTTACATGGGATGATAAAAATTGCCCGTAATATAGCTTTAAAAAATATCCCATATTTATTCCTTCCCGTATGCCTGGTTTCAGGTGTCAGGTGTCAGGTTTCAGCGCCTCTGTCCATCATTCCTGACACCTGACACCTGAAACCCGAAGATATGGAAAAAAATGGGGTTAATCCGCCAAAGTTCGGTGGCGGATTAAAATTCCATCTGTATACACGGCGATTTTCACCACTCCAGATTTTACCCCAATTGTGTGAAGTGATCGCCCCGGCGGTTCACAAAACAAGGAGAATGTCATGGCCAATTATGATTATGATATCGGAGTGATCGGCGGCGGTGCCGCCGGACTGACGGTTACATCCGGTGCCGCCCAACTGGGAGCCAAAACACTGCTGGTTGAAAAAGAAAAGGCGCTTGGCGGTGACTGCCTGCATTTTGGATGCGTGCCCAGTAAAACGTTGATTAAAACGGCCCATGTTTATCACCAGATGAAAAATGCCAAAGACTTCGGTCTACCCCAGGTTGAGGTTCCTCCGGTAGATTTTGAGCAGGTGTCAAAAAGAATTAAATCGGTGATAAGCATCATTCAAAAGCATGATTCCGAGGAAAGATTCTGTAGTCTTGGGGCTAAAGTAGAGTTTGGAGACCCAAAATTTACAGATGAACACACCATCCGGCTGAATGGAAAAGCTTTATCCGCCAAGTACTGGGTCATTGCAACAGGTTCCTCTCCGGTAGCTCCTCCCATTGAAGGTCTGGATAAGACCCCTTATATCACCAACAAGGAGATCTTTTATCTTGATCATCTGCCGGAGTCCATGATCATCTTAGGCGGTGGTCCCATAGGAACTGAAATGGGACAGGCCTTTAACCGTTTGGGAACAAAGGTTTATATTGTGGATCGCGCGGACCAGATTCTGGGAAAAGAGGATAAAGATATGGCCGACGGGGTGATGAATGTGATGCGTTCCGAAGGTGTGGTTTTCCACTTAAACTCTTCCATTCAAGGGACCAAAGATCTGGGCCGCCACAAAGAAGTAGTTATAAAAAATGCCGAGGGCAAAACCATCCGTCTGAAAGCGGAAACCCTCCTGGTGGCCATGGGAAGATCCGCCAATGTCCAAGAACTGGGGCTCGAAGATATCGGGGTTACATTTGATAAAAAAGGTATCACGGTAGATAAACGGCTAAGGACAAATCACAAACACATTTATGCGGCCGGAGATGTGAACGGAGGCTTCCAGTTTACCCATGCCGCCGGCTACGAAGGGGGCATTGTCATCACCAACGCCATTTTTCACCTTCCCCGGAAAACCGATTATACGTTTCTGCCATGGTGCACCTACTCAGATCCCGAGCTGGCAAGCATCGGAATGAATGAAAAAACAGCACGGGCGGTCGGAATCGACTATGCGGTTTGGACAGAGGAATTCAAAGACAATGACCGAAGCCTGGCAGAGGGGGAAAAAGTCGGAAAGATTAAAATGATCCTGGATGACAAAGAAAAGCCGGTGGGAGTTCAGATTTTAGGCCCCCGGGCAGGAGATCTGATCAGTGAATGGGTGGCAACGTTAAACGGCAAGGTAAAGCTTTCCACTCTGGCTTCTGCCGTGCATCCCTATCCCACAATCGGTGAAATTAATAAAAAGGTTGCCGGAACCTATTTTTCTCCCAAGATATTTTCCGATAAGATTAAAAAAAGTCTCAAGTTCTTTTTCCATCTCAAGGGAAGGGCATGCACTCCTGATGCCTGTGAAGAGTGAAGAAATATATTTTTTAGACAAGAAATATTTGCCACCAAGTCACAAAGACACGAAGGATTTTATTTTGTTATTCTTTCTTAGTGTCTTGGTGCCTTTGTGGCGAAAATAAAAAAGTATGGCCACAAAAAACACAAAAATAAATACTAAGTAACTAAATTAAAGCGATCGGAAAGGAAAAAAATGGAGACGTATTACAATCCGGAAGATCTACTGAAATTTGAAGAGATCGGGAAACAAGTGCCCGAACTCGCGAAAAAGTTTTTTGAGTATTACGGTGCCGTGTTCGCCCAAGGGGAGCTTACCGAAAGAGAAAAGGCCCTCATTGCCCTGGCGGTTGCCCATGCCGTCCAGTGTCCCTACTGTATTGATACCTATACACAGGCCTGTCTGGAAAAAGGGTCCAATCTCGCGGAAATGACAGAAGCCATCCATGTGGTAACGGCCATTCGCGGCGGTGCTTCGCTGGTTCACGGCATTCAAATGCGAAATATTGCTGA
>Ga0272444_10003069_pt1 | contig 15241 bp, 14 predicted proteins | sample SSMForm13_FD_201033 | JGI IMG/M metagenome (GOLD analysis project Ga0272444, IMG submission 201033) | Marine sediment archaeal communities from Little Sippewissett salt marsh, Falmouth, MA, United States - SSM-Form-13 | ecosystem: Environmental > Aquatic > Marine > Wetlands > Sediment ...
CTCCAGGCGCGGCGGCAGATCACCGGTGCCGATCCGGTCGGGATTGTCGATGGAAAAATCTCGCATGCGGTTTGGGTCGCTGGGCAGACGCAGCCGGACCACCCCTTCTCGGGTCAGCCCGGCGGTAGTATCGCCGACAACGGCCACTGAATTGTAAATGGGTTGCTGGGTATCCTCGACCCGTTCGCCAGTGGAAATCTGCCACTCCACCGCCGGGGCGATGGGGGCATCCACCTGTCCCGGACAGCGGAAGCGTTGGGTAAACTCCGGCGCACTGATCTCCGCTTTTTTTTCCTCCTCCTCGGTCTTGATGCGGGTTTCGGGCACGAAACCGACATTGAGAAGCAAAGGGGCGGCCTCGTGTTCGGCGAGTTCCCGGCGCACGGCCGCCACCGCATCGGCATCCTTGGCCAGCACCGCCACCCACAGGATGTTGTCCACGGTATCGTTCAAATCGAGGGGCGTGCCGATCTCATCCTCGGTGAGCAACCGGCTGCGGTAGGAAGCGGTCTCCAGGGGCGAGGACAGCCCGATGCTCTCGTAAGCCTGCTGGAAAAAGGTTCCCTCATCCGTGTAATCGGCCGGCAAATCCTCGTTCACCTTGCCCACGGCCACCGCACTGACCGGCAGCACACGCACTTCGCAGCGGGTCTCGAAAGCAATGTCACCGGCCCTGGCTTCGCTGCCACGCGGCACAAGCACCCCTGTGGAAACGTCGGTGGTCATGGTCACCAGGGCGTGCGCTGGACGCGCCGCATAGAGGGGAATCTGCAGCAGACGCAGGTATTCCAGGTAAGTGGCGTCGGGAATCTGATTAAAACGGTAAAGCAGGTTCTCCCCTAAAAAAGCGAACAACTCGATAAGCGTAACGCCGGGATCACTGACATTATGATCGGTCCACTCCGGCGTATAGACCGGAATACGGCGGATCAATTCATCCCGGAGTTGCTCATACGAACGATCGTCGAGTATGGGGCGATTCAAAGGCATACGCGTTTACTCCAGGTAAAAAGGGTAGACGAGACTGGCCGGACTGCCGTCACGTTTGTGCACATAGTGAATGTGGATAAAAACCGCGGCCGGGTCATCACCGGCCGTCACCCGTACCTGCTCCAGTACGATGCGCGGCTCCCAGCTGCCAAGCGCACGGGTCACATCGCGCTGGATCAAGGCGCGGGTCGCCGAGGTGTTGGGTTTCATCAGATACTGGCGCAGGCCGCAGCCGAAATCGGGCCGCATCAGGCGTTCCCCAGGCTCGGTCTCCAGAATCAGCCAGATGGATTGGCGCACTTTGTCGGCTCCCTGGACATAATCGATCTGGCGACTGGCAGTACCGGGTTGAATCGGAAAGCCCCAACCGCGACCCAAAAACGTGTAGGTTTTTTGTCTTTGCGATCTCATAGCGGCGTCACCTTTTCGAAGTATTCCAGGCCATCGGTGGGGAATGGCAACCGACCGGCCAGTGCCTCGTGCTGCGGATCGTCCGAGAATTCCGTCGCCATCGCCACGATCGTGCCGGCGGCTTCGTCAAAGTCCATTCGATTCAGGGCATCATCGACAACGGTGGGCTCCACTCCCGGAAGGGAGAGCTCGTCAATAAGCTTTTGTTTGAGCTTTCTCTTCCAAGCCTCACTTTGGGAGAACGTTTCGGATCCTAATTGAACGCTTGCATCAATCCCCATTTTTGTTTCAAGAGCCACTTCGAACTCAGGGCCATACACGGCAAGATCGGCTGCGAATTCAAGGTCAAGGGAAATGCTGGGCGGAATGCACAACCGCAGGCGTAGCATCCACCACAGTCCAAACACAAAAACGACAATGGGCAGGAAAAGTCGGAACACAAACAGCGCAACAAAGGTCAGCAGGAAGACAAAGTTAAAGCAAATCTGATTTCCCCGCGCCCCACCGCCAGGCATATCCATCCCGTTGTTTCTGAACGTCAAACCCGATCCCGGTGGCGGCATCATGCGCACATTCAGGCCCGTTCCCACGGGTCTGTCAAGGACCTGATGCTTGAGTTGATCCAGATCCGGCAACAGGATGTTAACCGGCTTGTTGACCGTACCGTCCAAATCAAAATACGACGCCAGGGTGAAGGATTCCGAGGCGTCACTCCAGACAATTTCTCCATGACAATCCGCACGGGTTAATTTCTTAGGACATCCCGGTTTGTGCCGACGGACATAACAGCGCACGGCATAGGTTCTCTCATTGTCGAATTTGGCGTTTCCATTTTCGTCAATATCACCGCTAAACGTGGGGATCACACCAAACCAGAGGGTCTTTCCCCTTGCCGAGTGGTCGGCTTGCGCAGGATCGGGCACCAACGGATAAAGGGGAAGGATTTCCTCGGTAATGACATCCGGTGTTTCTTCTGAGCCGGTTTGAATCGTGGCCCATGAACCCATGCCTTTTTGATCCGTGCTTTGAACCCATTTCTGTTGAACCTGCTTTATGTCGTGAAAAGCGGAGGCTTTTTGTATCTGGGCGACGATTTTTTGATATTCGGTGTCGACCTTTTGTAGCCTTTTCATTCGTGCCGCAGAACCGGCTTCCTGGACGATCTTGACAAATGGGTTGGCACTGTCCGAACTCTTGACCGGGTATTTGGACGTCCATTGCTGGCGCTTGAGTTCCAGGCGTTTTTTTTGGGCCAACAGGGGTTGCAGTTCTCTTTTTGCCTCGGGAGTCATCTGCATCGACCATCGGCGTAAGACAAAACCGGCTTCGCAGACCTGGTCGCGCGAAACGCTTGGGAATCCCGGCGCCTTGCAATGCAATTCACATACAACCAGGTAATGACGGCTGTGGCAGTCGAGAAACAGCTTCAACCGGTCACCTGACTGCCGATCTGCCAGGCCAACCGGGCTTAGAATATGACCGGAACAGGTATGTTGAACCAGATCCGCACAGGTGAATTTCAAGGATCGCTGGGGCTCTTTGAGAAAACCATCAACAAAATCAAGGGTGGCGTATTTTTGGATGATTGGCCGCTTGGATCGGCCCTTTCCACCACCGACCGATTCCATGCGGTACCAGGGCCCAACCAGGGTCCAGTCGTATCCACGGTTCATGATATCACCAGACATTTCCCACACCCGGGGTATACATGGGCGACACAACGCCCACACTGGCTGTAAGGGTTGTACAATTGACCATGCCGTCAAATGTGGCTACCGGCGCGTGCACGTTGAGAGCGGCAGCCGTCACTTCGATGGTCGCGTTGGCCTGAATTTCGATCTGTCCGGCGGCAGTAAAACGCACCACCGACCCATTGGCGTGCGTCAGGGTCACGGTACTTGCCGCATCGTCAAGTTCAAGCTTGTGACCGCTTTGCATGGAAATGGTAACCTTGGCCGCCCCCTGTGTATCGTCGAATTCCAGAATGCTCTGGGAACGGGTCTTGATCACCCGTTTGTTGTTTCGCGCTTCCGGAGTCACGGGCGGACGTTCCCTTCCGTTCCAGCAGGCCCCGACGATGTATGGCCGCCGAAGGTTACCGGCCTCGAAGGCCACCACCACCTGGGAGTCGACTTCGGGTAGGGCTTGAAACCCCTGATCATCATCGGCATAAGGCGAAAGCAGGGTGGCCCAGGTTCGAACCTCATCGGCACCGTCGTTGCCCAGCCACGGGAACTTGACTTCGATACGGCCGAGTTGCTCAGGATCGACGATGTCGGTGACGATGGCCGGATAGAGTCCGTAGTAGATTTGCCGTCCGCCGTCCGGGGTGAAGTCATGTATCATGCGTTATTTCCTACCGTCGCGCGTTGAGCGGTAAATTGGGTGCGATGGCCCTGATTCAGATCATAGGTGTGACACACACGGGTGACGTAGTAGCCGTCTCCGTTGAATGGAACGCCCATATGACGAAGTGCCAAGTGGCTGCCGACCACCATGTCGGGGGTGCCGCGAGTCACGCCGTCGACGGTGACAAAAGCGCGTGCTCGGCGCAGCATATCGGAACGGGCCCACTCGGCAGCTTCTTCGGTGTTGAGACACACTTCACGCACCCGTCTTGCTTCACGGGGACCGAAGGCACGTTGCAGGATGGATGGCCCGGTGCGTCCACCGGTGACTTCGGCCAGGATAGCCTCTTGGCCGGCACTCTCGTCGATCACCTCACGGGTCTGGGCGTCATAACCACTGACGTTAACCCGGGTGCGCTGGTGGGCCAGATCGGCACAGGCTTGCACGGTGATGATATCGGTGCCGCGCAACAAATCAATCTGGGTGCCCTGCCGGCGATCGCGTGTCTGAAAATAGAGGGTCTCGTCATCCACCCACACCTCAGCCTGCAGCAACCGGGCACGATCCCGTAGAAAGGCCAGATCGCTCATGTTCATCTGCAAAATGCGGTCGTAAACCGGCCCCCGCACATCCACCTCTGCGCCCAAGCCGTGTTCGGATGCAATGGCAGCGGCGATATCGGCATCACTCATGGATTCATAGCTGCGCATGCGCGGGGTCATGCGCAAATCCATGAACTTATCCTCGGCGCAGATCACCACCTCGGGTTCTTCTCCCTCTTCGAAATCAATTTCTAAAAAAGAGATAAAGCCGTTAAAGATGATACGCTGAGTGGACGGAGGGCCGATGGCCACCGTTATGCGTTTTCCAAAGTCCAGGATACGACCGTCCAGATAGAGTAATACCTCTTCGGTACCACCACCGCCCGCTACCGGTCCCACAGCCACCAGACGCATCTCCAGAAACTTAAGACCGGATGTGTTTTCTTCCACCTGCAGGCGAACGATATCACGTGCAAGTTCTCCGTAGCGCTGACCATCCACTTCGAACACTGGGCTGGCGGTATAGTAGAATTCTTCAGTCATCCAATCCCTCGGCCCACAGGCGTCTGTGCTGGCGTTGCTGCCGTGTGACGGCTCGCAAGATCCGTTCTTGGGTATGCCACCGCTCGTCGCCGCCTTCAGCCTCGGTAGCAGCTTCCGGTGCCGGTATCACTTCGGTGATGGCCTGATCGATATGGGTGGTCATCGAGACCCTCCTTTACTCCTGCCGCGGTATAATACAGCGCACGGGTGGGAACGCTTTCGATTCATGGCCTGGTCTGCCAGATGGCGCCCGCTGCTCTGGCGGGGCAGTTGAACCCATGGGGCCAGACTGGGTGTGCTACGATACTTGGGAAGGCCTTCCGTACGCCGGCGTTGCTCCCTGAAAGCGGTGCACACACGCGGTTGGTGCTGAACCGTAATCGGCCCCACCTTAGGCCGTAAAGGGACACCATAACCATAGCTGCTTGCCCGTGGATCGGCGGCAGGCGGTGACGGCGCCGCGGGAGCCATCTGCTGGTCGCTGTGACTTCGCGATCCGGATTGTTTCAGGGGGATACGCCGCTGCTCCACCTTGTCCACTCTGTGCAGACTAGCGGCCGTTATGCCATTGTTGCCTGCATCGGTCGTCCCACCCGAATCTGACGTTTTAGCATTCGGGGCATCAAAGGCAGCCAGGGCATTTTGGGCAGCGGTTTGGTTTTTCAAGGTTTTGGCCAGTTCCACGGCCGCAGCAACACCGCCGGCGGTCGAAAGGGCCAAGCCCGCCGCGGTACCGACATTGGCGACAGCACCCGCCCGGGCACTAATACCTGACGCGGTGTCCAACCCCAGGGCAGCCTGCAGGGACACCCCCATGCCAGCCTGAAAGCCGGCCGCAAGGCCGATTCCGGCACTGACCTTCAAGCCGGCACTGAAGCCGACTTCAACGCCGGCTTCAAGGTTTAAACCGGCGCTTAAATCCGCATCTAAACCGCGCCAGGCCGTGGGATCCAGCCCCTGGCGAGCGGCAAACTCGGGAGCGGTTTCACCGTCCAAAGCCAGCGCACTGCGATCGCTGGCGCCACCGACGGGTACGGGGTCGTTGGTGCCGGCACCCGGCTGGGTGTCATCGACGGGACCGGGAGGATTGGCATTCTCGGTATCCCGGGCGCCGGGGCCGGCTTCCAGGAACTGGTACCTGGCATCCTGTTCCTTGATGCTCAGCCTGACCTTGGCCCTTAGGGGCTCGCCGCTGGGGGCAAAGAAGTCGAAATCAATCGCCAGGGAATCGATGATGCCGACAAAAACGAGTTCGTTCCAGGTGAACTTGACACGCGGCGGAACTTCGGAGCCATCTCGTTTCGGCACCACGAATTTCTCCACCATGGCCGTTTTCTGGCGCACCGATACCGGCTGGGCCGCGCCGTCCTCGCCCGTGGTTTCGTCGGCACTGTCAAAAACCAGCTCCATGGAGAGCACCGTGGAACTGGTGCCGGCATGCTGGCGTCGCTGACGTCCTCGGGAACGGCCGCCTTCGGTCTGGTTGCTAAGCTTGAGCTGCAGACTGGTGGGGTTGAACTGCACGTCCACGGCCGGACCGTCGGATGTGTTGCCGGGATCGGCCCTGACCGGCTCCAGCTTGGCTTTTTTTAGTTCCGGCATATTCAGACTCCTATGAGGCGCAGGCCCTCGTGGGCGATATGGAGTTCTTCGATAGCGATCTGCCCGGTTTTGGCATTGAGCTCCGGTCCCCGAATCTTGGCGGGCAAACCACGTTCAAACACCCAGGTGGTCAGCAGACTGTGGTCGCGTTTCATCACCGTAACAATGCCGTCGTAGCGCGCCACCGGCCGGCCGGCGACAATACCCTGCAGCCAGGCCCACAAATCGGTGTTGAGCCGGCCTTCCCTGTCGTAAAACATGCCGCGCTTGAGGACGATGTTGGTGTACTTGGCCCGCCCTACCTGCTGGATGACGCCGTCGTTGCGCCCGCCTTCGAGGTAATCCTGGATATCCATCTCCACTTCAAGACCCGAACATTCGGCAAAAGCACCGTCGCCCAGGCCCTGACCGGTAGGTTCGGCATCCTCGGCCTCGGCAATGTCGCTGCCGGCCACGATGCGGGGTGAACGGCGCAACTTGACCTCGAATTGAAAAGCAGGCATCAGGAATTCATTCATTTCAACCCTCCACGATCAGTGTGCCGTCACCACCGCGAGTGATGTGCAGCACGATGAATTCCAGGGGTTCGGCCGGATTGAGGCCCACCTCGGCGACCATTTTGCCAGCATCGGTGACGGAACGCGGATTCAACTGGGCATCGCAGCGCACGAAGAACGCCTCGGATTCAGAACTGCCCTGAAATGCGCCCTGAGTGTACAACCGGCGCAGAAAGGTATGCAGCATCAGGCGCACCTCGTTCCACAAGGCAGGGCCATTGGGCTCGAAGACCGCCCACTGCATCTGACGCCGAAGCGATCGTTTGATCATCGTGACCAGACGCCGCACGGAAAGCTGGCGGTAGCGCAGGTCATAGCTCAGCGTACGCGCGGCACTGAGCCAGGCACCATCGCGCTGCTGAAGAAAAATATTGATCCCCAGGGGATGCAATGCGTCGTGCTGATTGGTAGAAATCCGCTCGTCCACGTTGATGACGCCTTGGGCGATGACGTTGGCCGGTCCGTGGGGCACACCGAAGCGAAGCTCCTGGCGGGCAATGATTCCGGCCGCCACGGCGGAAGGATTGATCGCGACGAGACCGTTTCGCCCGTCGTCGCTTTTGGACACCTGCAGCCAGGGATAATAGGCCGCCAGAAAGGTCGAATCGAAATGGGTGCGCCAGCGCTGTATTTTGGGAGTGCTGAGACCGGGCGGAACGTCCAACAGTACAACGAATTCCTGAAGCCGCCGGGCGAAAGCAGCCAAGCGACCCTGTAGACGGATGATTTCATCCAGATCAGCGGCATCGCCCGGATCGAGGTGGAGTTTTTCCAGCCGGGGAGTTGCCGTGGTCAGGTCCGGTTCAGGGCTTGTCGTTGTTACACAGGGACCGAACCGCCCGCTGGCCAGAGAGCGGGGTGAAACGCTGGCGGTGCTTTCGGGCAGCGGTTCGGGCACATAGAGATCCGGCACCACCACCGATGCCAGGTCGGGCAAATGGGTCAGGGCGTAAACACCCTGTCCCGGTTCCGGGTCGGCCGGCGTCCAGGTCTCGTCAAAAAAATCGTCGAAATCGATGTCGGCATAGTCGTCCTCACCACCCTGGAAGGACACGCCGGTGGTCTCGTTGTCCAGGTCGGGCAAAAGGGGCAGTGCATCTGCATCCTGAGGCGTGATGTCCGCCTCCACCCAGGAATGATGGGGATAGACCAACCGGGATTCCTGGTATAACACTTTGGCAATCCAGCGGGGATGCCGGGACGAGAGGCCCAGGTGTTCAAAATGCTCCACCTGCCCTTGCCCATCCCTGACCCGCATTTCGGCCTCAAGCCGTTCGATGCGAATCTGTTGGGGATCGATTTCCAATGCCGGTACCAGGGGAATGTGCAGGCGTTCGTCACCGCTACCGGCCGATCCCTGCCTGCGGATATCGAAGACAAAACGCAATTGGCGGATAGGCGGGTCTGTGTCCGTCTTCGGTAAGTGCAATCGCAGCACGGTTCCGTGCGGCAACGCCTCGGATATGGGGAAGACCAGCATTTCCGGTGAACTCTCCGGCAGCGGCTGCAGGGGAGCAATGGAAAATCCCAGGGCCGCTTGCAGACCATTGCCCCATCTCCCCTCGCTACGGGCACACAACATCAAAGTCCCACGACTCGTGTCGGCGCCGGGCAGCACCGCAGCAGCCACGGCGGCCATATTTTCAGCCGGATACCCATAATCATGCACGATGCGGACGATATAGGCCTTGCGGCCGCCCTGTTCAAAAAAGGCCGCCACCGCGTAGGGCAACCGGCCAGGACCTTCGAATCCACCGTAAAAGCGGGTGTAGGCGTCCCAACTCTCCACAGCCACCGCCACCGACCGGCGGCGTGGATAGACAGGGTCGAGCGCCGTGGGCTGATCGATCAGATGCTCCGGGGGTATAGGGATGCGCACCGGTCCCCGCGGAGCAACCCCCACGAATGCGCAGACGTCCATGGGCGTACCGGCCAGTGTCCGTCTGAGGCCTTCCGGGTAGTGGTAAATTCCCGGAGCACCGAGAACGATTCCAGGAGAGAAGCGCATGACTATTCGAAGGTCACGTCTTCGCAGACAAGGCTGAGTTCTTCCATGGCGACCTCCCCACCACCTTTGGCCGCCAGGGACGGCCCCGTCCACTTCTTGGGCTGGGCATCGCGTAATTTCCAGACAGCAACCTCTTCCTTTGTTGTTTCATCGAGCAGGGTAATGGTCACTTGGCGACGGGCGTCCTCGCCGTTGGCCACCTGAGTAAGCCATTTGTACATATTCAGCACCCCGATTACGCCCCGCTTTAACGTGACATCGTCGGCTTTGAAGGTGTTGGCGATTTTTCGCACGGTGTTATATTTCTCGTTGCCATTGCGGTACTCGGAATAATTGACCTCTTTGCCGAGACCGCTGACCTCGGCGAATCCGCCGATTACCTGGTCCTCATTGCCTTCGCCCCATGCAACGATGAAATTAAACGCGCCATAAGGGTTTATACGTTCAATGGCCATGAATCACTCCTTTTAATCGGTTTGTCCTTGCCATCATACTTTTGCATCAGCCGTCCACTGGCCGATCCTGAAGATCACGAATTCAGCCGGCTTGACGGGTGCCACGCCGATCAGACAGATCATCCGACCGTTGTCCAGATCATTCTGGGTCATGGTGGTGCGATCGCAACGCACAAAGAAAGCATCTTCCGGTTTAGCCCCCATCAGGGCACCGTCGCGCCACAAGACCAGCAAAAAATCTTCTACGGTACGGCGAATGTTGCCCCACAAGCGCCTGTTGTTGGGTTCGAACACGGCCCACTGAGTAGAATTATCAATGGAGTGCTCGATGTAGATGAACAGTCGGCGCACATTGACGTACTTCCACTCGGGGTCCGAACTGATGGTGCGGGCACCCCACACCCGATAACCGCGCCCTTCGAAAAAGCGCAGGGCGTTGATGCCCTCGGGATTGATCACCTCCTGGCGAGGCTTGTTGATGTTGACCTCGAAACGGGTCAGGCCACGTACCACTTCATTGGCCGGAGCCTTGTGCACGCCTCGTTCGATGTCGCTGCGGGCATAGATACCAGCCACGAAACCCGATGGCGGCAGTGACAGTTGCTTGGGCGGCGCACCCTGTGAAAACCGGGCGGTGGGATCGAAGATACGAATCCACGGATAATACAAGGCAGCGTACTTGCTGTCCAATTGACCACGGAAATTGCGGATGTCGTTGAGAGAGCTGTCAACAGGACCATCCACGATGGCAATCCGGTATTTCTGTTTCTCGGCATGGGTGATCAGCTTTTGAGCCGCTACCAGTGTCTCGTCACCCAAAGCGCCACTGTCCGGCAGGGCCACGATGGCGATATCGTCGACCTCGCCCAAAGCCTCCAGCCCGGTGGCCTTTTTGGTAGGATCATCAACATCGGCCTCCTCGCCCGCGAAATCATCAGCATTGGGCAGGACACCGTCGTGTCCACCGGCCAGGCGTCCGTCGGCATTGGCCTGCAGGGCAACCATCAAGCGCGCCGGCAGGAACTGAGGCACCGGGTCAGCCGACGTTGCGGGTTCCCATTTCAGGCAGACCGGCAGATCGTCGGATACGGGGTTGTCCAACTGAAGTAAATCGCCGATGTAGCGCTTCTGATCGGGGGAGGCTGCCAGTTCAGTATACTCTTCAACACGTTCGCTATTCACCGTTACCCTTACAGTCATCTCCACCCGTTGGATGACATCGTCGGTTGTAATCGCTGGAGAATTACCGTTCTCGTCCACAAATGTCTGGCGCCCCTCGGCATCCACTTGAACCACGCGTAAATTGCCTGCTGCAAGCGGAGCGTTGCGTTGCACCGGAACCAGTTCCGAATTCGTTACGCCGGTGGCGATAACTTCCACGACAGCACCGGCTTTGACGCTCCTGGCCTGCACGATTTCGAATTTCTCGTTATGGTAAGCGATATTCTTGCTGCGAACAATCTCGGTTTCCACATAAACATTGCCCGCCGCACCTGGCCAGCGTGCCTGCCACGCGGCGGTGATATCGCTTACTGGGATGAGGCATGTTGCCAGGCCATGGTCGGCAGCGTCTGTATCTGCCGAACGGGCTTTGAATACCCGCGAAATGTAAACGCGTTTGCCACCGTTTTCGAAAAAGGCCCGAACCGCGTGAGCAAGATAGCATACCCGCTCATTCCCTGGTGAAGCTTCTCCCAGTTCAAGACTATCCAATCCCCCGTAGACCCGTTCAAACTCTGTAAAGCTGGTGATCAACCGGGGTTCACAGGTTAAGGGGCCATCAGGATAATAAACCGGTCCAAAACGTGTCAGCCCCGCAAATCCGGTAGTGCTGGTGGCCACGCCTTCGATCGATTTGGATCGAAAACTGACCTCTTCGACAAATACGCCGGGTGCTAAATATTCTGGCATAACGATTCCTCTCTGTTGACGGATTGCCCTTTGGACGCTGGCGCGCTGCCAGACGGCAGGGCCATAGTGGTTACAGATAAAAAATGAAGCGATGCCAATATGCTTCTCACTTCAAATATCAGTCTCCCGGGATAGATACAGCTTCAGGACAGACTGAATTCAAATGGCGCCACACTAAGTCCGGTCAGCAGGGTACCGACCTCAAACCTCACCATCCGGATCGACACCAGGTCCACAGCATAACCGGCAGGATAGGCAACACCGCCGGAGACCGGGTCCGGCAGTCCGGGATCCGGCAATACTTCCAGGGGTAGGTCCCATAAATTATCCTGACCGGGCAAATCAGGGTTCGACGGTACCGGAAACTCAAAAGGGCCGGCCACTGACACACGCGCCTCGATGTATCGGGGGATGTCGCTGTCCGGCGCCGCCTCTGGGCCCAGAAGGAGCAGAAACTCGCCGCGGTCGTCGCTGCGGGTACGCCCCACCAATACGTCGGTATCCGGCAGAGTGGCTTCGACGATGGCCCAGCGCATAGGCTGCCCCCCTCGTGACACGGTTCCCCGCAGGCCTGTGGCGGTGCAACTGACATTATATGCGGCCCCGGGAAAGAGCACTGGACGCCGTACACGCAGGTTGATATGGGCCAGGGCCGGTGTCTGAACCTGAGCCTCGGTGAGCAAAGGTACCTGCAGCCGACGGGGGATGTAATAACGATCATGGTCGTACAATCGTAGGATGAGATGATCTTTCAAGCCCGGGTAGTAGGTGAGTGCATAGCGCCCGGAGGAATGGCAACACATGGCCGAAGGTGCACGTCCCATGGGCTGGGCCACACGAAGCGGGTCTTTAGGCTCCTGCATGGTATGGGGCAATCTGCGTTCGATATCGATGCGAACGGGTCTCACAGGGTCCATCCGCCGCATGTCGTCGATCACTTCGACTCCCAGAGCCAGGCGCTTTAACGTCTCCTTGTATTGCTGCAGGATGTATTGGTTCATGGCGATCCATCGGCTTTCAAGCCAGTAATAACCGTGGCCACCGGCATGTCGGGGCGTTGGACGGTACCGTCCATAACCACGATCCGCGCCAGATAGGGGATGCTGAGCTTGTAATCCACCGGCAAAGAGTCAAAGGTACGCATGACATCCTCGGTGGTCAGGTCCTCGAAATAGAATTGAACGGCCTCATAGGTGGCCCAGTCGGTCAGGGGATCCAGCATGGGACCGGTCAGTATGGGATGATCCTCGATACTTTGAATCGCCCGGCCCAGAATACGGTATTCATGTTCCGCGTTCTCTGCCCAGGCTGTCAGCAGAAAATGCAGGTCCAGTGGCAAATGGGCATGGCCCTCGCGATGGGCAACGGAGGCCCATGCCGCTCGCATGGTCTTATTGGTTTCAACGCGGTAGAGAAACAACGACAAGGCCGGGAGTGTGATAACGTTGCTGATTTCGCTGTTCAAATCTTCCGTGCGTACCAGTACAACGTTGGCAACACGGTCCGAATCTGCTATCGGCGGCTGCTCTTCAAAGCAGAGCTGTAGATATCGCTGGATGCTGCTGCCAACAGCAGCTATACTCCTAAAATCTGCCATATTTACTTATAAATCTCCATTCGTGGTCCACTGCCAACTATATATGAGGGAGTTATCGCTTGATAAAACCTTAAGGCCTTAAAATGATGTGAATTTCTCCGATTGAAATCGTCTTATTCTGCATTCGAAATGCTGCCGTATTGTTCTTCATATCTATCAATGGTTTCTTGGAGATTTGCTAAAAATTCTTTGGCATCGTCAGGGCTGGTAATAATTCTCGCAATCATTCTTTCTTCGCTGTTACTTGTGTTCTGGTAGAAAACCATTTCGATTACATGCTCTCGGAAACCTGTCTTGAACTGATTGGACCATTTAGCTTCAGGTTCACGGCGGTTGTGCTGATCTCGCATGCTTGGCTCCATATTCCACATAATCTGGCGGCACATGTTGAGCGTCAAAGCAATTTGAACGCCAGGATGTCAATCAAACCGATATTTTTCCTTATCTATTTGAAAACACATGAAAACTTCCATATCGAAAAGAATTGATTGCCTGGATTACTTCTATTGCGGCTGTCTTGCCTGTTACAGAAGAGAATTAAAATTGCAGGGAGAATAAAATCTCAGTATTTAAAACGGTGGGTTGGTATTAACCAATAAAGGTGAAATATCAGCAGTTTTTTTTTGTGCCTTCACAATAAGTGGGGCGCAGTGGATGATAGTAACCGGATCATGTTACAGGCGCATGTTACAATGTTACACATTACGGTGAGAACGCTTCTCAACGATCTGGTATCGGGCAATCTTGCGATACAGGGTCATGCGCGACCAGTTGAGTTTTTTGGCGGCGGTACTCTTGTTCCAATTGGTTTCCAGCAGGGCGGATATGATTTGTTTGCGCTCATTCACCGGCGCATGCTGGTGCTTGATCAATTTATTTTTGAAATAGGCCGGCAGATCGGCAAAATCGATATTTCCCAGCGGCATGTTCACATAGGCGCCTTCGAGCACATTGATCAGTTCCCGGACATTACCCGGCCAGTCGTAGCGATACAGCAAGTCGATGGCGTCCTTACTCAGGCCCTGAACATCCCGGTTGAATTTCCGGTTGAGTTTCCTGATGCAATGATCCACCAACAGTGGAATATCCTCCCGGTGCTCTCGTATGCTAGGCATGTGAATTCGCGCGACATTGAGCCGATAGAATAGATCGTCTCTGAATGCGCCTTCTTCGATGATGCTTTCCGGTTGCCGGTTGGTGGCGGCGATCAACCTGAAATCCAAAGCGACGGGATGTGCGCCGCCCAGTGGAGAGACCTCTCTATCTTCAATGACCTTCAGAATTTTAGCCTGGGCAAAAGGCGTCATATCGCCGATCTCATCCAAAAAAACAGTTCCTCCCTGGGCCAGTTCGAACCGGCCGCGGGTCGTATCCACCGCACCGGTAAACGCACCCCGCTGGTAGCCGAACAATTCACTTTCGACAAGACTATCGGGCAGTGCGGCACAGTTGACGCTGATCATGGGCTTTCGGCCACGAGCACTGTTTTCATGGATAATACTTGCCGCCAGTTCCTTTCCCGTGCCGGTTTCTCCGGTAATCAGCACCGTGCTATCGACAATAGAGACCCGATCCAGAAGATCTTTCAGTTCTTCCATGGTTCTGCTTTTCCCAACCAACTTATCGGAAAATTGTCCTTCGGATACTGCCATCGATTTACAGCCGTCGTGCGTGCATAACTGTTGTTGAATGCGTGCCAATAGATCCTTTTCACAAAAGGGATATTTAAAGTAGTCGTCGACACCGGCTTTCAAGGCGCCGATGGCCAGCGATTCGCTGCTTTTTGGTGCCACCAGAAACACGGGAGTTGAAGAAAAACGGCTTTTGATTTGGCCAATGGTACTCAACACGCCTGACTCCGATTCCGTGCCGCTGTGCACGACGACGAGATCGGGTTGATGTTGACCAATAGTGTCCATGGCGGAGGCGCCAGGAGCCGTGCGGATCCACGAGGCCTTGTGGGCTATTCGTTGATCGGCCATAAAATCCGGCGGACAGCCGGTGCATGACACAAATACAATAATTGGATGCATAACATGCACCCCCATTCTGTTTGGGTCTGCGGTGCACCCCTTGGTAAGAAAAATTAGCAACGGAACCAGATAGGAAGGTTTGCCAACGGCGGACTTTTAGAAAAATAGCATGTACTATTGATCTCGGCTCAGATGAATTTGAATAAATAGAGATTAACGACAACGATAAATTATTTGAGGCACATTGATTATCCTTTAATACCATGTAGAGAGATATAAATCCATCCTCTGCCTAATATTATC
>Ga0272444_10003070_pt1 | contig 15241 bp, 15 predicted proteins | sample SSMForm13_FD_201033 | JGI IMG/M metagenome (GOLD analysis project Ga0272444, IMG submission 201033) | Marine sediment archaeal communities from Little Sippewissett salt marsh, Falmouth, MA, United States - SSM-Form-13 | ecosystem: Environmental > Aquatic > Marine > Wetlands > Sediment ...
ATATTATATGAGTGCTGTCAAGTTTTTTCTGCCGCCTGCCGATTTTTCTGTTTCGCGGAAGGCATAAAAACAGGCATCAAATTGTTTTGGAAAAAGATGAATTGACAACTCATGTTTTGATGCTATAGTGTCTTTTATGAGGACCACACTGACATTGGACAATGACCTGGCGCATGAATTGCGCGAGAGGGCCCATCAGACCGACACGCCGTTTAAGACGGTAGTCAACAAAGCCATCCGCGCCGGTTTGGCACAATTGGACAAGCCCGGAAGGAAAAAACCTTACTGTTGCCGATCTTTTTCGCTTGGGTACCCGCCGCTGGCGGATATAGACCATGCCCTAAAAATTTTGGATCAGATGGAAGCGGAAGAAATCAACCGCAAGCTTTCACTGCGCAAATGAAAATCGTTGACATCAATCTGCTGATCTACGCCATCAACAAAGACACGCCTTGTCACGCCAGGGCGAAAAAGTGGCTTGAAGAGGCATTGTCGAACGAGGAACCGGTAGGTTTCGCCTGGATCGTCCTTCTTGGCTTTCTGCGGATTGTGACCAATGGCAGGGCCATGCCCGCACCCTTGACATCTGATGTCGCCATCGACCTGGTGGAAGAATGGCTGCAGCAGCCGCCGTCTGTAACGGTGGTGCCCACCTATCAGCACTGGGCCATTTTCAAGGAGCTGATCACACCGCTGGGCACCGCGGCCAATTTGACATCAGATATCCACCTGGCCGCCCTGGCCATCGAACACGGGGCCCGCCTCTATTCCACCGACAACGATTTCAGCCGTTTCCCGACGCTGCGGTGGACCAATCCTGTCGTTTAGGAAAACGGGCCGCCCCCCCTTTCTCCCTTGCCGTCGGATCCTTACAGCGGATCAAAGGCCAGCGGCTGCGGTCCCGCCAGAATACGCGTATTTTTAGCGAGTTGCGGCAGGCAGGCCGCAGACACTTCAACGACTTTCAGGTCACCCGTGTGGCGGATGCGCACGATCCGGCTGCGCTCCGGCGGCACCAGGCCGATGCTGTTCAGCGCCGCGGAAAGAGCGGCTTCGTCGGTATCGAAATGCATGGGTATGGCGGCCTTTTCAAGCCCCATGGCGGTGATGGCGTTCTGGTAGGTGGCCTGGTAGTCGATCTTTTCCACCAGCCGCCGGGTGGTGACGTCGGCCAGACCGATGCCGTTGGCGTTTCCATAGGATTGATCACTGAGATCCCTTACGAAAATGCGCTTGATGCGGACCGGATGCGGGAAAACCCCCAGCAGATCCCGGTTGCGTCCGGTGACGTTGGGATCCATGCCCACACCGCTGATGTCCTTGCCCATCCGATCCACGATGAGCACGTCGATGTCGTTCAGCGGCAGTTTGGCGGCCATCTGCTTGGCCCGGCGCAGCAGCTTTTCCTCCCCGGCTTCAATATCCGCCGCCGCAAAGGCCCTGATTCCGGCCGTATAGCCATAGCCGTTTTCCACAACGCCGACGCCGCAAAGAATCGGTGTGCGGCGTATGATCTCGCGCGCCGCAGCCACGATGATCCGGGCCATGCCGTGTTCAACAGCGGCTTTATGGCAGAGAACAGCGCCTTTTTGCTTGCCCATGCCGATGGCCATCATCTTCATGAGGCCGCTTTCGATGGGCGCTTTGAATTTGGTGTGGGATTTGATGCGGTTGACCACCACGATGTGATCGGCGCCAAGCGCGTTTTGGTCCACGTGAACCGGCACGCCGTCGGATGTACGGCCGACCGTGACGGTTTTCATGGATGATCGGATCGGCGCCGACACAAAGGCCTCGCTGATCCCCAGATGGTCCAGCACAGCGATCTGCCCTTCGGCGGTTGCCCCGCCGTGACTGCCCATCGCCGGAAAAATAAAGGGCACCGCCCCCTGCCGGCGGAAATAGTCAACAAGCGCCTTCATTATTTCGGCAATATCGCGGATGCCGCGGCTGCCGGCGGTGATCGCGAGGCGCTGTCCGGATTTGACGACCGCCGGCGACAGGTTTTCAAGCGCTTCGACCACCGCCCGCCGGATATGTGGGACGTGCGTGGCGTCAAACATCTGTTCGACGCGGTACATCTGCGGTCGTTTCATGTGGATGTCCCTTTTCGACGTTGATTGTGACGGTTACCAGTGGGGCTGGTTGCCGATGCGATGCCCCATCACTTCCATTGTTTCGGTGATCACGACAAAGGCATCCGGATCGATACCGCGGACGAGCGTCTTGAAGCGGGGCAGCTTCTGAAAAGGAATCACGGTATACAGTATCTTCTTCTGCTGGCCGGAAAATCCACCTTCCCCGTGGATGATGGTGATCCCCCTGTCCAATTTTTTAAAAGCTTCCTGAAGGATCTCCCGCCATTTCTCGGATATGACCAGAACCGCTTTGCGCTGGCTGAACCCGCTCACCACCAGATTCACGAAATAGGCGGTCACATAGATGTAGATCAGGGTGTACAATACCATTTCCAGCGGCAGACGGAACGCGGCCAGCAGCATCAGAACGACGTTGAACACCAGGGATGTGGTTCCCAGACGAATGGAATATTTTTTTAAAATGATGACGGCCATGATATCCATGCCGCCGGCCGACCCCAGCGACCGCAGAAGAATACCAGCGCCGGCCCCGGTAAGGATGCCGGCCGTGAGGGCGTTTAACAGACGATCTTCAATGGTGATTTCCGGAAAGGGAATCAAAATGGCGGCCGAAAACATCAGCATGCCGGCGATGCTGTAGAAAAAAAAGCGCCGTCCCACGAACAGGTAGCCGAACATGTATACCGGAATGTTCAACACAAAGTAAATCAAGCCGACCGGCATGAACGGCAGCCCGTAGTGAATCAGTATGGCCAGACCGGCGAAGCCGCCGGCCAGAAACTGTTTCGGAATCAGAATGCTGTTCACCGCGACCGAGCAGATGACGCTGCCGGCCGCCATCAAAAAAACGTTCCACAGGATCGTACGCAACTGTTTCATGGTGCCACCATTTCCGCCTGCGCCGGTTGCGCATTAGCGCATTCTCCCGGCACAGGCGGAATGTATTCAGGAGTACAAGCGCTGGTCACAAGCCATCTGAAGGCTCACATCTCCGCATGCGTCCCTACTTTTATATGTATTTGCGGGATATATCAACGATCATTCACCACATCCGCACATTGAAAAAAACGACCGCACCGGCGCCGGCATCCTCGGCGATTTTTGCCTGTTCCGGAGCGGCCAGATCCATGATGACGCCGTTTTTCAACATTTTTGCAAAGCCGCTGTTCATTTTTTCCCGTTCCATGGGCACCTGCTTTGGCGGCGGTCATGTCCGCCGGTGAAGATTTTTTGCACTTTGGACCGTTGTGTGGTATGTTTACGCCACACGGATACAGCCTGTGGGTTGAAGCCCGGCAAAAGCCCCGTCTGGACAACGCGCCTTGGCACGGCGGGAATGAATTTTCCTTTTCCCCCGCCTTTCGGAACTGTTTCCGCATTTCCTACATGTATCTGGATGACCTCACGTTTCCGCCGGCGGCGGTGTATCTTGGCAAACTGCTCTCGCAGGCAGCGGAAACATCATGAAGGATCAGACGGCCCGCATCCCCTGCAGCCGAAGATATTCAGGCGACCGGAAAAACTGAACCTGTTGACAAAACAAGGAGGCACCCATGGCGCTCAAACTGGACAGCACCCCTCAAAAAGACGGCTTCCGCATGCCGGGTGAGTTTGAATCCCACCAAGGCTGCTGGATGTTGTGGCCGGAACGCGGCGACACCTGGCGCAACGGCGGTAAACCGGCCCAAAAAGCGTTTACAGCTGTTGCCCAAGCCATAGCCGCCTTTGAACCGGTCACCGTCGGCGTCAACGCCGGCCAGTACGAAAATGCCCGGGCACGATTGCCCCACAGCGTGCGGGTGGTGGAAATCTCGCACAACGACGCCTGGATGCGCGATACGGGTCCGACCTTTGTGATCAACGACGCCGGCGCCGTCCGGGGTGTCGCCTGGGACTTCAATGCCTACGGCGGCCTGAACGGCGGACTCTATTTCCCCTGGGATCAGGACCGTAAAATCAACCGCAAGGTAATGGAAATCGAAAACGTGGACTGGTACAGAGCGCCGCTGATTCTGGAAGGCGGAGCGATCCACGTGGATGGTCAGGGAACGCTGTTGACCACCGAAGAATGTCTGCTCAATCCGAACCGCAATCCACAACTCAGCCGGGAGGATATCCAAACGCAGCTCAGGCAGTATCTGAATGTGCAAAAAATGATCTGGCTGCCGCGCGGCGTCATGCTGGATGAAACCGACGGCCACATAGACGAACTGGTCTGTTTTGCACGCCCGGGGGAAGTGCTGCTGACCTGGACGGACGACACGTCGGATCCACAGTACCCCGTTTCAAAAGAAGCCCTGGACATTCTGAAAGGCAGCACCGACGCCCGCGGCCGTTCCTTCACCGTCCACAAACTCCATCAGCCGGGGCCGCTGTACATGACCGCCGCGGAAAGCCGGGGCATCGACTACGATGAAGACGCCGAACCCCGCCGGGCGGGCGACCGCCTGGCGGGCTCCTACATCAATTTTTACATCGCCAACGGCGGGGTGGTGGTGCCGCTTTTCGACGACCCGTTCGACCGGCCGGCCCTTTCGCGGATCGCCGCGGTTTTTCCGGAACGCAAGGTGGTCGGCGTTCCCGGCCGGGAAATTCTCCTGGGCGGCGGCTGCGTCCACTGCATTACGCAGCAGCAGCCCAAAGGCACAGCATGAGAACCTCCGGTAGCGCATGCAAGACCCTGGCGTTCACAGGATCCAAACGCTCATGATCAATGGCCTTTGACTTGACATTTCGCAACCCCCGCGTTATGCCGGTAAAAAAATCTTTAGACGCGGAGGGTTCCCATGAAAAGCAGCTTGAGCGGTCGACACTTCATTCAGCTTCAGGATTTCAGCCGTGAAGAAATCATGATGATGCTGGACACCACCAAAGAGTTGAAACTGGAGGCCAAACGCGGGCAGTTGACGCCGTATCTGGCCGGCAAGTCACTGGGGATGATTTTCGACCAGGCCTCCACCCGCACCCGCATTTCATTTGAGCTCGGCATGCAGCAGCTGGGCGGCTTTTCGCTGTACCTGAAGCCGGGTGAAATTCATCTGGGGGTCAAGGAATCCATTTATGACACCGCCAAAGTGCTGAGCCGCTTTCACGATGTCATCATGATTCGCTGGAACAACTTCGAAGAATTGAAAACCTTCGCCCGCCATGCCGATGTTCCGGTGATCAACGCCATGACCGACGTCAACCATCCCTGTCAGGCCCTGGCCGACATTTACACCATGATGGAGCGCTTCGGCGGCGATCTCCGCGGCATGAACGTCGTTTTTTTCGGGGATCGCACCCAGCCGGCGCATTCCCTGGCCATGATCTGCTCCAAACTGGGCATCAACTATACCCACTGTGCGCCCCGCCAATATCAGATCCTTCCCGAGTGGAGCGATCTGTTCCAGGCCAACAACAACATCTCCGGCGGTGTGTTCAAGCAAACCGCGGACATCGACGAAGCCACCCGCAACGCGCATTGCGTTTATACCGACGTCTGGTACTGGATCGGTCAGGAGCACGAAGTGGATGAGAGAAAGGAACGTTTTGCGCCTTACCAGGTAACGATGGACATTCTGAAAAAATGTGACAAGGATGTCATTTTCGAACACTGTCTGCCGGCCGGCCGCGGGGTCGAGGTCACGGACGAAGTCATGGACAGCCCCCACTCCGTCGTGTTCGACGAGGCCGAAAACCGCATGCACACGGAAAAGGCGCTCCTGGTGCTCCTGATGTCCTAACCCGATTGCATTCTTAATAGAGGAGGCATAATGAACCATTTACAGCAAGCGCTCGATTATTCCGCCAAATGGCTGGAAATCATCAAGCAGGATTCGACCAGCATCGACGAAAGCACCGCCCGCTGGATCTCGGAAGAAACCAAGGAAAATTTCGTCAAGCATTTCAATGCCGGTTGGGTTGAATACCGCAAGTCCATGACGGAAGCCGGTGATTACGCGGCGATTGAATGGCGTGGTCAGGGAGCCAAGTTCTACGACAACTTCGGCAACGAATATCTGGATTTTCTGGGCGGATACGGCGCTCTCGACCTGGGCTGGTCCCACCCGGAAGTGGTAGAGGCCGTGCGCGCGCAGGCCGGCAAATCCGGCATTCCCAGCCAGGAGCTCATGGATCCGCTGCGCGGGGTCCTGGCCAGGCTGATGGCCGACATCACACCCGGCAAAATCGACCATTCGTTTTTCGTTGCCAGCGGCACCGAAACCGTGGAAGGGGCGCTTAAAATCGCCCGGCTGCACACCGGCAAACACAGTTTCATCGCCACGACCAAGGCCTTCCACGGCAAAACCTCGGGCTCGCTCAGCATCATGGGAAAAAAGGACTATCGCGCCGCCCTTCAACCGTACGGCACCCAGACCTTTTTTGTCCCTTTCGGGGACGCGGACGCCCTGGCCCAACAGCTCGAAATCCTGGACACGGTGGGCATCGAGATCGCCGGCTTTGTCGCCGAACCCATCCAGGGGGAAGCCGGCGCCATTGTGCCGCCGGATGATTACTGGCCCCGGGTGCGCGAAATCTGCAGCCGGCACGGCATCCTGCTGATCTGTGACGAGGTGCAGACCGGGCTTGGAAGAACCGGTGCCCTGTGGGGCGTGGACCACTGGAATGTCGAACCCGATATCATGATGACCGCCAAATCGCTGGGCGGCGGCGTCATGCCCATCGGTTGTTTCATGGGCAGCGGTGAAATATGGAAATCCTTTGAAGATCCCAATCCATTTATTCACACCACGACCACCGGCGGCAACCCGATGGCATGCGCCGCCGCCATCGCCACCATCCAGGTCATGATCCGCGACAACCTGGCCCAGCGCGCCGCCGAACTGGGCGACTATTTTATCGGGGAGCTCAACAAACTGACCGAACAATTCCCGAATGTGTATGAAAAAATTACCGGCAAGGGCCTGTTGATCGGCCAGCACTTCAAAAACGACGAAGTCGGCTACAAGGTGGCCGCGGGCCTCTTCCGGCGCAAAGTGCTGGTGGCCGGCACCCTGATCAACGCCAAAGCCATCCGCTTTGAGCCGCCGCTGGTCGTGAGCAGGGAAGAAATCGACGAAGTCCTCAACCGCCTGCAGGACACGCTGAAAAGCGTCGCCAAAACCGCCTGACGAACCGCTGGAAATCCGTGAACGCACACCGGCACAGACCGGTGTGCGTTCACACCGGGCAGCGGCGCGATTGACTTCAAACCACAGGTCCCCGGCCAAATGGCATTCGATCCGCAACAAATCCTGGACGCGATTCAAGCCTGCATCATCGTCGTTGATTCCCGAAGACGCGTCGTTTATATCAACGACACCGCCGCCCGAAAGCTGTCTCTGAAAAAAAGCCAGTGCATCGGGGCGCCGCTGGCGTCCATCGCAAACCGCCTCGATGATCTGCTGGCCCGTACCCCGTCTCACCGTTTTCCGCTGTGCCACCGACACCTGCGGCTCAATGAGGGACCTTTCAACGTTGAAATCAGCCTGCTGCCGTGCGGCGGTGAAGCCCCCGGGGCAATGTTGCTGCTTTGGCAGCAAAATGTCGTGCCGGTCGATCCGCCGGGATTGACCGAACAGGACTATCTTCAGCTGCAGTTTGACACCGCCTTCAACTTCGCCAATATCGGCATGTGGATTGTCAACGGCCACGGCGTTGTACTCAAAGTCAACCCGGCGGCCGAACGGCTCATCGGCGTGACCGAAAAGGAGGTCATCGGCAAAAAAATCACCGACCTGGAGGCCAGGGGCGTGATCGATCAGGCGTTGTCCCCGCACATAATGAGATCCAAAAAACCGCTCACACGACTGCTGCATGTCCTGAAAACAGACAAATACGTCATGGCTTCCGGCATGCCGGTATTTGACAGGGAAGGCCGCATCGTACTGATCGCCGTCAACGAACTGGACATCACCCTGTTGAAGAACCTGGAGGGCCGGCTGGAAAAGCTGCGGATCGTGGCGGAAAAATATCGGGACGAACTGTCCGATCTGAATCTGCAGGATGTGAAGCAGCACGGCCTTATCGCGGAAAGCAAGGAAATGAAACAGGTGCTGCACCTGGCCCTCAAGCTGGCCCACCTGGATGTTTCCAACATTCTGCTCCTGGGGGAATCCGGCACCGGCAAGGGATTGATCGCCCAGTTCATCCACAACAACAGCCCGCGCAAAGGCCGGCCTTTTGTACAGATCAACTGCGCCGCCCTGCCGGAAAGCCTGCTGGAGGCGGAACTGTTCGGTTTTGAAAAGGGCGCTTTCACCGGAGCCGCCACCAAAGGAAAAATCGGCCTCTTCGAAATGGCGCAGAACGGAACCCTGCTGTTGGACGAAATCGGCGAACTTCCCCGGGCCGTCCAGTCAAAACTGCTGAAATGCCTGGATGATCACGAAATCATGCACATCGGCGGTCTCAAGCCCATTAACATCAACTGCACGATTATTGCGGCCACCAACCGGGATCTGAAAACCCGCGTCAGCGAAAACAAATTCAGGCCCGACCTCTACCACCGCCTGAATGCGTTCCATATCCAAATGCCTCCGCTGCGCAGCCGACCGGAAGACATTGTCGCCCTGGCGGACTTTTATCTCGCTGAATACAACCGGCGCTACAAACTCAAAAAGCGGTTTTCCCTGAAAGCGATCAACAACCTCAAGCACTACGCCTTCCCCGGAAACGTCCGCGAATTGAAAAACATCCTCAAGCACGCCGTGGTACTCAGCGAAGCGGACCTGCTGGACGAGGTTGTCAGCCCCGGCGCCGAAGCCGGTCCGATCCCGGACAACGTTCCGGCGGCCCTGAACCGCAGCGGTCCCCACAACCTGAGCGCCCTGTTGGACGGTTTTGAACGCTCCCTGCTGGAAAAAGCCCTGCAGCGCTGTCAAACCACCCGCAAAATGGCGGCCTATCTGGGCACCAGCCAGTCGCGAATCGCCCGCTTGATGAAAAAACACCGGCTGACAGCCAGGGCATCGAACGCCCCCATTGAACCGACATAGATTCAAACGAGTCGACAGCGGTTCATTGCTTTGATCAACATCCTGACTTAAATCGATAACCCATTGAAAGTAATTATACTTCGATATTCTCACCCCGTGGCACAGGTTTTGCTCTTACCGACGGCATACGCTTTCGGACATCATTCAACCGTTGTATCAACACCAACGGAATTGTATCAATGTTCAGAAAACAGAAGCGGTGAACAAACAAAACCATCCGGAGAGGGAAAAATTTATGGCGGATCAACTACCCACCCAGGCACAGGCGGTCATTATCGGCGGCGGCATCGTCGGCTGCAGCGTCGCCTATCATTTGAGCAAAATCGGCTGGAAAGACGTCGTGGTGCTGGAACGCAAAACCATTGCGTCAGGAACATCATGGGCGGCGGCGGGTCTGTTGGGACAGCTGTGGCCAAACGCGCCGTTGACCAAGCTGGCGGTTTACGGGACCGACCTTTACGCCCGTCTGGAGGCGGAAACCGGCCAGCCCACGGGCTATCAGCGGCCGGGGTCCATCCGTGTGTCCCAGACCAAGGCCCGCACCGAAGAATTCAGCCGCTCCATGCAGATGGCACGAACCTTCAACATTGAAATGGAAGAAATCAGTCTGGCGGAAGCCAAAAACATGTTTCCCCTGCTGCACACGGACGATCTGGACGCCGCCTGGTTCCAACCCAACGACGGCTTCACCAATCCCGAAGACACGACCCAGGCCCTGGCAAAAGGCGCGCGCAGCGGCGGCGTGCGCTTTGTTGAAAACATCAAGGTGACGGACATCCTGCTGAAGCAAGGCCCCATTTCCGGCGTCAACACCGTCCGGGGGGTGGCCACCGACCAGGGCGACATCGCCTGCGAGTACCTGGTCAACTGCGCCGGCATGTGGGCACGCGACCTCGGCAACATCGTCAATATCAGCCTGCCGCTCATGGCGGCCGAACACACGCACGTGACCACCAATCCCATCGAGGGCGTGGTCAAGGGCATGCCCTACCTGCGGGACATGGACGGCTACATCTACATCAAGGAAGAGATGGGCGGCCTTTTAATGGGCGGCTTCGAGCCGGTTGCCAAACCCTGGGGCATGAACGGGATTCCCGACGATTTTCAGCACACCCAGCTGCAGGAAGACTGGGATCAGTTTGAAATTTTCATGACCAATGCCGTCAAACGGGTGCCGGCCTTCGAGGAAGCGGAAATCAACCGCTTGACGACCGTGCCGGAGAGCTTCACACCGGACACCGCCTACATGCTGGGAGAGGTTCCCGGCATCAAAAACTTTTTCGTGGCCGCCGGCATGAACTCAGTCGGCATCACCAGCGCCGGCGGTGCGGGTCGGGCCCTGGCCCAGTGGATGGATCAGGGATATCCGGACGAAGATCTCTGGGCGGTGGATGTGCGCCGTTTTTACGGCTGGCAGCGCAACAAGCGCTACCTGCATGACCGGACCGTCGAAACCTTGGGAAACATCTATTCAGACCACTGGCCTTTCAAACAACCCGTCACCGCCCGCAACGCCCGACGCACCCCCTTCCATGACCGCCTGGCGGAACAGGGCGCCTGTTTCGGCGTCGTCGCCGGCTGGGAGCGGGCCAACTGGTTTGCCCCGCCGGGCGTGAAACCCGAATATGTCTACAGCTGGGGCCGTCAGAACTGGTTTGAACACAGCGCCGCCGAACACATGGCGGTGCGGGAGAACGTCGGCGTCTACGACCTGTCCTCCATGGCCAAATTCCTGGTGCAGGGCCGCGACGCCCTGAAAACGCTCCAGCATGTCTGCTGCAACCAGCTGGACGTGCCGGTCGGCAAGGTGGTCTACACCCAGATGCTGAACGAACGGGGGGGCATCGAGGCCGACATCACCGTCACCCGTCTGGCCCTGGACAAATTTTTTGTCGTCAGTCCCGGCGCCTGCGGCGTGCGTGATTTTGACTACATCAACCGGCACATCACCCCGGGCGACTTCGCAACCCTGACCGAGGTCACCTCGGCCTACACCCTGCTGGCCGTGGTCGGCCCCAAATCAAGGGATGTTTTACAAACCCTCACCGACGCGGATCTCTCCAATGCCGGTTTTCCCTACGCCAGTGCGCAGGAAATCGACGTGGCCTACGCCAGGCCGCTTACCCTGCGCATGTCCTTTGTGGGCGAACTGGGATGGGAATTGTACATCCCCACCGAATTTTCCAACAACGTGTTCGACGCCCTGATGGCCGCGGGGGCCGATTTCGACCTCAAGCCGATCGGGTTGCATGCCATCGACTCCCTGCGCCTTGAAAAAGGATACAAGCACTGGAGCGCCGACATCACACCGGACGACACGCCCTTCGAAGCAGGACTGGGTTTCTGCGTCAAAATGAACAAAGGCGATTTTATCGGCAAAGCGGCCCTGGCACGCCAGAAAGAAGCCGGTCTCAAACGCAAGCTGGTGATGTTTTCCATTGACGATCCGCAGCCTTTGGTCTACCACGATGAACCCATCTACCGCGACGGCGCGCTGGCCGCTGAAAACACCCACGGGGCCTACAGCCACGTACTGGGACGATCCATCGGCATGTGCTATCTGAAAAACGGCGACGGCATCAGCGATGAATGGATAAACGCCGGCAGCTATGAAATCAACGTGGCTGGCAAGCGTTACCCGATCAAGATCCACCTCGAACCCGTGTATGATCCCAAAAGCGAGCGGGTTCGGATGTGATGTCGAAAATCGCCCCGGAACCGGGAATCCTGTCCGGGGCTGCATCTTAAAAAGGAACGGGGGGTCTACAAAGAAGATCCGACCACGTCTTAAACATTTGTCTCACTCCTTCCCGGGTGTTGGAAGAACATTATCTGGAGGTACCAAGCGATGCAGATTTTCGTTTGTGTCAAGCACGTGCCGGACACGGCGTCCAATATTCGCCTGACCAGCCCGACCGCGTTTGATGAATCCGTCAAATTCGTCGTCAATCCCTACGATGAATACGCAGTTGAAGAGGCCGTTCAGATCAAGGAAAAACAGGGGGGTGAAGTCGTGGTGGTAACGGTCGGCAAAGAAGCGGCCGCCGTCACCATGCGATCCGCTCTGGCCATGGGCGCGGACAGGGGGATTCTGGTCAGGACGGACGAAACATTTTTGGACAGCGGTGTCACCAGCCGGGCGCTCAAAAGCGCCATCGAAGCCGACGGCGCACCTGATTTGATTCTGGCCGGCAAGCAGTCGGTGGACAGCGAGGGCATGCAGACCCACTATCGGCTGGCCAGGGCATTCGACATGCCGGTGGCGACCAATGTGGTGTCGCTTCAACTGGACGGCGGCAGGGCAACCGTTGAACGGGAAGCCGGCGGCGGTCTGAAGGAGGTTATCGAAATGCGAACGCCCTGCGTTGTCGGCGCCGCCAAGGGCCTGAACGAACCCCGGTATCCCAAATTTCCCGATATCATGAAGGCCAAGAAAAAGGAAATCAAACAGATCCGCCTGGCGGATTTGGGGATCGATCCCGCAAACGGCGGCGCCGACGTGCTGGCGCTTGAAAAAGTACCGGACCGCAGCGGCGCCGTCATGCTCGAGGGCGGGGCCAAGGAGGCCGCGGACCGCCTGACCGCCATTTTGGTTGAACAAAAAATCATTCGCAACGGCGCTTGAAAAAAAAGCTTCATCCCCAAATGTTCTAAATTCAATGACGAGAGGATCAAGCCATGGCAATAACCGGAATATTACTGGAAACCGAAAACGGAGCGCTCAAGGAGGCCATGCTGGGCATCATCACGGCCGTCCGCCAATCAGCATCGGGTGACATCTGCGGGCTGCTGCTGACGGCCGAGGGCGCGTCCGTAAAAGCCGCCGCTGAAAAATTCGGCATCAACAGAATCATCGAGATTCAAAGCAACGCCGGACTGGAGCGTCGTCCGTCGCTGCAGGCCGCCGCCCTGATCGACGCCCTGCGGCGCTATGACATCACCACACTGGTCGGTTTAAGCAGCTCCGGCGGCAGCGATCTGCTGGCCCGCGTCGCCGCCGAACTGGAGGCCCCGCTGGTGCTCGACTGTCTGGCGTTGAACATAGCCGAACAGACGGTGCAAAAATCGCATTTTTCCGGCAAAACGATCGCCACCATCAAACTGACCGGCAGCCCCATGATCTGCGGCATGCGTCCCAACGTCACGGAGCCGCAGCCGGCGCCCTGCGATACCAATCTGGAGACCTTCACGTCCACCGCCGAAGACCGCCGGCCGGTTGAAATCAAAGATATCAAAGGCACCCAATCCGACAAAATCGAGTTGACGGAAGCCAACATCATCGTCACCGGCGGCCGTCCCATCGGCGCCGCTGAAAACTTCAAGATGTTGCGGGATCTGGCTGCAGTGCTCAATGCCGCCGTGGGCGCATCGCGGGCCGCCGTGGATGCCGGATACGCCCCCCACAGCATGCAGGTGGGACAAACCGGCAAGACGGTCAGTCCCAAGTTGTACCTTGCCTGCGGACTGTCCGGATCGGTTCAACATTTTGCGGGCATGAAAACCTCCAAAACCATCGTCGCCATCAACACGGACAAGGACGCACCCATATTCGGCAAGTGTGATTACGGCATTGTCGGCGACATGTTCGCTGTGGTGCCGGCACTGACCACCGCCATAAAGGAGGCCATCCAATGAAAATGAAAATCGGATTTATCGGTCTGGGAAATCTGGGCCGCCCCCTGGCCATGAATCTGGTCAGGGCCGGTCATGAAGTGACGGTCAACGACCTTCACCCTGAATCCGGCGCCGACCTGGTCAAGGCCGGCGCCGCCTGGTCGGACGACATCGCGGAGGTCTGCCGCGGCGCCGAAGCGGTCATCACCGCTCTGCCGTCGCCGGAGGCATCGCGGGCGGTTGTGGAGCAGGAAAACGGGGTACTCCATCACCTGCAAAGCGGCAGCGGCTGGATCGAAATGAGCACCACGGACTTCGAAGACATCCAGCGCCTGGCAAAAATCGCCGGCCGAAAGGGCATCGACGTGCTGGAATGCCCGGTGACCGGCGGTGTGCATCTGGCCCACACCGGCGAAATCACCGTCCTGGTCGGCGGCGAGACGGCGGTCTTCGAACGCTTCAAACCCATCCTGGAAGTCATGGGTAAGGAAATCATCCCCCTGGGACCCATCGGCAACGCCTCGGTCGTCAAGGTGGTCACCAACATGCTGGCCTTCATTCACCTGGTGGCGGCCGGCGAGGGCATGATGCTGGCGGCCAAGCAGGGCGTCGACCTCGGCGCGGCCTATCGCGCCATCCGGGCCAGCTCCGGCAACAGTTTCGTCCACGAAACCGAGTCTCAGCTGATCCTAAACGGCAGCTACAACATCAACTTCACCATGGACCTAGCCTGCAAAGACCTGCGCTTTGCCCAGCGCATCGCCGATCAGCTGCGCGTCCCCTTGGAGCTCGGCGGCATGACGCATCAGATTTTCGAGCGCGCCCGCAATCTCTTCGGTGGAGACGCCTGGTCCCCCAAGGTGGTCAAAATGCTCGAAGACGCCTGTCGTCAGCCCCTGCGCGCCGACGGGTTCCCGGACACCCTGGTCGCCGAATAACGAAGGAGTGCGCGATGGGAATGCGCTGCGTGGCCGCCCCCTGCAGGACCCCACCGGCAAGGTGTTCCCGGCATCAACGTCACCGGCCCAGCCTGCCCATGCTCAACACCGTCAACGTGCCGGATGGCGTGGACGAAGCCGCCGTGCGGGAAGCGCTGCGCCGCATCCACCGCATCGAGATCGGCGCCGGTCTGGGACCTCTGGCCGGCAAGGTCTGGCGCATCGGGGTCATGGGGCATACCGCGCGCCCGGAAAACGTGGACCGCCTGCTCTCCGCCCTGGCCGTGGAATTAAAACGCTGACAACCGGTATGGATGCATTCGAGGAAAAAGGGGGATCCGCAAATGAAAACCGTCCGTGAACAGGTCGACGTCGTTGTCGCCGGCGGCGGAACGGCCGGCCATGCGGCCGCCATTCAGGCCGCGCGCGAGGGTGTGCGCACCGCCGTCATCGAAGCCGGAACCATGCTGGGCGGCACCATGACCGCCGGCGGGGTTTACATGCCCAATCATTTTTACAGCACCCACGGTCCGGTGGTGCTGGGCATCGCCTGGGAGCTTTACACAAAGTCCCTTGCCATCGAAGGACTGCCTGTGCCGGATTTCCGCAA
>Ga0272444_10003071_pt1 | contig 15240 bp, 14 predicted proteins | sample SSMForm13_FD_201033 | JGI IMG/M metagenome (GOLD analysis project Ga0272444, IMG submission 201033) | Marine sediment archaeal communities from Little Sippewissett salt marsh, Falmouth, MA, United States - SSM-Form-13 | ecosystem: Environmental > Aquatic > Marine > Wetlands > Sediment ...
GATTTCCGATGAGATTGTGGTTCTCAACTATGGCACCAAGATCGCAGAAGGCACACCGCGACAAATCCAGAATAATCCTGGGGTCGTCTCCGCCTATCTAGGGGATGAAGCCTATGCTTAGGATTAAAAATTTGCATACTTACTATGGTCGAATCCAGGCCCTTGACAATGTGTCGCTCCATGTCCGCGCCGGAGAGATCGTTTGCTTGATTGGCGCCAATGGTGCAGGCAAAACCACCATCTTGAACACGGTCTCTGGACTCATCCGTCGTACCCAGGGCGAGATTTTTTTCGAAAATGCCAAAATCAATGGCCTTTCCCCTGAGAAGGTGGTGGGTGCCGGTATCAGCCAGGTGCCTGAAGGTCGACAGATCTTTGGGCCTCTGACTGTCCTTGAAAACTTGGAGCTGGGAGCCTATCTGCGCTTTAAAAAGAAAGAAAAAAAGGCCATAGAACAGGATATGGAGAGGATTTTCCAGCTGTTTCCTCGGTTAAGAGAACGGCTCACCCAGATTGCCGGCACCCTTTCTGGCGGTGAGCAGCAGATGCTGGCTATTGGTCGTGCCCTAATGGCGCGGCCGAAACTCTTGCTCTTGGACGAACCCTCCATGGGTCTTGCCCCCTTAGTGGTCAGGGATATCATGAATACGATATCGGCGCTCCGTGACACCGGCGTGACCATCCTCATGGTGGAGCAAAACGCCCGGGCCTCCCTAAGGATTTCAGACCGGGGCTATGTTTTGGAAACAGGCAGGGTTGTCCTGCAGGGGAATTCAGAGGAGCTTCTGAATGATAGCGATGTCAAACGAGCCTATCTTGGAAAGGACTACAAGACATTCTGGGAGGGGAGGGGTCCGGTTTGAAGTTTTGGAATGGCGAAAATGAGCAAATGGTGAAGGAAGATCTGGAACAGGTTCAGCTGGAGCGGCTTCAGAGCATGCTGAATAGGGCCTATAAGAACGTCCAGTTCTATAGAAAGCAGTTTGATTCCCTGGGGATCGATCCTGGCGCTGTCTCCAGTGTACAGGATATTGCCAAGCTTCCTTATACGACCCGGAAAGATCTGGGTGACAACTATCCCTATGGCCTATTTGCCGTTCCTCTTCGGGATATTGTCCGGATCAGTCCTTCAGCAGGCACCGCGGTCAAACCAGTGGTGGTGGGCTACACCAAGGGCGACCTCAGAGTCAGGGACACCATTACGGCCCGCTTCCTTACAGCAGGCGGCGTCATTGACACGGATGTCGTGCAGATCTGCCTAAACCCCGGCTTGTCCAACTGGGGACGGGCCTTGAAAGAGGGTGCGGAAAGTATTGGCGCTTCCGTCATGCCCATGTCTCACATGAGCACATCAAAGCAACTGATGGCCATGGAGGATTATAGGACCTCGGTGCTTCTTACCACCCCTTCTTATGCCATGCACATGCTCGGGGTCATGGAAGTCATGAACAAAGATGCCAATAGCCTTGCTCTCAAGGCGATTCTCGTCGTGGGGGAGCCCCTCAAGGACAAAACCCGCGGTCTATTGGAAGCGGCTTTTCATGTTGACGTGACGGCTGGATACGGGCCCAGCGATGTGATGGGGCCCGGGATTGCCTTTGAGTGTCATCAAAAGGATGGCCTTCACATCTCCGAGGACCATTTGCTGTTAGAGATCGTAGATCCCGATAGTGGGGCTCCATGCTCCCCTGGTCAGGCAGGCGAAGTGGTGTTGACGACCTTGACCGCCAGGGCCTTTCCCTTGATTCGCTTCCGAACGGGAGACCTTGCGAGTTCCATGGATGAAACGTGTGCTTGTGGTCGGACCCTGGCTCGGATGACCGGCATTACTGGGCATACCGGGGAGGTGCTCACGATCCGCGGGGTGAAGGTACACCCTGCCCAGATTGAAAGAATACTCAAAGGCATCTCTGGGGCGTTCTCTCCCCGATTCCTGATCCACCTTTTCAAAGAAAAGCATCTGGATATGATTGAAATATGGCTTGAAATAAGCGACGCTATTTTTTCAGACGAAGTCAAGGTGGTTGAGAAGGTGTTGACGCGGCTGCGGCAACAGATGTTTCAGATGCTCGGGCTTGAGGCAACGATCAAACTCATGGAGGCTTCAACTTTGGACGGCTATGCTGCACCATCCGGCGGGGTCATAGATGATCGATGAGGCCTTGTAAACCCTAATGTTGCATAAAAAATATGGCAAAAGGTCTTCAAAAACAGTAACGGCTTGTCTTTGCGGTTGTTACGAGCGATCCTGAGAAATCAAGGATTAGTGATGTCCGGGAAACATGCAAAAAACGGTTCAATGAACCGCTCAAAGGTATTCCTATTTGGGCAACAGCCCGAAAATGATTGACTGCCTTGTTACGTCTCACGAGTGTCCATAGTTATTACGGCAATGTCCATGTTCTCAAAGGGATATCGCTGCATGTGCGTCCTGGTGAATTCGTAGCGCTCATCGGTGCTAACGGGGCGGGGAAGACCACGACCCTGAAGACCATCTCCGGGCTTGTAAAGGCGAGGAGAGGAGAAGTGGGATTTCGTGGGGCGGGCATTGCCGGGCTGGCCGCGAATAGAATCGTTCGGAAAGGGCTCTCCCATGTCCCAGAAGGACGCCAGATATTCGCCAAGATGACGGTCTGTGCAAACCTGGAGCTAGGGGGGTATCTCTTGCGGGACCGCGAGGCCGTGAAAGAGCGGATCGAGAATCTCACGGCCTTATTCCCCATATTGGGTGAACGGAAGGATCAGCTGGCAGGGACCCTTTCAGGAGGAGAGCAACAGATGCTTGCTATTGGGCGTGCCCTCATGGGCCGGCCGAAACTCTTGCTCTTGGATGAGCCTTCCTTGGGCCTTGCCCCAATTATGGCACACCGGGTATTCAAATCGATTGCCCGGCTGAGGGATGCAGGGATGACAATCCTGTTGGTGGAACAAAATGCCCGGGCTGCACTTCATATCTCTGATCGAGCCTACGTGATGGAGACCGGCAAGATCATCATGGAGGGACCCTCTGGGGAACTGCTAAATCACAACCAGATCAAGCGGGCTTATCTGGGCAAAGGGTATCAAGAGGTGTGGGAGTGAGGCCTTTGCGTAACGACTTTGGGCCCATACGAATGAGTGAAAACGGATCGGGCAAAGGTTTCGGAGTAAGATGAACGTGGTGAAGGACGAGACGCTATGATGACCATCTGGGATAAGTCTCACGAGTGCATGTCGCGCGATGAGTTGGAGCAGCTTCAATTGGAGCGCTTGCAAGCTGCTCTGAACCGCGTGTATCGGAATGTACGTTTTTACAGGAAGTCATTCGATGCCATTGGCTTTGTGCCTGAAGACCTCGATGACCTGGCCTCTTTAGCTCATTTGCCCTTTACGACCCGTCAGGATCTCAGTCGGGCTTACCCTTATGAGATGTTCGCCGTGCCATTAAGGGAAGTGGTACGAATCCATGCCTCTTCAGGCACTTCTGAGAACCCCAGCATCGTGGGATATACGGCAAATGATCTTAAGCACTGGGGCGAGCTGGTTGCCCGGTTGCTGACGGCCGCTGGGGTGACACGAGAGGACGTGGTGCAGATTGCCTTCAATTATGGGCTCTTTACGGGCGCTTTTGGGCTCCACTATGGCGCCGAGCAGATTGGTGCCTCAGTGGTGCCGTCCTCAGTGGGCAACACCCGACGGCAGGTAAGGATTTCAAAAGATTATAGGACCACGATCCTGGTATGCACACCAAGCTATGCCTTGAGGATTGCTGAGGTCATGGAACAGATGGGCGTTGATCCTAAAACCCTGGCGTTGAAAAAAGGTCTCTTTGGCGGGGAGCCGTGGGGCGAAGAGGTTCGCCAGGCCATTGAAGAGAGGCTTTATATCAAGGCCTATGACAACTATGGCCTGAGTGAGGTCATGGGGCCTGGGGTTGCAGGGGAGTGCCCCCACAGAGCAGGTATGCATGTGTCTGAAGACCATTTCATAGCAGAGATCATCGACCCTGATACCGGTGAGATGGTTCGGAACGGGGCCACGGGTGAATTGGTCTTGACCACAATGACCAAAGAAGCCTTTCCTGTCATCCGATTTCGGACAGGCGACCTGGCCTCCTTGGATCATTCCCGGTGCCCTTGCGGTCGAACGCTGGCCCGAATATCTAAAATCTCAGGTCGCTGCGATGAGATCATCATCGTAAAAGGCGTCAACATATACCCCAAAGGGGTAGGCCCCATACTGGAGGCCGTTACGGGTGTAGCGCCGGCCTATCAGCTCGTTATAGGCCAGGAAAACGATCAGGATTTTCTGGGGATTCGCATTGAGGTTTCTGAGGCCATGTTTTTTGACAAAATGGAAAGCCAGCGTGCCATGGTGGACGGACTTCGCAAGAAGGTTCGAGACACCCTGGGGGTTACACCACGTATCTGGCTCGTGGAGGCGGGGTCCATCCGGCGGGATGAGGAGACCTCCCCCATGGTCGTGGACAGAAGAAGAGCTAGGTCATTGTGAGGGGATTATTCCCATGGAACACAAGGCACAAAGCGTATATTCTATGGCAAGGACCCTTTGCGCCAGCATCTTGCTTGTGCTCCTGATTTGGGGGTGTACAAGTGAAGCAGAGGATAACGAGCTTCCCGGTCGTGCCCCCCAGTTTGCCCTGAAAGACCTCAAGGGCCATACCTTGCGCCTCACAGACCTCAGAGGCCGCGTCGTGCTCTTAAACTTCTTTGCCACCTGGTGCGCACCGTGCCGCCAGGAGATTCCGGATCTTGAGCGGCTTTATAAGCGATTCAACGATCAGGGCTTGGAAATAGTCGGCATCTCCCTGGACATGGAAGGCGCCCCCCTGCTCAATCCCTTTGTGAAACACTATGGGATCACTTACCCCGTTGTGCTGGGAACCAGGGAAGTGGTGGTGGATTACGGTGGCATCACAGGCATTCCTACCAGCTTTCTCATTGATCGCGATGGCAGGGTCGCCAAACATTTCGTTGGGTTCCGTCCAGTCCAGGTGTTTGAGCAGTCCGTGCTGGAACTCTTAGGAAAAAAGGGCTAGGAGAAAACCCGGTGGCTAGCCGCCGTTCATTCGTCGCCCCTTGGGAAGAAGAGGCAGGAGATGATGTTGAAGGACCGGAGACGGAAAAATCCCGCCCCTTGTGAGTCAGGGCAACCCTACCAGGTGGGTCAGGACCCTGAGGCAGATGCCTGGTACACGGTTTTTTTTATAGAGAATCACCTCGACCATCTTGCTTACCCGGATCAGGTGGCCAGCCCGGAGCAGGTTCGTTTCATGGCCTATACTGAGGAAAATGAGCGCTACTATCCATGCTCAGATCGCATGTTCTGGACCATCATGAAACGGCAACGCCCTCCGTATCTAAAGGAAATGTACGAGGAAGCCCTGCACAAGGTCCTCGGCTTGGTGGACCACCAGATCGAGGATGCATGGGAGAAGGCCTATCTAAAGGCACTGATTAGGACCAAATACCAACACGAAACACAGGACGGGATGATGATCCCCTCCCGTCTTGAAAAACGCCTTCTCAACATCTACCTCAACCGGACTCAAATAGAAGATCCCTGCTTGTGCGAAAAGGCTGAGCGGAACATGCGGGCCTCCCGAGCGCTTCGGTCGGAGCCGTTTCAGCAGGCCTTGGACTGTGTTGACGAATCGGTTCTCCTTTCCTCACCGGTGAGCCTTGAGCAAATCAAGGAGCGGGTGGACTATCTCAAGCTGCGCCGCCTTTTTGCCCTTTCAGTGGAAAGCGCCCTGTGGGAGTCTGATGCCATGGCCCGGTATGGGGTGGACGACTATCTAAGATTCTTTAGCCGACCTATCACGGGAAGCGGTATAGAGCCGCTGTGGCAGTTTCTGGAGGTTCGTAAGGACAGCGAAACCTCAGGAGGTACCCAGCCCAAGAAGATCCTTTGGCTTGCTAATGAAGCGGGCGAGGTTATGGTGGATCTTGCCATCATACGATACCTGGCGCGACTCGGGCATAAAATAATCATCGCCTTCAAAGATGGCCCGTTGTTCACGAAGGTTGACTTCTACGATGTCCAGGAAGACGAAGAGCTTATCAGGGAACTGGAAAACGCCCTCTTGATCGAGGCAAAGAAGCTGGGCAAAAGCGACTTGGTCAACATTCTAAAAAGCGACAGATCCATTATGGCCATCTCGGACGGCACCCGTGAAAACCTAAACCTCCTCATGACGTCCACGACTTTTGCGCGGATTTTCAAGGAAGTAGACGGTGTCATCTCCAAGGGGCCCGAGCAGAGGCGTCGTTTTTTTGACACACACTTTCACTTCACCCAGGACATTTACAGCATTGCACTGGACGAAAACAGCTCGCCGTCAATCTGGTACAAGGCCAGACACCCTGCGGTCATCAAGTTCACACACAGAGGCCTTGAAGAGAAGGCCCAAACCATCATCTCTCAGATGCAGCAGGCCAAACAGGAGGGCATGACCATCATGTTTTATAGCGGGATCATTGGTTCTATCCCCGGTAAGGAGGCCGTGGCAAAAAAAATCATGTCTACCTTTGTAGCATTCATCACAGAGCAGTCTGCCAAGACCTTCATCATCAATCCCTCGGAGCATTCCGAAGCGGGAATGGACGCCGATGATCTCATGTTCATGTGGGAAATTGTTCAGCGGAGCGGACTCATCGATATTTGGCGGTTTCAAACCTATGATGATATTCTACAGGCCTTTCGGCTTATGCAGACCAAGGTTCCACCTGAGTGGGTTGGCAAGGATGCCACGTTCAGCACCGGTTGTACCAAGGAAATGAAGATTGCCCTTGACGTTCAAAAAGGGCATCCGGAGATGCAGGTCATCGGACCCTCTCAGGAGAAGTTCTTAAGGCGGGAGGAGTACGGCATCGGCAAGATGTATGATCGCCGGTTAAAGGATATTTGTCTGCCGTAGGGTACTAGTGAAGCCCACCTAATGTCGTGTCCCAGAAGTTCCTTTAGAAGGTAACGTGTTGCCATCAAGCCATTTTCCGGGCTCCGTGAGCATTTCCGGGACGTCAGCTTCGTTTCGCTGAATTATAAAAACTCGGGCTAAAGCCCTCAAACAGTCTATGATTCTTAACGCTTCACTCAGCTGACCTCACATGGCCGAAAATGCTCATTTATGGATGGAAACTAGCTAAAGTAAGCAAACCACTTGGGCGCATCAAAAGGTGAAGCTATTTTTGAGCGAGTCCTCAGCTTGTGGTTTCTGACTCGGCGGTTCCCTGCTTTTTGTCCTGCGGTTTCACCCACACGATGAATTGCTTGTTAAGGACCAGCACCTCTTTCTTGGGCGCTCCAAAATGCATGGCATCGAATAGAACAATGAAAGGCCTTTCTGATGAAGTAAACAGGTCTGAGATCCTATTTTCGTAACCCAGATTTACTTTTCCTTCTATAACGCTTCCGTCCAAAGTCTTGATACTCACATCCGCGGGCCTTAATACCCTAGATCCATCCATCGTCTCCATGTTGATTGCTCCTCCTTTCTGAACCGGGAAAGCGAGCGCATTCCCCGGAGCTTGACCGGCCTGCTTCTCGCAAGCCCCGACCTTTGGTCGGGGTCAAGAGAAGCTATCTGAAAATGTCAAACTTCCTTTCCGGGAAGCTCCGACCTTTGGTCGGAGAGCTTCACTTCGACGAGCTCCATTCGGCCCGAGCCTTTCGGCAGTGAGCTCAAGGCCGATCTGCTCATGGCCGAGGGCAGTCGAGTCGCTGGGGGGTTAGCGAGCGTATCTGAAAACGGCAAACTCCCGTACGGTCGAAGATTCCCTGTCCCGACGAGTCGGGACAGGGAATCTTCAATTGGAAAGTCACGCCTGTGTCCATTGATTGGGTCATGTTCCGTGAAAAAAATGTCCTCTGACGCCTTGTGGAAATGAAAAGAGTATTTTGCTCCCCGTAGTGGCTGTCGCCCGGATTCGTTTCTCGTACCGTATTTTTCCTCCACCAGACAACTGTGTGACTGGCATACAAATTGCAAATTCAAACAATGAAACGGCATGTGACATAACCTTAACCCAATACGGAGTTGAGGCCATGACAGTATGGCAAGTCCAGACAGAGGATGATCACATATGTTTTGGTGGAAACATGAGGAAAAAACTGAGGCCATCGGCATGCAATGAACCCTTCAAGGGGCATTTCTGGTGTCCCCGAAAGAAGTGGTTCTTCAAGGAACCCTGTCCCTTCCTAAACAAACATGAGTGCTTGAACTATCGGCAGATGTGTGGTTCCTACTAAGCATGCATCTGGCTCGCCTCTTTGGCTCACCGGATATGTCGTATGGTCGTAAGCAGCGGTTCGGCTTGCTGTTGTTCAGATGTCGTAGTAGTAATCCAAACCCAGGTGGGTAATTTGTTCCTCGCCCATAAGATACCGCAAGGTGTTTTTCAGTTTCTTGAGTTGAATGAAGAGATCGTGTTCGGGATAGAGATTAGGTGCGCATTGCGGGCTCTTGAAGTAAAATGAAAGCCATTCCTGGATGCCCGTCATCTCCGCTCGCTGAGCCAGGTCCATGAAAAGAGCTAGATCCAAAACAAGGGGTGCTGCCAATATACTGTCCCTGCAAAGGAAATTCACCTTAATCTGCATGGGGTAACCCAGCCAGCCGAAGATATCGATAGCGTCCCACCCCTCTTTTTGATCACCTCGAGGCGGATAGTAACTGATGACAACCTTGTGATGGAAGCCGCCGTATAGCTTTGGGTAGACGTCCGGCTGGAGTATGGTTTCCAAAACGGAGAGTTTACTCTCCTCTTTGGTCTTGAAGGAATCCTTGTCATCCAGAACCATGCCATCCCGGTTGCCAAGAATGTTTGTAGAATACCAACCTGTGAGGCCCAGCATGCGAGCCTTGAATCCCGGGCCCAGTATGGTTTTTATCAGGGTCTGTCCCGTCTTAAAATCCTTCCCGGCAATGCCGACGTGGCGCTGACTCGCCAGCTCCACCATGGCAGGGATATCCACCGTGCAGTTTGGAGCGCCGTTGACGTAAGAAAGCCCACTGGTCAGCGCTGCATAGGCGTAAAGCATGCTTGGTGAAATCGTGGGATCGTTGTTTTTCAGCCCCTTCTCGAAACTAGTCAGCGATCCATGTACTGGGCCGGGCTTCAGGTACGCCTCCGTACTGGCGCACCATATCATGATACAACGAGATACCCCATGTTCGGCCTTGAACGATTCTATGTCCGCCTTGATGGCCTCAACCAGCTCTAGGTGAGACGCCTCCGGCTTTAAGTGCGAAACACCCATCAAGTTCTTGACGAATGCCTGGTTGAAAACCCCCGGCCAGGGCTGCAAGGCCTCTAGAAAAGCGCGCACCGGGTCAAGGTCCTCTCCGTTGAGTACCCCGGCCTTAAGCGCAGCCTCGTAACAATTGTCCGGGAAGACATCCCAACCCCCGAAGATCAAGTCATCCAAACGAGCCAGTGGCACAAAATCTTCAATGCGAGGGATACGATACTCGAACCGTTTGCCCAAGCGGATCGTGCCCATTTGGGTCAGGGAACCAATGGGAAGAGCCAACCCCCGGCGTACAGCCTCGACTCCCGCCAAAAAGGTGGTGCTAACCGCACCGCCAATTCCCGGGATAAGCACCCCCAATTTGCCTTCCGCCTTCTGGATTTGTTTTTTACGTTTCATGGCATTCCTCATCATCACCCGGAGAAATGGTGTCACATCTCGACGGGCTGTTGCCCAAATCCCTTTTCCCGCGGTTCTGAAACGTTTTTTGATAAATCTAAGGCTTGCTCCAGGCAATGCCAAAACTCGCCCTTCGGGCTCAAACAGTTGGCATTGCTATTCTTTCGCTTCGCCAAGCTTTATGAACATAAAACGTTTCAATGAACGGCTCAAAGGAATTCTGGTTTGGGCAACAGCCTGTCGAGTTATGAACTACATTTCACAGACTCGTAAAAAGTGTTTTGCGAACGACATTGAGCATTTTGGGAGAAAGGCACTTGAGATATTCAGCGTTAAAAAATGTCCCGACAAGTCGGGATTTGAGGGCGTTAGCCCGAGTTTTAGTCCCGATACATCGGGAAACATCTCAAAGGCCCCCAAAATGTTCACGGAGTGAGTAAGAAACGACTTTTTACGAAGCCATCAAGTTTATCTCAATATCCCCAGACCAGGGACTTATGAATCCAGCCCACCTCGCCGTCTGCATGCTGGACCTTGAACCAGCTGCCCTTCGTTTGCAGGCGCTTGAAACTCACGCCTTTTTCTGCCTGAAACAATATCCTGAAGTCAGTCGCCGGCTTCTCCCGAACATTGACGAGGGGGGCTTTGACAATGACGGCTGGGATCTTTTTTAGCAGAGAGTCATGGATCCAAGCCTCGTCACCTTCAAAGTCACGGATCTTGTACCAGCTGCCGGATTTCTTCAGGGTATCAACCGGATAATACTTCCCGGCAGACCACAGGATCTCATGATTCGTTCCTGGCCCTGAGCGCATATTCGCCTTGTCCACGCTCACGGCGAGCCGTTTGGCGGCCGCTTCTCCAGCGCAGAGCGTGACACAAAGAATAACAAGAAGGACTAATCGTCTCATCAGCCTAAGACCACCACCTGGCAGGTCCCGCGCAGGGCCTCACTGAAACGCTTCGCATCATCTGCAGAGCCCACAATAGCGCCGTAGTGCATAGGAATAACCACCTTTGGCTTCATCAGCCGGGTCGCTTCCACCGCCTCTTCTGCTGTCATAACATAGGTGCCTGACACGGGCAGAAGGGCAATATCGACCTGAAAAGACGCCATTTCAGGTATCCGGTCCGTGTCACCCGCGTGGTAGATCCTAACACCCTCCACGGTGACAATGAAGCCCAACCAGCCCTTCTCTTTGGGGTGAAAGCTTTTGTTGGTGTTATAGGACGGGACAGCCTCAATCGGAATCCCTGAAACCGTCAGCTTGTCCCCAGGTTGCACGACCCTCACGTCACCAGCGAGCTTGGTGGCCGATTGGGCCTCTGTGACGATAACGGTTGAATCTTTCCGGATCTTGTTTACGTCTTCCGGTGAACAGTGATCGTAGTGCTCATGGCTGATCAAGATGATATCCGCGGGCTCGCATTGCTTGACCTGAAAAGGGTCGATGACGATCGCCTTGCCATCCCCTTTAATGAGAAACCCATCGTGGCCCAGCCAAGTTATGTTTTTGACCATATCATCTATGCCCATCATCACACCCTCCCTTCCACTAACACCACAAAATAGCTGCTCATAAATCCTGCCCCGGGAAACCGTGGTCAAAGACCCCAGGCACCCATCTGGGGATTTTCCATGGGTTCAACCCCAAAAAAACCATCTATCAGATACACCCAGGACCCCACCCGGCTAAACGCTGAAAAACTTCATAGCCGAGAGTTCCACACAGGTCAACTTATTACCATAAACAGCACCCGTGTCGATGCCAATTTTGTTGTCAAGAATCAACGGTTCTCGGAACGGCGTGTGACCAAAGATCACGAGCTTGCCGAAATCGAAATCAGAATAAATGAACTCGTCACGCATCCATAGCATATCCCATTCGTCTTGGTGTTCAAGGGGTATGTTTGCCTTTAAGCCCCCGTGGACAAAAATATAGTTTTCCGTTTCATAGTAAAGACGAAGGTTATCAAAAAATTCGAGATGTTCTGGTGGTATCAGGTTGCCTTCATTCAGACCACCGCCTTTCATGTAACTGCCCAACGTGGCCTCCCCACCATTGTAGAGAAAGCTGAGTTTGTCCTCTCCACTCAGATAGTTTTGCAACATGAGTTCATGATTTCCCTTCAGAAAGACCACGCGATTCCCGCCTCTGGCTAAATCAATGAGATAGTCCACGACCTCTTTTGAATGGGGGCCACGGTCTATATAATCTCCCATGAAGACGAGGGTCTCCTTCTTCAAGTCGACATCGATGATGTCCATCAAGGAGACTAACTTGTCAAGGCATCCGTGTATGTCGCCCACCGCGAATATTCTTTCCATCTATCAACTTGAACTGCCCGCCCTTTTTCCTCTTATGAAACCGTTCCTATTGGCGTTCCTTTAGAACCAACGCAGTGCAAAGACCCGCTTTCTCTCATCCAGCCGGCTAATCCCTTCCTGGTGGGCCATCTCAATCGCCTCCTGGTACTCTTCGTCTGTAATAGACCTGCGTAACGATGGCACTTCACCGGCTCGGCCGCAGGGTCTGTATTGGGCCATCACATTCACATAGCTGTTGGAAGAGATCTCTTTTGCCAGAAACCGCATGACGTCTCTGGTCCCAGCCAGCCCATCCGGAAGCACCAGATGGCGGATCAACAGACCCGTCTGGGCAACTCCGCCTTCATCCAGGACCAAATCGCCCACCTGCCGATGCATCTCCTTCAAGGCCTCACGGGCCACTTCGGGATAATCTGGTGCATCGCACAGCTGCTCAGCCACCTGGGAATCCCAGAACTTGAAGTCAGGCATGTAGATATCAAATACCCCTTCCAAGATGGCCAGCGTGTCCGCACTGTCATACCCGCTGGTGTTATAGACCAGCGGGATTCGAAGGCCCCCTTCTGCCGCCTCGTCCACAGCGGCCAAAATTTGCGGCACCACGTGAGAGGGTGTAACAAAGTTGATGTTCGGGCAGCCGCCAGCCTGGAGCAACAGCATGGTCTTGGCAAGCTCTTGTGAAGAAACCTCAACGCCTTCGCCCTCATGGCTGATGTCGTAGTTCTGGCAAAAGAGGCACAGGAGGTTGCACCGAGCAAAGAATATGGTACCTGACCCGTGTTCCCCCACCAGAGGGCTCTCTTCTCCAAAGTGGGGGCTGTGGCTTGAGACAATGGCGTGTTCGCCTGTCTGGCAAATTCCCTTTTCACCCGAGAGCCGATCCACGCCACACGCGCGCGGACAGAGGGTACACGCCCTGAGGATTTCATAAGACTGGTGGATCTTTTCTTTCAGGAGCCCTTGGTAGCGGGTTTTAATATATGCAGGTTCGAAGGAAGCCATGGCTTCCAGATGACCTTCTGATTTCAGGTTGATAAAACATCCGCTCTCAGCCGAGAGCTTTACATCACCTCGAAAAACGACAATTATGAGATTTTTGGGGCACCCATCCGGGCAAATCGCAAACTGTCTGAGGCCGTTAGGGCGAGTTTTTGCGATTTAGTAAGTGAGCACGTAGATGGGGCAAAAATCTCATATCAAAGAGCGAGACGAGGTTATGTAAAGCCCTCTTGAACCGGGAAAGCGAGCGTATCTGAAAATGGCAAATTTCCTTACGGTCCAAGACTCCCTGAAGCTTGACTTCGACGAGCCCCATTCGGCCCGGGCCTTTCGGCAGCGAGCTCAAGGCCGATCTGCTCATGGCCGAGGGCAGTCGAGTCACTGCCGGGATCTTCAAACAAATAGGCTCAGGGACATGTTTCCAAAGTGCTCAAGAGTTACGATAAGACCTTCCCCTGACGACCATGTTATTAGTAGACATGGCTACAGGTGTCAATTGGTTATTCAGCCTGGAAGTTCATTCACTTACCAAGGGTGACCGGCCTGCTTCTCGCAAGCCCCGACCTTTGGTCGGGGTCAAGAGAAGCTATCTGAAAAGGTCAAACTTCCTTTCCGGGAAGCTCCGACCTTTAATCGGAGAGCTGCACACACTCGTAAGCGCTCTTTTGCCAGGTTGTCACTTTGCCCCTCGTGCAACGCGCCGTGCTCCCCTTCAAGCATGAGAAATCTGTAGGCGGAAACCGGTTGACGTTCTAAGGGTCGCGTTCATATAATGTTTTTTAGCCTTTTCATGAACGCCTTGTCCATCGCGAAGCTCTTGGCTCCCATAGCAGAGTTTCCTAACAGGAAAAGAGAGGGGCGGGACCAAAAAACATGCCCACACAGGATGATTACGAAACAGCGCGGGCACTGGCGCTCGATGCCCTGGCGCAGCTCGACATAGACCTGTGCTGCCTCAATGGAGGCCTCTCACTGGAAAGGTTGTCTGGTGACGAAAAACGCTTGCCCATTGCGTATCTGGACAGCACATACCATCTTGCGGTGGGTGGCGGAAAGATAGCCTTTGAGGAAGACAGCCATGGCCTCAAGATTGCCGACCAGGTCCTCCTGCTTCACTATTTAATCACGGCGACTGGCGTTCCTGTTGAAGACCGGTGGATCACGTTCCGCGAGGTGCCGTCAGGTTCTTTCTACTACCCGTCCTTTGTAAAACGGGCCATCACACCCCTTGTAAAAAGCCTCGGTCAAAGACCTGAAGTCTTGGAAAGGGTCGGCGGCGTGATAGGTGAAGTCGTGAGCCTGCCCGGAGACCGGGCCTTGAAGATATGGGTCCTTCCCCGGGTGCCGGTGGTTCTTTCTTTGTGGAAGGGAGATGAGGAGTTTCCGCCTGAGGGGAATGTCTATTTTGACGCGTCTATTTCTTCCTATCTTCCCACAGAAGACATTGCTTATCTGGCCGGCGCGGTCGTGTATAAGGTTATCGGTATGGCCCGCAAGATGTGCTGACGCATGCAGTGGGCCTTGGGTAGCGGTTCGTTTTTTACGGTGAACACCTCAAAAACCTCATGCCAAAGAGCGAGACGAGGTCATGAAAAGGTCTCATGACGTGAACTATTTCATGCTCCCCTTAGCAAGATCATGAAGATAACCATACTCGGCTCAGGAACCTGTGTGCCCTCTTTGCAGCGGAGCTCTTGTTCGGTCTTGATTGAAATAGACAAGACCGTGCTTCTCTTTGATTCTGGCGCAGGGACCATGCGAAGGCTCCTTGAGGCTGGTGTCACCATTGATAAGATCTCGTACATCTTCTACAGCCATCTACATCCAGACCATTCTGGCGAGCTCGTCCCTTTGTTGTTTGCAACCAAGTACCCAGAGAGCTACAGGCGACGCAAGCCCTTTACCATTGTGGCAGCCAAGGGGTTTGCAGACTTCTATGAAAAACTCAAATCGGCTTACGGACATTGGATTCAACTGGCCCCGGGCCTCCTGAACATTGCCGAACTTGACAACAAAGACCGAGATCATCTGGATTGCGGCCTGTTCGACGTAGACAGCCTTCCCATGGATCATACGGAAACCAGCTTGGGCTTCCGCATCACCCACCCTGGCGGCCGATCCGTGGTGTATTCAGGTGATACCGACGTGTGCAAAAATCTCGTCACCCTGGCCAGGGACGCTGATGTGCTGATTTGCGAGTCCGCCCTGCCTGATGAGCTGAAGGTGCCAGGGCATCTTACGCCGTCTCTGGCGGGTCAGAT
>Ga0272444_10003072_pt1 | contig 15237 bp, 15 predicted proteins | sample SSMForm13_FD_201033 | JGI IMG/M metagenome (GOLD analysis project Ga0272444, IMG submission 201033) | Marine sediment archaeal communities from Little Sippewissett salt marsh, Falmouth, MA, United States - SSM-Form-13 | ecosystem: Environmental > Aquatic > Marine > Wetlands > Sediment ...
TACCTCTACGCGTTGGGACTCGTCGAGCAGGGCGGGGCGTACATCACCGCCGCTTGGTCCACGGCCGGGAAGAGCCTTGTTGCGGCATTCATTGGGACGGGCTACCTGATGGAGAGCGGGTCCGTGGTGTCCGTTGCGCCGCTATCCAGCGAGTACACACAAGTCTCCCTATGGGATTCGCTGGGCGGCAACTTGCAGAAGATCCTCTATGCCCCGGGTCAGGTCCTGGCGTTTGCCGGCCGAGACACCAGCACCGGGTCGATCCCGGCGTTCGCGCTGGCCGACGGGACGGTGAGCGTGTGGAGTCTGGATCAAGCGCGTGAGGTGTATCGGCTGGACGGGGTTGGAACCGTCGCGACCACGGACGAAGCGGAGGATTTCGTGATCCTGAGCGTATCGATCAGTCCCGACGGCTCGATGCTGGCGACCGGCTCAACGATCTCCGGGACAGCCAGGAACTTCGTTCACATCTGGAATGTCCTGGGGGTTCTCCTGTAGTTGCGATGCAGCACGGTCGGTTGCCCATGGGCGGATGAGCACGGCGCTCAACCCGTCCGCGTCTGCGAAAGCGTGAGATGTTGGAAAGACGGCTGCCTCTGATGCTTGATCGGGTCATTGAATGAATTGGTTCGCATTGAGACGCCGCAAGTGCTCGGGCATGGTGGAACGTGGTTGCCAGAAGACAGATTGATTCGGTGTGGGAGAAGGAGGACATGGCCGTGGCTGCCCTACACTTGATTGAGGTCCCGGCTTGTACGACGCCGACCTTGCGCGACCTGTTTCGGCCGTTTGCGTTCAGTGCGGCGATGAGCGGTCTGCTGGATGGTGATTCCCCTGGATGGATCTTCGTCGATCATCCAGGCTCTCCGACGATAGGAATCGCCAGCACTGCAGAGGGTGTCTATCTCGCCGGAGGGGCAGAGCGACCGGAGGGTCCAGCGGCTGTCCGAAGCGTGTTCGAGCGCTTCATGGACGGTGAGTTCTTGGTGAAGAGCGCTGGCACGATCTACCTCAGCGTTCATCCGCGCACATGGGCCGATCACCTTTCGTTCATCGTACCATCCTGTCGAGAACCGGTTCCCACGCTTCGTGTTCACTACCTCTGTACAGCGATCCCAGCTGACTGGAGAGCGTGCGTTCCATCCGGATACTCCATTCAGCCGATGGACTCGGAACTGTTGGAGCGTAGCGACATCGATGATCGACTCACCCATCAGTTTCCCGTGGAACGGCTCTGGGGGTCGGTTGAACGAGTCCTGGAGACAGCCGTTGGCTACGCCGCATTGAAGAATGAGAGAGTAGTCTCCTGGTGCACACCCGACTGCATCGGCGGTGGACGGATCGACTTCGCGTGTGCAACACTTCCCGACCATCGCCGCAAGTATCTCGCCGCGAGTGTGACGGCGGCCAGCGTCGAAGCGGCATTCAAGTACGGCTTTCGGGAAGCGGGATGGATGTGCGCGGCAGCGAACACCCCTTCTCGAAAGACAGCGGAGCGCGTTGGGTTCGTTCGGCAGACGATGTTTGACGAGTACTGCTACCGTACGTCTTGCTCGGGAATACCCCGTGAGTGAACATCCTGACACACTTCAGCTACTCCGTCTCCTTGAGATCTTCAACGCTCCGTGCGATCTCCTCCAGTCGCTTAGGATCGATTGAATAGCGCTTGATCAGCCCGTCCTGCTGCAACTTGAGGATTCCCTCCGCCGCGAGGATGCGCAGATGTTTGGACACGGTTGGCTGGCTGAGTCCGATTCGCTTGGAGAGCTGCGCGCCGTACATCGGGTTCTCAGACAGCATTCGGATGATCTCGAGTCGCTTCTCGTCTGCCAGCGCGCGATACGTGGACGCCCGTGCCATGTGGCTGGATTCGGCCATTGCCGGCATTCGTTCGGCCTCGAAGACGTAGACAGACGTCCGGCGAGGCTCGTCGAAATGATGGGATAGGGGAAAGGCTCCGAGATGGCAGACCGGAACCGCCAGAATGTCTCCCGAGTAGAGATGTGGCGGCACCTGGCCCATCGGCTCTCGTCCGACCAGGTCGATGCAAAGCTCTCGCTTGGACTTGGGCGCTGGGTCGCGTGCGCCAAGAGCGATCGCGCGTTCAAGGGTCGGAACCAGTCGATGGAACTCGTCGGCGAGAAAGCGACTCCAGAATGCGCGGGACGCCGTGACGGTCAGCTCCTTGAGGTCGACAGGAGATGAGCACAGATGGACGATCCGCGCTTCCAGCGGTCGCGCCAGCCGATGGGCCGATGCGTCTTCATGCGGATCCAGCAACCGGTACCACGGGCCGTCGGGATCGAACGCCGGGACTTGCATCGTCTTATCGACGTGCCAGATGGAATAATCTACCGGCAAGCTGTCGATCCATGCGATGAATTCCGGCACGGATAGCATAGTCAGTTGAGACATGTACTGCTCGGTCATGAGCTCGTTGAGAACGCCGATCTCATTCAGCAACGCGATGTCGGTGCGCAGGCCGGTGTCGAGGGTCTTGTAGACGTCGGTAACCCACTGGGACTTAACGAGGAGTTCCTTGCGATACTGAACAGCGAATAGGCTGCAACGTAGGCTCTGAGCCGGCCAGATGACGTACCGGACGGGCAGTCGGGTTTCAGACTCCGTCGGGCCTGTATCGTGCATTGATCCTCCTCGTAACCACGGGTGCCGTAGCGAACCTGGGCGCAGTCGCCGAGATCATACTTCATGTTGTTGACCGAACGGGAATATGTGCAGATCCCAACTCGTGCCGGCGGTTCCAGGACTGCTTGCCCGTCTTACTATTATTGCTATAATACACAGATGGGCGCTGCGAGACGAGAGGCCCCACGGTGCTCGCAGATCGCTAGCCCCTGCGCGGATACGCAAGAGGAGGAGCTATGAAGCGAATGCAAACCCAGCGAGTTATCATGATTGGGAGTCTAGTTGTGCTAGCGCTGGCCGCCCCGGCCGCTGCAGACGTACTCAACGTACTCATTATCCTTCCACCGCGGCACTCCATGGCGATGGAGTTCCTTCCTATGGTAGACGCGTTCGAGGAGGCAGGGGTGAACGTGGATGTCGCAGCATACGAAACGGGTCTGTACCTGTTCACGGAAGACAGCAAGTTCGGCGGAGACAACGATGACGATCCCGATCGCTACCCGTATGAAGTCACATTGACGTACGACGACATTCGCTTGTCGAACTACGATGCGCTGATCCTTGGGCCCGGGCACGCCCACACCATGTGGGTCGGCGAAGGCCTCGATCGGGTGGAGGAATTGGTTGCGGAGGCCGTGTCCACGCAGCGGGTGATCGGCGGGATCAGTTTCGGCGCGGTCTTCCTAGTGTCGAGCGGGCTCATCGACGGGCGCACGGTGTGCGGCCCTCCGCACTATCGGGGCATTGTGGACCTCATTGCCCACGTCGAGCTTTTCCTGAGCACGATCGACGTTGTGTACTCGGAAGGCTGCGTTGCCGTGGACGATACGCAGGAGCCCGTCGTCGTTACCGGCGGGTATCGGTGTGTCGGTGCGTTTGTCAGCACGTTTGTCGAGATTGCCGAGGCTGTATTCGATGAGCTGTAGGACGGATTCGAGTGCACACTAGAACGCCGTGGGAAGGAGAACTGATGAAGACGTATGTCGTTCCATGCATTCTAGCAATACTGCTTCTTGTAGGGGTATCCTCCATAAGTGCTGAGCAACAACCGGAGGTTCTGCTTCTGATGCCCTCTTTGGGTGTCATGGGAGCGGAGTTCTTTGCTGTCCTGGAACGCTTCGAGGAACTCGGCATCTCTGCCGAGGTGGCTGCGGGCGAGGCTGGGCCCTATCAGTTCTGGGAAGATAGCACCGAGTGCCGGGACAGCGAAGCGCTGGGTGGATACGAGTTCAACGTGATACTTACGATTGGTGAGGCACAGCTGGAGGACTACGATGCAGTTGTGGTTGCTCCGGGCTGGGCACACTCATTCTGGGTTGAGCCTGGGGCAGACTGCGCGATTGCGTTACTGCACGAGGCAGCTTCCAGGGGCATGCCAATTGGAGGTATGTCCTACGGGGTCTGGGTTCTTCTCTGGTCTGGTATTCTCGACGGTCGAACGGCATGCAGTTGGCCGCACCCACAGGGCGTTCTCAGCCCGGAGCTCCATTGGAGCGGGTTCCTTTCGACTCTTGACGTCGAGTTCCTCCCCGGATGCGTCACTACAGACCATGGAACGGCCGGACAGTCACCGATCGTTACGGCAAACTACAGGTGTCCGGCTGGATTCGCCGAAGCCGTTGCAGAAGTACTATTGACGACCAATACACAGTAATCGGTCATGAAGAGTGCAGGTTGATCTGTCCTATCCGAGCGCATCAGCAGTGCGGCGACCCCTCCCCCGGAGTGAAGCTAACCTGATCCCGGGTTCCAGCTTCGCTTCGGGAGCAGTCGGCCATCGTTGAGTTCAAGACCTACTCGCCATGCCTGGCGACAAGGGGAGTGAAGCTCTCCTCGTAGGGGCAACAGAGGTCTTGCTCAGCGTCGTTCCTGCGGATAGGCGCTACACTGTTGCTCAGCGTCATTCCACTGCACTCATCAATCGTTGTCCCCATCTTCTGATGCTTCGTGTCTGCCGGTCGGTGGCTTGACTCATGCCGGGAGCGATGTATCATTGATACGCGTAACACGACGACAAGAATGCAGGGAGGTGTCGGGATGACGGGCGACGAGAAGAGAAGCGAGAATCGCAAGAAGAGGCGGGTCGTCGTCGTGAAGACGGTTGGTGCGACCGATGGAGAGCCGGAGCTTCTGACGTCATCCGGCGAGGCACTGGACGAGGTCCTGTCGCACGCGCTCTCCGGTCGCGAACACGTTGTGATGGTTCGAGTAAACGACGCGACGCTGCAGAAGCTTGACATGCTCGTCGAAAGCGGGCTGTGCGCGAGCCGATCCAGCGCCGCCGCGTTTGTCCTTCACGAGGGAATCGAGTCGAATGCTGCGCTGTTCGACGCTGTCGGACAGGCGACCGATCAGATCGCCAAGGTTCGCGAGGACCTGCTTCAGAAAGTGATGCGACGCGAGACGGAAACAGAGAACACGTAGGAGGCTCCATGTCTGAAGAGCGGAGTGCGGGAGAGCCCACCGCCCGTCGGCTTGTGCGTGCCGGTCCGGCCCCAACGACCCTTGACGTTCAACTGAACGGCAGAGGACCGTATCGTCTTGTGGTGGATACCGGCGCGAGTCTGACGATTGTCTCGCCGGATGTTGCAGAAGAGCTCGGTCTCGAGCCGTTCGACCAAGTCAAGCGACATGGCGCCGGCGGAGAGGTCGCGATCGATCTGGCCAGGATCGATTCGGTCCGGATCGGCGATGTCGAGCGGACTGATGACGTCATCGGAATCTCGGAGACAGGAACCAGGCTGTGTCGTGACCACGCCGTCGGGAACGTCGGCTACGACATCCTCCGCCACTTCGTCCTCCGCGTGGAAGCGGGTTCCGGACAAGCGTGGCTCCTCAAGAGAAGGCCGTCTGTCGTGGCGTCCAGCGGTGTGCCGTTTCAAGTCGGTCAGCGGGGCAAGAGACTGATTCTCCTTCCGGCAACGTTGGACGGTCGCGGTCCGTTTCCGTTTGCCTTGGATACCGGCGCAATGGCCACCTGCATTGCTCCGTCTCTTGCTGCCGAACTCGGCCTCGGCTCGGGGGACGGGCAGGCAGTCAAGGCAGTCGGCATCGGCGGCCCGGTGGATGCGTCATTCGCCTCGCGGTGGATTTCTCTCGGGTTCGGCAACACAGTGCGCCCCGGGATCCGGCCACTGATCATCGACATCTTCGGATCGTGCATGACACAGGATATCACTGACACCGATCGGTCCGGCACCGAACAGGATGTCGCTGACATCGTCGGATTGATCGGTGCCGATGCGCTGCGGGGTACGCTGCTGACGATCGACTACCCGAACCGGCAGCTGTGGATCGACGATGAACCGGCCGCCTAGCCAACGCGGAACCCCGAGAGCCGTGTCTCCTCATGACCAGAACCCGGTACGATGGTGCGAAACGCGCCGTGTAAAGCCGAGCGACGGATGACGGGCGTCGGGGGGGCAATGAGCGCTGACACGGTTCGTGCAATTGCCGTTGGCGTCGGGTTCGCGATCATCATCGGGTCGGGCTACGCGTTGCGGCGAACGGGCCTGCCGTACGGATCACTCCTGCTGAACGTCCACAAGCTGCTATCCGTTGCGCTTCTAGGGTTCGTCCTCTGGGGCGTTGCCGGGGGACGGGACCTGTGAGACCCGTCTTCCTGGTACCGGTCAGCCTGTCGATGTTGTCGTTGGCGACACTCATCGGAACGGTCGGGGTGCTGACTGCGCTGTCGAGTCTGCCCTTGGTTGTCCGTCGACTTCACAAGGCCCTACCGTACAGTCACTTCGTTCTCACGGCTCTCTGGTTCATCCTGCGCTAGCCGTTGCCCAATGGCCTATGCTTTTGATTCGATCCAGTCCAGACAAACAGCGGAGGGAGGGAGTGTTGGCGAGTTGTCGTCGTCGCGACATCGTCGGCCTACTGCATGACACGCTTGTTCGATCTTGAAACGACGGAGCGGGGGATCCGGCTGGTCACCGGCCGGCTCGTGATCCGCGCGTACGAACCGCGCGATATCCCCGCGCTGATCGAGTACCTGTCCTCCGACGATCCGATGGTTGGGCGGGTAATGCGAATCGCTCCTGCCGCTGAGGCGATCTCGGCGTACTGGGAGCCGATGCGCTCGGTCGATCCGTTCGGTGATCCTCAGTGGCTCTCCCTGCTGATCGAACTGAAAACGGAGCAGAAGGTCGTTGGGAACGTCGGCTACGGGATTACCGTGATCGATGACGCGCACAAGCTCGGATCGATCGGCTGGTCGCTAGCAGCGTCGTACCGAGGCCGTGGCGTCGCGACGGAAGCAGCGATGGCGGTCCGTGGATTGCTGTTCGATCACCTTGGTGCACATCGGGTGCAATCGCGCACCGGTCGAGCGAATGCTCCCTCCTGGCGACTGATGGAGCGCCTCGGCATGCGCCGTGAGGCGCGCTTTCGCGCGAGCCACACCAATCTATCGGGCGCGTGGGACGACGAGTACATCTACGCGATCCTGAAGCGCGAATGGGACAATGAGGCTCCCTTCTGAGTCTTGGCGTTCGCGGGATCGCAGCATCCTGGTAAGTTCGGCTGCGACGGATGGGTACGCATACTCATAGACCCGATTCTTTTCCAGTACTACCGATGAAGAGATCCTCTCCTTACGTGAAGTGATCCAAAGGCGCCGTTTCTGCGACACACAAACGGGTATCCAGAACGCTACCCCACGGCCTGCATTGCAGGAAAGGAGTTGCCATGTCAGATGTGATCCGCCGCGAGGTCGGCACACCAAATCCACCGGTCGTACTCACGATTCGATCGAAGATTCTGGGCGAGGACCGCCGGGTGTACATCCAGTGCCCCGTCGATTTTGAAGAGTCCAAGGGACCGTACCCGGTTCTGCTTGTACTAGATGGCGAGTGGGTATTCGAGGTGGCGCGCGGAACCGTCCGGTTTCTCTCCGAGTACGACACGATGGACCGGGCGATTCCGCACATGCTCGTTGTGGGAATCGAAAACATCGATCGGGACCGGGACTACGTCCCAACGCCGGACCCGGCGGGCGAACCGGAGTTCCCGACCGCCGGTGCGGCGGACGCGTTCCTCCGATTCCTTGGCGAAGAGCTGTTTCCGCTTCTAGAAGCCGACTTCCGAGCAGCACCGGCGCGCTGTGTCGTGGGATGGTCGTTTGGGGGATTGCTTGCGCTCTACTCCGCGGTGCATGCCCCCGAGCTATTCGATGCGTACCTGTGCATCGGGCCGGCCGTCTGGTGGGACGGGCAGTTGGTCGTGGATCAGCTCTTGCAGACGGAGTTCGACCGGCCGAAGCGAATGGTAATCACCTTGGGAACGGAAGAGAAGGGAGGTTCGGTTTACGAGGCGACCACGCGGCTCCTCGATGGGCTTGCAGCGAACTCTCCTGAGAACCTCACTATCGCCCATTACGAGTTGGAGGGAGTGGGTCACAGCTGGGGTATCCCCACGGCCTTGGACAAGGGGCTGCGGACGCTCTTCGCCGAGTATGTCCCGTTGGCTAATGTGGAAGAGATGAGTCTGGATGAACTGGAGGCGCGCTACGATCGGTTGTCGATGACTTGGCGATTTCCTGTTACCCCTCCACCAGATCCATGTCAGGCGATCGCGGTTGCGGAGTGGAAAGCAGGGAATCACGATCAGGCCTTGAAGACAGTGGATCGGATCATCAAGAAGCACCCCAACTACTCGTACGTCCAGTTCCAGAAGGCCGCCTACCTCTCTCGAGAAGGAAGATACGTTGAGGCCCTTGACGTACTGCATGCTGCAGAGGATGTGGAGTTGCGACGCGCTGTGCCGTCTGGCGTACGACTACGTCAGATCCGCGAAGAGATCGCCAAGATGGGGGCACAGCTTGCGTCGTAGTGTACGCAGGGAGGATAGGTAGCGCTCTCGACCTGCTCTTCCTCGTCAGTAGCTTGAGGACACGTATCCCTCTCTCTTGGTTGTGGTTGCTGGGCCGCGATACGCTGACCTGGAGAGTGGAATATGCGGTATCTGTCTTGCTTGCCGCGCAAGGCGCAACCTATACTTACGTCGGAGGTGATGGACGTGAAGACGCGACCATTTAGACTCCGCATGCTCATCGTTTTGCTCGTCGCAATCCTTTGCGTTCCCGCGCTATCGACTACGGAAGAAGACTGCCCGTGCCACGACCGCCCCGGCCCCCCGTGTGTGCGGCAACGCATCACTCTGGAGGACATCGCTTTTCCCGTCGGCAATGCCGCTCATGACAAGTACTTGTACGAACCGCATCAGAACTCCGAGGTGTGGATCCTTATCGAGACGATTCCGTCGGGCGGCTGCCGTGCCTGTGCCCAGACATTCATTCTCTATGCACCGAACCGCGATGTGCAGTCCGACGAAACCTACCACCTGTTCACGACAGACGACGTTGCGCTGACGTGCAGCAAGGTCATCTTCTCGATGATCGAATGCAGCCCCGTGAGTTCGCTCACGATGCGGATGGCAATCATCGAAGAGGACGCCGGCTACTCGGACTGCCTCGACTCGATCTCCCCCTACCTCTCGAAGGGGCTCCTTTTCGGGCAGACCGGCGATCCCGACGGATCGGACGCCGAAGCAACGGGCTGGTCCGCGCGCGTCGACGGGGCGTGGCTTGATACGCTTGCCGACGTGCTTGGAGGGGACGCGGGCAACCAGGTCATCCTCTCGGCGACGTCGGCCGCAAGCGTCACGATGGACGGGAGTACGACAGAGAGGAACGTCTGGGAGTTCCGTGACGAAGACGGTGACGATCGCTGGGTCCAGTTGACGGTCCGCGGCACGTCCCAGACCGTTGATTGCGACCTGACTTGTAGTGGCGAAGACGTCGCGACGCAGGCCGAGACCCACCTGGCCGGCACGAAACTGTGCGATCTGGCGACGTTCGCCTTGACAGCGCAGTCGGGGTACACAGAAGTCACGTCGGGTGCGAGTCTCCCGGCGAACGTCGTCAAGCAGGAGACCTCCGTCAAGAAGGAAACGAGGACCTCGTCGAGCGGAACGAGGATTGAGTACGTCTTCGTCGTTCGGGTGCTCCGGTTTCGCGATGGGTCGGTGTACGTTGAGTCGTACGCGATCAAGCGTGTGATTGGGGCGGACGGCCGGATGACCGAGACAATCCGCGATTGCTTGCAGGCGACCAGCCAGCGAGGCTTCGATCGCTACAAGATCCGGAGCCTACTCGAGACAGCCGAACAGACAAGGACGACGCACGCATTCTCGGGTGGGTCGCCATCGTCCGCTCTCGTTGCTCTTGCGCCGCCCGATGCGGCCTGCGGTGTTGCGGCGATGCCCGAGCGTCTGGACCTCTCCGTTCCCTCGAATGCCGTTCTCGACCTGACCTCCCTCGTCAGTCCAAGAGGTGTTGCTCAGCCACAGATCCTCGCTTGGGAGAGCATCACGATCCACGCCGACGCGATCCTCCTCCCCGAGGGGTGCTCCATCGAACGCATGGTGTACCCAACGCCCGAGCTGCTCCCCTCTGAGGACAAGCTTGTGTTGATGGCGCCGGAGGCCGTAGCCGTCTCTTCTGGTACCGATCGAATCGACGTTGTTGTCACGAACGGATCGGGAACTGAGTCGCTCGTTTCGCTCTTCACGGCGGACACGCAAGGATGGACGGACGCGGAGGAGCGCAACCTTCTTCTTGCACCGGGAGAAGCTGTCGTGCTCACGTTCACGGTGCAGACGGACGAGTCAGCAACGGGCCGAACCGGTTTCCTCACCATCACGGCAACCGCTGATGGGCTTCCTCACGTGATGAGAGTCGTCGAGCTTCGCGTAGTCGGCGAAGAAGTGGCTTCCTCGGACGTGGCCGGTGTCACGATAGGAGCGATTACTGTACCGGAGCAGATCGAGGCGTATGCGCGCATCCTTGCATGGAAGGGCGGGCAGCTCGGCAGAGCGGATCCGTGGCAGCGATGGAGCGCCAGCGAGGACGATCCGGGCGAGTACTGCGAGCCGTGCGGACACGCGCCGATGTGTCAGGTGTGCATGGAGTGGGATCTCGAGCAGTGGCAGTTCGAACGTGACAAGACTGCGACGGACGTCCTCGCGCTCTCGATGCTGCTGTCGTATCTCTCGTCGGTTGCCGGGCAATCGGAGGTCCAGGCGGTGGCGTCCATCTACTGGGACGCGCACTGGGACGGTTGGAACAATCGCGACAGACCGTGGTGAGTAGATCTCCGAACGAGGCGGGCGAGACTGCTCTGTCCAATCGTCCTCGGGCTTGGACGAACAGCCGATCGTGTGCTCGTAGCTTCCCGAGTCGGCGCCGATGCGGGCAAACCTATCTGCAATCGATGCGGGTGAGCTTCCGCACGGCGGCGTTGGCGTAGTCGGGCACGTACAGGGCGCTGCTCATCCGGTCGAACGCGAGGATGTCGGGGTTCGACATCTCGGCGTTCTCCGCTGGGCCGGCGTCGCCGCTGTACCCCTCCACACCCGTGCCGGCCACCGTAGTGATGATGAATTGCGGTACGTGTTCCTTCATGGACTGTTGGCTGCAACCGCCGCCACAGCACGCCTCCCTTGGGGTCACCTGGCTCGGGCGTTACCCCGGATTTGCGCCTCCTCGCGGGTATGTGGTCCGTGAGGTCGACACAGTTCATGCGGGTCGCTCCTGCCCTTTCATCCTACAGCGTCTTGACCATCCGGAAGAGCGCCGGCGGCAGAACCCCGAAGCGGGGCCACCGGGACGCGATCGTGAAGCCTCGATGCTCGTAGAGCCTGCGGGCGGAGGCGTTCCTTGCGGACACGTCCAGCGTGTATCGGACGGAACCGCTCTGCCGTGCTCGTTCTTCCATGGCAGCGATCAACGCGGTGCCGATCCCCCGGCCGCGGTAGGGCGTGTCGACGGCAAGGAACTGAAGGTAGAAGTCGCCGTCGTCACACGCGTGAAGGAATCGGAACACGGGAGAGGCGAGGGCGAACAAGAGCAGGATCCGAGCGGCGCTTCGACCGGCGGCTTCGAGAAGCAGTCGGTTCTCTGATTGGCGGTGCTGGTTGGCCGTGTAGCCGGACGCCATGCCGACGATGCATCCGTCGACCGCTGCGAATAGCGTTCGCTCGTACGACAGGTCGTGGCCCGGCTGCTGATAGGCATGGGCAGCGATCTCTGCGTACCGGGGACCGAAGAGGAGACGGAACTGACCGTTGGCCGCCTGGTTCATGAACTGTGCGAAGGCGCGTCCCTCTTCGTGAGAAGAAACAGCCTGGCGAACCGATACGGACTGCAGAGTCATGGGGCAGTCTACCGAACGGCTGGTATGCGATTCAAAGCAGATCCGAACGGGAATCCGGTGTCATCGCAAGCAGCCTGACCGTACGTTCATCGCCGACGCTTGCGAAACACCGGTCAAGGGCGTCGCGGAACACGTTGGGCGCGGCCCGGCACGACGAGAACAGGGTCATCGACGAGCGGAACTTCATCCAGTCGGGATACCCGAAGACGGCCTGCGGATCCGGATCGGGAAGCGCCAGGATGCGTTGAGTGCACTCGACAAGACGGGGCCCGAGAACGTTGTGCGCCAGGTACTGCTCTGCCTGGGCAACGGAGGCGAGTGCGTACCGCTCGGCCATCGCGCTGTGCCCGAGTCCGCGGAGCTGGGGGAAGACAAACCACATCCAGTGCGTGCGTTTGCGGCCCGCCGTCAGCTCTCGTAGCACCTGACCGTAGACGGCGTTCTGTGTTTCAAGGAAGTGGTTGAACTCGTCTGTCTTCGCCACACGTGGAGCGTACTGCGTATCGAACGGATCACAACCTGCGTGAGGTGCTGCAAGCGATCGTCCCGGTTGGTGAACGCTCAGGACGATGGGTGCGATGATGCGTTTTTCTCATCGACACTCGATGTATCCTATCGGCACAGACGCTCTTTGGCGGTGTGAGGAGAGCAATGGAACACGCACAGATCCCCCTTGTACTCGGTGGGAGTAGCTACGATCGCGGTCGCCAACACGGCTGCGCGCTGCGTGGTTGGATACGCGAGTCGATCGCTCGATGGAAGGCAACCCTGCCGCACGAGTACCAGCTAGAGCCTGAAGACGTCATCGAGCGGTTCCTCGCGGCAACCGACTTCATGCCGGCGATCGAGGCATGGTCGCCGGGGGTTCTGGACGAGATCCGCGGTATTGCCGAGGGAGCCGACATCGGTTTCGAAGCCGTGTACGTGTTTCAGCTGTTGGATGAACTCTGGAACAACTCGCAAGCCATTCTTGGCGAGCACTGTACCAGTATTGGCGCTGCGCGGGCGGGTGAAGGGCGGGCTCTGGTTGCCCAGACGATCGACGTCGAATCGTTTCGCGATGGATACCAAGTAGTGTTGCACATCCAGGACTCGGGCAGCGGGATGCAAGCGTTTCTCGTGGGCTCTGCGGGCGGGTTAGGTTTCAATGGCATGAACAGCCGTGGCATCGGCGTGTGCTGCAATGGCATGCTGCAGGTGTCGAGCGCTTCGACGGGTCTTCCGGTTGCTTGCGTCGTGCGCGGGATTCTCGAGCAGCACACCTTGCAGGACGCTGTCTCGTTTGTTCACCGGGTTCCTCATGCTTCCGGACAGAATTACCTGGTTGGAAGTCCTGAAGGCGTGATCAGCCTCGAGTGCTCCGCAAACTGCGTAGTTGAGATCCGCCCGGACATGAGCAGCGGAGTGCTGGGGCACACAAACCACCCCCTGCGCACAAACGACCTTCTGTCGTGGTACCGCGACGCGCTTAAGAGCAACGATCCCCACGCCTTCGTCGTCAACTCACGCGCCCGTCTCTCTTCCCTACAGCGTCAATTGGACGCGATCGATGACGTTACGGTGGACCGTCTTCAGGACGTGCTGCGCTCAAAAGACGATGCGGTGCACCCGATCTGCAGCGATGGCCTGCCGGGCGAGTTGTACGCCGAGTACGGGTTGATGACCTTCGCCGCGACCATCATGGATCTCTCTGCAACCCCCCGTCTTCACGTGGCTCTCGGTCCTCCGGATCGCGCCCCATTCCTCGCGTTGGGATTCCAGTGATATCGTTCGTGAGCGATTCGGGCGTAGGCTGACTAGACACCCCACAAAGGCCCCCATGCGGCAACCTGACTGGTGCGCTTGCTGAGCGCTCCCTGTGCGGAAACCAACCGGATTCAATCACGTCGACCACACGGTTGGCCCTGTTTCCGCAACACGCGTCGGCACTCCATGACCGCGCACGCAACAAGCCAAACTACACGGAATCTACACGTTTCAGGCGACACACACGCCCTCCCTTCTGCATAAGTGGAACGAACCCACCGAAGAAGGAGGCGAGCCGAATGATCAACAACATGGCTGGCGGAATGCTGGGACTCGAGCTGCTTCTGCAATCCGAGGTGCTGCGCTGGTACCTGGAAGCGGAAGAGATGGCAAGAGAGCCCGCAACAGGGACGATGCCGATCGTTCGGGGCGCCTCTTGGCTGGGCGAGGCAGAGGGTGAACACAGCGGCCCTCCCCCGGAGTTCGGCGATTGGACGTGTCCGCGGTGTCGGTCGCATCGCTGCATCCGGACGAACCCCGGCGACTTGCACGAGGCGACGTACTGCTGCTGCGTGTGCGGCTATACGTTCAATGGCTCCTAGGATTGGCGCTCTCGTGAGAGGCCGGACGTCGGCGGTACGGAGCGTGGTCCGCGCCAACGCTGCGGGCCACGCTCCCTGTGTGCGTGCCCCGGCGCGTTGTCAGCACGGAACGGCTAGCTAGGTAGGGGACAGGAGGATTCGACGAGACGCATCAAGTCAACCACAAAGGGAAGGATCTCCCGTTCACAGGCCACTTGATTGAACGTTCCGCAGAACGATGTATCCTGTCTTGGCCAGTAGAACATGAAGCAACCGGACGCGCCGATGTGTCCCCAGATTTCCCCGAGGCCGTGCCGCGACGCATCGGAGTCCCGTTCGAAGTCGAAGCGCATGAGACCGAGTCCGTACGACGCGTTGTCGCTCCACGGCCTCCACAGGAACATCGAGTTGCGAGTCGACGGCTTCCTGAAAGCCCGATTGCCAACCAACGCTCGGATGAATCGATTGAGATCAGCTGTTGTTGAATTCAGGCCGCCACCGGCCCAGTCCGCGGTGAGAGCGCGCCACGCGGTGAAGTCGATGTCACCGTAGAATACGTGGGCTACCTGATGCGATCCTTCTGCCGTGGGGGGTTCGACGAGGCGGCGGTAGGTCGACCGCATGCCCAGTGGGTCATAGATGTAGCGACGGTAGGCGTCATCGAGAGACCTGCCCGTGACCGCTTCGATCGCCAGGCCGACCAGGTTGTAGTTCACGTCGGAGTAATTGAATCCCTTGCCGGGTGCAAACAGCGGCTTGCAGTGTTCCTTGATGAACTCGACGGATTCACGCGGTTTCCAGATTCGGTCCGGATCGCCGAGGATGAGGTCCATGAACCCCGGGCTTCCGAAGCTGTCGGCCAATCCGCTTTGATGTCCCAACAGGTGTCGTACGGTAATCAGCGTGTCATAGGATCGACCGTCGAAACGATGGAGGCCGTCGAGAAGGTCCTCCGGCAGGTACGCCGGCAGCAGGGCGTCAAGATCGAGCAGCCCCTCTTCCACAAGGCGCAGCGCGATGGTCGCGGTCATGGTTTTCGCGAC
>Ga0272444_10003073_pt1 | contig 15233 bp, 15 predicted proteins | sample SSMForm13_FD_201033 | JGI IMG/M metagenome (GOLD analysis project Ga0272444, IMG submission 201033) | Marine sediment archaeal communities from Little Sippewissett salt marsh, Falmouth, MA, United States - SSM-Form-13 | ecosystem: Environmental > Aquatic > Marine > Wetlands > Sediment ...
CGAACAGGTGGCGTTCATCAAGCCAAGCGCTGATCTCGGCCTCGGTCATGGCCTCGCCCTTGGGAAGCCGCGACCACAGCACCCACAGACAGCTCACGCGCTGGGTATATTTGCCGGGCCAACGCACAAGCCGCCCCTGGCAGTCGAAGTAGCGCGCCAGGCGGGCCAGGCGCTTGGGGCTCACGGCCTCATCGGGCGTCGGGGCGTCCGAGGCCCTGGGGGCCTCCACGGCCCCGTTTCCGGCCCGCAGGTGCTGGAAGTTGCGATGGCCCGCGGCCTTGGCCAGCAGGTTGAGCAACTCCACGTGGCCGGGCAGGCGGTCCATGGCCTCCAGTTGACGGCGCAGGGCACGGGCGAACGCGGCAACGTCGCCCACGGCCAGCGCCACGGGTGTTCTGGACATGACGAATCCTCGCTCTCGCGCCGAATCAGGTCATGATCGTCGGTGGTCGCCCTTCCGACCCGGCACGAGGACAAGGTGTCGGGAGGATGGAAAAACGGCAGGTTTAGCTTCCCCAGTGGGGACGGCGACGCCTGGGTGAACTGCCGACCGGGGATTGTCATACACAGGCAAACCGGTCAACGCAACAGGCGATCCACGCAGTCTGACACGCGCCATTGATCACAGTTTGAGACTATTTCCTGACGTGTTCGTTCGTGTTTCAGCTTGAAGGCGTTATTTCGCTTGAAACTTTCTTTTCCCGCTGGAATCCTCACCATTATGGCGGTATAGTATCCTGGACAACCGCCCATCGCCATGTCCATGAACATCCGAAGCTCCACCCTGCTGCGCATCGGGATCACCTGTCTCGTGCTCGTGGCCCTGCAATACCTGGCCTCGTCCACCATCATCCGCAACAGCTTCCGGGACATGGCCGACGAAACGGCCCAACGCAACCTGGAACGCGCCCGCTTCGCCCTGGACGACCAACTCCAGCGCCTGGACTCCTTCGCCCTGGACTGGGCCTCCTGGGACGACACTTACCAATTCATCGTCGACCAGAACGACGACTACAGAAAGTCCAACCTCCCGGACAACTCGTTTACCGACCAGGACATCAACCTGGTGGCCTTCCTGGACCTGGAAGGCCGGCTCATGTGGGCCAACGCCTTTGACGCCGAGGACCGACGCGACCCCGCCCTGCTCGAAGAAATCAAACCCATGCTGGGTCCGGGAAAACGCCTGTACGACCCCGCCCTGACGGGCCGCCAGGTCGCGGGTCTGATCCGCTCCAGCCGGGGCCTCATGCTTGTTGCGGCAAGGCCCATCCTGCCCAGCGAGGAAGACGGCGCCCCTCGGGGCGTGCTGATCGTGGGCCGCCTTGTGGACACCGAAACCATCCGGGAACTGTCCCGGCGCACCCGGCTGGAGACCCACCTGCTGCCCCCGGACGGGTCCGACCCCGCCGGACCGTCCCTTGAGGCCATCAAGGCCCTGGACGCGGGACGCGGCCCCATGATCGATCAACTGGGCGACGAGACCCTGGCCGCCTTCGACACATTGCGCGATATCCACGGACGCCCGGCGGCGCTGCTGCGCGTGGACATGCCCCGCGACCTGGAACGCCGAGGCGACGAAGTGGTGCGCTACAACGCCATGTCCATCATCCTGGCCGGCCTGATCTTCGGCGTGGGCATCCTGCTGTTGCTGGAACGGCGCGTCCTGTCCAGGATCGAAAGCCTGACGGGGCAGGTCCGGAGCCTGGGCGCGACCAAGGACCTCGCCGGCCGGGTGGCCCTGGAGGGCAAAGACGAGCTCGGCGCCCTGTCATCGCATATCAACATCATGCTCGACGAACTGGAGCGCTCCCGCGCCGACCTGGCCCGGCAGGTCTCCGAGGTCCAGGATTCCGAACGCTTCCTGCACTCGCTGCTCAACTCGGTGCAGGCGGGCATCGTGCTCATCGACCCGGTCACCCACAGCATCGAGGAGGTCAACGATTTCGCCCTGCAGATCACCGGGCAGACCCGCGAAGCCGTCATGGGCATGGCCTGCCACGGCCTGCTCTGCCCGGCCGAACAGGGCCGCTGCCCGGTCACGGACCTGGGCCAGAGCGTGGATCTGTCCCTGCGCGAGGTGGTCTGCGCCCACGGCGAAAAGCTGCCGGTCATCAAATCCGTGACCACGGTCACGCGCCACGGCCGCGAACTGCTCCTGGAGACCTTCATCGACATCTCGGACATCCAGCGCGCCCAGGAGGCCCTGCGCGTGTCCGAGGAGACCTACCGCACCGTGTTCGCGGCGGCGGGGACGGCCATGGCCATCGCCGACAAGGACGGCACCATCCGCCTGGCCAACAGCGAATTCGAGGCCCTGACCGGCATGAGCCGGCTGGAACTGGAGGGCAATGCGCGATGGATGGACGTCATCCACCCCGAGGACTGCGAGGGTCTGACCACGGGCCACGACAGCGACCGCTGCATCCTGCGCGACCGCCTCGAATGCCGGGTCATGGCGGCGCGCGGCGAGGTGCGCCACGTCATCCTGAGCATGGCCCGCATCCCGGGCGCCGGGCGCGCCGTGCTCTCCATGCTGGACATCACCGGACGCAAGAACGCCGAACGCGGCCTGCGCCGTGCCCACGACATGCTGGAGACCAAGGTGGACGAACGCACCCGCGACCTCCAGGAGGCCAACGAGCGCCTGCTGGAACTGGACCATCTCAAGTCCACCTTCCTCAGCTCCGCCTCCCATGAACTGCGCACGCCCCTGACCTCGGTCCTGGGCTTCGCCAAGCTCATGGACAAGACCTTCCGCAAGGATTTCATGCCCCTGATCAACTCCGACCCGTCCCTGGAACGCAAGGCCGGGCACTTCGCGCACAACCTGGGCATCATCCGCATGGAGGGCGAGCGCCTGACCAGGCTCATCAACGATCTGCTGGACCTGAACAAGATCGAATCCGGGCGCATCGAATGGCGCGACGAACCCCTGGCCATGGCCGAACTCATGGGCCACGTGCTCCATGCCTTGGCCGCGGAAATCCAAAACAAACCCGGTCTGACCGCCACTGCCGAGGCAAAGCCGGGGCTGCCCATGATCCTGGCCGACCGCGACCGCATCAACCAGGTGCTCCTGAATCTCATCGGCAACGCCGTAAAGTTCACCGAGAACGGCCTTGTGCGCGTCACGGCCGAAGCGACCAAGGACGGACGCCTGGTGGAGGTGCGCGTGACCGACACGGGCGCGGGCATCGCGGCCGACGAACTGGGCAAGGTTTTCGACCGCTTTTACCAGTCCCAGCATGAGGGCGATTCGCGCGTCAAGCCCATCGGCACCGGCCTGGGCCTGGCCATCTGCCGCCAGATCGTGGACCACTACGGCGGCGACATCTGGGTCGAGTCCAAGGCCGGCCAGGGCTCAACCTTCATTTTCCGGCTTCCGGCCATGGACGAACACGGCGGGGCTTGAGCCGCCCCGACCGGCTCAGGCCGCGGCACGCTCCCGCCGGTAGGCGATGATGTCGTCCACGGCCAGGACGCAAAGACCGTGTTCGCGGCCGAACTCCACGATACGCGGCAGCCGGGCCATGGACCCGTCGGGGTTGGTCAATTCGCAAAGTACGCCACAGGGCTTGAGCCCCGCCAGGCGCATGAGGTCCACCACGGCCTCGGTGTGGCCGGGACGCTCAAGCACCCCGCCGGGCCGGGCGCGCAGGGGAAACACGTGGCCCGGACGGCACAGGTCGCCGGGCGCTGCGCCATCGGCGACGGCCGCGCGCACCGTGGCGACCCGATCCGACGCCGAAACGCCCGTGGTCACGCCCTCGGCCGCCTCGATGGACACGGTAAAGCCCGTGCCGTAGCGGCTGGTATTGTCCTCCACCATCATGGGCAGGCCCAGGGACCGCACCTTGTCCTCGGGCAGGCACAGGCAGACGATGCCCGAGCACTCACGGATGAGCATGGCCATCTGCTCGTCGGTCAGATGTTGGGCGGAAAAGATGAGGTCGCCCTCGTTTTCGCGTTCCTCGTTATCCACCACCAGGATGCCTTCGCCCCGGCGCAGGGCGTCCAGGGCGTTTTCGACCCGCTCGCAAGGGGAGGTTCCAAACAAGGACAGCAGCGACTGATGCATTGTCAACTCCAGGATGGGTTGGCGGACATCAGGGCGTGCAAGGGCATCCGCCGTCGCGCACGACAGCGAAGACCGACCGGGAGGGACCCGGTCGGGACATGCCTTGCTCTCTTCCATCCGGACTGTGACCGTCGGCCCAGGCATCGCACCTGGTCTGCTGACCCTTCCCGACCACCGGGAAGGCGCTCGCGGGCTCCCCGGCCATGCCGGGATACCGCCGGTGGGGACTTCCACCCCGCCCTGAGAACAAGTGGCCTCATGGTGACCTTGCCATGGGCCCATGTCAAGATGCGATGCAAACGGCTCAGACAGGCCCCAGGCGATCCGTGACCCGACGGTGCTCCCGGCGCATATTGGCCACGCCCTCCCAGGCGTACACGGCCACGCCGGACCAGATGAACAGATAGGTCACCAGGTGGGTGCGGGTGAAGGGCTCGCCATAGGCGAACACCCCCAGCAGGAACATGCCCGTGGGCGCGATGTATTGCGTCAGCCCCAGGGTGGCCAGACGCAGCCTGCGCGCCCCGATGGTGAACAGGAACAAGGGCAGGACGGTGAACACCCCGGCCCCCAGCAGCAGGGCCACCACCGTGGAGTCGCCGGTTCCCAGGCCCCCCACGCCTGCGACCTCGCGCCAGACGATGTACGAGGCCGCGCCCACGCCCAGCAGGCACAGCTCGAACAGCAGCCCCGGAAGCGCGTCCACCCGGACCACTTTGCGCACCAGGCCGTAGAGCCCGAAGGTGAAGGCCAGGACCAGGGCCACCCAGGGCACCTGGCCGTAGTCCGCCACCAAGTTGAGCACCCCGGCCGCGGCCAGCGCGATGGCCAGCCATTGCGGGCGGCGCAGGCGGTCGCGCAGGAACACGAAGCCCAGAAACACGTTCACCAGCGGATTGATGTAGTAGCCCATGGAGGCCTCCACCACGCGGGCGGAATTCACGGCCAGGACGTAGGTCAGCCAGTTCACGGACACCAGCAGGCTGCTGAGCAGCATCAGGGCCACGGCCCGGCGCGAGGCGAACACGTCGCGCACGCTCCCCAGCCGCCCCGTGAGCAACAGGACCAGGGCCACGCAGGGCGCGCCCCAGACGATGCGGTGGCAGACGATCTCCAACGGCTGCACCGAGGCCAGGGGCTTCCAGTACAGGGGCGACGTTCCCCATATGAGGAAGGCGGATGCGGCGGCCAGGAAGCCGCCTGTGGAGTCCTGAATCTGTTTCATGGAATGCGTTCCCCGACAGGCTGACGACAAGGACGCCTGCTTACGCCCCTTGCGCGGGCTTGTCCAGACGGCCCGGGACCTTGCATTGGCCGCGCCCGTGGGCTAAGGGGCACCGCATGACACCCACGCCATCGTTCCAGGACCGCCTGGCCGTAACCATCGCCACCCTGGGCCCGGTGGGGCACCTGCCCCGCATGCCCGGCACCTGGGGTTCCGCCGCGGCCGTCATCGCCGCGCCCTTTGTCTACCTGCCGTATTCGCCCCTGACCCGGGCGCTGATCCTGGCCGCCCTGCTGATCCTGGGCACCTGGGCCGCGCACCGGGCGGAAAAGGTCCTGGACGCCAAGGACCCGGGCTGCATCGTGGTGGACGAATGGGTGGGCCAGTGGATCACCTACTACCCATTTTCCATCATGACCACCTGGCAGGTCCTGGCCGGATTCGTGTTCTTCCGCATCCTGGACATGGCCAAGCCCTGGCCCATCCGCTCCTGCGACCGCCGCGTGCCTTGCGGGCCCGGCATCATGCTCGACGACGTGCTGGCAGGTATCATGGCCGCGGCCGCCCTGGCCGGGGCGCGCTGGGTCTACATGCACTACCTGGCGCACATTCCGGGCTGAACCGGGGAGGTCCGCCCATGACCGCATTCGCCCACGTGAACATCGCGGCCCGTGACTGGCGGGCCCTGGCCCGCTTCTACCAGGAGGTCTTCGGGTGCGATCCCATGCCGCCCGAACGCGACCTGTCCGGGGAATGGCTTTCTCAGGCCATCGGCGTGCCCGACGCGCATCTGCGCGGCATGCACCTGCGCCTGCCGGGCTGCGGCCCCAACGGCCCAACCCTGGAAATCTTCCAGTACGACGCCATGGGGCAACGTCCCGACATGCACGCCAACACGCCCGGCTTCACGCACATCTGCTTTGCCGTGGACGACGTGGCCGCCGTGGCCGAGGCCTTCCTGGCCCGGGGCGGGACGCCCGTGGGACCGCTCACCAAACGCGAGGTGCCCGGCGCGGGCGAGATCGCCTTTCAGTACCTGCGCGACCCCGAAGGCAATATCGTCGAGATCCAGCACTGGTCATAAGCCTCCCAGGGCTCGAACCGGCCGCGCTTCTCGGGCGTCCTACGGGAAAGAACCGGGGACGCCCTCCGATGCGTTGCCCGGCCCTCGCCCCGAGGGCCGTTCCAGGCATGGTCGGAACGACAATCTCAAGGGCATATTGAAAAGGCTTGCTTTTTCAATGCAAGCCTTGGCGGGCATTGCGCGGCAACGCATGCGCAATGCATGACAAGGCCCCAATAAAAAAGGCCGCCCCCCATACGGAGAGCGGCCCCTATGCGTCAGGCGCGTGAAGGCTTACTTGAAGACCTTGAACTCGTCGCGGCGGTTCTTGGCCCAGGCCGTCTCGGTGTCGGCCGGATCCACGGGACGCTCCTCGCCGAAGCTGACGATCTTCAAACGGTTGGAGTCCACGCCCAGCAGGACCAGGAACTCGTAGGCGGCGCGGGCGCGGCGCTCGCCCAGGGCCAGGTTGTACTCCTCGGTGCCGCGCTCGTCGCAGTGCCCCTCGATAAGCATGTTCCAGCCGGCGTACTTCTTCAGGATGGCGGCCTTCTGCTTGAGGGTGTCCTTGGCGATGGGCTTGAGGTCATACTTGTCGAAGTCGAAGAAAATCTTGTTTTCGGTAAGCACGGCCTCGTCGCGGCGCTTGGCGGCCTCCACGGGATCCACCAGCCCGGACTGCTCCACGGTCGTCGCTTCCTGCTCCACGTAATTCACTTGGCCTTTCATGCCCTCGGGCTCGGAAGTCACCTGCTTCTTGGCGCAACCGGCGCCAAGGACCAGGCTCAACACCAGGGTCAGTCCGATCAGAATGTTCGTACGCATGGTACCTCCTCGCGCTGTTGATCTTTTTGGAACACCTATGCCTTTTGTGGCATGGGGTCAATTTCTCTGCAAAAACAGGATTTACGAGTGCATCACTGTACAGCCTCCGGGCCGGAAATGCAATACGCCCGAAGCATCAATCCTCGATGGTCGTACAAATGCCACTTCTACAGGCCGGGCACAAGCCCGAAGGCCGGATGCGTGGCCTCGCCCTGGCCGGTTTCCACGCGCCTGGCCTCGTCTCCGTGGATGGTGGTCAGATAGAGCCGGTAGCCGCCTCGGCGGTTGGAGGCAAAGGCCACGAAATAACCGTCAGGGGCGAAAGCGGGCTCCTCGTCGTTGCCCGGACCAAAGGTAATCTGCCGCTCCCGGCCCGTGTCCACGTCCATGACCATGATCCGGTGCCCCTGGGACGTGCGCCTGGAAAAGACCACCCGGCGTCCGTCGGGCGAGATGCTGGGCGAGGTGTTGTACTTGCCCTCGAAGGTCAGGCGCCGCTCCTTTCCCGTGTCCAGGTCCTTGAGGTAGATCTGCGGCGTTCCCTGGCGGTCGGACACGAAGGCCATGAGCCGCCCGTCGCGGCTGAAGCTGGGCGAGACGTCGATGGCCCAGCTGTCCACCAGGGTCTCCTGCAGGGCGGTCAGGTCCGGGGTGAGCTTGTAGATGTCCATGTTGCCCCGGCTCATGGCCACCACCACCCGGTTGTCCGGGGCAAAGGCCGTGCCGCCGATGGTCTGGCCGGGCAGCTTGACCCGGAAGACCCGGTTGGTCTTGGCATCCCACACGCCCAGGGTGTGCTGGTGGCTGCCGTGGTGGCCGAAGACCACGTACCGACCGTCGGGCGACCAGGACGGGCTGATGCTGCTGCCGCCCAGATACGTGACCTGCTTGAGGTCGCGGCCCTGGGGCCGGACCACCCAGATGTCCCGGGACTGGCCGGTCTTCCTGGTAAAGGCCAGGGCCGAACGGAAGAAATCGCCGTTGCCGGCCAGATCGGTCATGAGCGCCGCGCAGAACATGTCCGCCACCAGGGGCGCGGTGTCGGCGGTCACGCCCTTGTAGGCCTTGCCCGTGACCAGGCGGGTGGAAAACGCCTCGTACACGCGCAACTCCACCCGGCCGGCCCCGCCCGCCTCGGCGCGCCAGCCCGTGGTCAACAGCAGGTCGGCCTTGGAGACCTGGAAACGCTTGAAATCGATGCCGGCGCGGGTCACGCCTTCCAGGTCCGTGCCGCCCAGGATCCGCCCGTCGGGCATGAGATTCAAAAAGGGCAGCATGGCCAGGTTCTGGGTCAGGGCCTCGCGCAGGGGGGCGTCGCCCGCGGGAACGGGAGATGCGGCCACGTCAAGGTTTTCAGCCTTGGCGAATGCCAGGTTCACGGCCCGCTGGCCCGGACCGTAGATGTCCACGGTCAGGGCCGAACCGGCCCACGCGGCCTGGGCCGGGGCCATGAAAAGGGCCAGCAGGGCCAAGAGGCCAAGCATCGAAACAAGGGGCATGCGGCGGTCGGTCATGTCACTGCAGCTCGCTGAGATTGAAGTTCACGTCGATATATTCCAGGTCCGGCCGGGGGGGCCGGGGCAACTGCCTGGTCTCCTCCACGGCCTTGAGCACCGAGGCGTCGAACTCGGGGCGGCCCGACGGCGCGGTGACCATGTATTCGCGGATGGTCCCGTCCGGCGCGATGCGGATGCGCACCCGGGCCGTGAGGTCCTCGGCCCCGGGCAGGGACGGAAAGCGCCAGTTGGGCCGGATGGCGGCCACCACCTGGGCGGAATAGATGTTCACCAGCCCGAAGGTGACCGTGATGTCGTCCTCGCCTCCGGCGCCGTCCCCCCCGGTGGCGTTCTCGGCCCCGGCGGCAACGGCGGCGTCATCCTCGGCCACGTCCCGGCGCAGGTCCTGGAGCTCCCTTTCCAGGGCCTTGCGCTCCTGGCGCTCCTTCCATTTGACGTCCCGCTGGGCCCTTGCCAGGGCCTGCTTGAGGATATCCTCCTTGGACGGCTCGGGCTTGGCCGGCTCGGGCTTGGCAGGCTTCTTCTCGGGCTTCTTTTCGGGCTCGGCCTTTTTTTCGGGCTCCTTCTCCTTGGCCGCCACGGGCTTGGCCTCGGGCTTGGGCTCCGGCTTGGCCACCGGCTCGGGCTTGGGCTCCGGCTTGGGCTCGGGCCTGGCCACGGGCACGGCCTGGGGCTTGGGCTCGGGCCTGGGGGCCGCCTTGACCGCGCGGGCCGGACGGCCCTTGGCCAGGCGCACCAGGTCCACCTGATACACGGGCACGCCCAGGTCGATCATCCTCGGCTGCGACTGGGCCGCCAGCACTGCCAGGGCCAACACGGCGGCATGCAGGAGGATGGAGAGAAACCAGGAAAGAATGCGCATGGCGGCGAATCCGGGCGGCCGTCGGGGGGCGGCCGCGACGGGCCTACTGCCTGTTGTCGGTTTCGGTTTCGGGCTCGGCCACCACGCCCAGCCTGTCGATGCCGGCCAGCTTGATCTCGCCCATGACCGAGACCACGCGCCCGTAGGTCACCTCGCGGTCGGCGCGCAGGTACAGGGTCTTGTTGTCGGCCTTGACCAGCCGTTCGAGGTGACCCTGCAATTCCTCCAGGGGCACGGGGTACTCGTCCAGGTAGATGATGCCGTCCTTCTTCACCGTAAGCACCATGTGGTCCTTGCCGTGGGGCAGGGTGCGCACGGTCTTGGTCTGTGGCAGGTCCACCTCCAGTCCCTGGGTCATGAGCGGGGCCGTGATCATGAAGATGATCAGCAGCACCAGCATCACGTCCACGAAGGGCGTGACGTTGATCTCGGCCAAAAAGCCGTTCTGCTTGGAGTTGACGGCCATGGGCTCAATCCTCCCGGATCATCTCGCGACCCTTGCCCATCTCGCGCTGGACCATGTTCAGGAACCCGCCGGCAAAGGCCACCAGTTCGGTCTCCACGGCCTGGATCATGCCCAGGAAGGTGTTGTAGGCGATGGTGGCCGGGATGGCCACGGCCAGGCCGATGGCGGTGGCCACCAGGGCCTCGGAAATGCCCGGGGCCACGGCGGCCAGGGCCGCGGTCTTCATCTGCCCGACCATGTGGAACGAATGCATGATGCCCCAGACCGTGCCGAACAGGCCGATGAACGGGGCCGCGTTGGCGCAGGTGGCCAGGAACGACAACGAGCGCGACAGCCGGCCCAGTTGGCCGGACACGCCCTGGCGCAGGGTGCGCCGCAGGTTGTCCATGACCACGTCCAGGCTGTCGGACGTAAGCAGGCCGCTGGACTCCAGGCGGCGCAACTCGTTCATGCCCAGGGCTCCGGCCCGGTAGACCGGGGAATCCGGGGTGCGCGACAGGGTGCGCATGCCTTCGCCCAGACTGTCGCTGGACATGAACACGGCCACGTCGTCGCCGGCGCGCCGCCGCGCCGAGGTCAGGGCGAAGATCTTGAAGATGATGATGCTCCAACTGCCCAGGGACATGAGCACCAGCAGGGCCAGCACGGCCTTGACCGTGGGCGTTGCCGCCATGAGCAGGGAGATGATGCCGGTGGTCGAAAGGGTGTCCATCTGCCTTTTCCTTTATGGTTCCGCAATGGTTCGCGGGAGGTGCGAAAACGCGCGCATGGTAGCGCAAAAGACCGGGCTTTGAAAGGGACGCGCCAGGGGGCGGATCCGGGCCCGGCGGGTCACGTTTCCAAGATCCCGGCGATGAACGGCAGGACCTCCTCCACCGGGGCGTCCAGGCGCACGTCGGGCAGTCCCTCGTAGGCCGTGCGGCCGAGGTTGATCTCCACCACGGCGCCCCCGGCGCGCTTGACGCGCCAGGGCCAGACGTTGGCCGGGGCCACCTCGCCCGAGGTGCCCGCGATGAGGGCCACGTCGGCCCGCGCGGCCAGGCGGTTGGCCTCGGCCATGGCCCTCTCCGGAATGGGCTCGCCGAAGAACACGATGTCAGGACGCACGGCCCCGCCGCAATGGACGCACGCTGGCGGGCCGCCGGTCCGGGCCCTGGACATTATTTCGTCCCGGTCGGCCTCGGCCCGGCAGGACGCGCAGTAGTACCGGGCCGCCGAGCCGTGGAACTCGACCACGTTGACCGACCCGGCCGCCTGGTGCAGGCCGTCGATGTTCTGGGTGATGACCGCTGCGACGGCCCCGGCGGCCTCCATCTCGGCCAGGGCCCGGTGGGCCGGATTGGGCCGGGCCGGACCAAGGACCTCCTCGGCGGCCAGGAGGAAATCCCAGACCTCGCCCGGGTTCTCGCGCAGGGCCTGGGCCGTGGCCACGCGCATGGGATCGTAGCGCGTCCACAGGCCGCCCTGGCTGCGGAAATCGGGGATGCCGCTGGGCACGGAGATGCCCGCGCCGGTAAAGGCCACGGCCGCGCGCGCCCGGCCGATGATGCGGGCGGCCTCCCGGCAGGCCCGTTCCAGGTCGGCGGACAGGGCCATGGCCGCCTCAGACCCCCATGCAGCGGGCCAGAATGGCTTCCGAGGCCGCCTCGGCGGCCAGGTATTCGTCCTCGGTCAGGCCCGCGCCCAGGGCCACGGCCCGGCGCATCTCACGGGACACCCAGTCGCCCGGGGCGTGGGCGTCGTTGTCGATGACCAGGGTGGCGCCATGGGTCCGGGCCAGGGCGGCCACGTGGCCGTTGGTCAGGCTGTGGCCCTTGCGGGTCGTGATTTCCAGGGCCACGCCCTTTTGGGCGGCCAGCCTGACCTCCTCGGGCGTGATCAGCCCGGGGTGGGCCAGGATGTCCACGCCGGCCTCGATGGCGGCCAGGTTGGTGCCGCGCTCCACGGGCTCGACCACGGTCTCGCCGTGGACCACTACCACCTGCGCGCCCAGGCCGCGGGCCTTGTCGGTCAGGCCGGGGATGAGGGCCGGGGGCACATGGGTCAGTTCCACCCCGGCCAGCAGGTCGATGCCCGCATGGGGCCCGTAGGCCGTGACCTTGCGCACGCACTCCAGAATCAGGGCCAGATTGGAATCGTCGGCGTGGTCGGTGAAGGCCATGGCCCGGTAGCCGGCCACCTTGGCCCGCCGCGCCGCCTCGGCCGGGATGAGTTCGCCGTCGGAAAACGTGGTGTGAGTGTGCAGGTCGATCATGGTCGGGCTCGCTGTGAGGGCACGTGGCCTACATTTTCAGTTTCGGGTCCGCGTTGAACTTTTCCAACAGTTCCGTCCACTTGTCCGCATCGTCGTCCTTGAGCACCGGCTTGCCGGTCTCCATCTGGGTGGCGGCCACCTCTTCCAGGATGGCCTGCTCCACGAAGATGGGGGCCTTGGCGCGCAGGGCCAGGGCGATGGCGTCCGAGGGGCGCGAATCGATGCGCCGGGTGATCTCGCCCTGCCGGACCTCGATCTCGGCGTAATAGGTGCCCTCCTTGAGGGTCGTCACGTCGATGCGCCGGACCTCGCCGTCCATGCCCGTGATGGTGGACAGCAGCAGGTCGTGGGTCATGGGACGCGGCAGCTCCACGCCGTTGAGGGCAAGGGAGATGGCCATGGCCTCCATGGCCCCTATCCAGATGGGCAGGACGCGGCTCTCGTCCTCGTCCTTGAGCACCAGCACCGGGACCTGCGAGTCCTCGTCCAGGGCCAGCCCGAACACCTTCATTTCTACCATGACTCACCCGTCCCTTCTCCCTTGAGGGAGTGTTTCTTGGCCTCGCGCACGTTCACGCGGACCATGCGGCCGGTCAGGTCGTGGGCCTGCCCAGCCTCCGGGTGTACGAAATTGACAACCCGCCCATGGGCGTCGTGACCGGTCCAGGAAACGGCGTCTTGTGCGTCCTGCTTCCTGGCCCGCCCCTCCACCAGAACCACGGCCCCGCTCCCCACGGCCGCCGTGTAGGCGCGATCCGTAAGGCCGTCCTGGAGCGCCTGCAATCGCATCAGGCGGTCGGACTTGACCTGGTCCTCGACCTTGGGCTCCACGCGCGAGGCGCGTGTGCCGGGGCGGTCCGAATAGATGAAGGAGAAGCTGGATTCGTAGCCCACCGCCTCCACCGCCCGGCATGTGGCCCGGAAGTCCTCCTCGGTCTCTCCGGGGAAGCCCACGATGAGGTCCGTGGTCAGGGCCATGTCCGGCCTGGCCTCGCGCAGGGCGTCCACCAGGCGCATGTACCGGGCCATGTCGTAGCCCCTGCCCATGGCTTTCAATACCCTATCCGAACCGGCCTGAAGGGGCAAATGCAAATGCGGAGCCAGGGTCTCCAATTCGCCGAAGGCGCGGATGACGGCGTCGTCCAGGTCCTTGGGATGGGACGTGGTGAAACGCAGCCGCTCCAGGCCGGGAAGGCGGGCCACCCGGCCCAGCAGGTCCGCGAAGCTGGCGCCGTCGCCCCACTTGTCCAGGCCGAAGCTGTTCACGTTCTGGCCCAGCAATGTGATCTCGCGCACGCCGGAATCGATGAGCGCCCGGCACTCGTCCAGGATGGCTTTTGAGGGCCGCGATTTCTGGCGGCCGCGCACGTAGGGCACGATGCAGTAGGCGCAGAAATTGTCGCAGCCCTGCATGATGGTCACGAAGGCCCGGCCCGGGGTGTCCGTGTCGCGCGTGTCCGCGGGCACCTGGGGCGGACGCTCGGGCAGGCCCGGACAGAAGCCCAGCAGGGCCAGGCGCGGTTCCGGGTCGGCCGCCAGGCGTTCAAGGGCGTCGCAGGCCTCCTCGGTCTGGTCCGTGCCGAAGACCAGGCGCACAAAGGGGAAGCGGTCCAGGAACTCCTGTCCGGCGTGCTGGGGCACGCAACCGCCCACGGCGCAGAAGGCGTCGGGGTTGCGCTTCTGGTGCCGGGCCAGGCGGCCCACCAGGGAATAGACCTTGCGCTCGGGCTTGGCGCGCACCGAGCAGGTGTTGATGATATAGACGTCGGCCTCGTCCTCGGGGGTCTCGCTCCAGCCCCGCGCCCGGAGCGCCCGGGACAGCCAGCGCGAGTCGTGGACGTTCATCTGGCAGCCGAAGGTGATGATGTGAAAGCGCATGGGGCGGAGTATAACCACAGGGGCCGGGCTGTCCAGGCATCGCCCCTTGAAAAAAGAAGGTACCTTTTTATCTTGACACTGTCGGGAAAGGGATTATTCTCCAAGGAAACGAAGGTACCTACTCAACTAACACGCAACGAATAGGAGTTTGATATGTTTGGTTTTTACGCAAAGAACGATCAAGGCGACAGAGGCAAGGATTTCGGACGCGGCTCCGGGAACGGGCGCGGCCAGGGCAACGGCTCCGGTCGCGGTCAAGGCCAAGGCCAGGGTCGAGGCATGGGCCGTGGGCAGGGGCGTCGCGACGGCAGCGGACGCGCCACCGGCCAGGGCCGGGGCAGGGGTCGCGGTCAAGGCCTGAATCCGGGCTGCGTCCGGGACGGCGGCCGGGAGTTCGGTCCCGGAAGGCCTTTCCAAGACTCCTGGGCGGCCCCGACCTCTTATGCCCACACCCCACAGGCCCATGACGCCGCCTGCCCGCTGTGCGACAACCACTGCCCCCTGAGCAACCCCGGTTGCGACAAGGGCCTGGCCTATGCCGAGGCCCGGAACGCCGGACAACGGGGCCCGGCATGACCGACGGCTCCCGCCCCGCCCCCGCGCACGGCGAGGACCTGGCCGTCCTGTTCCACCGGGCGGGCAGGCTCATGGCCCGGGCCCATCACCGGCAAGACCACGCCCACCACGCCCAGGCGCGCGTTTTGTCCATCATCAGACAGCGCGGCCCCATGCCCCAGGGCGAGCTGCTCCACCTGCTGGACGTACGCTCGTCGTCGCTGAGCGAGGTTCTGGGCAAGCTGGAGCGCCAGGGGCTCATCGTCCGGGAACGCAACGAACAGGACAGGCGGGGCTTCGTGGTCACGGCCACCGGGCGGGGCCACGGCCCGGCCCCCGGCCGGGAAGGCGATGGCGCCCGCACCGACGGCCCGAACCTCTTCGCCTGCCTCGACGACCAGGAGCGCGCCCAACTGCGGACCATCCTGCTCAAGCTCGTGGCCGCCCTGCAGGACGACGCCGCCTGCCCCGCCCCTGCCTACGCACGCGGCGGACGCGGCCAGGGCATGG
>Ga0272444_10003075_pt1 | contig 15228 bp, 14 predicted proteins | sample SSMForm13_FD_201033 | JGI IMG/M metagenome (GOLD analysis project Ga0272444, IMG submission 201033) | Marine sediment archaeal communities from Little Sippewissett salt marsh, Falmouth, MA, United States - SSM-Form-13 | ecosystem: Environmental > Aquatic > Marine > Wetlands > Sediment ...
GAGAGCCGCCTTCGCTACTGGTGTTCCTCCCGATATCTGCGCATTTCACCGCTACACCGGGAATTCCACTCTCCTCTACCGGACCCTAGCCACAGCAGTATCGACCGGCGTCCCAGGGTTGAGCCCTGGGCTTTCACGGCCGACTTGCTGAGCCGCCTACGAGCTCTTTACGCCCAATGAATCCGGACAACGCTCGCCCCCTACGTATTACCGCGGCTGCTGGCACGTAGTTGGCCGGGGCTTCTTGTGGAGGTACCGTCACTTTCGCTTCTTCCCTCCTGAAAGAGGTTTACAACCCGAAGGCCTTCATCCCTCACGCGGCGTCGCTGCATCAGGCTTTCGCCCATTGTGCAATATTCCCTGCTGCTGCCTCCCGTAGGAGTCTGGGCCGTGTCTCAGTCCCAGTGTGGCTGATCGTCCTCTCAGACCAGCTACCCGTCGTTGCCTTGGTGAGCCGTTACCTCACCAACAAGCTGATAGGCCGCGAGACCATCCCGGAGCAGCGGACCATTTCCTCGGTCGGCCATGCGACCGTCCGAGGGTATCCGGTATTAATCCAAGTTTCCCTGGGCTATCCCGGTCTCCGGGGCAGGTTTCTCACGTGTTACTCACCCGTTCGCCACTAGTTCCCCGCAATGGTTACCCATCATGAGGTTCTCGTTCGACTTGCATGCATTAAGCACGCCGCCAGCGTTCGTCCTGAGCCAGGATCAAACTCTCCGTCGAAAGAAACAGGCCCCGAAGGGCCCGAATCCTCAATCGTCGAGCTTGGTGCGCGAGCGGTTGGCCAAACCCACCGCTCGCTGCTGGCATCAGTGCGTTGTCACCGATGCTCTTCTTCTCGAGTACAGCCTGCCCCCGGTCGGCACCGATGAGGTGCTTCGCCGGAGACGGCTTGCTTGACTGGCTTGTGGCACACTGTTCAGTTGTCAAGGAGCCGGGTGCTCCAGCCCCCGGGGTGCGCGCGGCACCCAGGAGCGGCGACGGCTGAGCATACCGGACCCGGTGGGGAACGTCAAGGCGGCGGGAGGCTCGCCTGCCGAACGCCCCCCGGCTACCGTCCCGGCCATGAACCCGCTCGACCTGCTGCGCGCCCGGGGCTTCGTCCAGGACGTCACCGACGAGGCCGCGCTGCGAGCCCGGTTCGAGGACGGGCCGGTCACCTTCTACGTCGGCTTCGACCCGACGTCGCCGTCGCTGCACATCGGCCACCTCATGGGGCTCATGGCGATGGCCAACCTGCAGCGGGCCGGGCACCGGCCGATCGCGGTGGCCGGCGGCGGCACGGGGCGCATCGGCGACCCCTCGGGGCGCGACGAGGAACGGGACCTGCTCGACGAGGCGGCCATCGAGCGCAACCTCGCCGGGATGCGTTCCCAGATGGAGCGGTTCATCGACCTGTCGGACCCGCAGACCGGGCTGCTGGTCGACAACTACGACTGGCTGGGGCGCTTCGGCTACCTCGATTTCCTGCGCGACGTGGGCAAGCACTTCTCGGTCAACGCCATGGTGGCCCGGGAGTCGGTGCGGCGGCGCCTCACGGAAAGAGAGCAGGGACTGTCGTTCACCGAGTTCTCCTACGCCCTCCTCCAGGCCTACGACTTCGCCCACCTGTACGCCACCGAGGGGTGCCTCCTGCAGTGCGGCGGATCGGACCAGTGGGGCAACATCACCGCGGGCATCGACTTGACCCGGCGCCTGCACGGCGCCCAGGTCTACGGGGTGGTCTGGCCGCTCATCGAGCGCTCCGACGGCAAGAAGATGAGCGCCTCGTCCGGCGAGGCGGTCTGGCTCGACGCCGACCTCACCTCCCCCTACGCCTACTACCAGTGGTTCCTCAACCTCCCCGACGCCGACGCCGGGAGGTTCCTGCGGTGGTTCACGTTCCTGGCGTTGGACGAGATCGCCTCGCTCGAGGAGGACCTGGCCGCCGACCCCGCCGGCCGGACCGCCCAGCGCGCCCTGGCGGCCGAAGCGACCCGGATCGTGCACGGCGACGCCGGCCTGGCGCGGGCCCGTCGCGCCACCGAGATCCTGTTCGGCGACCAGTCGTTCCTGGAACTGGACGACCGCACGCTGGCGGATGCCTTCGAAGCCGCCCCCTCCGTGCTCCTGGAACGCCGCCGCATCGAAGACGGCATGGCCCTGGTCGACGTCATGGTCGAGGCGGGAGCGGCCCGCTCCAAGGGAGAGGCCCGCCGCCTCGTCGACCAGGGCGGCGTCCGGGTGAACAACGCACCCGTCGCCGACCGCGACCTGGTGCTCACCACCGCGGATCTCGCCGGCTCCGGAACGATCGTGCTGCGGATCGGCAAGAAGCGCTACTTCCTGGCTCGGTTCGGCTGACCGCGATGTGTCCACACCGCCTGTGGACAAATCGCCCGCTCCCGCCGTGCTGTCGGCTACCGTGATCGGCATCCGATACCGGTAGGAAGACGGATGCCTCGCCTCGCGGCGGGCGTCGTGGTGATCGCGCTGGTCGCCACCGCCTGCTCCGTGGAACCCATCGAGGATCCGGGGTTGGGAACGGGCAGCCTCACGAGCACGGTGTACGCCGCCGACGGCTCGGTCATCGCCGAGTGGCACGCCGGCGAGGACCGCGTCCCGATCGCGTACGCCGACCTTCCCCTGCACTTGGTGGACGCCGTCGTGGCCATCGAGGACCAGCGCTTCTGGGTCCACGCCGGAGTGGACCCTCGCGCCATCGCCCGGGCCGCCTCGGTCAACCTGGAGGCCGGCGAGATCGTGCAAGGCGGCTCGACGATCACCCAGCAGTACGTGAAGAACGTGCTGCTCGGCCCCGAAGTGACGCTGGAGCGCAAGGTGGCCGAGGCCGAACTCGCCCTGCGTCTCGAGGAGACCCTCGGCAAAGAGGAGATCCTGGAGCGGTATCTCAACGCCATCTTCATGGGCGAAGGCGCCTACGGCGTCGGCGCCGCCGCGCTGCGCTACTTCGGCAAGCCGGTCGGCAATCTCACGCTGGGCGAGTCTGCGCTGCTGGCAGGCCTGATCAACTCCCCCATCCGCTACAACCCCTACGACCACCCCGAAGCCGCACTGGAGCGCCGCCGGGTGGTGCTCGACAAGATGGTCGACCTGGGATGGCTCGACTCCGACGCCGCCGCCCGGGCCGCCGCCGAGCCGCTCAACCTCCTGCCTCGATCGGAGCGGGACCGCTCCCCCTACCCGTACTTTGCCGAGGAGGTTCGCCGGGCCCTGCTCGCCGAACCCGCCCTCGGAGACACCCCCGAGGAGCGTTTCGAAGCGCTCCACTCGGGGGGGCTGCGCATCTCCACCACCCTCGATCCGATCGCCCAGCGCGCCGCCGAGGCGGCGGTCGCGGCGGTCGTTCCCGACGGCGGCCCGGATGCGGCGCTGGTCGCCATCGACCCGCGCACCGGGCACGTCCTCGCCATGGTGGGAGGCCGCGACTTCTACGACCCCGACGACCCGATCGCCCAGTTCAACCTGGCCACACAGGGCCTGCGCCAGCCGGGCTCCTCCTTCAAGCCCTTCGTGCTGGCGGCCGCCCTCGAGGCCGGCTACGACCTGGACGACGTGCTCCCGGCCGGGGCGTCGGTCACCATCGACACCCCGGCGGGCCCGTGGTCCGTCACCAACCACGAAGGCGCCGACTTCCCCGACCTCACCCTGCGCGAGGCCACCGTGTTCTCGGTCAACACCGTGTACGCCCGCCTCATCACGGAGATCGGAGCCGAACGGGTCGTCGAGATCGCGGCGGCCGCCGGCATCACCACTCCCCTCGACCCGCTCCCCTCCCTGGCGCTCGGGGCCCAGGAGGTGACGGTGTTCGACATGGCCTCGGCGTACGCCACCTTCGCCGGGGACGGCATCCACGTGTCCCCGATGCTGATCACCCGCATCGAAGGACCGGACGGAGACGTGATCCTCGAGCCGTACCCGGCCATCACCCCGGTCGTCGAACCGGACATCGCCCGGGCGGTGACCGCCACCCTCACCGAGGTGGTCCGGCGCGGCACCGGCCAGCAGGCCAGGATCGGGCGGCCGGTTGCGGGCAAGACCGGGACCACCGAATCGAGTCACGACGCCTGGTACGTCGGCTACACCCCCGAACTGGTCGCTGCGGTGTGGGTCGGGTTCGGGGAAGGGAACCGGCCGCTCACCTCACCCCACACGCCCTACACGATCACGGGAGGCGGATGGCCCGCCCAGATATGGGCCCGCTTCGCGATCGGCGCCCTCTCGGGGGTGCCCTACGGGGAGCTCCCGGAAGCGGGCGACGACGGCCTCGTCGCCGTCGAGATCGACCTGACCACCGGGTTCCTCGCCGGCCCCCTCTGCCCCCGCTCCCACGTCGCCGGGGTCCGGGTCCGCGCCGCGGCGGCGCCCACCATCGAATGCCCCATCCACAATCCGGCCCCCGCCGACGTGCGCGCCGGCCACGTCCCCGACGTGACCGGCCGGCCGATCGGCGAGGCCGTCGCCCTGCTCGAAGCGGCAGGGTTCACGACCGCCCTCTCCTGGGATCCCGAGGCCGCGGCCGCGCCCGGCGTGGCGATCGCCCAGGACCCTGCGGCCCACACCGAGACGGACACCGGCACGCCGGTCGTCGTCACCCTGGCCGGCCCCGAACCGGGCACCACGGTCCCCAACGTGACCGGGCTGCACAAGAGCACCGCGGTAGCGCACCTGGAGAGCCTCGGCTTCGCGGTCCAGGTCTTCGTCCGGGCCGAGGACGGCGAGGTGCCGTCCGAACGCCAGGGCCGGGTGTGGGCGCAGCTCCCCACCGCCGGATCCCCGGCCGACGGCCCCGTGATCGTGTGGGTCAACCCCGAGACCGAACTCGACCCCACTGCGGCGGGGAGTTGACCGGGGTCGCCATCACGAAGCGCCAGGGGCGCTCGGCGGCCCGGCTCACCCCGATCCGGGGGCCGGCGACGACCGTGACGTCCGGAGGCGGCTCCCCCACCACCCGGACCGGGCCGTCCAAGACGGAGGCGCCGTCGCAGGCCCCGGTCACCCCGAGCGCCTGGGCCAGCTTCCCGGGCCCGTCGGCGAGGTGATCCTCCCGGCCCCGCCGGCGCCGCATGACCGCCTCCCCGAGCACCGGAGTCCCGGCCCGCAGCAGGACGGCGCCCGGGTCTCCCTCGGCGCCGATCACCACGTTGGCGCACCAGTGGATCCCGTAGGAGCGGTACACGTACAAGGTCCCCGGAGGGCCGAACATGCTGGCGTTGCGGGCGGTGCGTCCCCGGTAGGCGTGGCTCGCCGGGTCGTCGCAGCCCCCGTAGGCCTCGACCTCGGTGATGACGACCTCGCAGGCCCGCCCCTCGACGGTGGAGTGCAGCCGCCGACCCAGGAGCCGGCGCGCCGCGTCGAGGAGAGGGCCCTCCAGCAGCGGCCCGAGCCCGCCCGCCTCCTGCCCGCTCACCCGGCCAGGTGGAGCAGCAGCGCCTTGAAGGCGTGCATCCGGTTCTCGGCCTGGTCGTAGACCCGGCTCCGTTCGTGGTCCATGACCCCGTCGGTGACCTCTTCGCCGCGATGGGCCGGCAGGCAGTGCAGGAAGATCGCATCGGGCGCCGCCAGGCCGAACAGGGCCTCGTTCACCTGGAAGTCCCGGAACAAGGCCCGGCGCCCCTCGGCCTCGGCCTCTTGGCCCATCGAGGTCCACACGTCCGTGTAGACGGCGTCGGCTCCGGCGACCGCCTCGGTGGGATCGTGGGTGACGGTGAGCCCTGCGCCCATCCGGGCGACGCCGGCGGCGGCCTCCAGGCACCCGGGGCTCGGCCCGTGCCGCTCCGGGGTGGCGATCCGCACCGACACTCCCATCGAGAGGCCTGCCAACATCAGCGATCGGCACACGTTGTTCCCGTCGCCGATGAAGGCGAGCGTGGCGCCCTCCAGGGGGCGGTGCTCGGCCAGGGTCTGCAGGTCGGCCAGCGCCTGGCAGGGGTGCTCCAGGTCGGAGAGCAGGTTCACCACCGGCGCCTCGGCGTCGTCGGCCAGGGTGACCAGATCGGCGTGATCGAAGACCCGGAAGGCGAGCAGGTCGAAGTAGCGGTCCAGGACCTTGGCCACGTCCTTCACGGCCTCCCGCTTCTTGAGGCCGATCTCGTCCTGCTTGAGCGTCAGCGGGATGGCCCCGAGATCGGTGCAGGCACGCTCACAGGACACCCTGGTCCGCAGCGACGGCTTCTCGAAGAACAACCCGACGTTACGCCCGGCGAGACGCCCGGCGACCGCGCCCGGGTCCGCCTTCACCGAAGCCGCCCGCTCGAGGATCTCGGCGACCCCCTCGGGACCCGGGTCGAGCACGTTCACGAAGTCCACCTCTGCCTCCTCTGTGCGGTGAGAGATCGCGCTCGAAACGCTACCCGATCGGCGGGCGCCCGCCTCGGATCAGCCGGAGCGCAGCCTGCCGCCGCAGCGGTCTGCCACCGTCGCGGCGACCGCGTCGCGCACCGGAGCCAGTTCCTCGTCGGTGAGGGTCCGCTGCGGATGGCGGAAGGTGAGGCGCACCGCGATGCTCTTGCGGCCCTCGTCGAGCGGCGGGCCGCTGAACACGTCGAAGACCACCAGTCGCTCCAGGGTGTCGCCGGCCCCGTCGCGCACCGCCCCCGTCACCTCGGCGGCGGCGGCCGATTCCGGCACGTCGAAGGCGAGATCGAACACCACCGGCGGGTAGGGACTCGGGGTGCGGAACTCCACAGGCGCGACGGCCGCCAGGAGCGGCTCGAGATCGATCTCCCCGGCCGCTACGCGCCCGGTGACCCCGAAGCGCTCCGCGACGACCGGGTGCACCTCGCCGACCGTCCCGATCGCGGCGCCGTCCACCACGACGGCGGCGCACCGGCCGGGATGGAACCCGGCGAGGGCCGCCTGTTCGACGTGGTACTCCACGCCGAGCGCCCCGGCCAGCACCTCCCACACCCCCAGGGCGTCGAAGACGTCGACCTGCGGGCGCTTCCCCGCCCACCGCGGCCCGGGGACCCGGCCCGCCGCGGCGAACGCCAGGGTGCGCCGCTCGTCGGGAAGCACGCCGTCGGAGCGCCGGTAGACGTGGCCCACCTCGAAGATGGCGACGTCCTCGCGGTTGCGCACCTGGTTGGCGCGAATTCCCTTGAGCATCGCCGGCAGGATCGTGGTGCGCATCAGGCCCTCTTCCTCATTGAGGGGATTGCGCACCGGGACGCCGGCGCGGCGCGGGTCGTCGTGTCCCAGGTCGAGCGCGGCGATGTCGGCGGCGCCGATGAACGAGTACGACATCGTCTCGAAGTACCCGGCGCCCACCATCGCGGCGCGCACCGTGCGCCGCCGCTCCAGCCAGTCGGGGATCCCTCCGCCGGTCCCCATCGGGATCCGCTCGGGGATGTTGTCGTAGCCGTAGACGCGGGCGATCTCCTCGACGAGGTCGGCGGGGCGGGTGACATCGGGCCGGAAGGTGGGCACCGTCACCACCATCGGGTCGTCTCCCTCCACCGAGAAGCCGAGGCGCTCCAGCAGGGAAGCGGCCTGTGCCGTCCCGATCGGCACCCCGAGCAGCCTGGTCGCCTCGCCGGCGGGAAGGCGCACCGTCCACGGGTCGACGGGTGCGGGGTACTCGTCGATGAACCCGGGCGCCACCGCGCCGCCCGACAGGTCCGCCATCAACGCCGCGGCGCGCGCCGAGACGAACGGCGGCAGGGCCGGGTCCACGCCCCGCTCGAAACGAGCCACCGCCTCGGTCCGCAGGCCGTGGCGCTTGCCCGACAGCAGGGTGCGGGGGGCATCGAAATGGGCCACCTCGAGCAGGACCCGGGTGGTGTCGTCCGCCACCTCGGAGTCCTCGCCGCCCATGATCCCGGCCAGCGCCAGCGCCTCGTCCGGGCCGGAGACCACGATGTCGTCGGGGTGGAGATCGCGCATCACCGAATCGAGGGTCTGGAGCCGCTCCCCCGGGCGGGCCCGGCGGATCACCAGGGTCTCGTCGGGGATGCGGTCCAGGTCGAAGGCGTGGAGCGGCTGGCCGTATTCGAGCATCACGTAGTTGGTCACGTCGACGACGTTGCTGATCGCCCGCTCCCCGGCGTCGCGCAGCCGGAGCCGCATCCACAGCGGGGACGGCCCGATCGTGACCCCCCTGATCTCACGCGCCGTGAACCGGGGGCACCCCTCGGGGTCCTCGATCACCACCCGCGCCGTGCTCGGCTCTCCCGTTTCGACCACCGCGACCGGCGGGGTGCGCACGGCGACGTCGTAGTGGGCGGCGAGGTCGCGGGCGATCCCGAAGACCGACATGGCGTCGGGGCGGTTCGGGGTGACCTCCAGGTCGAAGAGCACGTCCGGATACGGCAGGGTGGCGGCGAAGTCGGCGCCGAGCGGGGCGTGATCGTCGGCGAGCACCAGGATCCCCGAGGCGTCTTCCCCCAAGCCGAGCTCTGCTTCCGAGCAGATCATCCCCGGCGATCGCACACCGCGAATGGCGCGGTCGCCCACCTCGAGGCCGCCCGCCAGGACCGCTCCCACCATGGCGAGCGGCACCACGGCCCCGACGTCGAAGTTCCACGCCCCGCACACCACGGTGTGGTCCCCGGACCCGGTGTCGACGGTGACCACCCGCAGCTTGTCGGCGTCGGGGTGCTGCTCGATACGGGTCACCCGGGCCACGATCACGCCGAAGAACTCGACGTCGACGTGCTCGATGCCCTCGACCTCGATGCCGAGGGCCACGAGCGCGGCTTCGATCTCCTCGGGGTCCTCGGTGGGGAGATCGACGAACTCCCGGATCCAGCGCAGCGAGATCATCTGAACTGCTCCAGCACGCGCAGGTCGGCGTCGAAAAACAGCCGCAACTCGGGCACGCCGTGGCGCATCATCGCCAGGCGGTCGATGCCGACCCCGAAGGCGAATCCCGACACCGCGGCGGAGTCGTAGCCGACCGCCTCGAGGACGTTCGGGTCGACGACGCCGCAGCCCAGCAGCTCGATCCAGCCCGTGTTGCCGCAGGTGCGGCATCCGCTCCCGTCGCACACGAAGCACGACATGGCCATCTCGGCGGACGGCTCGGTGAACGGGAAGAAGTGGGGATGGAACCTGGTCTGGGTGTTCGGGCCGAAGAACTCGCGCACGAAGTAGCCGAGCGTCCCCTTGAGATCGGCGAAGGTGATGTTCTCGTCCACCGCCAGGCCCTCCATCTGATGGAACACCGGGGTGTGGGTGGCGTCGGTGGCGTCGCGCCGGAAGGTGCGGCCCGGCACGACCACGTAGACCGGCGGGTCGTGCTGCTCCATGTACCTGGCCTGGACCGGCGAGGTCTGGGTGCGCAGCAGCACACCCTCCGGATCGTCGCCGTGGTCCACGTACAGCGTGTCGCTCTCCAACCGGGCCGGGTGCCAGATCGGCGTGTTGAGCGCGTCGAAGTTGTAGTAGGCGGTCTCGATCTCCGGGCCGTCGGCCACCGTGTACCCGAGGCTCACGAAGATGTCGGTGATCTCCTCGGCGACCTCCATCACCAGGTGAGCCGCGCCGCGCGCCGGGGCGCGGCCCGGCAGCGTCACGTCGACGCGCTCCGCGCCGAGACGGGTGTCTCGTTCGGCGGCGGCCAGCGCCTCGCGGCGCTCGGCGATCGCGCCGGTCAGTCCGGTGACCACCTCGTTGATGAGCTTGCCCATGGCGGGCCGCTGCTCCTGGGCCACGTCTCGCAGCCCGCGGCGAGCCTCGGCCACGGGAGACGCCGGGCCGACGACCTCGGCTTCGAGCGCATCGAGTTCGGCGACCGAGGCCGCCGCCTCGATGCGGCGGGCCGCCTCGGCCTCGATGGCGCGCAACTGCGCTTCGAGCGACATGGCGGCGAGGTTAGTGGCCTGGTGCCGGACCGCCGCCGCGGCGCCGGGCCGCCTCGTAGGCGACGATGGCTCCGGCCACCGCCGCATTGAGGCTCTCGGTTCCCCCCGGCATCGCGATCGTGACCCGGACCGGGCAGCGCTCCACGACGTCGGAGGGGAGCCCGGCGGCCTCGTCCCCGACGAACAGCGCCACCGGCGCGGTGGGCAGGGCGTCGGGCGCGATCCCTCCCCGAACCACGGTGGCCACCGCGACCCGCCCTCCGGTCTCGAACGCGTCGACCCGCCCGATCGTGGTGTGGAAATGCGCCCCGGCCGCGGCACGCAGCACTTTCGGAGACCAGACGTCGGCGCTCCCCGGGCCGGCGGCGAATCCCATGCCGAAGGCCGCGGCGCCGCGGATCAGGGTGCCCAGGTTGCCGGGGTCTCCCACCCCCCAGGCCACCAGCAGGTCCCCTTCGGGAGCGAGGCGCGGGGCGGGAGGCGCCAGCACCGCCACCGGGCTCTGCGGGTGCTCGGTGGTGGAGAGACGCCGCAACACGTCTTCGGTGACCGGCACCGCCTCGGCGCCGGCCCGGTGCGCCGCCTCGGCGCCGGCGGCGTCGCCGGGAAGGTGGAAGACCGTGCGCAGGTCGGCGCCGGCGGCCACCGCCTCGCCGACCAGGTTGGGGCCCTCAAGCAACGCGAGGCCGGCGGCGCGTCGCCCGCGCCGCCGGTGCAGCTTGACCGTTGCCGCGACCCGACGGTTCTGGAGCGAGCCGATCGGGGCGGGGCCCTCAGCCGTCGGAGCCCTCCGCGGCCTGGGCGACCACCGCGGCGAAGGCATCGGGATCGTTGACGGCCATATCGGCGAGCATCTTGCGGTCCACCTCGATGTCGTTGGCCTTCAGCCCGGCCATGAGCCGGGAGTACGTGGTGCCGTTCTGGCGGGCCGCCGCGTTGATGCGGGTGATCCACAGCCGGCGGAACTCACCCTTGCGGGCCCTGCGGTCGCGGTAGGCGTCCTGCATGGCGCCCATGACCTGCTCGTTGGCGGCCCGGAAGCGGCGGCCGCGTGCCCCCTTGTACCCGGAGGCTCGTTCCATGACCTTGCGACGCTTCTTGCGGTGCTGTACCGAACGCTTGACGCGTGCCATCTTCGACCTCCCTCAGCGTCCCAGCATGCGTCCCACGCGGGTGCGGTCCCCGCGTGACACGTCGCGGTCGCCCCGCAGGCGGCGCAACTGCCGGCTCGTCTTCTTGCCCATCTTGAGGTGCTTGCCGCCTGCCTGCTGGCGGCGGATCCGGCCCGCGCCGGTCACCTTGAATCGTTTCGCGGCGGAGCGCCGCGTCTTGGCCTTCGGCATCTTCGGTTTCTCCTCAGTCCTCGGCGGCCTCGGCGCTCTCGACCTCGGCGGCCTCGGCCGCCGGTTGGTCGTCGGCGGCCACTTCAGCCGTTGGCTCCCGATCGGCCTGGCGCTGCCGGCGGAGCGGAGCCAACTGCATGGTCATGTTGCGGCCCTCGAGCCGAGGGAACTGTTCGATGGTCCCCAGGGCCTCAACCTCGTCGGCCAGGCGTCGCAGGATGCGCTCCCCGATCTCCGGGTGCGTGACTTCCCGGCCGCGGAACATCATCGTGACCTTGACCTTGTCGCCTTCCCCGAGGAACTCCTCGACCCGACGCCGTTTCACGTCGTAGTCGTGGGTGTCGATCTTGGGACGGAACTTGACTTCCTTGATGACGGTGCGGGTCTGCTTCTTGCGTGCTTCCCGCTGGCGCACGGACTGCTCGTACTTGTACTTGCCGTAGTCCATGAGCCGGCAGACCGGTGGGCGGGCTTCCGGTGCGACCTCGACCAGGTCGAGCTCGAGTTGGTTGGCCAGCCACTTGGCCTCTTCGATGGATTTGACCCCGATCTGCGAACCGTCAGGGGCGACCAGACGGACCTCGCGGGCCCGGATCCGGTCGTTGACACGCAGTTCCTGTGCGATGGATGGACCTCCTCGGATCGGCACATACAAAGGAGACGGCGAACGCTGCCGTCTCCTGGTTCACGGACCTCGACTCACCGCCTGGTGGCCGGGTGGGAAGCAGCGCCTCCACTTGTGCTCGGTTGTGGCACGGAGTATACGGGCGGCCCGCCGGAGGTCAAGATCCGTCACCGGGTCAATCGAACAGCCGCCCCTGGGGATCGGGGCGCTCGTAGCGCCCGACACCGGGCCACATGAGACCGTCCATGAAGGCCCACGAGCGACGATGGATGGCGCTGGGGCCGTACCAGTGCAGCGCGGCGATGTGGCGCGGCTCGGGATAGCCCTTGTTGTGTTCGAACCACCAGTTCGGGTAGTGGTCCGCCTCGGCGCGCATGATGCGGTCCCGGGTCACCTTGGCGACGATCGAAGCCGCCGCGATCGACAGGCAGGTGGCGTCCCCCTTGACAACCATGCGCACCGGCCCCCCGACGAAGTCCCAGGCGCCGTCCACCAGCAGGTGGTCCGGGTCCACCCCGAGGTCGGCGAGCGCCCGTCCCGCGGCCAGGCGCTGCGCCGCAGACATCCCCAACTCGTCGCACTCGACCGGGGAGGCGTGCCCCACCCCGTAGGCCCGGAGCCAGCCGGTCACCCTGTCGAAGAGCGCCTCCCTCTCCGCCTCCGAGAGCACCTTCGAGTCGCGCACCTTGTAGACCCTGCGCTCGGGCGGGATCACGGCGGCGGCCACCGTGAGGGGCCCGGCCCACGAGCCGCGGCCCACCTCGTCGACCCCGACCACCACGTCGTGGCCGGCCGCCCACAGGGTCCGCTCCAGGACGGTTCCGGGCGCCTTGCCCCGCAGGGCACGGCGCAGCGGCGGGACGGTGGTGGTCACGCCGCGGACCCTACTACACGCGTGTCATTCGTCTCCGGCGACCCTGCGGATCGCCACCGCGGCGCGCACCGCGGCCTCGGCCGCCTCGGCCCCCTTGTTCCCGGCCCCCGGCAGGCTGCGCTCCCGGGCCTGGCGGGCGTCGGTTGCGGCGAGCACCCCCAGGGTCACCGGAACCCCGGTCGTCACCGCCACCTGCTGCAGCCCGCGGGCCGCCTCGGCGGCGACCAGCGTGTAGTGGTCGGTCTCGCCCTTGATGACCGCGCCCAGCGCCACGACGCAATCGTGGCCCGCCGCCGCCAGCGCCCGGGCCACCACCGGCAACTCGAACGCCCCCGGCACGTGCACGACGGTGGGATCCTCCACCCCGGCTCGCTCCAGGGCCTCGAGCGCCCCGGCGAGCAGCCCGGAGGTGACGAACTCGTTGAACTCGCTCACGGCCACCGCCACGCGCAGGCCGGCGCCGTCGAGCGGCGGTGTGATCTCATGCATCGCCGGAGTACTCCAGGTCGATCAGGTGCCCCATCCGCTCCGCCTTGGTGGCCAGGTAGGAGCGGTTCTCGTCGGTCGGGACCGTCTGCAGCGGCACGCGCTCGGCGATCTCCAACCCGTAGCCCTCCATCCCGGCCCGCTTCGACGGGTTGTTGGTGAGCAGCCGCATCGTCGTGAGCCCCAGGTCCACCAAGATCTGGGCACCGACCCCGTAGTCGCGGGCGTCGGCCGGAAACCCCAGGTCCAGGTTGGCGTCGACGGTGTCGCGGCCTTCCTCCTGCAGGGCGTAGGCGGCCAGCTTGTGCATGAGGCCGATGCCTCGCCCTTCGTGGCCCCGGAAGTACAACACCACCCCCTCCCCCGCTTCGGCGACCCGCCGCAGCGCGTCGCGCAACTGGAAGCCGCAGTCGCACCGGCGGCTGCCGAAGACGTCGCCGGTCAGGCACTCCGAGTGGACCCGCACCAGGACGTCCTGTTTGCCGGCCACGTCGCCCTTCACCAGGGCGATGTGATGGGTCCCGTCGAGCAGCGACTCGAAGCCGATGGCGCGGAACTCGCCGTACTCGGTCGGGATGCGGGCTTCGGCGACCCGCCGCACCAGCCGCTCGCTGCGGCGCCGGTAGGCGATGAGATCGGCGATGCTCACCAGCGGCAGGCCGTGCTCCTCGGCGAAGCGCTCCAGCGTGGGGAGCCGGGCCATGCCGCCGTCCTCCTCGACGATCTCGCACAACACGCCGGCCGGGGTGAGGCCGGCGAGGCGGGCCAGGTCGACCGCAGCCTCGGTGTGGCCTGCCCGTTTCAGCACCCCGCCCGGCTGGTACCTGAGCGGGAACACGTGGCCGGGCCGGGCCAGGTCGTCGGCGTCGGTGGCCGGGTCGATCAGCGCCCGGATGGTCGCGGCCCGGTCGGCCGCCGAGATCCCGGTCGTCGTTCCCGGCACGTAGTCGACCGACACGGTGAACGCGGTGTGGTGGGTGTCGGTGTTCTCGATCACCATCAGCGGCAGGCGCAGTTCGTCGAGCCGTTCGCCGGTCATCGGCACGCAGATCAGCCCGCTCGTATGGCGCACCATGAAGGCGATGTGCTCCGAGGTGATCCGGTCGGCGGCCACGATGAGGTCGCCCTCGTTCTCCCGCTCGGCATCGTCGACGACGACCACGAAGTCGCCCCGGCGCATCGCCTCGATCGCCTCCGGGATGGTTGCGAAGCTCACGAGCGGGCCTCCATCAGTCGCTCCACGTACTTGGCCAGCACATCCACCTCCAGGTTCACCGCGGCGCCCTCCGGCCGATGGCCGAGCACCGTGACCTCCAGCGTGTGCGGGATGAGCACCACCTCGAAGCCGGTCTCGTCCACCCCCGACACCGTCAGGCTCACCCCGTCCACCGCGATCGAGCCCTTCTCCACGAGATAGCGCCGCAGCCCCTCGGGAACGTCGCACCACATCCGGATGGCGTCGCCCTCCCGGGTGATCGCGCGCACCGTGCCCACCCCGTCCACGTGGCCCTGCACGATGTGGCCGTCGAACCGCCCGCCGGCGCGCAGCGGGCGCTCCAGGTCGATCGGATCGCCCGGCCGCAGCGCCCCCAGGTTGGAGCGCACCAGCGTCTCGGGAACCGCTTCGATCGAGAACCGCTCCCCGTCGACGGCGACCGCGGTCAGGCAGACCCCGTTGCAGGCGACCGAGTCGCCCACCTCCAACCCCTCGGCCACCGAGGGCGATTCGATGGTGATCCTGGTCCTGCCGCCCAGATCGTCGATCGCGCCGACTCGGCCCAGCGTCTCCACGATGCCGGTGAACATCAGCCTCCTCCTGTGAACGTGAACTCGACACGCACGTCGGGCCCCACCCGGCGCACGTCGACGATCTCGACCGCCTCCGCGTCCGACACGGTCGCGAACGTCCCCCCCGCCGCGGGACGGCCGGTGCCCCCGGCGACCTTCGCCGCCACGTAGGCCACCCCGCGCTGTGCCAGGCCGGCGCGCAGCATCGAGCCGATGAGCGTCGGCCCGCCCTCGACGAGCACGTCGAGGATCTCCCTCCCGCCGAGGTCGTCGAGGGCCGCGGCGAGGTCGACCCCTCCCGGGCCC
>Ga0272444_10003078_pt1 | contig 15224 bp, 10 predicted proteins | sample SSMForm13_FD_201033 | JGI IMG/M metagenome (GOLD analysis project Ga0272444, IMG submission 201033) | Marine sediment archaeal communities from Little Sippewissett salt marsh, Falmouth, MA, United States - SSM-Form-13 | ecosystem: Environmental > Aquatic > Marine > Wetlands > Sediment ...
TTAGCGGACTGTTGTGATTTTTCCAACGGAGGTTGGAGACAAACAACAAACCGGCGCCGTGCTTTTCCAGAAAGGCGCGACCGTACATCAAGTCAGAGGAACCGAGGGCAATCGCGTCGTAACCCAATCGACGCACCGACGCCAGATACGCGCGCGCGTTCAGCCGGTTTTGTTCGCTGGGTTCGCCGAAAACGCGACCGGCTTCCAACAGAATGCTGTTCGGATATTGCTTACGTACTTCGAGCAACTTCGTATCGCGGCGCAGAATGCCGCCCATGTCCGACTCCGGACTGCAGGCGCACGGTTTGAGTTTGCCATGAGCCGACCCGGTATAAATGATGACCGCCTGCTTGTCGGATTGTCCAAGGGCGGAGACAACCAATGCCAGGGTCAACAATACAGTGACGACTAATAGACCTCGTTTCATCGACCGTGCTCCTGACGATACCGGCGCAGGTTGTCCAACGTTTCGTTGATTACGTTGTCCATTTCCTCAGACCGGCAACCACTGATCTTCGGAGAATGTACGGCGACATGCTGCACGATGATACGAGGCGTTCGCTCAACACCACGCTCAGCGAGAAATTCTTCCAATTTTTTCATTTCTGCTTTTAATTCTTCAGAATCCTTTTTCTTCTTCCACGGATCGCCCATCCCAATTGATTGAGCGATCGCGTCCAGTATTTCCTCGTCCTCGATGTTGACCTTGCCGACGAACTTGGCTTTGAACAATGCGTTCAACAGTTTCTCTTCCATTTCAGGGCTGATGCCGCGAGCCACCAAAAGCATACTGATCGGCAGGTAACCGTGGGAATGCTGAAAAACATAATACCGTTTTTCAACAACGTCGCCGCCGAAGGGTTTGTGATTTTCCCAAAACAGGTAGCAACTGGGGCAAGTCGGCGAAATGAAATCTTCGACCAACAGGTTATCGCCTTCCAGCAATTGCGCCGAGTCGCCCATCAGCATGTACCTGCCGGGAAACGGTTTATCGACGGCCATTGCGTACAACGCCGTAACGAAAATCGCGGCCAGCAAAATAGTTCCGGTCCATTTACTTGTTTTCATTAGGCCCCCCAGGTTGCGTTATTTTTCTGTCACCGAAGATAGTTGTATTTTGAAATCCTTGTCAATTCATATCGAGCGACTCAGATTCCGATCAGCATCCGCAACCATCATCGTCGTCGTCATCGTCGCTTGTCGCATCGTCATCGCCCGCATCATCGTCGGATACATCATCATCGGCTGTGTCATCGTCGTCAATGTCATCATCGCTTGTATCATCGTCACTTGTATCGTCATCGACCGTATCGTCGTCCGTCATATCGTCATCCGTCGTATCGTCGTCCGTCGTGTCATCGTCGGTACTCGGCGCAACCGTCACGTTAAACTCCTGTTCGTCTTCCCCGCCGGTGTTGCGAGCCTGAACAACGACTGTGTATTCACCCGGCAACTCGAACGTGTGATGCAACAAGCCTGACAATTTCTCGATCGTTGCCTCTTGATCGTCGATGGTAGCCGAATAGTGAATGGGCGAAGTTCCGTCAGCCTCGATTTGATAGGTGTACACATTCCCAACCGTCGCCATTGTCAGCGGTACGCTTGTAATCTCCGGCGCCACCGGCACCGCGTCGCCTTCGTAAAGTTTGTCGATGCCTGACACGATAAACAATGCACCGTATCCTTCGTTGTCGCCAAGCCATTCCGGATGATAAGCGAAAAATAAAGTTCGCGGTTCTTCGACGGTTTCCGTGAAACGAGCGACTATTTCGCCCTCACCGTCCTGTTCTTGCCTGACATTGACCCGGCTGTCGGCTTCATAGGTCATCGCTATCTTCATCGCGTCGTCGCGCGATGACGGAATGAAATAGATGCCCGCATTCTCGCTGGTCGGCACCCGGTAGTCGCCCTCATCGCTCCAGCCGTCCATCGTGAAGTACCATTCGCTCTGCTCCGGCAGGTCGTAACGCAGCACATTGCCGAAGCCGAGCACAACCGACCCGTTTGCGGATGTCGGGTCAAGTGCGTCGTAGAAATTTCGCGTCACGCAATAAACCGTGCTGTCGTAAGGCGTGTAGCCGAGCCAGCGACCGATTTGCTTGGTGTAGCTGGGATTGCCGAAGGATCCACTGCCGCCGATATGATCGTAAATTTTCTCGTTGGAGAAATAGATTCGCCGGCTGAAGGTGTTGGCGAACCGGTCCAGATCTTGCGTATTGAAAACCAACTCCACCTCGCCGCAGAGTCTGGCGAAATCGACGTTGATCGCCGCATGACTGATGTCTTCGCCGGGTGCCAAATAAAAACCGCCCCAGTAATTCCACAAGTAAGCCTGGTCGAAAGGCGCCAGCAACAACTGATCGTCAAACCAGCGCGCCATCCGCCTTGCTCGATTCAATAAGTCATCGTCATCTTCGGCCAAACCGAGCGCGATAATAGTCCGACCCAGGGCGTTGCCTTGGTTGAGCGGCAGATCACGACCGGGATCACCAAGAAACGTGGCGTCGGGGCGAAAGATATAATAGCCGGCGTTGCCGTCGTCGACCCACTGATCTTCGTGAAAATCAATCGTTTCGTAAGCCGCCTCACTGTAGAGATCGGCTTTTTCCAGATAAGTCATGCCGTCATAGGTCGTCAACTCATGCAAGGCGGGATTCTCGCGAATGATGCGTACGAACGCGGCCATCGGATAGGTAATCATTCCGGAATGCACCGCGTAGCAATAGGGTTCGTCATTCGGTTGGTAGTGCAGGTTTCGCCAACAGGCGCCGGAGATGCCGCGGTAATCGGCAACGCCGCGGTTGTCGTCGCGATTCGCCAGCACGTGGTCGGCATGGTCGCACAACTTATCCAGGTAGGCTGTATCGAGCGTCCCTTCATAAGCGGCGATGTAGGACATCATGATGTAGCTTTCGCCCCAGGCCAGGGTTGCCGTCTCGTTGTTGTATTCCTTGTAACCGTTGCCTTCGTTGATCGAATAATCCGCCGCGTCGTATCGTTCCCGCAGCGTTTCGGCGTTAACCGAAACGACCGCCGCGATAATCGCCACCAATAAAAATCGTGCGCTCTTTTTCATGGCCGACTCCTCGGCCCAATCATAAGCGAAACCGTTTTCTCTTTGAAGCAGGTTCGCATCGCATTGAAAAAGTTATGGTATAGTGTCTGCCCGTCAATTACCGGAGGAAATTTGGACAATCGCCGACGCCGGGAGTGGATCGCCATTCTGGTTGCCTGCCTTTGTCTCGCGTTTGTTGTCAACCTGATTCATTTCAAATTGACCGACGAATACTTTAAGGCAACCATCGCCGACGTCGTCAATGCCCGCGCGCCGGCACCTTTTCAGCATCGCCTGTTGTCACCATTTATCGTATACGGTCTGTCCCAGTTAACCGGCCTCAAACTTGTCACCGCCAGTTATCTGTTTTCCCTCGTCGTCATGTTTGCCCTCTTTCTCCTGTTCTGGAAATTCCTGCGCCGTCTGTTTAAACCAACCGCATCGTTGGTGGGCCTGTTTTTGCTGGCATTGGCTCTGCTGGCGATGTCGGCGCAAAACGTCAAGTTCACTACCGTCTGTCTGACCTGTAAAAACTACGGATTTCGCTACCCCTACGATCTGACGCAGATTCTGTTTTTCCTCGGCCTGATTTTCTTTATGCTCGACCGCAAAATCATCGCCTGGTATGCGTTGCTTGCGTTGGCAACCTTCAACCGCGAAACCACTTTGCTCTTGTTGCCGGCGTTGTTTTTGATCTGGCGTAACGACAACAAAAGATCGGCTGCCGTCCATTTGGCGATTTCCTTCGCCGTCTGGATCGGCATCAAATTTCTTTTATCCAATCTGCTGCCGGTTAGCGGCGCGACCATGGACAACAAGATTTACAGCAACATCGCTCTCTTTCTGGGGCAAAAAAACGGCGCTTCGCTTCTAAGCCTGTTGATGGTCTTCGGCGGATTCTGGTTGTTCTTGCCCTTCGGATACCGTCACATGCCACGCGAATACCGCCTGTTGCTGATTACCGTTCCGCTGACTTTCGCCATTATGTTTTTCGTCGGCAATCTCGACGAAATCCGCATCTTCAATGAATTGGCCGTCATTGCGATCCCATCGATTTTAGCCGGTCTACTCGGTCTGCTGGAGGGTGACTCAGCGTTTTTATCACCGGCAGCCTGACGCTTTTGTTCCATGCCCGATTCAGGCAGAATGATTTCTCCACAAACGAATAATTATTCAGGATGCGGTTTTTGCGAATCACGTTAATCAATCCCTTATACCCTCACTTTCCCGGCAGTTCGGGCGAACAAGGGTACGCCGAGCCACCGGTTGGATTGGCTTACATTGCGGCATACTTGCGTCGCGAAATGGGTGCGGAAGTAACACTGATCGACAACTGCGCGCAAAACCTTCCCGACGACCTGCTGCTTGATCGAGTCGTCACCGCTCGTCCCGATTGTGTCGGATTTTATTCCTCGACCATTACCATCGATCGCGTCGGTATGCTGGCCTCATCAATTAAACAACGATTACCGCAATCCAAGGTGATTGTCGGCGGTCCGCACGTTTCAGCGGCTCCTGAGGATCTACCGCACTCCTGCGATGCCGCGGTCATGCGCGAAGGAGAGCAAACCATCGTCGAGCTGTTGCGCGCCTTTCCCGACAACAGCGATCTTTCCGTCGTCAACGGCGTTGCCTATCGCGATATCAATCGGCAAATGCGCGTTACTCCGCCACGCGATTACCTGCCCGACCTCGACGATCTCCCTTTTCCCGCTTGGGACTTGTTACGCGACGAAGATTACCTTTACCAATATCCGACGCCATCGAAGAGTCCATATTTCCGCGCGGTGCTGACCAGCCGCGGCTGTCCGTTCAACTGCAGCTTCTGCGCGAAAACCGCCGTCTGGGGGAAATATGTCCGGCGTCGGAGCGTCGGCAATGTTTTGGATGAATTGCGGCAATACCAAACCGAGGGTTTCGATCTGGTTTTTTTCCGCGACGACACCTTCAACTACGACCCCAAATGGTTGCACGACCTGATTGACGGAATCACTGTTTTGCCGCAACGCCTGCTTTGGTCTTGCCTGGCACGAGTCGACTCCATCGATGAACAAACGGCAAAACGCATGGGCGCCTCAGGATGTTTCGAAGTGCAAACCGGCGTTGAATCGGGCAACGAGCAAATCATCAAAACCATGAAATCGTCGACGCTGCAAAAATTCGCCGAAGGCATCGCAGTATGCCGTCGCGCCGGCATCCGCGTTAAAGCCACCTTCATTCTCGGGTTGCCCGGCGAAAACGAAACTATGGTCAAACAAACCATTCGCGTAGCCCGATCCTTGAAACCCGATTACGCTTTTTTCGCTTCGTTCATTCCCTACCCGGGGACCGCGCATTACGACGAATACAAAGAAAAAGGCTATTTCACGACGCAAGATTACGCGCGTTACAACTACCACGGTGATCCGATCATCAACACGCCCGTTTTATCGAGTGAGCAAAGGTTGGCCTTGCGCCGGTTGGCCTATCGCAACTTTTATCTGCGACCCGGCCGTATTTTGCGATTTGCGTGGGACACCTTGCGTTCGCGCCGTTTCGACGCGGCATGGCGGGCGTTTTCCGGTTTTCTCAATCTGACGCGCAATAGCTCATTATCGCAACCCGGTTAGCAACCGCATCCGTCGTCATCGTCATTATCGTCATCGTCGGTCGGCGACTGATCATCATCATCGACCGTGTCGTCATCGGACGTCGCATCATCGTCATCCGATGGCATTTCGGTGACCGCAATGTGTCCAATGTGTCCGTTCTCGTCTACAGCGCGCACGGCAAAGTGTTGCGTCAACGAATGTCCGGCAACCTTCATAGTTTGTCTTTTACCGGCAAAGGTCGGGTTGGGCGCTCCATTGACGACCTGAGCCGCGGCGAAACCATCCGGCGTCAATAACTCCTCGGCATCGTTGCCGACCCGCACTTCATAATAATCCGCCTGCCCGCAATACCAATCACCGCCCGGCGCATTCCAAGAAAGGTTGATGGTGCCGTTGTTGCCTTCTTCCTTCACCAAACCCAACGGTACGCCCGGTGGGATTGTGTCGGTGCCGTAAACGCCCGAGTTGTATTCGTCGTGGTGAAAACGTCGCCAGGGTGCATTGAGTTTACCGTTCACGCAGGCCGGCCCGGTCGTATTCCAACCAAGCAGGCGACCTTCATGGGTCGGCACGAAAAGTTCCAATCCGCCGTCGTTGTCGGCGTCACCCGCCGCCACCGATGAGATGATCCAGTTGAACGTGAATTTCGGCCATCCCTCGGGTTCGCTACCGTCCGGTGACAACGCATGCAACACGAATCCGCTGCTGCCCGCGATGACCTCGTTGCCGCCGTCGCCGTCGATGTCGGCAATCGCCGGACTGGCGTAAAAGTGGATGTCTTCCATATCGGTGCTGACCGCAGGCTTATCGGTAATGCTCGTCAAATCCCAAGCCATCAACAGCGGGCGCAGCAAACTGATCCAACCGTCGACAATTTTGATCGCGCTCAGCGTCGGCAAAGCGTAATGCAACGGGCCGTCCGGTTCCAGCGGCCCGAATGCACCGTGACCGCTGGCGTTGATCGACAGCTCCGAGCGCATATGCACCATACGCGGCGGCACACCTTCAACCAATTCGATGACGATCGGCAAATAGGCAAAGGCGCCTGTGCCGACCAAGGTTTTACCGTCTTGGTAAGCTATCGCCGGAGCGGCGGTGATGCCGGTGGTCAGCGGCGGGATCGGCAGTGCATCGGCTAAGGGAGCGGGCAATTTTAACGGCCAACCTTCGATAAAAGGCGAATCGTGCGTTGCGTTACCGTCGTGCCGAATAGCGTAAAGGCGTCCGGTTTTCCAGAAATCGATCGGTTCGGGTTCGACGCAGACTTCCGTGGTCGGCACGATGATCACCGGAGACTCGCTCAATTCGGGATCGTCAGAATCCGGGTACATGACGCCCACCGCCGGAGTGCCGAGGATCTGCACGCCTTCGGGGGCATTGCCGTCTTCGTCGTAGCAAACCTTGCCGGCGGGTACCGTATCGGGCAACGACTGCAACAACACAGGGAAACCGGCCACGTCGTCGACCATGCCACTATTGTCCTGGTCGACTGGTTTGATCGCATACACGTGCGCGTCGAAACTGGCGGCGATGATTTCCAACATGCCGTCATTATCCAAATCGCAAAGCACCGGCGCCGCAGCGAAAGTGTTTCCGTGGCCGAAGCTTTTGGGCGTGCTGCGGTCTGGCTCGGCTGCCAGATAAGGGAATCCGGGCAAAAACGGATCGCTCTGCCCTTGATCATTTGTATGTAGATTGCCGTCCGGCCAAACCGCGTACAACGCGCCGCCGCCGCACGCGACGATGATAATCGGCTGCCCGTTGCCGAACATATCGCCGACCGCCGGCGGAGCCAGGGCCGTGTCACGCTGCCGATACTCATTGTCACGGACATTCACCGGAAATCCGGGCCACGGCGCCCATCGTTGGTTTTCCTCATCCCAACCGAATACTTCGAGGTTGCCGTCGGTGGTGCCAAAGATCAACTCCAGCTTGCCGCCGTCCTTTCCGTCCAGATCGTAAAGCACGGGAGACGATTCGCCCGAAGCCAACACATCGTAGGGCAATCCCGGCAACAAACCGGTATCCGCATCGTTGTCGATGTGCGCAGCGAATGCCTTGCGATCCTCGCCCATCACCGGACCGTCTTTTGCGTTACGCGTCGCCTGCACACGCACGGTAAAGGTGAAATCATCCGGATCGACCGGTCGCGCCCGCATTTCTTCTTCGGTGAAAACGTCATAGGGGCTGAACGTGGCAATGACATCATCGATCGCATCTTGCCCGCTGCCGGTCGCAATCGTGAAAAACTCCGCTTCCAATGGTTCCGGTCCACGGGCGATCTGCACCTCGTAGGTAAATGCTTCACCACGGGCATAGATGGTCGCTTCGATATCGATTTCAGGGGTAGTCGTCGGGTCGAACACCGTCCACCAGCGCGGCTCGATGATCAGCACGTCAGGCGGAATGCGGTGATCGACTCCGTCGCCCAAAGCCTCCATCGCCCGCAGCAAGTTGGGGCGACCATAACCGAAGTGGCGATCGAAGCCGGGTTGGCAACCGCCACCGGTCAGCGAAACGCAACGATTATGAATATCGTCGGAGGTCATCGTAATCAATTGTTTGATCTCGCCGGGAGAAAGATCGATACCCAAATCCATCGCCCGTGACAGCAATAATCCGGCCGCTCCGCCGGTGTTGCCGGTCGCTTCCGACGAACAGGCGCCGCTGGCCCCAGCGCTGTGCACGTGTTCGTTGTAGTTGGTGCAATACGTTTCGGTGAAGGCAACCAGATCCATCGGAAAGATGCCGTAAAAATCCAGGTTGGGAATCGGAAAGATCGACTTGACGGAAAACACCGTCTCGCCCGCCGCGGGATACGAATGGTGGAAGCCCAACTCGTCGCCGGCAGCGGCAACCAGCAACAAACCGTTTTCGTAGGCTTCAATGATTAACTCTTCATTGTCCCAACTGTAATCGGGGGTACCCGAGGCAGCGATTCCGACCTGTGCACCCATTTCCATCGCATAGCGCACACCCAGCGCCACCGAGTTGTGCGAAGCCATAATCGCGTCGGACACCCGTACCGGCAGCAACGTGCAATCGGGACAGAAGCCGGGTTTGCTTCCGTAATCGTTCCCGGCTATGGCGCAAGCGTCTTTGGAGCGATCATCGCCGTGCGCGCCTTCCGGCCACTCGTCGATACCCACCGCTTCCGGGCGCCACCGCATAAAATCGAAACCGCTGATGTCATCCGTGTAACCATTGCCGTCGTTGTCGAGACCGTCGGCAAAGGCCTCGATCAACTCGCCCGGTGAAATCGGATAAGTCGCCGGTGGATCCGGCACGCGCGGATCGTTGGCGTAATCGGAAGCCGAAAAACGCCCGTCGCCGTTGCAATCCCAATCGTCGCAGAGCACACTGCCGTCTTGCGGCATCAGCAATTCACCTTGATTAAGAAAACAGCGGTCGGCAATTTCGCGGTTGTTGTACAACGCCAGACCGTTGTCGATTACCGCAATGATCACCTCCGGTCGTCCGGTTGTGAACTTCCAGGCTTCGGTCGCTCCCATACCCGGAATCGTCCAAGGTTTGTCGGGATCGGTGCTTTCCGGATCAATGATGTCGAAGCCGACCAGCACGTTGGCGTTGACGAACTGCGATATCGGGTCCAACGGATCGTATGGATTGCGCTCGAAATCGGCCGATACGTTCGCTACGAAATCGCCTCCCTCGGGGAAGTTGCCGTCGAACGGCACTCCGATAAAGGATTCAACGTCATCGGTGACATTAAACCGGTAGTGCAGCCCCAACCGCCAGGGATCATCGGGAGTAAAGACCACCGTATCGTTGGCGATGTTGGTCGTTTCAAACGAAATCACACCCGGCACTTTTTCATCTGGCTGGCCGTCCGGCGCCAACCAGAAACTGTCGTTTGTGACCGTTGCGGTATTCAGCGATGTATTAAAAGTCAGTGAAACAGGCCAGTATGTCCGGTGCTCCCAAGTTGACATCGACGGCCACTGAACATCGATCTGCAGCGCCGAGGCAATCGACGGTAGCGCTACCACAACAACCAACATGACAAGAAAAACACACAATCGCCGTTCATTCATCGGAAACCCTCCCGCTTGCGACGGATCAACAACCGTATCGGCAGTATTATTATTTATATACGAATTTGCTGGGATTTGCACCCGGTCGGCCTTTGCAAACAACAATGAAGTGATAAAATAAAGCGATTTTTTGCTGGTTATAGTTATCCCCGTTCGGCAAACGCAAGGTTGAGCAATATGGGTAAATCCATCGAACTTCAAGGTAACGAAGCGCTTTTGATCGTCGATGTGCAAAACGATTTCTGCCCCGGCGGCGCCTTGGCCGTCCCCGATGGCGATCAGATCATTCCCGTAGCAAATCGACTGGTGCGATTGTTCGCCCATGTCATTCTGACTCAGGATTGGCATCCGCGCGGACACTTGTCCTTCGCTTCGTCCCACCAGGAAAAAGAGCCTTACGAAACCATCGACCTCCCTTACGGCAATCAGATTCTCTGGCCCGACCACTGCGTCCAGGGCACCGAAGGAGCGGATTTTCATCCCGGATTGAAGGCAGGCAAAAGCGAGTTGATCATCCGCAAGGGCTATCATCGACAGATCGATTCGTACTCAACCTTTTTCGAAAACGATAAAACAACGCCAACCGGACTTGAAGGATACTTGCGTGAACGCGATTTGAATAAGCTCTTTCTCATTGGTCTGGCAACCGACTTTTGCGTGCTTTACTCATCGCTCGACGCCCGCCGCCACGGCTTCGAAGTTTATGTCGTCGAAGAAGGCGTACGCGGAATCGACGTCGACGGGTCGCTGGCCCGAGCCTGGCAGGAAATGAAAGAGGCAGGCGTTCATGTTATCAGCGAGGCCGACCTCACCTGTGAATGATCGACGCATTTGGGGGCGAACATGACTGTGCCGCACTCGCCGCTGTTTACTGACCTGTATGAACTGACCATGATGCAAGGGTATTGGCACGCCGGGTTTCATCGTCAACATGCCTGTTTCGATCTGTTTTTCCGAAGGCTGCCGTTCGACGGCGGGTACGCAGTATCCGCCGGTCTGGCCGACGCATTGCATTTTCTGGAAAACCTGCGTTTTGACGATAAAAGCATTGCTTACTTGAAATCGCTGGAACTATTCGCCGACGATTTTCTCGCTTACCTGCAGGAGATGCGTTTTACCGGCGATGTCTACGCCATGGCCGAAGGCGAAATCGTTTTTCCGCAAGAGCCGATTGTTCGCGTCGAAGGCCCGTTGGACGAATGCCAACTGGTGGAATCGGTATTACTGAACATTATCAATTTCCAATCGCTGATCGCCACGAAAGCAGCCCGCATCAGCCGTGAGGCAGGACACGATAACGTGTTGGAATTCGGACTACGCCGTGCCCAGGGCATTGACGGTGCGCTCTCGGCAGCCCGCGCCGCTTTTATCGGCGGTTGTTCGTCCACTTCGAACGTTGAGGCCGGACAACGTTATGGCATCCCCGTCGCCGGCACTCAAGCTCATTCCTGGATCATGGCTTTCGACGGCGAACTGGAAGCCTTTCGCCGCTTCGTCGAGGTTTACGGCGATACAAGCATTTTACTGGTCGACACCTACGACACGCTTTCCAGCGGCGTACCGAACGCCATTACCGTCGCCCGGGAAATGCGCGAGTGCGGACAATCGCTGCGCGGCGTTCGTCTGGACAGCGGCGACCTGGCATCATTGGCGGCAGCAACGCGAAAAATGCTGGACGAGGCTGGTTTCCCCGAAATTCTTATTGTTGCCTCCAGCGATCTCGACGAATACATCATTCATGATCTGAAGCAGCGACACGCTCCCATCGACTTGTTCGGCGTCGGTACGCGCCTGGTTACCGCCCACGGCGATCCGTCCTTTACCGGCGTTTATAAGTTGGCGGCCATCGGCAACGGTAAAAAACTTCGAGCAACACGTAAGCATTCGGACGATCTCGTTAAAGCCACCCTGCCTGGTCGCAAGCAAGTCTGGCGCCTGTTGGATTCGCAAGGCAACATGTTGGCCGATTGGATCGAGTTGGAAGACGCCGGCTCACCACCGGTGGACACCATCACCGGCTTCACGACGGATCGATCACACAAGACCAAAACGTTTGCCACTGCCAACAAGGCGATTCCGCTGCTGCGTCATGTGATGGGTGAAGGGGTCTGCAAAGTGGATGACGACGCTCTTGTGCACATCCGTCAACGCCTCCAATCCAGTCTCGTTCATCTGCCGAAGTCCATCAAATCATTGGAGCAACCCGGCGTTTACGACATTCTGTTGGGACCCCGTTTGCATAAACAAATCGGTAAACTCGACGCGCGTACTTAAAGCCTGCCGACCATGAATGTCACTCGTTTTATTTTTCACTACACAAAATCCAAACAGAATGGTAGGAAAAATCTTTCCTTTGATGGGAAAATTGATTTGTTGACGAAAGGGTAACGCTATGGTCAAAACAATCGCCCAGATCAACGCCAGGATTCGCGAGGGAAAAGCCGTTGTTGTCACCGCCGAAGAAATCATCGACATTGTCGAGACCGAAGGGGTGAAAAAGGCCGCCGAGACCGTTGATGTTGTCACCACCGGCACATTCAGTCCTATGTGCAGTAGTGGTGCGTTCATCAACTTCGGGCATGCCAAGCCGCGTCTTCGCGCAACCAAAGTCTGGTTGAACGATGTGCCTTGCTATACGGGTATCGCCGCCGTTGATCTATATCTCGGTGCTACCGAACTCGTTGAAGGTGACCCGGAGAACAAGGTCTTTCCCGGTGAGTTCAACTACGGGGGTGCCCACGTCATTCAGGAATTACTCGCCGGCAAACGCGTCATTTTGCGTGCCAAATCGTACGGCACCGATTGCTATCCGGCGAAAGAATTAGTCAAGGAAATCACGCTGAACGAACTGCCCCAAGCCTGGTTGTACAATCCGCGCAACGCTTACCAAAACTATGTCTGCGCGGTGAATTTGTCCGATAAAACCATTTACACCTACATGGGCATGCTCAAACCACGCATGAGTAACGCTACGTTCGCTACATCGGGTTGCTTGTCGCCGTTACTCAACGACCCGCTATTCCGCACAATCGGCTTGGGCACACGCATTTTCCTTGGTGGAGGTATTGGGTACGTCACCGGTGCGGGCACTCAGCACAACCCTACTCCCAATCGCCGCGAGAACGGCACACCAACGCAGCCGGCCGGCGCCATTGCCGTTCAGGGCGACCTCAAACGGATGGACGCCAAATGGGTACGCGGCGTCAGTTTTTTGGGTTATGGCGTCTCTCTGCAAATCGGCCTGGGCGTTCCGATTCCTATCCTCGATGAGCAGATGGCTGCGTATTGCGCTGTTAAAGACGAAGAGATCACAACCGGCGTCATCGATTTCAGCCACGATTATCCGAACGGTGTCAGCCGCGTGCTCGGCGAAGTCAATTACCGTGATTTGAAATCCGGGCAGATTGTCGTCGACGGCAAAACCGTGCCGACCTCGTCGCTATCCAGCCAACCAGGCGCCCGGGAAATCGCCGTCGAACTGAAGGAATGGATACAGGCCGGAAAATTCGAATTGACCGAACCGATTGAAACCTTGCCGGCGGGTGAATAACAACAATGAGCGAACCACGCACTTATCGCAGCTGGCAGACGACGGATACGGTGGCTTTCACCGTAACGTACAAGGAAAGCGATCTGTATTGCCGCGCGAAAACCGACCTTGCCGACAAGGTCGCCGGTGTGCTGGCAACGTTACGTCAGCGATTGGATGCCTACGCAACGTTGCATCCTGAATTCGCGCGTTCGCTGGCTCCGCTGCCCGATGATCCACAAGCCCCACCGATTGTGCAGGAAATGCTCGCTACTTCCCGTCTTGCCGGAGTTGGCCCGCTGGCCACGGTAGCCGGTGCAATTGCGGAACACATCGGCCGTTTTTTAGCGGAGCATTCATCGACCGTCATCGTTGAAAATGGCGGTGATTGCTTCCTGCAACTTGAAAAACCGTCGATCGTACCGATTCTGGCGGGATCGTCGCCGCTTTCCGGAAAAGTCGGTCTGGCTTTCGATTCACACCGCATGCCCTGTGGGTTGTGTACATCTTCAGCGACGGTCGGCCATTCGTTGTCTTTGGGAAAAACCGATGCCGTCACCATTGTCGCGGAAACCGCGACGCTGGCCGACGCAGTCGCCACGGCCACGGCTAATCAGATTACCCGTCCGACGGAAAGCGCGGCTGCGTTGGAATGGGCCGTTGCCCTGCCCGGAGTTCTCGGCGCCGTTGCGATCATAGGCGAAACTCTGGCCGCCGCCGGTGAAATTCAACTTACCCGCACTGATGTTCAAGTCGGTGAAGCAAAAAGCAAGAACTCGGAGGAATCATGACCATCACCAAAACAAAAGTGCTGACCTTCGAAGAACATATCTGGCAAAAGCCGATCGTCTGCACCCTGGCCAAGCAATTCGACCTCGACTTTTCCATTTTGAAAGCCAAGGTGCTGCCTCGCCGTGCCGGCCTTGTCGTTCTGGAATTAATCGGCGAACAGGCAGAATTCGACAAAGCACTGACGTATCTGCGCGAGCAAGGCGTTGGCGTGCAATCGATGGAGCAGGAAATTTACTACCACGAAGAGCTCTGCACCCAATGCGGCGCCTGTGTGGGGTTCTGTCCGAGCGAAGCACTGACCATTGAAGATCGATCTGACATGAAAGTCATATTCATCGCCGACCGCTGCATCGGTTGCGAGGTATGCCTGACCGCCTGTCCGGCTCGTGCGTTGACCGTCTCGCCGGAACTGCGCAGCTTCGAGGCCAACATACGCTAGTCCTCAGTGTCGCGGCAAAGCCGTTCGACTTTGGCGACGTAAGCGTCCGCGTCGAATTTGCGCCGCAGCCCCTTGTCGTTCATATACCGGATCTTTCCGAAAATCGGCCGTTCCGCCCACGGGCGATCGTGCAAGCCAAAACACCAGGCGACGCCGGTGTAGCCGTTAGGATCGCGCCCATCCAATTCGTATTTGTCGTTCAACGCGACGGCAACAGCAAAACCGGAAGCCGGATCGCGGTTCCATTCCAAAATCTTCTTGCCCCAATACATCCGCATGTAGCCGTGCATTTTGCCGGTGCAAACCATCTCGCGCTGCGCCGCATTCCAATACGGATCATGCGTCTGCGCCTGTTCAAGCTGCTTTTTCGTATACAGCATGTCGCGCCTGTCACCTGCATGCTCGTCCAGCGTCTTCCGGCACCAGTCCGGCAAGCCCTCGTATGTATCGTAATGCGGATTGTAGGCAACAAAGTTTATCGCTAATTCGCGCCGCACGATCATTTCTTCCAAGAAGGCGTGCTCGCCTGGGCTGTCGGCTTCCATGATCCGCAAGGCGATCTGCAGCGGTGAAATCTGCCCGAAGTGCAGATACGGGCTCATGTGCGAAGTGAAATCAATCGATGGGTCGTTTCGTTTTTGATCGTAATGATCCAGCTTGTGCACAATGAAGTCATCCAAATGACGTTGCGCTTCCGAGATGCCACCTCGATAGAGATTCGACGGTTTGGCGCTGCGATCTACCTTGAGTTTTTTCAACGCAT
>Ga0272444_10003079_pt1 | contig 15221 bp, 13 predicted proteins | sample SSMForm13_FD_201033 | JGI IMG/M metagenome (GOLD analysis project Ga0272444, IMG submission 201033) | Marine sediment archaeal communities from Little Sippewissett salt marsh, Falmouth, MA, United States - SSM-Form-13 | ecosystem: Environmental > Aquatic > Marine > Wetlands > Sediment ...
CGCTCAGCCGGCTGCGGCCGATCCGGCTGCCGACCTGGAGCCCATTCCATCCTACTATACCCACACCGATTATCTGCTGACCACTCCGGGAGCGTCAGGATGCGCTCTGGGCGGGTACATCAATCCGGCCGTGTACGGCCTGCTGCCCGGGTTCGAGGATCAGTCCTTCTGGTCGGACCGGGGGGCCAAACTGAAGTCGTTGAGCCGCTGGGGTTTCTTCCTGGGCGTTCCCCATCTGGGTTTCGGCCTGGTGCATCACCGCCAGAACATTCCGGCCGGGGACGGTCCGCCGCAAAAAGTGAGCATCACCGATTACCGCGTCGGCTTGGCCGGGGGCCGGAATGCCCTGGTTTTCGGTCTGGGATACGGCTGGTCTGCGGGCGATCCCGGTGAGGCCCGGCGGGACAATCTTCTGCAGGCCGGATTCGTCGCCCGCCCCCGGCGGCAGCTGTCGATCGGCCTGACCGGGGACTTCGCCACCGGGAGCGACCGCCGCCGGGGTGTCCTCGACCTGGCCCTGCGGCCTCTGGGGACGCCGACCGTGACCCTGTTCGGCGACGGCGAGCTGTACTCTCAGGACCGGCTGGAAGACGCCGGCTGGGGCCTGGGGGCCGCGGTAGAGCTGCTGCCCGGCATCCTCCTGGGGGGCAAGTACCGGTCTCACCATGATGATGAATCCTACAGCCTGGGTCTCAGCTTCAGCTTTGGATCCTCCACATTATCGGCCGTTCCCCACTATAATAAGGAAGGGGGGCGGAGCCACACCATCTACGGAATTCGGAGCGGTTATCATACCGATAACGTCTTCGATCGCCATCTGAAAAAGGACACACGATATCTCTCCCTGCCGCTGAAGGGCCGCATCGGCTATCGGAAGTTCCGATATTTCGATACCGGGACCCTGACCCTCCGTGACATCCTCTCCCGTCTGGAGGCCGTCATCGAGGATGACCGTGTCGCCGGGGTGTCCGTGAACCTGTCCGGAATGCAGGTCTCCCGGGTGATGGCCTGGGAGATCCGCGAAAAGCTGTCCGACGTGCGCCGGTCGGGCAAAAGGGTGGTTATCTTCGCCGACCAGCTGGGCATGATCGATTATCATCTGGCCAGCGTGGCCGACCGCATCATTATGGACCCGGAGGGCTACCTGTTTCTGACCGGCAGCCGTCTGGGCAGCACCTACTACCGGGGCATGATCGAGAAGCTGGGCCTTGCTGTGGACGTGATGCGTTTCTATAAGTATAAATCGGCCGGGGAGATGTTCTCCCGCGACGATATGTCGGCGGCCGACCGGGAGCAGCGGCAGGCCCTGGTGGACGATCGCTACGAGGTGATGCGCCGGGAGATCAGCGCCTCCCGGGGCGTCGAGCCCGAGACCTTCGACCGCTGGATCGACCAGGGGATGTTGTTCTATGCCTCTCAGGCGGTGACCGAGGGATTGATCGACACCCTGGGCCGCTGGTCCGACGCCGAACAGATCATCAGGTCTTTCGAGGGCCGGAAGAAAAAACTGGTCGGGCCCGGTATGCTGGCCGCCGGGGAGTTCCCCTCCCGGACCTGGGGCGACCGCCCCCGCATCGCCATCGTGTACGGCCTGGGCTTCTGCGCCATGGACTGGGGCATCAGGGCCCGCCGGCTGGAGGAAATTTTCCGCCGGCTGGAGAAGGACGGACAGGTCAGGGCGGTGGTCTTTCGGGTGGATTCTCCCGGCGGCGAAAGCATGGCTTCGGACGTCATCTCGGCAGCCCTGAGGCGCTGCGCCGCCGAAAAACCGGTCGTCGTCAGCCAGGGCAGTATGGCCGCCTCGGGAGGGTACCATATCTCCATGTACGCCAGCACCATCGTGGCCGCGCCCAGCACCATCACCGGCTCCATCGGAGTGCTGGGGGGGTGGCTGTGGAACAAGGGGTTGGGCCAAAAACTGGGTATGACCACCGACCATGTTAAGCGGGGCCGGCACGCCGACGTGGACTTCGGCATCTGGCTGCCCTTTCTGGGCCTGCAGATCCCCGACCGTCCCCTGGGCCCGGAGGAGCGGGCCCGTTTCGAGGGTTTCATCCGGGATTCCTACGATCTGTTTATCACCAAAGTGGCCGAGGGGCGCGGGATGAATAAGGAGGAGGTTCATGCCGTGGCCCAGGGCCGGGTGTGGAGCGGCCTGGACGGACACAAAATCGGGCTGGTGGACGAGATCGGCGGCCTGGAGCTGGCCATCCGCATCGCCCGGGAGGCGGTTGGGATCGGGCCGGATGAGGAGTTCGAGATCGTCGAGATGCCCGAGAAGGGGTTGTTCAAGATGGACCTGTTCAAGCCCGGCATCATGACCGGCCTGAATTTGGAGAAGGATCCCCACTGGCAGTACCTGAGGCTGTTCTCCGAGCACCCCGGGCAGCCGCTGCCGGTCCTGCCGATGGAGCTGTATGAGGAGTGAGGGGGGCGGACAACAAAACCCTTGACATTCTTCCGCCATCCTTTTAAATTTATAAATTCGGTGGCGGTGTAGCTCAGTTGGTTAGAGCAGCGGAATCATAATCCGCGTGTCCGGGGTTCGAATCCCTGCACCGCTACCAATCTTTTTCGGCCTTGTGAGCCACGTGGCGACAGGGCTTTTTTTGCCCACGAATATCGACCTTCTCAATTATTCCTCAGGAGACCTCGGTCATGGCCAATCTGGAAGATGTCCTCCGGCCGCCGGAGCGAAACCTACCCCCTTATCCTTCGAAATTCATTTTCCTGGCCACCGGCGAGAAGATGGTCGTTCGCCAGGCCACCCGGGACGATGTCCCCGCACTGTTGGAGGCCATCGATCCGCTGCGCTACGTGGCCCGGGACTTCTACGACATCGTGGCCGCCCGCACCTTCGCCGAGCTGCTGGGCTGGCAGCGCTACCGGGTCAAGGACGAGTACTGCCTGGTGGGCCTCATCGATGGCCTGCTGGTGGGCCTGGTCAATGGGCGGACCCTGAGCCCCAGGGTGGGCATCAGCTACCACACCCTGGCCCTGCGGCGGGGTGTGCGGGTGGGGGCCCACCTGTTCGCCTCCAAGATGGAATACCACATCGAGCACCTCAAACAGCAGTACGTTTACATCACCGCCGAGAGCCCCATCGGATTCCGCCGCTGGATGCTGGAGTACGATCTCATCCAGCGCTCCGACATACCCCATGAGCTCGGCGGGGTGGACGTCTGGACCCTGACTCCGGAGCTGTATCATGCTTCCAAAGAGCGGCTGGTGGTGGGGGAGCGTCCCGTGCCCGATGAGCTGATGCAGACGGCCGAAACGATCCAGGTTCCCACCGAGGCCCAGCTGGTCAAGCAGGTCACCGGCAGGGTGGAGGAGGGCCAGTGATGCGAGATGTGGCCATTATCGGATGCGGCCTGACCCGGTTCGGGCGCCGCGAGGAGGATCTGCTGGAGCTACTGACCGAGGTTTCTCTGGCCGCCCTGGATGATGCCGGATTGGGCCGGGGGCCCGTGGATGCCGTCTATGTGGCCAACATGGGAGCCGGCATCCTCAATCATCAGACCGGCGTGGCCAGCGCTCTGGTGGACCGGTTGAATCTGCTGCCGGCCCCGGCCGAGACCATCGAGAACGGCCCTGCCTCGGGAGCCTCGGCCATCAAGAACGCTGTTCTGGCCATCGCCTCCGGACTGTACGACCTCATCCTGGTGGCCGGCGGCGAGAAGATGCGGGCTGTCACCGGCTGGGAGGCCACCGACTTCGTGGCCAGCATGAGCCATCCCGAGGGAGAATATAAATACGGAGTGACCCTGCCGGCCTTGGCCGGGATGTTCGCCCGGCTGCACATGGCCAAATACGGGGTCACCTCCGAGCATCTGGCCATGGTGGCGCTGAAGAACCATGAGCATGGCACCCGGAATCCCTATGCCCATATCCAGCAGGCAGTCTCCATGGAGGGCATCCTGCACCGCCCCGAGGCGGTGGTGAACAATCCCCCCATCGCCGAGCCGCTGCGGATGTACGACTGCTGTCCGGTGAGCGACGGGGCCGCCGCCGTGTTGCTGTGCGCCGCCGAACGAGCCAAGGATTTTCCGCACCCCGCGGTCCGGATCGCCGGCTTCGGCCAGGCCACCGACACCCACGCGGTGCATCAGCGGGAGGATCCTCTGGACCTCAAGGCCGTGCGGTTGGCCTCCGAGGCCGCCTTCAAGATGGCCCACCTGAAGCCCGCAGACATCCAGGTGGCCGAGCTGCACGACGCCTTCACCATCCTGGAGATCGTCGAGAGCGAGCAGGCCGGATTCTTTCCGGTCGGCCAGGGACACCTGGCCCTGGAGAAAGGCCACACCCGTCTGGGGGGCCGGCTGCCCATCAATCCCTCGGGCGGGTTGAAGGCCCGGGGGCATCCGGTGGGAGCCACCGGAGTGGCCCAGGCCGTGGAGCTGACCTGGCAGCTGAGGGGGCAGGCCGGTGAACGGCAGGTCGACGGTGCCGTCAATGGTTTCAGCTGCAATTTCGGCGGTTTCGGCAACAACGTGCTGGCCTTCGTTCTTTCACGGGAGTGATCCATGGAGCCGATGACGGGATATCAGTGCACGGCCTGCGGTCGGGTCTTTCACCCGGCCCGACAGGTCTGCCTGGGCTGCGGGGGACGACAGTTCTCGGAGGTCAGGCTGGAGGATGAGGGCATCCTGGTGACCTTTACCCGGCTGCACGCTCTGCCGATGGATTTTCAGATCCGCACCCTGATGCTGGGCATGGTGGAGTTCCCCAGCGGGGCTCGGGCTCTGGGGCAGCTGGGCAGCGAGGCGGTGGAGATGGGCATGAGGATGCGGCCCCGCTGGGAGGTGGTCAGGATACTGGACGGGCAGGAGATGTACGGTCTGAAATTCTACCCGGTGGAGCATTAAACGTTTTCGCCATCTTCGTGGTCCAAGATGATGAAGATTCCAGAAAGGTAGAGAAATCTCTTCTTCTGAGGAGGATGGTATGATCAGACGTCTGATGCCACCGGCGGCCATTGTCTTGCTCCTGGTTGTCCCGGCGATATCCTGGGCCGGCTTCAGCGTGGGCGGCAACCTGTTGATGTCCTTGCCCCAGGAGGATTTCGCCAACGTCTCCGAGATGGGAGGCGGACTGGGGCTGAAATTCCTGTTCTCCCCGCCCCTGGCGCCGGCCATCGCCGTGCGGGCCGATCTGGGCTTCGTCGTCTATGGCTCGGAGAACTACCGGGATCAGGTGGCCGGAATCCCGGTGGACGTCACCGTGCGCAATCAGTCGGTCCAGTTCACCATGGGTCCCCAGCTGCAGATGCCGGCCGGGCCGATCCGGTTTTACGTCGCGCCCATGGCCGGGGTCTACAATTACAGCACCCGGGTGGAAATAGAGGGAACCGATATCGGTGAGACCCAAAACAGCACCACCAAGTTCGGCTGGAACATCAGCGGCGGCCTGCTCATCCGGGTGTACCAAAGCCCCATCAAGAAATTGAAACTGGACATCGACCTGGAGGGCAGGTACCACACCATCAAGAAAGCCATCGAGACCGAGGTGGACGGCGCCGTCGAGCAGACCGATGCCAATGACGTCTCCCTGCAGGCGGGCGTGTTGGTTCATTTTTAATCGTGCCGTCGAGCTGCTTCTAAAAAACCCGGAGGCCCGTGGGGATCCGGGTTTTTTATTGGGCCATGTGATGGTGTGCGGCCTGAACATCTGCGGCTCGGGACCCGAGACCTGGAGCCGGCCAAATACAACTTGACATCCCCGACGCAGCGGTCTACATTGACGGGACAAGCGGGCATGATCGATGGTCATACAGGAGGGGAACCGTGATCACCGGGGTGGGTCTCTTTTCCGGCGGGCTGGACAGCATTCTGGCCGTCAAAGTGTTGCAGGATCAGGGCATCGGCATCATCGGGGTGACCTATGTGACGCCCTTTTTCGGCGCCGAGAAGGCCATCCAGGTCGCCGGGCAGCTGAACATGGACCACCGGGTGGTGGACATCACCGCGGACCACCTGGAGATGGTCCGCCATCCCAAGCATGGCTACGGGCGCAATATGAACCCCTGTATCGATTGCCACGCCCTGATGTTCCGAAAGGCCGGCGGGCTCATGGGGCGCGAGGGGGCCGATTTTCTGTTCTCCGGCGAGGTCCTGGGGGAGCGGCCCATGTCCCAGAACAAGGGCTCGCTTATCCGGGTGGCGCGCGAATCCGGCTATGAGGAGTTCATTCTGCGCCCCCTCTCGGCCAAACGGCTGCCCATGACCCATCCGGAGCGGGAGGGTCAGGTCGATCGGTCGGGCTTGCTGGATCTCCATGGACGGGGACGAAAACCTCAGATGGAGCTGGCCGATCACTACGGCATCGCCGATTATCCGGCGCCGGCGGGCGGCTGCCTGCTGACCGATCCGATTTTCTCGCGGCGTCTTCGGGATCTGCTGGAGGCGGACGGTGCGGTCTCTCGGGAGAGCTTGGAGCTGCTCAAGATCGGCCGCCATCTGCGTCTCGAGGAACACTTCAAGCTGATCGTGGGCCGCCACCGGGAGGATAACGAGCAGATAAAGAAGCTGTATGCCGGGGAAGATCTGCTGTTGGATGTCAAAGAGCACCCCAGCCCCCTGGGACTTCTTTCGGCCGGGGCGCCCGATGACCTGGTCCGGCTGGCTGCCTCGGTGGTGCTGCGATACAGCGACGCCCCCGGGGATGGGACCTGGGACGTGGAGGTTTTCGATGGCCGTCGCCGCTGGGACATCCGGGCCCGGGCCTGTTCCCCCGAGATTACCGCAGGACTGATGATCTGAGCGATGAAGACCAGCGCCGACATTCACGATCAGGTGCGCCGGACCATCGCAACCCACGGCATGATGAACCGGGGAGACCGTGTGGTGGTGGCCGTCTCCGGCGGGCCCGACTCGGTGGCCCTGCTCGTTCTGCTCTGCGAGCTTCGCCGCCGCCTGGGCATTCGGCTCTACGCTGCCCATCTCGACCACGGGCTGCGCGGCGCCGATTCCCGAGGCGACGCCCGTTATGTCCGCCGTCTAACCCGCCGTTTGGGTCTTCCGGTCACGGTGGAGAGGGCTCGCATCCCACCGAATCCGGAAGGCGGGCTTGAGCAGGCCGCCAGAACGGCGCGCTACGATTTTTTGGAGAGGGTTGCGGCCGGGTGCCGGGCCGACCGCATCGCCACCGGTCATACCGCCGATGATCAGGCCGAAACGGTGTTAATGCGCCTCATTCGGGGAGCCGGTTCCGAGGGCCTGGCCGGCATTCCCGCGGTCCGTGGAGACATCGTTCGTCCGCTTATCGAGGTCCGCCGGACCCGGATCGAGGGTTATCTCCGGCAGCGCCGGCTGCGTCCCCGCCAGGATCGAACCAACCGGCAGCTCGATCGGCTCCGCAATCGAGTGCGATGGAAACTCATTCCGCTGCTGGAGCGGCAGTATCAGCCCAACATCGTCGAGATCCTCAATCGTATCGCCCGCCTGGAGGGCGAGGAGAGAGACTATTTCCGGAGCCTGGCCGGAGAGCGGCTGGAAGGCAGCGCTCGGAGGGTCTCCAAAGGGAAAATTCTCCTTGATTTAAGTGGTTTTGGGAATTATTTTAACATCGGTCAAAAATACCTCTTGCGTGAGCTGATAGGCCGTCTGAAGGGAGACCTGCGCGGCATCGAGAGCCATCACCTGGAGCGGCTGATCGATCTGGCCCGCAAAGAGTCGCTCGGATCCCGGCTCTCCTTGCCCGATGCCATCATGGTGGAACGGGCCCGGGACGGACTCCTTTTCGTTCGGGAGCGGTCGAAACCTTTCTGCCAGGCGGTGGAACTTCCCGGCACCTTGATCTTGGACCGCCCGGGCTGGATCTTCCGGTCCAGACTGCTCGATAAACGCAGCGGCTTCCGGTTGCCCGCTAGAAAGGATGAGCATCGAGCCTTTCTCGACTGGTCGCGGCTGCGGGGTCCTTTTGTTCTGCGCAGCCGCCGGCCCGGTGATCGCTTTTGCCCGCTGGGCATGCGTGGCAGCTGCAAGCTCTCGGATTATTTCATCGATCGGAAAATCCCCCATGCTCTCCGGGATGATATTCCCCTCCTGGTCGGCCGGGACGGCATCATCTGGGTGGTGGGGGGTGGTATCGGCGAGCCCTTCAAGGTGTCGGAGAACACCGCAACGGTGCTCTCGGCGCGGTGTTCACGGAGAGATGAGTCGTGACCTGGAATGTTAAAATCCTCATATCGGAACAGCAGATCCGGGACCGGATTCAAGAACTGGGCGCGCAGATTTCCGGAGATTACCAGGGTACGGAGCCCATATTGGTGAGCATTCTGCGGGGCAGTTTTCTGTTCCTGGCCGATCTCAGCAGAACCCTGACCGTTCCCCATGAGGTGGATTTCATGGCCGTATCCAGCTATGGAAATGCCCAGGAATCCACCGGCGTGGTGCGCCTGCTGCAGGACCTCAGTTCGGATGTGTCGAGGCGCCACGTGCTGGTGGTGGAGGACATCGTGGACACCGGGCTGACCTGGGAGTATATCCGGGCCAACCTGATGACCCGCCGGCCGGCCTCGTTGAAGATCGTCACCCTGCTGAACAAGGAGGAACGCCGCCGGGTCGATGTGCCGGTGGATTACGCCGGATTTGTGATCGAGGATGCCTTCGTGGTGGGGTACGGCCTGGACTATCAGCAGAAACTAAGAAACCTACCTTATATCGGAGTGTTACAAGAGTGAAGCGATTGATCAGAGGACATGACGAATGGACCAGCGCCCGGGAGCGGAAGGACAAGGGCGATGGCGGCCGGCGGTCTCCGTCGCCAAACCGCGGTCAAAGGCCCCCTGGAAGACCGCCCGAAGCCTCCGGATGGCGGAGAGCTTCTCGATCACTGCTGTTCTGGCTCTTTCTGGTGCTCCTATCTATTTCCATCTTCCAGTTTTTTAACCGTTCCAGACGGCAGGAAGTGGTCATCACCTATACCGAATTTCGGCAGCAGCTGGAGGACGGAAATATCAGCGAGGTGACCATCATCGAAAAGGACATTCGCGGCGAGCTGAAGAACGCCTCCTCGAAGCTGACGGATGGCGATCTCAAGGAATACCAGATGTTCGTCGTCCATATCCCCTTCGAAATGCCCGAGCTCATCTCGGATTTAGAGAACCGGGAGGTGGTCATCGACGCTCAACCGAAGCAGCTCAACTGGTTCAGTTTTTTGGTGTCCATATTGCCCTGGGTGTTGCTGTTCGGCATCTGGCTGATCATCTTTCGCCAGATGCAGGCCGGCGGATCCAAGGGCATTTTTTCCTTTGGAAAAAGCAAGGCCCGGCTGTTGACTCAGGATCGCCCCAAGGTGACCTTCGCCGATGTGGCCGGCGCCGACGAGGCCAAACAGGAGCTTCAGGAAATCATCGAATTTCTCAAGGATCCGGGACGGTTCCAGAAGCTGGGTGGAAGGATCCCCAAAGGGGCCCTTCTGCTGGGAGCTCCGGGAACCGGCAAGACGCTGCTGGCCAGGGCGATTGCCGGTGAGGCCGGCGTTCCTTTCTTCAGCATGAGCGGTTCCGATTTCGTGGAGATGTTCGTCGGCGTGGGAGCCTCCCGGGTGCGGGATCTGTTCGAGCAGGGCAAGCGCAGCGCGCCCTGCATCATCTTCATCGACGAGATCGATGCCGTCGGGCGGCACCGCGGGGCCGGTCTGGGCGGCGGGCACGATGAGCGGGAACAGACGCTCAACCAGCTGCTGGTGGAGATGGATGGCTTCGAATCCAACGAAGGCGTCATCCTGCTGGCCGCCACCAACCGTCCCGATGTCCTCGACCCCGCTCTGCTGCGGCCGGGACGTTTCGACCGGCAGATCGTGGTGGACAGTCCGGATGTTCAGGGACGGAGGGGTATTCTCAAGGTCCATACGCGCCATATTCCGCTGGGAGAGAACGTCGATCTCAATCTTCTGGCCCGGGGCTCTCCCGGATTATCCGGAGCCGATCTGGCCAACTTGGTCAACGAGGCGGCCCTGCTGGCCGCCAGAAAGAACCATCAGAAGGTCCTCATGGCCGATTTCGAGGAGGCCAAGGACCGGGTGATGATGGGGATGGAGCGCAGGAGCCTGATTCTGACCGATGAGGAAAAGAAGAATACGGCCTATCATGAGGCCGGTCATGCCCTGGTGGCCAAGCTGATACCCGGCGCCGAGCCGGTCCACAAGGTGACCATCGTGCCCCGGGGGCGCAGCCTGGGCCTGACCCATCTGCTGCCCAAGGATGAGAAACACAGCTGGTCCAAGGAGTATCTCGAAAACCTCATCGCCGTCAAGCTGGGTGGCCGGGTCGCGGAGAAGATCGTTTTCGGTCATTTCACCACCGGCGCAGGGGGGGATATCGAGGATGTCACCCACTGGGCCCGCAGCATGGTCTGTGAATGGGGGATGAGCGAACGGCTAGGGCCGGTCACGTTCGGGAAGAAGGAAGAGGAGATCTTCCTGGGGCGAGAGATCTCCAAGCATCGCGATTACAGCGAGGAAACGGCCATTCTCATCGACGAAGAGGTCAAGGGTATCGTGGAAGCTCAGGAACGCCGGGTGGAGGGGCTGCTGAGAGTCAACGCGGACAAACTGCATCGTCTGGCCAAGGCCCTGTTGGAGAGGGAAGTACTGGACAGCGTGGAGATCGACGAGATCCTTCGGATGAAAAAACCCCGTCCCCACCGGCCGCGGCGCAGACCTCCTCGGAGACCGCGCGGAAATTCCGGCTATGGCGGAAAAAGCGAACCGCATCCCTCGAAAAAGACGATGCCGTCGAAGGAAGGAACCAGGCGAATATGGACAGGGCCCGGATCGAAGAAGCCGTCGAGCGGCTCTTAGAAGCCATTGGAGAGGATCCGCGCCGAGAGGGTTTGAAGGATACCCCCCGGCGGGTGGCGGATATGTGTCAGGAGATCTTCGCGGGAATTTCTGCCGATCCCCGGAAGCAGCTGCGGATTTTTACCACCCGGAATCAGGACGAGATGATCCTGCTGCGCGACATTCCCTTTTACTCCATGTGCGAACATCATCTGCTGCCGTTCTTCGGTTCCGCTCACGTGGCCTATATTCCCGATCATGACCGCGTGACCGGATTCAGCCATCTGGTCAGGGTGGTGGATACCATGTCCCGGCGGCCGCAGCTTCAGGAACGGCTGACCACCGATATCGCCGACATCATCATGGAGGTCCTCGAACCCAAGGGTGTGCTGGTCGTCATCGAGGCGGAACACCTCTGCATGACCATGAGAGGAGTAAAAAAACTCGGCTCCGTGACCACCACCTCGGCTATGCGGGGGGCGATGAGAAGAGAGGCCACCCGGGCGGAGGCCTTTTCCCTGATCAAAGGCCAGAAGTGATTGCTCGTGAGATGGTTATGAAATTTGAATTTTGAAATTTAGCAGTTGAATTTTGAGACGATATTCTTAATTATCCCATCAGTTCACCGCTCATCTCTTTCATAAACATCTATGTCCCATCCGATCGTTCGCTTCGTCCATCTGCCAGATTTACCTCAGGCCATCGCCGAGCTCAAGCGTATCGGAGCCGATCCCCGATCCTGGGAGATCATGGCGCCGAAGGCTCTTTTCCGGGCGATCAGGATCTCGGCTGTGCCCTTTCCGGCGGCCACGATTCTCAAGCAGGAGATGTTATCTCTCGGCGGCGAGGCGGCCGTGGCCCGCGGTGTTCTCACGGCCCGGACGAAACGGTCCGCCGTGCTGCTGATGGGGACCCTGGCTCAGCTGAGGGTTTTGACGGTCAAGATCAGGGAGCAGCCTTTCGGCCTGGCCGGCCTGTCCGAGCAGCTCGGCCGCCTGCTGGATGCCGCCGAGCCCGCCGGCCGGCCCTCGTTGAAATGCCGGCGCCTGGAATTGCCCCTCCACGAGCGGCCGCACATCATGGGCGTGCTCAATGTCACCCCGGATTCCTTCTCCGACGGCGGCCGTTACCATGCTCTGGAGATGGCTCTCGACAGGGCTCGCCAGATGGTCGCGGAGGGGGCCGATATCATCGACGTGGGCGGTGAATCCACACGGCCCGGAGCCCGAGCGGTCGAATTGAAGGAGGAACTGCGCCGTGTCATCCCGGTAGTGGAGCGGCTCTGCGATGAGCTCAGCGTGCCCGTCTCCATCGACACGTACAAGTCCGAGGTGGCCCGTCAGGCGCTGAAAGCCGGAGCTCATATGATCAATGACATCAGCGCGCTGAGGTTCGACGAGAACATGCCCCGCCTGGTGGCCCGCACGGGAGCCGGTCTGGTGCTGATGCACATGAAGGGCACGCCGCGCAGCATGCAGCGAAAACCTCGCTACGACGATACCATCTCGGAGATTTACGAGTTCCTGGCCCGGCAGGTCCGCCGGGCGGTCGAGGCCGGCCTCACCAGGGATCATCTGGTGATCGATCCGGGGATCGGATTCGGCAAGCGGGTCCACGATAATCTCCTCATAATCAATCGTTTAGACGAATTCTTGGGGCTCGGCCTGCCCCTCCTGGTGGGCGTCTCACGGAAATCTTTCATCGGCCAGGTGCTGGATCTGCCGGTTGACGACCGCCTGGAGGGTACCGCCGCGGCCCTATCCCTGGCCGTGGCCAGGGGGGCCAGTATCCTGCGCGTGCATGATGTCCGAGCCATGGTCCGGGTCGCTCGCATGGCCCGGGCTGTCACCGAAATGACCGCCTAAGGCGTGAGAGGATGCCGTGAATCTGTTTCGAATCGCTTTCGTCAATGTGGGCCTCTCAGATCTGATCGATGTCGCCGCCGTGGCCTTCATCTTCTATAAGCTGCTGATGCTCATGAAGGGCACTCGGGCGGTACAGATGCTCACCGGGCTGTTTCTCCTGTTTCTGGCATCATTCGCCGCCTTCTGGCTGCAATTGGACGCCCTGCGGTGGCTGATCTCCAATGTGGCGCCCGTCGGCGTCATCGCCATCGTGGTGGTGTTTCAGCCCGAGTTGCGCCGAGCCCTGGCCAAGCTGGGGCAAAGTCCTCTGTTGCGCGGATTTTTGCGGGAAGAGGAGCTGAATACGCTGGATGAAGTGGTGTCGGCCACCCAGCGGCTGTCCCAGATGAAGCTGGGCGGTTTAATCGTTTTGGAACGGGTGGTGGGCTTGAAGAGTTATGTCGAAACGGGAAAACTGATCAACGCCACCGTTTCCTCCGACCTGATCACGACCATCTTCACGGCCCCCTCGCCGCTCCACGACGGTGCCGTGATCATCCGCAGGTCCCTTCTGGTCGCGGCCCGCTGCGCGCTTCCCCTGACCCAGAATCCCAGGTACCGGCGGGTGCTGGGCATGCGCCATCAGGCCGCTCTTGGCATCACCGAGGAGACCGATGCCGTGGTGGTGGTCGTCTCCGAGGAAACGGGTGCCATTTCCCTGGCTCATGGCGGCCGACTGCTTCGCAAGCTGGATGCCAGGACTCTGCGGGAGACCCTGATCGATCTGTTCGGTGAGGGCAAGACCGAGAAAGCCGCCTGATGTTCATCGATCAAGCCCACATCACCGTCCGCGGAGGCGGAGGGGGTCATGGCTGCGTCAGTTTCCGGCGCGAAAAGTATGTCCCCAGGGGCGGTCCCGACGGCGGGGATGGCGGGGACGGCGGCAGCGTGGTGCTGGTGGCCGATGAAAACATCAACACGCTGCTGACCTTCCGTCGCCGCCGCAAGTTTGAGGCCCCCCGGGGAGCTCATGGTCGGGGAAGCACTAAGCATGGCCGGTCGGGGGGCGATATCCGGGTTCTCGTGCCCGTGGGAACCATCGTCAGAGAGCGGTCCTCCGGGCGTCAGATGGCCGATCTGGTTCATCCCGGCCAGGATATCGTCGCGGCTCGCGGGGGCCGGGGAGGGCGCGGCAATGCCCATTTTGCCACGGCCACCCATCAGGCGCCCCGGGAGGCCGAGAAAGGTCAGCCGGGAGAGGAACGGGATCTGGAGCTGGAGCTGAAGCTGCTGGCCGATATCGGCCTGGTGGGATTGCCCAACAGTGGGAAATCGACCCTTCTGTCACGGCTTTCGGCGGCCCGACCCAAGATCGCGGACTATCCCTTCACCACGCTGGAGCCGCATCTCGGCGTCGTCCCCATGGGGGATTACAGGCAGGCCCTGATGGCCGATATACCCGGGCTGATTGCCGGCGCTCATCGCGGGAAAGGACTGGGCCTGCAGTTTCTCCGGCACATCGAACGGACCCGGATGCTGCTCTTCCTGCTGGATATCACCGGCGCCGATCCGGCGGAGGATCTCCGGATTCTGCGCCAGGAGCTGTCCCGGTTCAGCCCCGCGCTCTTGTCCAAACCCTCCATCGTGTGCCTCAATAAGGTCGACATGTGGCCCCCGGACCGTCCGCTGCCGTCCCTGCCCGGGGAAGAAGAGGCTGTTTGCCTGGCGGTTTCCGCGTTGACCGGACGGGGCCTGGAAGAGCTGAAGCGCCTGATCCATCGCCGGATCGGCGCCGTTTCCGCAGAGCAGACACATCCTTGACGGGGGAGACACCTGGAATGCCTCATAGTTTAGGCAACGGTTTTCGCCTGACCCTGGATTCCGGAAAGGGTCGTCAGACGGTTCCCGAAGGGCGCCAGGGCGCCGATCAGATCGCCCGGCTGGTCGACCTGATCGGCAATGAGCAATTCTCCATTCGCGTGGCCGCCACCAAGGAGCTGATCGAACTGGGCCAGCCGGCGCTGCCGGCTCTGCTGTCGGTGCTTCGGGAAGGTCTGTGGTTCACGCGCGAGTGCGCCGCCCAGGTTTTGGGGCGGATCGGTGGGGCGGAGGCCATCGGGCCGTTATTGGAACGCCTCCAGGATGAAAATATCGGCGTGCGGCGATCGGCCGTGCAGGCGCTTTCGGTGATCATGGAGAGAGACGGCCCCGACCAGGTGGGGGAGGCCGTCGCCGGACTGGAGCGCCGTTACGCCGCCGCCGCTCTGGGAACCATTCGAAGAGCCAATCCTCTGGCGGGGCGAAGGCTCGATGAATATCTGGGCGACCATTACGGCGCCCTTCAAGGGAAAGAAACCCGGGCGGAGCCCGAAGGACAGCAATCTTCTGTGAATGACACCGATCTCTTTCACGCCGGGGGCGGATTTCGGGCCCTGTGGGAGAGATTTCGCCGCTATCTCCTGTCGAGGAGCTGACCCCGTCAATGCAACCTGATCTGGATTCCTGGCAGCGCCTTGGCGCGGCGGCAGGGATCGGCCCGGTTCTTTTTCGTCAATTGGTATCGCACTTTGGATCGCCGGGCCGGGTGCTTCA
>Ga0272444_10003080_pt1 | contig 15214 bp, 10 predicted proteins | sample SSMForm13_FD_201033 | JGI IMG/M metagenome (GOLD analysis project Ga0272444, IMG submission 201033) | Marine sediment archaeal communities from Little Sippewissett salt marsh, Falmouth, MA, United States - SSM-Form-13 | ecosystem: Environmental > Aquatic > Marine > Wetlands > Sediment ...
CAGGAAGCCCAGCTCGGCGAACTCCGGGGTCCAGGCGATCTCGGCCCGGAACACGTCGGGGGCGTCGCCGGCCTGAGCCACCGTCTTGAACTTGTTCTGGGCGTCGGAGAAGGGCACCACCTGGGCCTGGATAGTGATCTCTGGATGTTCGGCCATGAACTTTTGAACGATACCGTCCAGGGTGACCGTCTCCTCCTGGTTCATGGTGTGCCAGAACTTCAGAACAGTCGGCCCCCCGGACTGTTCCTCCTTCTTCCCGCAGGCGGTGAGAAGAAGGATCAGGCAGAGCGTCACAGTAAAGAGATATTTCATCGGACCTCCTGGCAAACGTGATGAGTTCGAGATTTGAGATTGAACATTGAAAAGTTGTGTCTCAACTCTTGTCCCCCTGAAAGGATAGAGAGAATTTGAAATGTGAAATTGAACACCGGAAATTTTGCGTTTACCCCCGGAAAGATGGTATTGTATTCGAGATGTGACATTGAACCACGGAAATTTTCCGTTCTCTCTCGTTAAAAGGGTAATGTATTGGAAATGTGTTATTGAACATCGGAAATGTGGCGTTTTCTCCTATAGGCTGGTAATGTATTCGAGATATTGCATTCACACGGAAATTGTCTCTGATTTAGCAAGGATGGTTTTATCATTACCATACTATTGTCCTTTTTGAATTTCCGTGTGAATGTAATATCTCGAATAGGAGTTCTTAGCATCAGAATCCGATTAAATTTCCGTGTTCAATTTTGCATTTCGAATAGTAATGGAATTTTGTGACCGCTCTCACTCCACCCGCACCATCGGAATGACGACCTCCTCCCCCTGCTCATAAGCCCCTAAAACCTCCTCCTGGCTGACCCCCTCGGGCGCCAGGATGTCGATGATGTTGGGATCGCTATCGTCATCGCGGCCGCCGCCCAGGCGATACTCCTGGACCTCGGCCAGCACGTCGCGTACCCGCCAGTTGCCGGCCGAGGGGAACCCTTCCTGGCTGCTCACCGCCACCAGGTAGCCCCAGTCCTGGGGACGGTCGCCGACGATGCTCTTGGGAACGGTCACGGTGATGGTCCGCTCCTGGGCGATCACGTTGGCCTTGACCTCGGCCAGCCGCTTGGGCTGACCGTCCGGTCCCGGGCCGTAGATCTCCTGCTGCCAGCCCTCCACCCAGATGCAGTAGTCCCAGGCGTCCTCCGGGGCCACCCGGGCGTGGCGGCCGGGCAGCAGCTCGGTCAGTCCGGAACCGGGCACCCCGTCGGTGTCCAGGTAGATGTCCAGGGTCTGCAGGCTCAGCTCGAGGGGTGAGCCCCAGGGATTTTCCAGCGGACCGGCAAAGCGGGCCGAGAACAAAACCTGGTCGCCGTCGTCGATGACGGTGAATTTGATCAGGTCGAACACGCCGGGCTTGAAGACGGCGTTGGTGGGATAGACGTAGGAACCCGGCCCGTGATCGTCGTTCAGCGCATCGGTCATGGCCAGCACGGCATCTCCGGAGGCCGCCGCCGGCACCGAGATCTTCACCGGCCCTTCCGGCGCCAGGTCCAGGACGCGGCCGTTCTCGGCCACAGTCAGGGTGAAGCGGAGATGATCATAGGCCTGGGCGCCGATGTCAGCAAAGGGCAGGGCCATCTCCAGGGTCTGCCCGGAGTAATCCACCGCCGTGGCCTCCTTGACCGGTTTCCATGTCCCGTCGCCGGTCGCCTGGCTCAGCGTGGTGATGCCGGGGTCCCGAAAATCGAAGCCCAGCTCCCAGTTGAGACCGTATCCCGGGGACATCTCGGCGCCGCCGTAACGGGGCAGGGAATTGGCCGGCCCCTCGGTGGGCGAGGCCAGGTACAGGCCCACGAACAGGTCCCGGCCGGCCATGCGGGTCAGGTCTCTGTTCGGATCCAGCTGGACGCCGACGTACAGGTTGTGCTCGTCATAGCCGAAGTACAGCCGGCGAATGATGTCGCTGGCGGGTTCCAGATCGGCATCCGCATCGTCATAATAGCCGCCGGCCTTCCATTCCTCCTCCCCGATGGTGCCGTCGATCCAGGGGCTGAATCGGGCGGTGATCTTCCGGGTCGGTGGCGGCGTCTCCCTGGGGATGACGGGCACGCTCAGGGCCGCCGGGGCTTCCTGTCCGATGCTGCCGTAGACACGCTTCAGCGTGTTCCGGAAGATATCATCGAACCCCTGATCGTCCAATGAGTTCTGATCGTCTCCGTACCACCAGAACCAGTCGCTTCCCTGGGCGGCGTACATGTTCTCCAGGGCCTGTCGGTAACCCTCGTCCTCGCCGTGGGCGGCCCGGTAACCTTCCAGCGTTTGGCGGGCTTCCAGCAGCAGATCCCAGGCCCGGTTCTCCTCGTCCTCGCCGATCCAGGTGTGAAAATCGGCCCCGATCCAGGACCCGGCCCACAGTCGGTCGATGTTCTTCCGGGCCCCGAACTGCTCCAGGTACTGGCTGGGCGTGACGGTGATGATGGCCGGGTCGCCGTTCAAGCGCCGGTAGAGGGTATGGAGGAAATCCTTGCCGTCGTTGTCATAATATTCCCAGGCGTTTTCTCCGTCCAGAATCAGGGTCATCAGGAAGGGGCCCTCCTGATCTTCCAGCCGTCGCGCCGCGGCATGAATGCGTGCCACCAGGTCCGCGGCCGCCTGATCACCCCTCATGCCGGAATAGGTGAAGCCGATCTTGTCGGAGAGCAGCCGGTCGCGAAAGACCACCGCCACCTCCCGGCCGCCGTCGGTGACCAGATAGGGCTGATAGAGCAGCTCCGGATTGACCAGGTCGTCGCCCGAGCGGATAAGAGATTGGCCCAGGGAGTTTTCCAGGACGCCCTCGTCCGAGGCCATCCAGATGATGCCGGCGTCGGCCACCATGCCGACCATCTCCTGGGCCACCGAGCCCTCGGCCGGCCACATTCCGCGGGGCGGCCGGCCGAAGTGATCCTGATAGAACTGAACGCCCCGGTCCACCTGGGCGCGGGCGTCCTGAGGGTAGGCGAATCGCCCCGGCAGGGTGGCATGGGGCATGGCCACCCGGGCCAGCTCAGTATCGTAAATGAGGGGCAGGATGGGATGGTAGAACGGCGTGGTGGTCACCTCGATCTGCCCGTCCTGCTGCATCCGGCGGTGCAGGGGGATGACCTGCGACATGATCTCCTGATGCCTGGCCAGGATGAGGGCCTTGTCCTGTTCGGTGAAGCCGTGGTCCTTGGCAACCAGGGCGGCCAGGGGCTCCTCGGCCCGGAAATCGGGATCCATCCAGGCCAGGTTGAACCAGACCTGCAGGTCACGGAGATCCTGGATGGTGAAATGGTCCCTGGCGACCGCGATGGTCCGGTCGCTGACCGTCCGGCCCCGCTTGTCCAGCAGGGCCCGGTATCCCGGATGGATGCCGATGACGTGGTCCCAGTTGGCATCGAAGAACCGCCGCAGGATGAACTCCCTGTCCTCGGCGGTCAGCTCCTCGGCCGGCTTCCGGGTCAGTTCGAGGTAGCGGTCGCTGGCCCCGGAGATCAGATCGTCAAGCTGAAAGACCAAAGAGGGCACCAGGTTGAAGGTGGCCCGGACGTTCGGATAGTCCTGCAGCATGGCACACATGTCGTAGTAGTCCTTGACGGCATGCATCCGCACCCAGGGCTTGGCGTAGACCCGAGTCACAGGGTCCCGGTCGTACATGGGCTGATGCTGATGCCAGATGATGGCCAGATGAATGGGTTTTTTCGGCGGGGCCGGCACTCGCGTGACCGTCACCAGGCCCTCCTCGCCGGCCGGGGTGATCCGCCCCCCCTGGATGACCAAAACAGAGTTGGAGCCGCCAAAGCCGTCATCGGCCGTGGCCGGATTGTCGGGATCGTGACGCCAGTCGCCGTCCACGACGAACTTGTACTGGTGGCTTCCATCACCCAGGTCCATGGTCAGTTGCCAGACGCCGTCCTCGACCTCGATCATGGCATCCTGGGCGGGAGACCAGTTATTAAAGGTTCCGGCCACAAAGACCTGACCGGCGCCGGGGGCCATGACGGTGAACCGGACGCCATCGCCGGTCATAACCGGAGCGCCCTCTTCGCCCCAGGCCCGCCCGTCGATGGAAAAGAGCAATGGCAAGAGAAGCCATAGAGCCAGTCGTTTGAGCTGGGTCATCGGGGGCCTCCTTGAAAAAGGTCATCCGGACGCCGAAAGGTTTTCTAAAAGGCGTCTTTTGCTGTATCACAGCAGAAGGAATATGTAAAACGAAGGGGGACAAGACAAAAGGGGTTATCCGATTCAGAAAATCGCCAACCCCTTTATATACAATTCATTGAAAAATATATCAGAAAACCTTTAAGCCGATCCCAAGCAGCTTCTGAGCGGCACCGTAGCCCAAATCACGCAGCGCCGCTCAGAAAGACAATCCTCTGTTTGCATCATCGTACAAGATGTTTCCGGGCTGGCCTTCGATATTTTTGAACCCGGAATGATCACGGCACCACGATGACCGAGTTATTCCCTCCAAATCCGTCCGGGGCGGCATCCGGATTGCCGGGATCCTGATACCAGCTGCCGTCGGCCACGAACTTATACTGATAGGTCCCCGGGGCCAGATCATAGGTCATCGTCCAGGTGCCGTCGCCGTCATCGTCGTTCATCAGGTCCACATCGGGGCGCCAGCCGTTGAACTCGCCGGCCAGATAGACGGCGCTGGTTCCGGCGGGCGCCTCGAAGTTGAACACCACACCCTCCGTGGTGACCTTGGGTGCGACGGCGCCGGCCTTCTCCATGACAACACCCTTTTTCGTCCCGGCGCATCCGACCAGCAGGGCCAGGGTCAAAACCGCGACCAACAGCACGGTCCACTTCCTCATGACGTCCTCCTTTGGTAAAAGAGACGCTTGGTGAAACCCTCAGTTTGCCGAGGGCAGATAGACGTATTGACCTTTTTCCAGGCTGTAGGAGCCCAATATCTTTTCCTGGGTGGTGTATTTCCCCTTCGGGACATCCGGACGATCCGCCGCTGCCGGAGGCAGGATCAGATCGTAGATGTTGGGATCGATGTCCAGCTCGTCGACCCCGCCGCCGCCCCGCCACTCCTGCGCCTGGGCCTCCACCATGCGAAAGTCGCCCAGGCCGCCGGCGCCATAGTCGTCCTGCAGGCCGGCGGCGATGGTATAGCGCCACGACGGGGTGGGGGTGCCGACGTCGGACAGCGGCACGGTGAACCGGATCACATCTTTGCCACAGTCCACATCGCACCGGGCGCCGGAGCTCAGGGTATTCCAACCGGCATCGATGATCTCACAGGTATCGCCGGCCAGGAAGATCTGCAGCTCGGCGGGATGTACGAGATAGGCGCCGGCATTATGGCCCAGCATGTCCTGGCCGCCCTCGCCCGTGTCAATGGCCACGGCCGCGAAGGTCAGCCGGTTGCCCACCTTCCAGGGATCCACCAGGTCCCGGAAGGTCATCTTGATCATCAGGTGGCCCTCGTCCCGGGAGATCGTGCAGCCGGTCAGATCGGCCTGACCGCCCTGGCCGAAGACCTGATGAGTGGGATAGACATAGTCTCCGTCGCCGGTGTCATCGCCGGCCGGATCGGCCGCCTGAAACAGGATCTCGGCACCGGCGTATGGACCGGCGGCCAGGAAGGCCGTCAGGAGAATGGCCAGCGCCATCGGCGCGGCCGGCTTTCCCATTTTTCCGGAAAACATCGGGTGCCCCCTATGGTCTGATGGTCTCCTCGAAGGAGATCGCCTCGCTGGCCAGCAGCACGTCAGGGCCGGCGCTGGGCTCGATGCCGGGATGCTGGACCTGCGGCGGGTATGACTTCCCATCATCGGTGTTGAGAGTATAGACCGCCGTGCCGGCATCTCCCTCCAGCTCCGTCGAGGTGGCCAGCAGGTCGTCGGCGTAGCCCAGGGGATTGGTCAGGCCTGCCGTCCACGCCCAGGCGTTTAGCGAGCCGTCGGCGGGCTGCCCATCCTCCGGTTCGAGGACGGTTCCGCCCAGGGAGTCCCAGTCGGTCGGCGGCTGGTCGGTGGGGAAGTAGAAGACGGCGATGTCGTCCTTGCTGCCATCTCGGGTCCAGGCGCTGCCGTCGAAGCGCCACAGGTCCCTCTTGACGCTCATGGTGCTGGTCGGGTCGGGCCAGGCCAGCTTGAAATAGATCTGCGTGCTGTCGTGAACGGCCGTCAGATAGGCCTCCCGCAGCCCGTTGTCTCCCGCGGCCGGGCCGATGGCCAGCTGCGTTTCCGGGACCCCGCTGGTCCATGCCTCATCGCTGCCGTCTCCGTCGATGGTCGGTGCGGCGCGGCCGTTGGCCGCCAGGTCGTAAACGCTGACGACATATGGATCCTCAAAATCTGTATCGGACCAGACGAGATGGATGACGGGCTGTCCGTTCCAGACCATGTCTGAGTTGTCGGAGATGAACAGTGCGAAAACCAGAGTGGTGTCGGGCAGGAAAACATGGTCGTCGGGCTGTCCGGTGTTCAGCGCGCAGGCCAGCTCCAGGGCGTAGTAATTGTCCCACATCTGGGCCTTGGCCCGGACGTCGGCCCGGCTTCCCGACGGGTCCGAGAGCACGTATCCGGGAACGGTGTCGCCGTTTTCCCAGGATCTCCAACTGCCGGAGACGGGATTGATGGTGTCCTCGCAGGCGATCATCAGCATTCCGGCCGCGAGGAGAAATGTCATCAGCATGACCACAAAGGGAAATCTTTTCATCTTCAGCAACGCTCCTTTCGACCGAACAAACGGGCGGGGATCTGGTGAGATCACCCTTCCCAGTTATTCCTTCCCTGAGGGGTTTCTCCGCCGCCGGGGTTTCTCCGCCGCCGGCACCGCGCCTACTTGATCACGATGACGGAATTATATCCCCCGTAGGTGTCATCGACCCGCTCGGCGTTGTTGGGGTCGTGTTTCCAGACCACCCCGCCGTCCAGGACGAACTTGTACTCGTACCGCCCCGGGTCCAGGGGGATGACGATCTGCCAGACACCCTTCTCGTTCTTGCTCATGGGGTCGATGGTGGTGTCGAGAGGGCCGATCAGGGTGCCGCCCCAGTCGTTGAACTCGCCGGCCAGATTGACCCGCTGGGCGGCCGGGGCGTCGTACTGAAACAGAACTCCGCCCTCGACTCGCTGCGGCGGCGGCAGACGGTCCTTGATGGCATTCAGGGCGGCGCAGCCCATCAGGGAAGCGGCCAGCAGGGATATCAGGGCCGCTCCGGCGAACAGCTTTTTTCCGATTGGTCTCATGTTAAAAATTTACCTCGACGACGGCCATCAGGCGATGTTCGTCCTCCAGAGTCTCCTCCGCCTGACGAACCAGCTCCAGTTTATAATCGTTGTCGCGACGGTAGTTGGGAACGTTGCTGAGCAGATCGATCTGACCCGCCAGATAGTCCACCCGCCCCCTGGCCCGCCGGTAGCGGTCGAACCGATCGATGGGATTGACCCCCCAGCCCAGGCTGAACTCCAGATTCGGCGAGGGCCGATAAGAGATCTCCAGGTAGGGGTTTCCGTAATACAGCCGCCAGTACATCAGCTCCTCGCTGCCGTACTCGTAGGTCTGCACACGCAGGTTGGCCCCGGCCCAGAGGTGTCCGATGATGGGCGCCTCGGCCTGAGCGATGATCTCCCACGTTTTGAGGAAGACGTCATCCTTGACCAGGTCTCCTCCAGAAATGCCCGTCTTTTCCATGGTGTAGCGGTGGTGTTTGGCGTCGATATGGCAGCGCCAGTCGGCCGGCGTGGAGAAGGACAGGCTGGACTGCAGGGTCAGGGTCTGCTTGACGTCGCGCAGATACAGATCCTGGAAATTGTTCAGGTAGCCGTAGCGGTCATAACGGGGATACTCGTAGAAGGGCCACTGCTCACCGTAGATGAAACCCTCCAGCAGCTCCTGTTTCTCCAGCAGGAACGACAGGGACAGCTCCGGATCCAACAGCAGGGACAGCGACGGCGCTTTCAGATGAGCCCGGCCGCTGAACAGGGTCACGCGGGGCTCTAAAGTCGCCGGATCGTCCGTCGACCGGCCCAGATTTGTGGTCACTTTTCCGTTCTCCAGCTCGTAGCTGAATTCCAGATCCAGGGCCTCGTTCGGGCTGACGATCAGGCCTCCCAGAAGACGGTCGGTATCGTATTTCTCGTTGAAGATCACGGTGCTGGTGTCATATTCCACCGGACCGGTGTTGGTTTTATAGGTATGCACATCGGAGACGGCCTTCATGGTGGGATAGCGCCGCAGGGCCACCTCGCCATACAGCGAGAGGGCCTCGGAGAACACGGGCACCCGGATGTCGGCGGCATAGGTCTTGTCGGCCTCCCGGTCGATCTTGAACTCGGTGAAGTGGAAGTAGTGTTCCACGTCGAAGCTGCGGGTGTCCTGGCCGGTGGAGTCATAGTACTGGGGATAGAATTGCCGCCACCAGGTGGCCGGCAGAAAGGCCCAGTCTCCCTGATTGACGCCCTGGCTGATGGTCCGGTCGGTCAACACCGGGACGGCCTGCACCGGTTTAACGCGCAGGAAGGAAATGCCCACGGCGGGGAGCTGTCCCACTTTAAAGCGCAGTCCGGTGCGGTCCACCTCCCTATCATCGTCGGCGTAAAAGGCCAGCAGCTCCGTGCCGGCGTCCCTGACGATCCGGGCCATGCCCAGGCTGTGGGCCGAAATGGCCGATGAGGTCAGCACGATCCCCTGGGTATCCTCTCCGAAAGGGTCCTTCAGATCGCCGATCCGGCCCACCAGATGCATCGGATCGTCGAACTCCACCAGCAGCTCGTTGTGGTAGGGCAGCAGCCGGTAGTGTTTCAGGTCCACAACGATGTGGGCCCGGTGAAGCCTCAGGGTGGGATCGTCATCCAGCGTGTTGATGCGCGTCTCCACCCAGGCGGAGACCTCGTCGCTGATGTCCACCGAGAAGTCCAGGCGGATATCGTGCTGCGGGCGGGTCAGTCCGAAGCGGTTGTCATCCTCCGGGTCGCGCCGGGTGATCAGGGAGCTGACATATCGGCCGCTGATATACGGCAATACGCTTTTGGGAACCGCCGCCGCGCTCACGGCGGCCGGTTTGCCTTTCTCGGAGACCACGATCTTGAGATTGTCTCCGGAGCCGGCCAGCACCACTATGGCGTTCTCACCCCCGAAGCCGTCGGGACCGGTTTCGAGGGCATTGGGATCGGACGTCCAGTTGCCGTCGATGACGAACTTGTACTCATGTCGTCCCGCCGGCAGGGACATGGCCAGCCGCCAGATGCCGTCCTCGCCTCGTTCCATCAGATCGCCCTGGGCATTCCAGCCGTTGAAAGCTCCGGCCAGATACACGGTCCCGGCTGCGGGCTCCTGGCAGGAGAAGACGACCTGCCCGTTCTCCACCCGGGGCGCCAGGCTCTCCTGGGATCGGGAGGTGGACGGCCCGGCGGCGAGAGCGAACAGGGCCAGCAGGCCGATGACCCAGGGGATTTTTCTCTGTTTTCGCATCGCGTTCTCCAGGGGAACCCTCCTTAAAAAGAGACTCTGGTGACGAAGAACAGTTTTTGATCGATCTCACGGATATTGTCGGCAATGTCGTTGTCGTTGACCAGATCGTTGTCGGTGTGCCAGCCGCTGCCGAACTCGACGAAGATCTCCGCCCGGGAAGAGATGAAGTACCCCACGTGGGCCATCAGGGTGGACCAGGTGTCCACCTGAGCGTTGACCGTGGCCATTCGGGAGTAAACCTGCCATTGTTCGCTGATGTTGGCCTTGACCTCGGTGCCGAAGATGGTCCGTTGGCCGAAACGCCGCGCGCCGCCGTAGACCCGGTCCTTCTGGCCGATGTCCTTCTGCTTGACCTGAAACTTGACCAGGGCGATCTCGTTCTCGGACTGGACCTCCAGGAAGTAGCTCTCGGTGCGCCGGGAGAGTTTGAACTCCTGGCGGATGGGATTGCGGTTGAGGTACCATTCGTAATTGGTCCGGGCGGTGATGCCGCCCTTGAACTCGATGTACAGCTCGGCCTGCGTCCAGCGAACCCGGTAGGGCCGCCGCCGGCCGCCGTCCCATTCCAGGAAGGTCCGCTTTTCGGGGTCGTAGGAGGTTTCATGACGGTCATGCCGCAGCGTCAGGGTGATGGCCTTGCGGGGCAGGGGGGCGACCGCCTGGATGAAGAGGCCCGTCTGATCGAATGAGCTGCCGCCGTCGATGGGATGGAACTGGTCGGACAGCATGTCGTGGAACTCCCGGCCGTAGTCGCGATAGTGTCCCAGAAAGCTGATCCCGGCGAAGTTCAGGCCCCGGGCCTCCAGCTTGAAGGCGGAGCGATTGCCCGCCCGCCCGTCGGCCCAGCGCTTCTGCGGCCGCCTCTCCAGGGAGGGGTCGGCGCTCTCGGCGTATTCGAGAGTATAGCGGGCGTTGGTGAAGGCGAACTCCAGATCGCCGGCCGCCACCCGGTTGAAGGAGGAATCGGGATGCACGTTGGCGTCGGTCCAGTCCCGGTGCAGGAAGGTAAATCCCAGGGCCAGACGGCGGTTGAGCTTATTGAGATGGCGGAATACGTAGACGTCGTCGCCCTCGCCGTTGCGGGATAACAGCGTCTCGGTGTGGGACCCGTTCTGCTGGCGCAGATCCATCCGCAGCCCCTGGGCCCGGCCGAAATCGCCGCGGGCCTCACCGCTGATCAGTCCCAGGAGATATTCGCTGAAGGAATGGCGCCATTCGTTGCTGAACAGCACGGCGTCGATGCCCCAGCGGCGGACCTGGAGGTGGTTTTCCCAGACGTGAAAGTTCTCCGGCCGGAGCACATCCTCTCCGCTGGCGCCCAGTTTAAAAAAGGTCTCCACCCAGCTGTTGGGTTGGCTGAAGAAGCGCAGTTCGAAGTAGTGCTTGATGAAGCCCAGGTTTCCACCGTGGGAATCCCCGGCATTATCCTGAAGCTGCTCGTAGTTGACCTCGTAAAAGCCGCTGGTGGAGGTGTCGGCCGATGCCGGGGATGCCGCCGCGATGGCCAGGAGGCAGACCGACAGCAGTCCTCTCCCGGCCCTGCTCGGCCAGCTGTTACATCGTCCGGCGTTGGAAATATCAGGCAATGGTCACCCCCTCGCCGTGGTACCATCCTGGTGAAAACGGGATATCGAGAATAGGTATGAACGCGCGGTGCTATTTTCGCTTGGGACTGCCGCCCAGCCGGGTCACAACGTAGGTGCCGCCGGCCTTGGCATCGCGGGTAATCTCCACCACCCCCTGGCTTTTGGCGTCCTCCAGGAGATCGCCGAAGGTGGAATATCCGTAGGTCTGTTCGGTGAAGGAGGGCTGTTTACGCTTCATGGTGTCCTTGATCAGCGAGGAGTACAGCACCTCCTTGTTCTCCCGGATGAGGGCCTCCACGGTGGAGACCAGAAACTTGAACACCTCGGCCTTCTCGGGCGGCAGGGATTCCATGATCGGCCGGGTGGTTCCCAGTCGGCCCAGATCTTCGTAGAAGATGAACTCGTCGCAGCTTCCCACCAGCAGGTCGGAGGTGGACTTGCGAACGCCCATGCCGATAACCGATTTATTGTTCTCCCGCAGCTTGGACACCAGGGGCGAGAAATCCGAGTCGCCCGAGAGGATCACGAAGGTGTCCAGATGCTCTTTGGTATAGCACAGGTCGATGGCGTCGACCACCAGGCGGATATCGGCGCTGTTCTTGCCCGTCATCTGCCGTTTGGGAATGTCGATCAGCTCGATGCCGGCGGCATGCAGCTTGTCCTTGTATTCGGAAAAATGGCTCCAGTCGGCATAGGCCTTCTTGACGATGATCTTGCCCTTTTCAAGGAGTCGCTCCAGGACCAGGCGGACGTCGAATCGCTTCCGCCGGGAGGCTCTCAAGCCCAGGGCGATATTGTCGAAGTCGATAAATAAAGCCAGATTGTTCTCCACATTGGTCGTAGTCATGAAACGGACCTTCTTTCTGTGATCTTCTGTGGGCCCGTGACGGGCCGCAGGTCTCAATACATCAGTCCCACCGTCACTCGGTAGGAGTTGTCCAGCCGCTGGTGGTTGACCAGGGCGAAATCCACCTTCCAGTGGTCGGCCCTGACCCCGGCGCCCACGCTCTGGCGGTTCTGAGCGGTTCCCACGCGTACGGCATAGGCCTCGAAGAACCAGATTTCTCCGCCGGCGTGGAGTTCGAAATCGCCCAGATCCCCGGTTTTGGAGGTCAGGTCGGCGGTCAGCACCACCGTGTCGCGGAACAGGTAAGAGGCGCCCAGATGGATCCGCCGCGATATCACGTCGGGGTCGGTGGTGGTGCTCAGCAGGCTGATCTCGGGCTCGTTGAGATTACGGGCCGACAATCCCAGGGTAAAATTCTTTCGCAGGAGCATCAGCGCGCCTATGTCCAGACCCCAGGCGGAGACGGCGCCCTCGTAGGCCGGATCGTTATACAGCTCGTATCCGGGGGCGTCCAGGCGGAAGTATTTCAGGTTGACACCGGCGCTCAGCGGACCGATCCCGTCCCTGGCCAGGGACAGGATAAAGGTGTTCTCGCTGAGGACATCCTTCAGAGAGGTGCTCAGCCAGCCGAAGCCCAGGGCGAGCGGCCCGACATCGGGCACCTTGATGGCCAGGTAATCGATGTGCAGGTCGGGCACCCTGAACGGCCAGGCCCTGGTGCCCATCAGCCGGGTGCCCTCCATGCGAGCCAGGCCGGCCGGGTTCCAATAGATGGCATTGGCATCGTCGGCAATAGCCACGAAGGCGCCGCCCAGCGCCAGGGGACGGGCGCCCACGGCCACATCCTCGAATCCGGCCTGCGATATCGGCGCCAGGCACAGGCAGCAGAGCACCACCAGGAGGCCGACGCCTCTCGCCGTACTGCCGTTGGTGTGTCGCTTCATGGCAATCATAACCCCGCTAGTATCCTTCCTGATGAGGTGTGCTTGCGACTATCGAATGACGGCCACGCCCCGGCTCAACTTGGCCAGGGGAAGCTCCTCCCGTTCGCTTTTCACGAACAGGAAGATGATGTAAAAGCCCGCCGGAACGATCTTGCCGTCCAGATTCCGGCCGTTCCAGATGACGTTATGCCCCCCGCGGGTGAACCGCCTGTCGTCGGCCAAGATCTTGATCAGCCTGCCGTTGATGTCGTACACCTCGATGCGGGTCAGGGCGTTGGTGTTCAGCGAGAACTGGATGGAGAGGTCATCATACAGGCCGTCGTTGTTGGGAGAGAAGGGATTGGGGTCGAAGTGGACGTCGTCGATGACGGCCTCGAGCGCGCCGGAAACATCGGGATCGACGAACAGGCCGTAGATGCCCGCCTGGGTAATCTCGGCCTGGACGATGCCGGCGGCTGTTCCCACCCGTCCTCCCGCCCGGGACCATCGCTGGGTTGCCGGGCTCCATCGATAGATCCGCAGAAGGCTCTGGTTGTTCGGCACCTGATCGGCCGTGTAATGGAAGGTCAGTTGAACCGGTATTTCGAAATCATCGTCCCCTTTGTCCGGCAGGTCAATCCGGCGGTAGATACCGGTCGGGGTGAGGGGTCCGTTGGTGGCGAACGGCGGACCGGTCGTGCCGGCCGAAGGTTCCTGGAAGGTGGCGGCGTCCGGCACCGACAGGGCCACGGTGCTGCCGGGGGCCAGGGCTCCGGGGGGAAGGAGCAGGATGGTTCCGTCCGGGACGAAGACGCTCAGGGTGTCCCCGTCCCCGGGAACGGTCTTGGCCCACGAGACCTCTTCGCTGGTCGGCGGGGCGAAGACGATCACGGCCGTGTCCATGGCCGCCGGCGTGAACGGCACCCGCGTCTGGTAGGTGCCGTCGTCGGCCTCGATGAAGAAGTAGACCGTGTCGGGGATGTCGGCCAGCCACAGCTGTGTGCCGCTGATATTGGCCATCGGGACCCGGACGGCTTCCGCGGCCTGCTCGGCGGTGATGACGAAGACCGAATCCTGCAGCTGAGCCGTCTCGGTGTAATAGACGAACACGCCGCTCAGGGTGCCGATGGTGGGCAGCTGGCCCAGGCCGGTCCGGTCGGAGATGTCGGCCACCACGGCGATACGGTCCAGGCCCTTGACGCTGCTTTGCAGGACGACCGAGCCGGGCAGCTCCTCGAACAGGACGGAGGGCGGCACCTGATCGAGGCTTTCGTTGAGGAGGTAATCGGCATATTGGCTCAGCTCCGTTTTGTCGCCTGCCGTCGACCAGTCGCCCATCGAGGGATAATGGCCGATCTGGCTGTCTGTGGGCACCGTGTCATAGGCCCCCCGGCCGGGCTGGGTGCACAGCACCTCGATGGAGACGACCGGAGGGTCGCGATGGCCGTCGCTGCCGTAGACGGTCTGGTAATCGATGCCCAGGACTCTCAGGGGGATCTGAAACTCGATGAACTTATCGGGCCCGGAGTAAGGGCCCTGATCCCGGTTGGGGATGCCGTCGTCGCCGAAGATGGTGAAAAATCCGGGATCGAACTCGGGGTAATAGCTGTCCACCGAGTCCTGGGTGATCTCGTTCCACCACTCGTCGTCCTCGTCCCAGCGGTACAGCTTGAAATCGTTGGAGCTGTGGTCGAACCAGGCGATGAAGTCTGGCCGGTGCTCGTGAACCAGCTCCACATTGTTGCTCCACGGGTCGGTGTAGCCGCTGGGGGAGGCGTCGCTCTGGTTGCCGCCGGTGGGCGTCCGGTCGACATCCAGGATGACGCCGACCTGGGTTTGCCAGTACCCGAATCCGCCCTCCTGGGGTTTCCCGTCGGTATCGGTATGGGTCATCCCGACATAGAGGTAGAGCTGGTCGTTGGTGACGTACAGCTTGCCCATATCCATGGGATTGGCGCTGTAGTCGTCGTTCGGTCCGATCCAGTGGTTCCAGTTGTCCTCCACCGGGGCGTCGCCCCAGCCGTTGTTCCACAACGACCAGATGGGCGCCAGCTGTTCGGTGGCCGGATCGTAGCCGTCGTCGATAGCCGCCAGGAACTCGTCGACATCCTCGGTCTGGGGATCGTCGAAATCATTGACCCCGTCGACCACGATGTTCTTGCCGTAGAGGATGTCGGGCTCCTGGCCTGCGGCCGGCCGGGCCCAGGGAGGTGAACACAGCAGTGCCGTCAATACGGCGATTATGCCGATCATGCGGGGAAATTTGCTCAATGCTCTCGTCCTTTCATCTCGGTCAGTCGGCTGTCTTCAGGACCTCCCGGTTGATCCGCCGGACGGCGTCGTCGAGGGCTTTCTGGACCGATTTGGTGCCGTCCAGGGCGGCCTGCATCTCCGGATTCATGATGTTCTCCAGC
>Ga0272444_10003082_pt1 | contig 15201 bp, 11 predicted proteins | sample SSMForm13_FD_201033 | JGI IMG/M metagenome (GOLD analysis project Ga0272444, IMG submission 201033) | Marine sediment archaeal communities from Little Sippewissett salt marsh, Falmouth, MA, United States - SSM-Form-13 | ecosystem: Environmental > Aquatic > Marine > Wetlands > Sediment ...
GCAGCGAATTCTGGAACTACTTGACTTTCAGGCAGCTATCTACACCCAACTCTGTAACGAATCTTTAGAACCGCCTTAGAAATAAGCGAACCGAGAGCTATAATATACTGGAATTCCATTGGCACCTTTGCCCCGTTCGAGTCCGCCATCCTGATCCAGGACGGCATCTCCCGTGATCTGTCGGAGCAGTACCTTGTCTCCTGTAATAACGATGGCTGGGGCTGCGACGGCGGCTGGTGGGCCCACGACTATCACGAATCGAAGATACTCTCGGGTGAGCTGGATGGCGGCGGCAAGCGCGATTTTCTCTGCACCTTGGCGCCTTGGCGTGAGCAATACCCTTGTCGATTTGTGGTCCAGCTGCACAGTTACTTCCGTGTCCAGACGTCGCTAGACTCAACAGGCCCTCGGACTCGATATCCGTGTCAGAGCGACTCGAACCGCGCCTGGAAGAAACGCAGGTACTGGGGTTCGTAGACCATGCGTAGTCCGCGAGCCTGTTCGCGCGCCTTGTAGGTCTCGAGGACCGATTCAGCCACAATGTCCATGTGGGCCTGGGTATAGACCCGGCGGGGTATGGTTATCCGGACCAGTTCGAGCGCCGGGTAGCGGTGATCTCCTGTCTCGGGGTCCCGGCCGGCTGAGACGACCCCGCGCTCCATGGAGCGGACGCCCGAGTCCAAGTAGAGGTTTGCCGCCAGCGCCTGGGCCGGAAACTCGGCCTGGGGAATGTGGGGGTAGAAGCGCTTGGCATCCAAAAAGATCGCGTGGCCGCCGACCGGTAAGACGATGGGCAGGCCCCAGTTCTGCAAGATTTCCCCCAGGTACTCGACCTGTCCTACCCGGGCGTGAATGTGGTCATCCTGCATGCTCTCGGCGATACCAATGGCCATCGCCTCCATATCGCGGCCGGCCAGCCCGCCGTAGGTATGCAGCCCCTCGTAGACCACGACCATATTGCGCGCCCGGTCGAACAGATCCTCGTCGTTTATGGCAATCCAACCACCGATGTTGACCAGGGAATCCTTCTTGGCGCTCATCGTGCAGCCGTCGGTGTATGAGCAAAACTCTTTGACAATCTCGGCGATGGAGCGATTGGCATAGCCCGGTTCGCGCTGTTGGATAAAGTAGGCGTTTTCGGCCATGCGCGTCGCATCTAGATAGATCGGAATCTTGTGCCGGGTCGTCAGTTCCCGCAGGGCCTTGAGGTTGGTCATACTCACCGGCTGTCCCCCCGCCATGTTGACGGTGCCGGCCAGGCTGACGTAGGGGATCTTTTCGGCGCCGACCCGGTCGATCAGGGCCTGGAGTTTGTCCAAGTCCACGTCACCTTTGAAGGGATGGGTGCTTTGGGGGTCGTGCGCCTCATCGATAATAACGTCCACAAAGGTGCCGCCGGCCAATTCTTGGTGCAGCCGGGTGGTGGTAAAGTACATGTTGCCGGGCACAAAGTCGCCGGACTGGATCGTCAACTGGGAGAGCATGTGCTCGGCACCGCGGCCCTGGTGGGTGGGCACAAGGTAGCGATAGCCATAATGCTGGCGCATGGACTCTTCCAGCCGGTAAAAGTTGCGGCTGCCGGCGTAGGCCTCGTCGCCCAACATCAACCCAGCCCACTGGCGATCGCTCATCGCACTGGTGCCTGAATCGGTGAGGAGGTCGATGTAGACGTCCTCGGAACGGAGCAAAAAGGTGTTGTAACCAGCCTCGACGATGGCCACTTCCCGTTCCTCGCGGGTCGTCATCCGCAAGAGTTCGACCATCTTGATTTTCCAGGGTTCGGCCCAGGAACGGCGCTTGCGCTGCTGACCGGCAGTTTCGAACTGGCGCTCGGACATGCTTGCCCTCCTTATGGGTTGGTTGGGGTTCAAAGGCTTTTCAGGATTCGCCTGCCTCGATATGATACCATTTTCTATCGGGACATGCAAGCCAAGTATTGGCGACAGGGCCGCGCCATGTGCGGCCAGTAAGCGGGCTACTAAACAAAGGGCATACCTTGACCACGAAACACACGAAATACACAAACAGGGCATCTTATTTTTTCGTGTATTTCGTGTATTTCGTGGTTCTTTACTGATCGAACATGATGCGGCCCTAGCGCTCTGAGCGATTGCAGTGGTACGCCTTGCCCCAATGTGATATAATAGGGTCAACGCCATAAACTCCACCCAACAGCGGAGGCCCGATGTCAGCAACTGCCCCCCCATCCCTATCCACCCAGCATGCCCTCCGCCCCAACTTGACCCGCCGCGCGCGCGTGGTCTGGTTGATCGCCCTGTTCGCCGTCCAGTTCCTATATTTTCCCCTCAACCGATTGCTCCAGGGGGGAGTGGCCCTGCGCATCCCAGCGGTCGACGACCTGGTGCCCCTCTGGCCGATCTGGATTGTGCCGTACCTGCTGAGCATCGGTTGGTGGGGGCTTTGTTTTCTGTGGGCCACCTGGAAGATGGAGGACAACCTCTATCGGGCCCTGATGAGCGGAGCCATCGCCGTCATGCTCTGCAGCTACCTGGTTTACCTGTTCTATCCAACTTATGTGGTGCGACCCGAAATCAGCGGTTCCGGTATGCTGTATGACCTCGTACGCTTGGTCTATGGCAACGACCGGGTCTACAATGCCTTCCCCAGCGGTCATACCTACAACGCTGTGTTGTTAGCCCTTTTTTGGTGGCGCTGGAAGCCTCGGCTGCGCTGGCTTTGGGTAACGATCGCCGCTCTGACCGTGCTCTCAACCCTCTTCACGGGGCAGCACCATGTACTCGACCCGCTGGGAGGGATGCTCCTGGCCTGGCTGGGCTACCGCTTTGGTCTGTGGTGGGCGGGCAGGCGTCCCCGGGGAGGGTGAGCGATGCTGGGAATCTCGCGTTGGGGCTGGCGTATTGTATGGGGCGTGCTGCTCCTCATGGGGCTGTTTTTTCTGCTCATCCACGTCAACATGCCTAGCGACGGGGTCACTGGCGATCTGGAGAGTTTCACCCCGGCGGGATTCCGCGTGCAGTGGGTCTTGGAGGAACGTCCTGGCGGACTGCGCGCAGGGGACGTGATTATCCGGGCTGGGGGCTACACCTACGTCGAGTGGCTGAACGGTGCGCCTCGGGGTACAGCTTGGCGCAACGGTGGGGTTGTGACCTACGAGGTGCTGCGTGAGGGGCAATTACTAAGCCTGCCCATTGCCTTGGCCCCCGTCTCTTTTGCCGCCCTGATCGATCACTGGGGCGTGCAGTTGCTCGCTTCACTGGCTCTGGTCCTGATCGGCAGCTATGTTTTCTGGCGGCGGCAGAACGAACCGGCGGCGCGGCTCCTGATGCTCTTCTGCCTGATGTTGGCCATGCAACTCTGGGGCGACACCTACAATTTCATGTACACGCTGTTGCCCGGACGCACGCTTTTCTGGAGCCACTTTGCAGGAGAGTACTTTTCCTTCATCCTCTGCTACTCTGTGGTGCTCCATTTTGCGCTCATCTTTCCTCAGCGCAACCCGCTCCTCGCGCGCTATCCCGTACCGGTGTTCTTGGCCGTCTACGGACTGCACCCCCTGGTTGTCGCCATTGTGATGTTACTATCCCCGACGTGGAGCCAGTCCTTGGTGACCGGGAGCCACATTTCCTTCACCCTGGCCCTTCTCCAGGCCGGTCTGGCGATCGCCGCCGGTTTCCACGCGCTGCGCACCGCCCGCGATCCAGTGGCCCGGGCCCAGATTCGCTGGATGGTATGGGCGCCCAGTGTTGCGGCCACAATCGCCCTCCCCGGCTATGTCGTGCCAATGGCCTTGACCGGCCGGCCGCTTATCCCTCACCCGGTGATCATGCTCCTCACCGTCTTTATTCCGGTGATTTTTGCGGTTGCGGTTATGCGCTACCGCCTCTTTGACATCGAGGTTATCATCAACCGCACCCTGGTCTATGGTACCCTCACCCTTCTTCTTGGCGGCATATACCTGGGGTTGGTGCGCCTGTTGACCCTATTGGTCCAAAATGTGTTCCACTGGCAAGATGAAACGCTGGTCGTTTTCATCGCTACGCTCAGCATTGCGTTGGTCTTTTTCCCGTTGCGGCGGCGTGTCCAGTGGTTGATCGATCGCGCCTTTTATCGCGAAAAGATCGATGTTCGCCAGGTCTTGCTCACCTTTGGCCGCGAGATCCATACCATTATCGATCTGCCCGACTTGTTGGCTGCCCTGATCGGTCGCGTGTCCGAAATGCTGCACATTGTCCACACCGCGGTCGTGCTGCTGGACCTGGAGGGCAATCTGCAGGAAGTAGAAAGTCACGACTGGCCAACCACTGGGGAAATCTGGCCCCTGCGCCCAGAGCTTCTGGACCGCCTACGGGCGACCGAGCCTGTTTCCCGCCCAGGGGATCCGGTCTGCCCACTCCTCGTGCCGCTGCTGGCTCCGCGGGCTGGGGAGCGGGACCTGGTGGGCGTACTGGTCCTGGGCCCCAAGCGCTCCGGGAGCCCCTATTCCCGTGATGACCAGGAGTTGCTGATGGGCTTGGCGGAGCAAGCAGGGACAGCCATTCGGGTCGCCCAGTTAATTGAGGAGAAAAAGACCGAGGTTGTGCGCAAGGAGGCGGCAGAAGCTGCCAGCCATTCCAAGAGCATTTTCTTGGCCAACATGAGCCACGAACTGCGCACCCCGCTGACGGCCATCATCGGCTACAGCGAGTTGCTGCAAGAAGAATCCGCGGATGAGGGGTATACCCAGATCATCCCGGTCTTGGAACGAATCCGCTTGGCCGGTACGCAATTGCTCTCGATCATCAACGACGTCCTGGACCTTTCCAAAATCGAAGCCGGCCGGATGGAGTTGTATCCTGAGACGTTCGATCTCCAGGGGGTGATTGACGAAGTGGTGATTGTCAGCCAGCTGCTGATCAAGAAGAATGATAACCGGCTGGCTCTCGATATGCCCGACTATCTCGGTACGATGTACGCGGATATGGGCAAGTTGCGGCAGATTCTACTCAACTTGCTCAGCAACGCGGCCAAATTCACGACAGAAGGCCTGATCACCCTCAAGATCGTCCGCCGGCCGGCCATCACTGCAGCAGAGCAGGCCATCTGTAGCGAGTGGCTGCATTTCAGTGTCAACGATACCGGTATCGGTATGACCCCGGAACAGGTCGCGCACATCTTTGATGCCTTTACCCAGGCCGACGTTTCGACCACGCGTAGCTACGGCGGCACTGGGCTGGGCCTGACCATCAGCCAGCATTACTGCCAGATGATGCAGGGGAGGATTGAGGTCCAGAGCGAGGTCGATAAGGGGTCTATTTTTACCATCCATCTTCCGGCCATCGTCCCCCGGCCGGAGGTTCCGGCCCCCAGCGCAGTTCTGGCCAATGGGGGTGCGCCATCTCCAGCGGCCCAGTAGTTGATTGCTGCTGGCTCTTTTCGGCGAAGCCGAAAAGAGCCAAGCCGTTCCAAAGGAACAGCCTAGTTCCTTTGGAACGGCCGTGCGCTTGACCAAATGCTGTTTTCGTGCTATACTTTCTTTTGTAGATATGTAAATTCTATCCAAGGTGGTGTTATGATAAACACTTCTCTACGGCCTGAGCATAGGCTGGGGAGAGGCCGGTTTTCCAGGCAAAAACAGGTTCGCGAGGCGATTGGAGAGGCACGCACGGCGCTCCAGGAAATCGCGGGTTCTTCGACTCCCACGCCGCACCGGGCAGTTGCCCAGCTGTGGCAGTGGGCGTTTTGTGCTCTCTCCCGGCTCTACAGCCGCCTTCGACACCTCCTTCCTGGTAGGCATTCTGCGCTGACCTTGACCGGACACCTGCCCACATTGACCGTCATCCTTTTGCTCGGCGTGGCTGCGCTGACGCAGGGCCTGGGGTTCTGCGTGGCCTCCATGGCCGCGCCCGAGGGTGGGGAGGGAAGCGTACCGGTCCTTCGCCGGGGGACAGAATCCGCGGAAGAGGCCGAGACCTTTGCCTTTGCCGTCGTCCCGATGACGGTCGCCAGACGACAGGCCCCGATAACTGACGGGGCGCCGCCTGTCGGGGTCAAGACCACTTCGTCTGCCAACCTCGCGGCCAATAACGAGATCATCACCTATACCGTCCAGGCTGGTGATACGCTGGATAGCGTCGCGGAGCAAAACGGCGTCGCCGCGTACACGATCTATTGGCTGAACGAGCTGTCCTGGCCGGGCAACCTGGAACCCGGGATGCAACTGCGTATCCCGCCCATTTCCGGCGTGCCGCACACGGTAGAGGCCGGCGAAACACTGGATACAATCGCTGACCTGTACGGCGTACGGCCGGGTAATATCGTGGGCTACCCGCCGAACGAGCTCAAGTATCCGTACCATCTGGCGTACGGCCGGGAGCTCTTTGTCCCCGGCGGTATTGTCGAAATTCCTAATTACCGCATGGCCGAGGGCCAGCGTCCGCCGCCGACGATCGTCAAGATGCCTGGCGGCGAAAAGTTGAGCTGGCCCACCTCGGGTTACATCAGTGCCCCATTCGGCTGGAGCCGGGCCTATGGAGGTTACCACAAAGGTCTGGATATCGCTAACGATTGGGGAACCCCGATCTATGCCGCTGCCGCGGGTAAAATAATCGAGGCCGGCTGGGGCGGGTTGGGCTGGTACGTCGTCGTCGATCACGAGAACGGTTTCCGCACCGAATATGGACACATGGCCCAGCGCCCACTGGTGGCGGAAGGAGAGCGCGTGGATCGCGGCCAGAAAATTGGGCTGATGGGCCGCACCTATGGGGCTGGCGGTTATGCCACCGGCGTCCACCTACACCTTGCCGTCCGGCACAATGGTGTACTGATCGATCCCTTGCCCTTGCTGGAACAGTAGTCTGGGGATTGCGGGGGACAGCTTTCCCCGTCACAGCTTATCTTTTGAGGGAGAATAGACCTTGTCTTTCCTTGCCCATCTGGAATGTGGTCGCTGCGGCGAAATATGCGACGCCGAGCAACTGCTCAACCTATGCCCCCGTTGCCATAGCCCGCTGCTTGCCCGCTACGACCTGGCGGCCGCTGGCCGCACTTTGCGCCGCTACGCGATGGCCGGCCGGCCGGCCAACCTCTGGCGCTACGCCGAGATTCTCCCGGTGCGTGTTCCCTCCTTTCGCCTGACCCTCGGTGAGGGCTGGACGCCGCTCCTGCCGAGCCAACGTGTGGGTCCTGCCCTGGGCCTGCACCACCTGTTGATCAAGGAAGAAGGCCTAAACCCCACTGGTTCCTTCAAAGCGCGCGGTATGGCGGTGGCTGTGGCCCGCGCCTGCGAGCTCGGTGCACCTGCCTTCGTCCTGCCCTCGGCCGGCAACGCTGGCGGCGCCCTGGCTGCCTATGCGTCCCGGGCCGGCCGGCCGGCCCACATCATCCTTCCTGCCGATACGCCCGCTCCCTTTTTCCAAGAGTGTACCGCGCTCGGTGCCCAGGTCACGGCCATCCCGGGCCACATCGGCGATGCCGGACGTATGGCGCGCGAAGAGGCTGCTGAGAACAATGTGTTTCTCCTCTCCACGCTCCAAGAACCGTACCGCGTCGAAGGCAAAAAGACCATGGCCCTGGAACTGGTCGAGCAGTTGGGCGGTGTGCCCGATGTCATCGTCTATCCGGCGGGCGGTGGTACCGGCATCGTGGGCATGTGGAAGGGCTTTGCCGAGATGGAGGCCCTCGGGTGGATCGGCCCAGAGCGGCCACGCATGGTCGTCGTCCAGGCGGCGGGCTGTGCGCCCCTGGTCCGGGCCTTTCACCAGGGCAGCGAACAGGCCCAGCCCTGGGAGGACCCGGCAACGGTTGCCCTCGGACTGCGCGTGCCCTCCGCTATCGCCGATTTTCTCATCCTGCGTGCCGTGCGCGAGAGCCAGGGCACAGCGGTGGCGGTCAGCGAAGAGGCCATCCGCGCGGCCTGGGAGCGCCTGGGACGGCAGGAAGGCATACTGGCCTGTCCGGAGGGCGGTGCGGCCCTGGCCGGGCTGGAATCGCTGGTGCACCAAGGTTGGGTCCAACCCGATGAGACGGTGGTGCTCTTTAATACGGGGAGCGGGTACAAGTATATGGAAACACTGGTGGTATAAAACTGTCCCCTGGAAAGCTGCGACCCGCGGTGAGCATGCTTACTGCACGCGGCCCAGGGGTGCCGTACAATGGCGTTGTAAGGGATCGCTCAGAGACAGGAAATTTGAGGGGGCCAGGATAGGAAAGCGATCGTTAAGCGCACGAGTTGCTTTGCATGGGCGAGACACACGCGTTTGCAGCTTAGCTTTGAAAAATTGTCAAAACAGGGGTCGTTATGGCGGTACGCAAGGTTCTCCAGGCAACCGAATCCCACGGCGAAGCGGTCCTCCGCCGCCGTTCTATCAAGATCAAGACTTTTGACCAGGATCTAAAACGCCTGGTGGACGACATTGTGGAAACGATGCACGCCTATCACGGATTGGGCCTGGCCGCACCACAAGTCGGCGTCCTGCAACGCGTTGTCGTGATCGAGATGCCCCCGGAACCGAAGGATGACGAAGCGCAGACGGAGGACGCTCCGAAGCTACCTGGGAAGCGCTACGTCCTCTGCAATCCCGAGATTGCCTGGAAATCGGACGAACAGCAAGTGGGAGAGGAGGGCTGCCTGAGCCTGGCTGGTTGGTATGCCCAGGTACCGCGGGCCCAGGCCGTTGAAGTGCGCTATCAGGATCTGAAAGGCAAGCGCCGCAAGCTGCGTGCCGAGGGGCTGCTGGCCCGGGCCGTTCAGCATGAGAGTGATCACCTTGCGGGCACCTTGTTCACCGATCGGATTGAGGACTTGACCACGCTGACGCGCTTGACCCCGGAAGGCGAGGAAGAACCCGTGCCATTGCACCAGATTCCGGCTGTGCCCCGCGGATAGCCTTGTTTGACATTCCCCCTTCCCCCCTTTATAATGGCCTGGCATCACCGCTCAATGACCATAGTGCTGGTTTCTTTCTCCTCGTTCGACTTGCTGTAAGGAGGACGTATGCGGAAAATAGCCCTGGGGCTCGTTTTGTCGACCCTGCTTGTACTGCTCTTTGCTACTTTGGGGGGCTGTAGCACACGGCTTGAGGCAACCCCCACGCCGGAGATGACCCTCGTGCCGGGCTCTCAGGCTGTTACCGCTACGCTGCGCACCTACTCGGATCCGAACGGTTATTTTACGATCGGCTATCTGCCCGAGTGGGAGGTCTTGGCAGTAGACCAGCAGGTCGAGTTTATCGAACCCTATGGCAAGTTACACATCCTCATCCAGTACAGCGATACAGGTCAGGTACTGGACGAGGGCATGCTGCGTACGCTCATCGCAGAGTATTTCGGCGTCGAAGAACTCGTAGGTGTGTCCGGCTTTCAGCAAGAGGGAGAAACCGTCTATGACGATGGCAGCATTCTGGTGGAATACTCCTTCATGACGGGTGGTGTGCCGGGCTACGGCAGCACCCTGTTCCAGCAACAGGGTACCTACCTCTACATCCTCTCTTTCTGGGTGGAACATCGGAGCCTCTGGGCACCGAACCAGGCCTTTTTCGATGCGGTTCGCGGCACCTTTGTCGCCACCCCGCCCAGTCCGTGAATCTCCCCTTGCTTACGTCGCTTCGTACAACGTAACGATACTTTTTTCCGTCTCCGCTTCGACCCGCGCCACGACCTCTACGTAAGGCGCGATGGTCGAGTGGTGCAGTTTTCCCCGCAGCAGTTCATCCACTTGAAAGATGCCGGCAGAGTTGTTGAGCACAATCTCTAAACGGGCCGGCCTTTTTTCTCCCGCCAACAGGTGGACCTCGTCCACGGCTTGGGCTGAGACAGCGTGGATATCCATCTTGCCGGCCTGGAAGGGTATGCGGCTGCGGCCCTCGGTCATATCCAAGGCGTCGGCTACTTTGACCACGCCGGCCTCGATGGTCAGCGTGCGCTGCTCGCGACGGTGGGCGGCCACGGCGTGCAGCACCTCCGCGGCCAGAACGGTGGTCTCGGTCGGCGGGTAGATCCCTTCAAGAAAGCGCCTCACGAGCCGGTCGGCCAGGACGACGCTAAAGGTCTCGTGGTCGTCGCGGTGCACAGCGATGCCGATATCGTGCAGGGCCGTAGCCAGGACGACAACGACCTCTGCATCCTCGGGGGCCAGGCCGTGGTCGGCGACGACATTCGGTACCACGCCCCCCGCCAAAAGAAGGCGGAGTAGTTTTAGGGCAATGTTGGCGACGATGCGGATGTGTACCGGCCCATGATCGGTAATCCCCGTGCGTGCGACTGCGTTGACGTTGGCACAGCGCCACAGCGTTTGCAGCTCAACGTCTTGGGCGATGCGCTTTTGGACCTGGTGTAACCGGTCATTGTGGTGAACGGGCAGGTTGAGCGAGATGAGGCGGACGGGGTAGAGCTTGGGTTCGTCCATGGAGGTCTCCGGCGAGATAGCGAGATGGCGAGGTGGTGAGAGTGTAGAGACGGTTTTCTCGCTACCGCCCTACAAGAAGAAAAACGCCAAGGCAATGATCACATACACCGCCAGCAGTGAAGCTCCCTCCATCCAGTGCGAGCGCCCATCGATGGAGATAAAGGTAGCCAGGATGACGCTCAGCCCCAGGCAGATGACCTCAAAGATGCTAAAGTGGAGGTCCATCGCCCCAGTCGGTCCGTACATAAACAGGCTGATAAAAACCAGGATCGGAGCCACAAAGAGAGCAACCTGCATGCTCGAACTCAGCGAAACGGTCAGCGAGAGCTGCATCTTGTTCTTGATCGCTACCTGGACCCCCACCAGGTGCTCGGCGACGTTGCCGACCAAGGGGATGAGGATGACGCCGATAAAGATGCGGCTGACGCCCCAAGACTCGACCACCGGCTCCACCGCACCGACGAGGAACTCGCTCAAAAAGACGGTGGCTGTGGTGGAGACGATCAGGACTACCACCGCAACCCACACCGGCCAGTGCTTGGCGTGTGTCTCTTGGGGAATCTCATCACCGGGCATAATCGTGCCGATCTCGTCATCCAGCAGCGGCGAGGTAAAGGTAAAGAGGACGCTGGCGCCATAGAGCAGGAGGAGCACACCGGCCACGCCCCAACTGAGGTACTCGAGTGGCATATCGACCTGTTCCCCGTGCAGGCCAAAAAAGAGCGTGGGCACGACCAGTCCGACGACGGCCAGGGTCATCATCGTCGAGGCCAGGCCGGCCAGGTCCCGGTCAAAGTGCTGCAGCCCGTTCTTGAGTCCCCCCAGGAGCATGCTAAAGCCTAGGATAAGCAGGAGGTTGCCCAGGATGGAACCGGTGATGGAGGCCTTGACCAGCTCGATCTCGCCCGCGCGCAGGGCGACGATGGTGATGATCAGCTCGGCTGCGTTGCCCAATGTGGCGTTGAGGAACCCGCCTACCTTGGGGCCGACATGCTCGGCCAATTCTTCCGTGGCCTCCCCCAAAAGGCCGGCCAGCGGAACCAGCCCCAGTGCCGAGCAGATAAAGATCGCCTGTGTTCCCCAGGGCATTTCGTGGAAAAAGATTTCAGCCACGATGGCCAGGGGGACAAAGATCAAGAAGTAGCGCAGGTACTTCATCGATGGTTCTCCTTTTCCAGCACGCGTGATAGAGTCGATTGGCCTTGCACATCGGTAGCGGCCGGCAGGGTGAAGAAAAAGGTGCTGCCCTGGCCAACCTGGCTCTCGACACCGACTTCCCCTCCCAACTTGCCGATGATCCGCCGGACGATGGATAGCCCCAGCCCATGCCCCACCGTGCCGACCTGGTCCAGGCGTGAAAACTCGACAAAGAGCAGCTGTTGTTCCTCGGGTGTCAGCCCGGCCCCGTTGTCCCGTATCCAGAAGCGCACCTGGTCTTCCGCTGAGGACGGGGGCTCATATCCAAGCGTGATCTGCGGCGGCTGGCCACCGTACTTGATCGCATTGCTGAGATAGTTGACCCAAACCTGTTCCAACCAAGGGGCATAACCAACCGTCAATGGCCACGCTGCCGGTGTGCTGACCTCAGCCCCATACTCGGTGATCAGCGACGTCAGCCGTTGCTGCGCTTCGGCAACAATGGCCCCCATGTCGAGCGGATCACGTGGGATCTGATCCTGCTTCCGTATACTGGCCAGCAGCAGCAGTTCATCGATGATGTTGTCCATCTTTTTACCTGACTGGATCAGGTTTTGTAGGATCTGCTCGCGCCGTTCTCGGGACAGCTGTGTGTAGTTTGTCTCCAACATCCCGGTCAGCCCTAGCATAGCAGTCAGGGGGTTCTTGAGGTCGTGGGCCACGGTGCTGGCAAAGGCGTCTAGCTCGACATTGCGGACTTCGAGTTCCTGCGCATATTCTTGCAGGGACTGCTGCGCTTCCTTGCGTTCAGTGATGTCGTGCAGCAAGATCACGCGACCGGTAAGGGTTCCCCGTCGGTTGTAGAGTGGCGAGATGCGCAGATCGAGCCATTGCGGGGCAGGTCCATCGATCGCAATCTCGGTCCGCGCGGTGGTGGCGTCCTGGTAGCGCGCCAACAGGTCTGGCCAGCGGGCGAAGACAACTCCCGCACGTTGCCCTACGGCTTTATCTTTGGTCCAGCCGATCAGGCGACACACGGCGGGGTTCAAGTCGACCACCCGGTTCTGCGCGTCCAGCACCAACACCCCATCGCTCATATTCTCAATCACCGCGTCCCGGGCCACGGGTACAATGTCCAGGGCATGAAGGCGGAAGATGGCCCAGGCGACCAGGGCCCCGGTCACGGTAAACAAGACCGGCGCGACGTCCAGTCCGGGGAAGGGGCTCAGGCCCAGCATATAGATGATGTTGCCCACCCAAGGCAAGGCCATGCCGGTCAACAAGACGCCAATCTGGCGCCGGTACAGCAACGGGGCACGCAGCGTAGCCCGTACTAGCAGGATCGCCCCAATGAGCAGGAGGATGTAGGAGTAGGCGACTCCTAGCCAAACGGCAATCCCGTGGCCATAGACCAACGCCGCCCCCGGCACCTCCGAGATCGGCGTGATCGTTGGCCAGTAGAGGCCACCGCGCCAATCGTTCGTCGCTGTCAGGAGGAGGATGGCGAGCGGTACAATCCAAAGGAGGATAAACCGGCGGGGCACGAGCCATTTGTTGCGCTGGCTATAGCCCAACGCAAAGAGCAGCCACAACGGCGCTACGCTGACGATCCCCAGGTATGAAATCTTGGTCCAAAAAACCTTGGTCGGTATTGCCAGCGTCGCGTACTCGGCAGCGTTGGCTATAGACCACAACGCGACGGCCGCCATCAGCAAGACAAAGTAGACCCCGCCCGACATCGCCCGCCGCCGCCAGGCATAGGCGGCGATCAAGATCGAGGCCAGGCCGGAGCCTGCTAATAGGATGACATAAGGGAGGTACTGCCAGGTCATCAACAATCCTCCGTCTTTGGGGGCAGGCCAGATTGATACCGCGAATAGTATAACAGTAAGGGGAATACTGGTCAAGTAGTCAAGCGCACGTTACAGCACGACGACCTTTTCTTGGCCCCGCGTAATACCGCGCGTCGCATTCCGCGTGTCCACGACTACCTGGGCCAGATCCACGATGTGCTGGTAGTCATAGGCCGAGTGGTGGGTGACGATGACCACGCAGTCGGCTGCGGCGATGACCTCGTCGGTCAGGGTAATGGAACGGATGTGGATATTGTTGTGGCGGTCTTGGACCTCGGGCAGCAGCGGGTCGTGGGGCAGCACTTTGGCCCCGTACTCTTCCAACAAGCGGATGACGTCAAAGGCCGGCGATTCGCGCCAGTCGGCCACATCCTCTTTGTAGGCCAGACCCAGGACCAGGATCCGCGAGCCCTTGACGCTCTTGCCCTGTTCGTTGAGGGCCCGGATGACCTTTTCGCGCGCAAAGTGGGGCATAGAGAGATTGATCTCGCCGGCCAACTCGATGAAACGGGTGTGAAAGCCGTACTGGCGGGCCTTCCAAGTGAGGTAGAAGGGGTCCACGGGGATACAGTGGCCGCCCACGCCTGGGCCGGGATAAAAGGCCATAAATCCAAACGGCTTGGTCGAAGCTGCCTGGATGATCTCCCAGACGTTTAGGCCCATTCGGTCGCAGAGCATGGCCATCTCGTTGACGACGGCCATGTTGACCACGCGGAAGGTGTTTTCAAAGATTTTGGTCATCTCGGCGGCGCTGGGGGAGGAGACGGGGACGACTTGGTCCACAATGTGGCCATAAAACGCGACCGCGACTTTCTGGCAGGCCGGGGTCAGCCCGCCCACCACCTTGGGTGTATTGCGGGTGCTCCAATTCTTGCTGCCGGGGTCCACCCGCTCGGGGGAGAAGCAGAGAAAAAAGTCTTCCCCAACTTGCAGCCCGCTCTTTGCCAGGACGGGGAGCAGGTCTTCCTCGGTCGTGCCCGGATAGGTGGTGCTCTCCAACGCGACAAGTTGTCCGGGGCGCATATGGGCGGCGATGCCCTCCCCGGCGGCGACGATGTACGAAATATCGGGTTCGCGGTGCTTGTTCAGCGGCGTGGGCACACAGATGATGATGACGTCGCACGCCTCCAGAAGGCCATAGTCGCCGGTAGCGCGGAGCCGGCCGGCCTCCACCAGCGCGGCCACCTCTTCATCCCGGATGTCCCCAATGTGGCTGCGGCCGGCATTGATCGTCTCTACCGCTGTTTTCGACACGTCCACCCCAACGACGCGGTACCCAGCCTGGCCCGAGACGACCGCCAACGGAAGTCCAACGTAACCCAACCCGATCACACCGACCTGCGCTTCGTAACGTTCGATTTTTTCCAAGAGTGCCATGGGTTTCTCCTTGTATCGATAGAATGACCACCTGCCCTGCAATCCACTATATCCCGGGAAGATGAAAACTATGTGAAGCGATGGGGTATCAAAGTGCAAGGAACAAGTGACAGGTGGCACTGGCACCATGATAGCACAAGGTAGCGAGATTGTCATCTGCAGGTAAAGAACTTGACCGCTCTTACGGGCCACGCGAAGCGATTGGGCGAACCAGGGGAGCAGTTCGGATAAAGTATCCGAGCCGCATATTATTTCTGCTAGCCGCCTGTATTCCATCCTTTATTCAGGTTTAGGTCTTGACATCCGAATAAAATTCTGATATGATACGGGCGTGTAAACTTTACTTTCGAGTCAGGTAGAACGATGGACAACCTGGATCAGAAAATCCTCGTCGCTTTGCAGGCCAATGCCCGCATCAAGAATGTAGAGCTTTCCCGCGAACTGGGGGTGGCTCCTTCCACTGTGCTGGAG
>Ga0272444_10003083_pt1 | contig 15197 bp, 18 predicted proteins | sample SSMForm13_FD_201033 | JGI IMG/M metagenome (GOLD analysis project Ga0272444, IMG submission 201033) | Marine sediment archaeal communities from Little Sippewissett salt marsh, Falmouth, MA, United States - SSM-Form-13 | ecosystem: Environmental > Aquatic > Marine > Wetlands > Sediment ...
CGATCGCGGGAGCCTGCGGGTTGTCCGAGGAGCAGGAGCCGATGAAGCTGTCGATCCTGTTCGACTCCGATCGAGCGGGCAACTACGAGATCTACCGCGTCGGCGTGGATGGATCGAATCCGGCCCGCCTTACCGAGCACCGTGCGGACGACTTCGCAGGATGGCCATCCCCGGATGGTACGAGCATCGTCTTCGGCTCCCGGCGCGATGGAGAGGGGCGAATCTACTTCATGGACGCCGACGGCCACGGCGTCAGGCTCGCTCCGGGCATTCCGGGGACCGGAGGCCAACCCGTCTGGTCACCCGGCGGAACGCGGATCGTGTTCGTCTCGCACATCGATGGCAATGCCGAGATCTGCATCGTGAACGTCGATGGCAGCGGGTATCGACGGCTGACCGACAACTCGTGCGGAGACTTTGAGCCGACGTGGCTTCCCGACGGGGAGCACATCGGATGGTCTTCCGACACCGGAGGGAATGCGGACATCTACGTGATGCGTGCGGACGGCACGGAAATCAGGCGGCTGACCCACGGCGCCTCGATCGAGGCCTACCCGAACTGGTCTTCCGACGGGACGAGGGTCGTGTTCTGCTCGGATCGGTCCGGGGCTTGGGAGATCTACGCGATGGACGCCGACGGCCGGGATCTCGTTCAGCTCACGGATACGGGCGCATTCAACGGCACGCCTCGATGGTCCCCGGACGGCACGCAGATCGTCTTCCAGTCGGATCGAGACGGGGATTCCGAGATCTTCGTGATGAACGCCGATGGGAGCGACGTTCGCCAGGTGACCCACAACGACGCGAACGATGCGCATCCCTGCTGGTTTCCGGCCGTGTGATGCAGCTTCGGGAATCCGCCTTGTCCACAGGCTTCGAAGGGAAGAGATGAAACCCATGACGAGCCCGATGGCAGTCCGGGGTGCTCTTCTGGCGTGCCTGGTCTGCATAGCCGTCCTCCGGTGCGCTGCCGAAACCTTCGAACCGACCGCGGACGTGATCCACCTCGGGCGTGTCTTCGACGTGGAGGCTTGCGACCTGAACGGGGATGGTTGGATCGACCTTCTGATCTCCGACTACCTCGTTGGGCATGGGGTGCGCTACGGTCAAATCGGCCGGTTGCTCGGTGAATGGGTCCCGACGGATGTCCCGGCGAACGTCCGTGAGTCCGGCCACGGCGCGGCGCTCGGAGATCTCAACGGAGACGGACCTCTGGATGCGTTCCTCATCTACAACCAGTACCCGGAGAGAGTCCTGCTGAACGACGGCGCGGGTCGATGGGTGGATTCCGGGCAGGAGATTGCAGCCGGATCGCTCTGGGGAACGACCGTGTCGCTGGCCGACAGTGACGGAGACGGCGATCTCGATGCCTTCGTGACCTACTACCAGCACGGGGTGCGGCTGTACGTAAATGACGGAGCGGGGCAGTTCACGGCGAGCGATCGGACACTCGGTGCCGACTTCATCTCTGTCACGCCCGGCGACATCGATGGGGACGGCGACACCGATCTCGTCGGCCGGGTGGATGCCGACACGGTGTGCATCGCGGAGGGCGTGGACGGCGACTATCTGCCGCGGGATCGGCTCGTGGCTCCGGGATGTCGACGTGTTCTCGTTCTCGATGCGAACGGGGACTCCCGAACCGACCTCCTGATCGTCGGGAATGAAGGAAGCAGCCTGTGGTTGGGCGATGTCGGCGGTGGCTTCACACGCACCGAACAGCTTCTCGGCGGTGCCGCCAAAGCGGCTGTCGGGGATGTGGACGGCGACGGAGACGAGGATCTTGCCATCGGAGCGACGATCTGGCTGAACGACGGTGGGGGAGATTTCGAGATTGTTCAGTCCTTCGAGGTGAGTTTGCTGACCTGCGTCGTGCTGCTGGATGTGGACGACGACGAGAGGCCCGAGTTGCTTCTCGGTTCGATCGACCCGGAAACCGGCTCCGGCCCGCTTGCCGTCTACTGGAACCTAGAGAACTAGACGGCTGAGTCAGACGCATCGGCCGCGACCCGCACCCGATTCGCGGTTCCACCAGCGGACTCTCCGCTCGATCCCGGCGTCGTCCCAGTGCGGGATGTGTCGCGCCGGATCGTGGCGCCTCTCGACGATCTCCCCGATGCGTGCGATGTCCGATGCATCGCCACGGTGGGTCTCGAGATTCGCCGTGGCGCTCGCTCGCTTCGCATGGTTCACTCTACGGCCGTTGAACGATAGGAGTGGGATGCGCAGACGCGCACGAGGCGCGGTATCGTATGCAAGTCCGAGGGAGGCGGAGCGTGCACGCAACCCATGAGTATGGATCCCGCATGGTGGGGCCTGTTCGATCCGGACACGCCGAACGACGTGATTCTCCGATCGGTCCTGATCGGGCGATGCCCGGGGCTCGCCGTTCTCGATCGGCGTCGGAATCCGAAGCAGATCGCCGTTCGCGCGCACGGTGGGAAGGCGTTCGCGAGCGTCGGAGCCAAGGAAGGATTCCTCCAGGAAGCCCTCGATCGGATGAGCCGTCTCGGATGGACGGCGCTTGCGGATGCCGGAGTGCCTGAGTCCGTCCGGCGTCGGGGGCGAGCCGTCGACAGAGCCCGCTTCGAGGACTGCGACTTGGAGAGCGGAGCGCTTCGGTCGCTTCGTGCCGTGCTGCCGCCGAGCTTCGAGAGGCGGTCCCTGGATCGCGAGCTGCTCAAACGGTGCCATCACGCGAAGCGGGAGCTTCCAGCGAAGTACGGCGACAGACCTGATCCCTACTTCGGCTTCGGATACGGCGTCTGTCTGTTGCACGATGGCGACGTCGTGTCCGAAGCGTACGCGGGATTCGTCGCGGAGGGTCGAATGGAGGCCATCGCTGGAACGGTGGAGTCGTTTCGCGGTCGCGGCCTTGCCACGATCGCTTCGGCCTATCTTGCCGAGGAAGCGCGAAGGCGCGGCCAGACGTTCAGCTGGAACTGCCTCGCCGACAACCTCGGATCACTGAGGGTGGCCCGGCGGCTCGCGTTCCGCACCGAGCGGCCGTATCGGGAGACTTACTACGAAGGGTAGTCGTACCGCGTCGCGATCCCACGTTTCGAAAGGAGATCGGCCGGCAGTGCTGTTCCCCGCATGCAAGCATCCGTTTTCCCACTCGCTCGGTGGAATGCGACAAGGAACCTCTCGCAGTTCGTTCCGCTCATCAGGCCGGATCGGACGAGGGCGATTGTCACGATCACACGCTGGCTGTAGGATGGTTCAGAGATCCGGGATGAAGGAAGCGAAGGGAAGACTCCTCCTGGTTGACGCGGAGATGCTCGCAGGCTGGCAGATGATCGTCGATCTGATGGCCGAGATCTGTGATGTGCCCGCCGGGCTCGTGATGAGGGTCACGGGCGACGACATCGAGGTCTTCGTCAGCAGCCGAACGGACGGCAATCCGTATCACGTCGGTGAGAAGGAGACGCTGCTCGGCTCAGGCCTCTACTGCGAGCATGTGATCAAGACCCGCGCGCCGCTGCACGTTCCAGATGCGCTGGCGGACGACATGTGGCGGGAGAACCCGGACATCAAGCACAGCATGATCGCCTACCACGGGCATCCGATCCTCTCGCCGGACGGCGCGGTGTTCGGGACGATCTGCGTCCTCGACAGTACGCCGCTTGTGCTGGAGACCCGTTACGACCGCCTCATCGAGAGCTTCAAACATCACATCGAGCAGGATCTGGAGGCCTTGGCGCGCGCGCAGGAACTCGAGACACGGAACCACGAACTCACGGAAGCGATGGCCCGGGTGAAGATCCTCGAGGGGATCCTTCCGACCTGCCAGTACTGCAAGAAGATTCGCCTCCCCGACGGCGAAGAGAACAACCCCAAGTCGTGGATCCCAATCGAGACCTACATCAGGGAGCGAAGCGGCGCGAGCTTCTCCCACGGCATCTGCCCCGAGTGCATGAAGAAGCTGCACGGGGAACCCTGATTGCGGCCGCCGCCCGGGCCGCCAGCGCACCCGCTTCAAGTCAATCGACGCGTCGAGAACTAGAAGAGGCGTTCTTTGCCGAGAAGCCGGCGGGTCATCGAGAGGCCGCCGGTGTGATGCGCCTCATGATGGGTCAAGAAGGCAAACACCGAGCCCTTGGTGTCGAAGTACTCGGGCAAACCGTTCGGCGGACCCTGGAGATCTTCCACCGTGGCGGTTTCGAGATACGCCTTCAGGTCAGCCAACCGGGCACCCAGCGCCGCGCGGCAGGCCTCGACGCTGGGATAGTCGCCCGGATCTCGCGGTTCGGTCCCCATGTTGAAGAGGTCGTCCCAGCCCGCTTCCTGGACCTCCTCCCCGGTCAGGAGCTCGAGGAACCTGGCGCGGGTATGGGCGAGGTGCCCGAGGATCCAGATCGCCGGGTTGGGGAGGCCGGGCGGTCGTTGAAACCAGTCGTCCCCTTCGAGCCCCGTCGAGAAGGTGTCGATGAGTGCGTTGCTGCGCTCGAGTCCCAACCAGAGTACGTGGGCTGTCGGATTCACGCTGCGCCTCCAGGCATTCAATGAGTTGGCAGTAGGTTACGCGACCAGTCCGGGAGCTGCGACTCGGAGGAGAGGGCGCTAGACCTTGAAGCGTGGCGCCGAGTTCAGGCCCTGGGCTGCTGAGATGCGGGCATTGGACGGGGCCGGGGATCGACTCCCGGATTCTCAGTTGGCGTCAAGGACGCACCATTCGAGCATCGTCTCGGCGACGCGGAGAGAGACGAGTCTCGTATTGTGCCCCCGGTATCGCCCAGAGTTCAGAGTGGCTTGGCCATCCGAAGGACGAAAGCAGGTATGAATGGGAGCTTCGGCCACCCGGCCTCGACGGTCATGCCGCGACGGTCGTACAGCCTTCGGGCACCCTCGTTCTTGGCTCCGACGTTGAGGATCAGTCGCTTCGAGCCACTGGCGCGGGCTCGCTGTTCCATCGCATCCATCAGCGCGGAGCCGATGCCCCGGCCGCGGAGCTCTTCATCGACGGCGAACCCTTGGATGTAGAAGTCCCCGTCGGCGTAGGTGCCGAGGAACCATTGCTGCCGTGCCATCAATCTCGCCATGATCCGCATTCTCGAGGCGCGACCGCCCAGGGCCTCCCTCAGAGGCGGACCCACGGAACGACGATGTCGTTCGGTCGCGAAGCCCGAGACCATGCCGACGATGGCCCCGCCGTGCTCGGCGAAGATCGTGTGTTGGTAGGAGAGATCGTGGCCCGGCTGAGTGAATGCCCTGCCGATGATTTCCACAACTCGGCGACCGAGCATCACACGATAGAACGGTGCGATCTCATCGAGGTATCGGGCGAAGACGAGGCCATCTTCGTGCAATGGCTTCGCGTCGCGGAGAGTGACTGAAGGCTTGTCCATAGGAGTCAGTGTAGATCGAGGAGTCTCCGCGAGCGAGCTCAAGTCACCGGCTCAGAGTGATTTCGCCATCCGGACGAGGCCGAGGTTGCCGATGTTCAGCCGCTTTGGCCACTTGGCGTAGATCTCGAAGCCGTGACGCTTGTAGAGCCGCTGCCCAGCCTCGTTCTTGGCGGCAGCGTCGAGAGAGAACCGTCTCGAACCAGTTGCGCGTCCCCGCTCCTCCATCGCCTCGATGAGGGCGGAGCCGATCCCTTGACCGCGTTGATCCTCGTCGACGGCGAGTGAGAGGAGGTAGAAGTCCCCGTCGGCGATTGTCTCGAGAATCCGGAACATCGGGCGCGCGAAGAACCCGAGGATCCCCGCCCGTAGCCGAGGGTACCCCTCACACTCCTTGAGCGGGTTCTTGGGGAAGCCCCGCCGCCGCTCCGCTGTGAACCCCAGGGCCATGCCGACGATGCGATCCTCGTTCTCGGCGAAGATCACGTTCTCGAACGAGTACTCATTCCTCGGCTTCGTGTACGCCTGCGCGAAGATCTCCGGCGCCCGGCGACCGAGGAGAATCCCGAAGAAGCCCTCGGCGGCCGTGTCGAGGAAGCGGGCGCAAGTGAGTCCTTCCTCGAAGGCAGGATTCCCAGGTCGGAGGACGAACGGCTGTAGGCTCATAGCGGTGAGTGTAGCGGATGGCGGCTTTGAGGAGCGATCTGGTTTCCGAGTGCGCCGAGTTAGGGTATATGTCCCCCGAACTCCCCAGGCGGTCGTCATCGGAGAAGAAGACGTCCATCCTTCGGACGCCTCGCTGAGTGATGTGATGAGGAAGATCTGGGATGACGACGCGAGCAAGTCGGGCCATGCTCCGATCTTATCATAGAAAAGCGGGGATGTGACAGTCCAGAGTGACGAGTTTCGTACTGTGTCCCGGAACTCCGCAGTGCATGGAGGTCAAGAAACAAGACTTGACCCCACCTCGGGTCTCTCCGCCGTGTTCCTAGTCCACCATTGCCTTGTAGCCCTCAAGTCCATCGGCAATGCGCTGCTTCAGGAAACGGAGCTTCCCAGTATCAGAGGTCGGCCAGTTCCTGCGCAGCTGTTCGTCAACGAAGACAGCCCCTGCCCCCGCTCCGGAGAGCTTGGTGGCCCTCCAAACGCACTCTCCGATGGCCTTTGGGTGCGCGCTTTCCGGGTGCCCCACTGCCGCAACGATTGCCATGCTACGAGCTAGCCCGACCCCGATTTCGATCGCTGGCAATCCATAACGGCCGACGATCTCCGGATTGACGACTTCATTGAGAGCATCCAGGCAGAGCAGCGCGCCCCAGTATGCCGAGTAGATTGGCTGGTCGCCATCTGGCTTGCTGACCTGGTACAAACCTAGCACACCGTCTCCAAGATACTCGGTGACACTTCCACCAGAGAAGACGATTGCCGCACCTAGCGATGGCAGTAGCGCCGATGTCTCGTAGTAGATTCGCTGAAGCCCCGAAATGAGAGTATCGCCAGGAGCATTCGAGCTCATCAGGTGAGAGGTTGATCCCCGCATGTCCGCGACGATTGCTATAAACTCGTCAACCGCCTCTTCGCCAACCTCAATCTCTGGGTAGCCTGGGATCTGCGTCTGAAGTGACTTGGCTTTCGAGTCGAGACGTGCAGATTCCGATGCCATGAGTATCGTGCTGTGACGGTTCCAGGTGACCTCAGCCACATCGAGCGCGTGGCGCACAATCCGCTGAACTTCGTCCACCTGTGAGGATGTGAGGAGCGTCATGGCGCCACCTCCAGAGCCAGCCACAGCGCGCCGCTGGCAGCTCCCCAGGCAATGAGGGTCAGATATGCGAGTCTCGATCGCATGCTCTTCAGCGATGCGATGTACATGAGCTTGATCTGCTCGCACGACAATGCCCGCACCAGTTGGTCCTCCTCCTCAGGTAGCGAGTCAACATGGTCGCTGAGCGCTCTTTCACACTTTCCTCCGCCGAGAACGACAACTCTGGCTGAGAGATTGAAGAGATGGCGAGGGTAGAAACAGCTCATCGTCTCGTGCTCATCTCCGAGAACGTCTGGCGCGTCAGCGGGCATCAGAGCCCTTGCCGAGAAGTAAGCAGATGCAGCCCACAACATCGCAGCAAGAGCTGCTAGTGAAAGGCTCACTATCTCTGTGGCAAGGCTTCTTGCGAAGATCGATCGGATTCCTGAGCGTACTAAGCTAAATTGTGTGACTGGCAGGAACAGCACGACAAGCAGGTAGCTTATCTTGCTGTCAACCGCTCGGATGGTTCCCTCGAGGTCCTCGATTGAGTTGTAGAGCAGGTCAGTCCTGATCGTGATGATGATCACCTATTCCCTTCCTGGGCACAGTCCCAGTTCATCGAAGTATACACATCCAAGCACCATTGAATCGTGTCGGCGCCAAGAGCCTGGCTCACTGAACGCGGGGACCGCACAGATGTGAAGTGGGCGGCGCCGCTCGGCAACGTGGAGAGAACTCTGTACCCCTCCTGGAATGCCATCTCCGCTCATTGCGGGTCAGGCAGTATGATGTGAGTACACTCAGCGGAGAAGGCTAGGAGGAGTCCAATGAAGCAGACTAAGCTCCCTGACATCGCGAAGTGCGAAGGCTGTGGACGAACACTTGACGTGGAGAAGTATCTGTCCGATTTCCTGCCGAAAGATGTGCCGGAGAAACGGATTACGTGGAGGGTCATTCAGCAAGGCTTGCCCGCGTACGTGCTGTTCTGCGCATGCGGCCACTACACGGTCAGGTCCTACTTCGAGCGTTCAGCCTAACGGTTGAGCAATCGAGTGGTTCCCGGCGAAGGAGCGGATGTGAGCGAACGGCGGTTCTTTGTTCGGTTTCACGTGGCGACGCTGGCGTCGATCGCCAGCAGAGAAGCCCAGCTGCAGTATGGGGACCGCCCTGTTTGGCGATTCTCCTGGGCGAACCCGGACTCGAAGCTAGTACTCCATGACGTGGTCACTGCTAAGGGTGGCACCCTCGTGCACGAGGGATTGGCTCTTGAGCTAGATGTCCCTGCGAACGAACTCGACGAGGCAATCAGCAGAGCACGGAATCTCGCTGAGGGACTGGTCAACCTGATCTCGTACGCTACTTCTACTGGCTGCAATCCCGCATCTCTGAATGCGGCCTACGAGATCAAGAGGATGCCAGCAACGGTAGACGTGGTCTGGGTTCTCCAGGAGATGCCACCTCCACCTCTCGGCGACCTGCGGCCCATAGACTCCCCCGTACTCCGGCGCGTATTCTCTCTCTACGACAAGGCTGATCAGGACCGCATCTGGTGCATCTCGCAGGCGGCTCAATGGCTACGGAAGGCGGCTCTGGAGCTCGAGACCGTTGGCCAATTCGTGGCGCTGTGGGAGGGACTGGAAGCTATCTCCTGGACCCTGCCGAGCAGTCTTCAGTCGAACGAGAAGGAAATCTTCCCGACATGCCCGCAGTGCAGCCATGTGATCAAGCAGTGTCCTGAGTGTGGTCGTGCCTTGGGGCGTAGGAACGACATGGCCGCTATCCGCAGCCTGTTTGAGCAACACACCCAATCAGGTGCAGCTGCATACAGAGGTATCCGAAGACACCGGGGGCAGCTCATGCACGGAGGGAAGAAGCTCACATCGGAGTTCCTCAACGCGCTGAGAGAGGACCTGGAGGCACTGCGTCAGGGCCTCTCTCTGGGCATTGGGCTCTCCATTGGCCTTGACATTGAAGCGGCGCAGCGGATTGCCGCCACTACACCACGGCGGGCGACCCGACCAATGACTGTGAAGGTCCGGGGTAAGCTCCCTGAGTTCACGGCTCCGAGTCTCGACAAGCCGCACCTGCAGCCATACGTCGAATGGGAGCCAGATAGGGTGTATTCGACGACGGCTGACGGGAAGCTGAACGTTGCCTTCAAGCAGACGCTAACGATGCGAAACGCAGCCTTCCAAGCGGAAAGCTACGAGATGTGGGGCGACGAGCACGCGAAGGCGAAGGGGGAAGCGGTCCCATAGGATAGGCGTGGGCAAGGAAGAAACTTCGAAGCCCTGCTGAAACACGCCTTCCCGAATTGCAGGTTTCGTACTCCTGGAACTCCGAGGAGTTCCTTGGAGAAAGCGCTGGCCGCTTCCGCGACCGGCGCTTCTCCAGTATGGATGTTCCTTGCGCTACTAGTAGGCACGAGCGAAATAGGCGCGTCCGAATGCGGGTTCCCCGCATACGACGCATTTCGCTCCGTCTGGGTTCCACTCTTCGTTCTTGTCGAGTGGGGAAGCAGTCCTACCTGCTTCCGATCTGCGGCTGACGCAGGTAGGGAAAGAGAAACGCCCCCCAGATGCTGGGCGGCGTTTCTCTCGTATGGATTCGTCTAGTATGCACGGGCGAAATAGGCGCGCCCGAAGGCTTGCTTGCCGCAGACCGTACAGGTCTGGCCTGCCGGGTTCCACTCGTCGTTGAGTTCCAATGGGAAACAGCGACTGCTTGTTTTGGTCTCTTCCTTGATGCGGTCTTCGCACTCGGGGGTGCCGCAGTGCCAGATGAGGGACCAACCGTCGGCAACCTGCTCCTTGAGCTCATCGTAGGTCGTGGCTTCGAACAGGTGCTCGTCCCTGAACTGCGTGGCAGCCTCCAACATCCCACTCTGAATGCTAGACAGGAGTTCAGGTATCTGAACTCCGAGCTGTTCCAACGGAACAGCATGCTTGCCGTCTTTGCCGGGCACGTCGCGCCGGGCGGCCATGACGGACTCGCTGGCCACGTCGCGGGGGCCGATCTCCAATCGCACGGGGACGCCGCGCATCTCCCAGTCGTTGAACTTGAAGCCGGGGGAGAGGCCCTCCCGCTCATCGACATGGGTACGCACACCCACCTCACGAAGCTTGTCGTCGACAAGCTTCGTGAACCTGAAGACCGCCTCTTGGTCTTCAGGACTCTTCCAGATCGGTGTGAGCACGACCTGGTACGGCGCGATCCGAGGAGGCAGCCGTAGGCCCTTGTCGTCGCCGTGCGCCATCACAACGGCTCCGACGGTGCGGGTCGTCATCCCCCAAGACGTTGTCCAAACGAGCTGTTGCTCGTTGTTCTCGTCGAGGAACTTGATGTCGAACGCCTTGGCGAAGTTCTGCCCCAGGAAGTGAGAGGTTGCGCCCTGCAGCGCCCACGTGTTCCCCATCATCGATTCGATGGTGTAGGAGTCGTCGGCGCCGGCGAACTTCTCCTGCGGGCTCTTGCGGCCTTTGATCACAGGGATCGCGCACTCTTGCTCGGAGACGTCGGCGTAGATGTCGAGGATCTTCAGCGTCTCCTCGACGGCCTCTTCGCGCGTCGCGTGGGCGGTGTGGCCTTCCTGCCAGAGAAACTCGGTGGTCCTCAGGAACAGGCGGGGTCGCATCTCCCAGCGCACGACGTTGGCCCATTGGTTGATTAGCACGGGCAGGTCGCGGTACGACTGGATCCACTTGGCATACGCCTCGCCGAACAAAGTCTCGGAGGTCGGGCGCACGACGAGCGGCTCTTCCAGCTCGCTTCCGCCGCCGTGAGTCACCACAGCGAGCTCCGGCTTGAATCCCTCCACGTGTTCTGCTTCCTTCTCGATGTAGCTCATCGGGATGAACAGCGGGAAGTAGGCGTTCCTATGCCCGGTCGCTTTAAAGCGCACGTCCAGGGCGGTCTTGATGCTTTCCCACAGCTCGTAGCCGTAGGGCTTGATGATCATGCAGCCACGCACGGGTGCGTTGTCCGCAAGATCGGCCATCTTGACGACGTCGGTGTACCAGCGAGAGTAGTCCTCGCTACGAGGCGTCACGCCTTGTGCTGCCATGTGCCGTCCCTCCTTTGTGTGTGATGTACGTTACAAAGCGCGAACCGCTCGTCGGACGAGCGTCCGCGCTTGAACGCGGCAGAGTTTACAGGTTTGCTTCGACAGAAGAAAGCGGAACGGCAGAACGGCAAGCGCCAACGCAGAGGGCACAGAGAAACGGAGAGGGAGAGCGGAAGACACAAACCGTAACTGCGCATTCACCGCAGAGGTCGCAGAGGGGAAGGGAGTGTCCTGGAACGGATCGATCGGTTTCCAGCGCAGGCGAGTTTCGCAGAGTGCGAAACTCACGATGGGTGGGCCAGCGGAATTAGAGCGTATTGCGCCGAGGAACTCCTCCTTGGACCGGGCCAAGGAGGCCGCTCCACCGCCTCGTCCCTCCCCCTTGTATCGAGCCCTCTCTCACCCTAGATTGGTTCCGACGGAACGGTTCATCGACATCGAGCGAAGGGAGGGATCGTCATGTTGCCGTTCAAGAGGATTCTCTGCCCGACCGACTTCAGCGAGCCGGCGTGCAAGGCGATCAAGGCGGCGGGAGAAGTGGCGGAGGCGAACACCGCGGAGCTGATTCTGCTCCACGTCGTCGGGGCGATACCCGCCCTCGACTCGCCGACCGGGATGGTCGGATTCGACGTGGCTGCGTATCAGAAGGAACTCACCGAGAGCGCCGAGCGGTCGCTCGAGGAACGCATCGAGAAACACATCCCGGAGGGGGTCAGCACGCGGGCGCTCGTCGTCCACGGCGACGCGCCCCACGAGATCGTCCGGGTCGCGAACGAGGAGGGTGTCGACCTGATCGTCATGTCGACCCACGGCGCAACCGGATGGAGGGAGCGGATCTTCGGCTCGGTGACGGACAAGGTCGTGCGACACGCCGAGTGTCCCGTGCTGACGGTCCATCGCTCGACGGTCACCAACAAATAGCCGGGGCACAGGTCGCGGCGCAGGCACGAACGAGAAGCCGTGTGCAGCTTCTCGCGCGCGATGAGGTATCGGGCTCGGGCCGGATTGGGCACGCAGCGCCAGACCGAATAGGGGCTAGGTCCCAGGTCTGGAAAGCAGTTCGGCGAGTCTCTCCGCAGCCTTGTCAGCCATGAAGAGGTCCCCGGCCGCCCGGTAGCCAGCCTCGGCAGTACTGAGAAGTGCGGCGAGTCTCTCCCCTGCAGCATCCTGCGACGCGAGCTCAAGTGTCTCTTCGTAGGTACGGATCGCATCGAGCCACGCGCCGAGCATCTCGTGGAGCTCCGCGACCGAAGCCTCCAAGCGGGCGTAGGCCTCCTCGGAAGCATTGCCGCGTAGCTGCGGGAGCTCGAAGACGGCGTTCGTGACCTCGTCGTACAGGCTGAAGGCCACATCGGAAGGTCCCACCAACCGGAAAGCGTACGACGACCAGTACGCCTCGAGCTGCGACACCGGCTCGTCGAGGATCCGGAGGTCCGTGGCGTACGCCTGCACGAACCGCTTCGCCTCCGCGGCCGATCCGTCCCATCGGGATGCGATCGCGCTCCGCCACGCGGCGTCGATCTTGGCGATGGAACTTCCGAAGATCCGTTGGACCTCTTCTGCAGGATCGGCTTTGATGAAACCGGCATCGGGTGTTCGCCAATCGATCCGGAGCCACTCGACACCGTACAGCTCCGCGACCGCCTCAATTCCGTACGTTTGGATGAGGAACTCGACGAGCGTGGCGGCGCCGTAGCAGATGTTGAGCTGCATCAGGGCGGCGTCCTCGTCGAGCAGGGACCCTCCGAGGAGAAGCCCGACGTCGCACAGGCCGCCTGCGGCCCGGAGCGCCCCGGCGATGGCCCAGTGGAGTCCCGTCCCCCGGCGAAGCTCCTCGACGTATGCGGCGACACCCTCGCCGAGCGCGGCGAGGGTGCCGAAGTCGTTTCCTAGCCAGAGGTGGTTCGCGACGGCGTGGACCTCCTCGTGGCAGCCGGCGAACTCGAACGGGGACGTCCTCCCGGCGGTTTCGAACCGTTCGAGCGCAGCAACGGGGACGTGGAACGTGATCGCTCCGCTACGGTTCGCGGGCTCGGTCATGCCCCAGCTCGTGAGAAGCGTCGGCTCAATCGTGATCAGGAGCCTCCGGAACAGCCGCCCGCCGAGAACGTCTTCCGCAAACGCGAGCGCCGCCTCACGATCCGCGAGCAAGGCCTCCGCCGCCTCGGGGCTGACGATCGTCGGGTACGTGAGGAGGATCCGTGCACTTCGAGCGATGTCGTTCGGCCAGGGGGCGGCAGCGGCAGGTACAACGATCGAGGCAGCAAGAGCACAGAGAGCAACCAGCCGGAGAGGCCACCTTCGAGTCCGGTGCTGCCGTCGGCAGTTCACACCGAATCGTACCGAGAAGTCATGCGAAGGGACAGAGATTTACGGTGTCGCCCTACAACAGATACAAACTGAGCGCCATCACACCCATGCCGACGACGACGCCAATGATCGACAGGTGCTCGTGGCCGAACGATCGGGAGATCGGGACCAACTCGTCGAGAGTGATGAATACCATGATTCCGGCGACGGCCGCCAGGATGTAGCCAAGGACTGCGTCCGAAAGGAACGGGAACAGAATGAGCGCCGCGACACCCGCGCCGAGGGGTTCGGCGAGGCCGGATAGGAACGACCACCAGAACGCCTTCTTCCGGCTCCCGGTGGCGGCGACAATCGGCGCGGCGACCGCGAGGCCTTCTGGGATGTTGTGGATTGCGATGGCGACGGCGATGGAGATCCCGAGGGAAGGATCCTGCAACGCCCCGACGAACGATGCCATCCCCTCGGGGAAGTTGTGGATGCCGATGCCCAACGCAACGAAGAGGCCGGTCTTCAACAGCCGGCCTTGGTGATCCGTTCGGCCGGAGTGGTCGTGCTCGGCCATGTAGTCGTGCGGGATCAGGACGTCGACGAGGAACATGGCGACCATTCCGAGGAAGAATGCGATGTGGGCCGGGGCGAAGCCGGTCGCTTCGACCCCCGCCTGGAGCAGCTCGACGAACGACACGTGGAGCATCACCCCGCCGGAAAAGCCAAGCGTCAGCGCCATGAACCGAGGGCCCGGCTCCTTCGCGATCAGGCCAAACGCGCTTCCGATCAGCGTCGAGAACCCGGCGACCGTCGACAGGAGCAATCCCAGCGCGAACCCTTCCGGCATCCCGGCCTCCTCCCTCTTTCCGCAGGAAGGAGAAGAGCATAGCGGAATCGGTCCGGGCGGCGAAGAGGGACAAACGGGTTGGCCGCGCCCCGGCCGCATCGGGTAGGCTCGTCAACATGACCAAGAGGGGAATCGTCACGCTGTCCCTGTTGGGCGCCATCCTCGTGGCGGTGGTTCTTGTCTTCGTCGTGATCCGCCCGTTTGACGCACCGCCCGAGCCGGATCCGGCGTACGTGATCGCGATCGACGCCGGGCACGGCGGCCGCGATCCGGGCGCCGATCCGGACGGAGTGCTGGAGAAGGACATCAACCTCGAGATCGCGAAGCGGGTCTTCGATCTCGCCGAGGCCGAAGAGAATCTCGAACCGGTGTTGATCCGCTCGCTCGACATCTTCATCTCGCTCGAGGATCGAATCGCTCGCGCCGAGGAAGCGGGCGCCGTCCTGTACGTCACCATCCACGCCAACTCGTTCTCCGAGCCGGAGCCGAACGGCGTCGAGACGCTCGTCGACGACACGCGAGCGGACGATGACGACAGCTGGGTCCTCGCCGAGCTGATCCAGGACGCGGTCGTCAGTGCCACCGGCGCGAACGACCGGGGAACGAGGGCTCAGGAGTCGTACCTGCAGCGGACGGAGATGCCGGCCGTCTCCGTCGAGACAGGCTACCTGACGAACCCCGAGGAGCGCGCCAAGCTCAATGATCCCGAGTACCAAGCAAAGGTGGCCGAGGGAATCCTGGCGGGGATTCTTCAATTCCTCGGCTACAGATTCCCGGGTCCCGAACCGGCGTAGGCGCTGCAGGAGGAGACCTAGGGGGCGATCAGGCGCGCTGCCGAGCGAGGTCGTCGTCTGTGCCTGTGGCACAGCCGGAGCGGAATCATCCGATAAGAACTGA
>Ga0272444_10003084_pt1 | contig 15184 bp, 10 predicted proteins | sample SSMForm13_FD_201033 | JGI IMG/M metagenome (GOLD analysis project Ga0272444, IMG submission 201033) | Marine sediment archaeal communities from Little Sippewissett salt marsh, Falmouth, MA, United States - SSM-Form-13 | ecosystem: Environmental > Aquatic > Marine > Wetlands > Sediment ...
GCCGATATCAGCGGCGATGATCGGCTACTTCGGCTCAGACGCCATCGGCAAGGGGCTGAGGCTTACGCCTATGCGTCATCTACTGCCCAGAAATGAAAGGTGATGCGATTGCGGATTTTTGAACGGGGACGGAGCCAGGGCGATGAATCGTATTCCTGCCTTTATGTCTTTGTAGTGAAGCCATGCTAAACATCCGGCTGCGCAAGTGTGCCGAGACTCATCACGTGTTCTTGGGTAACTTCGAGTTCCCGCGCGAGTTTGAGTGCGGCTGCGGCTGCGGCATGTGCGACATCGACCTCGAGGTCTGGCTGTGCTGCCAGTTGATACGTCAGCGCTTCAATACTCCGGTCATCATTCGGTCTGGCTGCCGCTGTGAGTCGCACAATCGGGATGTCGGCGGCGCCGAGGATAGCGACCACAGGTTCGGCTGGGCGGCGGACCTCGTGGTCACCGGGGTGCCCTCGCCAAAGGTAGCGGAGTTTGCTCAGATGCTGCCCGACGCGAAGCGCATCGGTGTCTATGAGCCCGGTGGCAGGAATGGCCGGGAGGGATTCGTCCATATCGGCGTGCGCGACCGCGGACCCAACAAATGGAAGCGATGGCGATACGATTCGCAGCAAAGACCGGTCCATGCCAGGTAGGTAACAGGAACGGAATGGGGCACAAAAGGAGCCAAGATGCGAACGAAGGACTCAGCGAGAATCGAAGAGACCAGGTCACGAGAGAGGCAAAAGGCCGAACAGCAGCCCAGATTCATCGACGGACTCTGCCCATATTACCGCGAACGGCTTTCGCCTATGAACCCGCTGTCATTCACGACACTTCCGCGAGTGGCACAGCCCATCGGTGACAATCTGACGCTTGTTGTCTTTTCGACGCTCGGCTTATGAGCCGGCTGGCCTCCCGCTGAATCCGGCAGAGAGTCTCAGGCTCATCAACGATCTGGGCCCTCGTTTGATCGCGGTCCACAACAGCTTTCCGTCTCTTGACACCGCCATACCGCGTGGCTATGTTGACTGACATGCTCACAAACGACAAAGTACCTGGCGTGTTGCGCATCGAACGAGGTCACGGCTGTTGGTTCAGTAATTCGTCCCACGGCGAGTTCCTTAACTTCTCTGGTTCGGCGCTCGGTCTCTCTCTTGGCTATGGCAACAATATCTTGCGCTCGGCGATGCTTCTCGCAGTTGAGACAAACGTCCCGGGCGTCACCGGCAGCGAGATCGAGCACGACATCTGCGGCCGCCTCGCCAGTATATTGGCCAAGTCCAGACCATTTCAGTACGACCGAGCCGCTTTCTTCTTCCCATCATCGGACCACGCGCTGGCAGCAGCGCTGCGTGTCGCAACTGAACACACATGCAGGCCGCGCGTCATCTCAGTCATCGGGTCTGTTCACGGCCGCGATCTCCAGCACGTGAGCTACGGCGCATGGCCGGCTGCAACCAAGAATCTGGGGCCAAACGAGGCAAACACCATACATATCCCCTTCCCGGGGGCGGCCGGGTCCACGATCCCGGACACCGCGGCGTTTTTATCGCACATCCAAGAGTTCATCTTTCGATGCGTGGCCCATCCCTACGAGATCGCAGCCATCGTCGTGCCTCCGGTGGCATTCTCGGACTCGATAGACGTCCTACCAGACGACTTCCTACCCAATCTAAGCAAACTCTGCACACAAAGCGGCATTGTGCTCATCATTGATGAGACCCGTCTCCCCGTCGGTGTCCTGGGCGTGCGCTTCGCATCCGACCTGTGGGACTTCCAGCCGGACATTCTGTGTCTGGGCGAGCCATCTGCAAACGGACTGGCTTTCGGTGCGACGATCATCTTGAAATCCCTTCTCGATTTTGACCTGTGGTATCTTCAGGGATGCTGTCGCAGCCAAAGGGTCTCCTGCGCTGTCGCAAGCGCGATCCTAAAGCAGAGCGAGAGTACCTTGACCACAAGCGCCAAGAGGATTGAGGCACACCTCGATGAAGAGCTGAATCGACTCGCGGAGTCAGGAGCGCTGATCGAGAGTGTGTCCGGCAGAGGCGCCCTGTGGTCTGTGTCGCTGGTGGACCGGGAAGCGTCCGACCCCGAATGTCTGACTCTCCGCGATCAGGTAGCAAAGCTCGCCCTAGAGCGAGGGCTTTACATTGCGAAGACTGGGATGCGGTCGTTGATGGTCGCGCCGCCGCTTATAATCTCGGATAGCGAGCTGGAGCAAGGGCTGCACATTCTCGAAGAGACCCTGGCGGAACTTGCCTAACATCGCACTTTGCCAACTGTGATCGCCTCAACCTCAGCAAGCGACGTGCTCATGAGCGAGGTACTCGCCCTCGAGACGGACGAGAGTCTCTTGCTGCTAACAAGCGATGGCGCACCCACCGAACTTGCCAGCCAGATCGCCCAGAGGTCACGCGATAGCGGGCGCCAAACGGACGTCTCGACCTTACCACCGAGCGTGAGCTTCTACGTCGAACCTCCGGCGGAGATTGCCGATAAGATGCGATCGGCTAACGTAATACTCGAGTTGGCGTCCAATTCAACCTACTACAGCAGCGCCATGAGAGATGCCGTCAGGGGAGGAGCACGAACCTTTTTTCTCTCGGGAATTGGGCCCGAGGAGTTCGAGACATTCATGCTTCAGGTAAGTAACTCGCGGGTCCACGCCCTTGGGCAACGGCTAATGGCCTTGCTGAAGCGGTCGAGGCGGATTGAGGTTCTCTCAGGCTTTGGTTGTGGGCTTTGGGCATCACTCGGTCCGGCCTGGGCCAGGGAGCTACTCCAACTGCCCATCTTCAGACGCTACCTAAATGCCTTTTTTGATGAGCCGACCGGGCTGTGCCGCCGACCGAGCACCCAGTCCTCGCTCGCCGGCCAGGTGTCGTTCAGCGGACTCAGAGCAACCATCAACGGGCGCCTCAACATCGATGGCGCCGTGTTCCCCCCCGAACAGGACTGCCCGTTAGAGGAGTCATTTAAGATCGATGTTAAGGCGGGCCGTGTCGTGAACGTGGAGCCGACCTCAGCGGGGAAACGCCTCTCCAAATGGATGGAAGAGAACCGTCGAACAGGTGGGCGCGAGGTGATGCACTTCTCGCTGGGCGTGAATCCTGCAGCCCGGTTCGGGAGATCAATTCTCATCAATGAAAGGGTCTTCGGAGCGCTCACTATTGGCATCGGCTACGGCGGCAAGCGCTCGCACACTGATTTAGTTGTGACCTCGCCATCCGTATGGCTCGACCAGAAGCCGCTTTTCAAGAAGGGTGAGCTCGTTCATCCGGATATTGCTTTCTTGAGGAGCTCGTTTGTTCGGCCGAGTCCCGGGGTGCAAAGAACGACCCGAAAAGCAGAATGAGCAGCGGTGTGAACATATAAGGCCAGATAATCGGCGAAAGAAGCAGGAACGCGAGCAGCGACAGGCCCATGAGGCAGAGCAAGTCCCTCAAGTGACGGAGCCGAATTATCGCCAGAACGTAAAGCAACAGCTGAATACTCACGACCAACGGCCTCAGAGCATGATGAAGGCCGTGCTCAAAAAAGAACGGCGCGAAGGACAGCGAATTCTCCCACGCGCGCTCGTTGATCCACTTCTCCATCGCAAACTGCCCGAAACGCGTATAGACGCCTGATACGAACTCGGCCGGCGAGTCGATCACGAATGGAGCACAAAGCAGAATCGGAACGGCAAGCGTCAGCGCAAGACATCGCCACCGCGAATCGCCCTTCAACTGCTTGAAGAGATAGACCAAATAGAACGGGAGCAGCAGGATTGCCTGTTGCCGCGCGGCGAGGCAGACACCCATCGCGAATGCCGCCGGGATGTGCCTATCACGGGCAAGGAAGAAGATGAAGAGAGACAGCGCAATCCAGAATACCGGCTCCGGTGTGATGGCGCTGAAACGTAGATCGAGGCTCGAGAGCATGAGCATCGCGAATAGCAGTTTCCTAAGGCCGGCCATGCAGTCGCTCTCGGAGCGCGGAAATGCGTAAAAGATCACGACTATGGCCCCACAAGCGAGCATAACGGTGAACCATCTTGGGTCTATTCCCAAGAACGAGGCCGGAAGAAACGCCAGCCATGTGGCGGGTAGATACGTGAGCGGCAACTTCCACGGCATCAGGTAATACGAGTATGGATTGCAGCCCGAAAGGAACCTCTTGCACGCGAGCACTATGAGCGGCAGCATGTCGCTGGTCTTCGGGTCAAGCTGGCCTGCGACGAGAATCGGCGCTCGACACAGAATGGAGACCATCGTCAAGACGGCCACGAAGAGTGCCCTCCGCCTGAAACCAAACCAGCACGCCGTAGCGACAAATCCGAGGAAGCACAGTCTCGGCCCAAGCGACATGCCCCAAATCACGAATGGACAGCCGGGAAAGGCGCCGATGGCCCCAACGACGAATGCGCAGGCGGCGATTCTGGTCAAGAGATCAACCCTGGCGCTGGCCATCTTGAATTCCGGCGTCTGGGAACGTCTCGGCGCCAAAATGAAGATCGAGGCGGCACTGGCAGCAAGCAAGAGTGTCAAGGCAAACATTAGGTGCGGAGCGATGCGTCCATGGTACACGCCGAACAAGTGCAATATGGCGAGTGAGACGATTACGAGCGCAAATCTCAACGAAAACGAACCGCCTGACAACCCAACACCCTCTGAGGTATGATCTGCTGAAGCTGAAACCAATGCGCAAGCGTATATCGCGTCGGCGCCGAGCGTCAATCAGCATTAGCGAGCGAGGTCTTCCATGGCAAGAGTGGCTGTGATCGTTCCGAACTGGAACGGGCTTAGGTTCATCGAAAGGTGTCTCAAGAGCCTTTCTGTGCAGTCTTTTGACGACTTCGAGACGGTTGTGGTTGACAACGGCTCAACCGACGGCTCAGCGGAATTGGTCAAGACGAAGTTCCCGATGGTCCGCCTCGTCCAGCTGCCCAGCAACTTCGGGTTCAGCGTTGCCATCAATGCAGGCGTCAACGAAACTGCCTCCGAATACGTCGCCTTTCTGAACAACGATACAGAGGTCGATTCTGCTTGGCTTTCGGAACTCGTTCGGGCGCTGGATTCGGAGCCGACAGCCGGCTCTGCCGCATCCAAGATACTCTGGGACAACGCCAGAGACCGCATATACGCGGCGGGCGACTTCTTTTGCGCCGAGGGTTTCGGCGGCAACATCGGGTCTGGCATGACAGACGGCCCGGCCTTTGCCGACCCAGTGGCGGTCTTTTCGGCCTCAGCCTGCGCCTCATTGTATCGGCGGCGAGTGCTAGATGAGATCGGCCCACTTTCTGAGCGGTTTTTCATCTTCTATGAGGACATCGACCTCGGATTTCGAGCACAACTAGCGGGCTGGCCATGCATCTATACGCCCTCCGCGTCGGTATATCACACCGGCACGGGGACGGTTGGGATATTCAACAAGAGACGTAGATTCCTTCTCTCAAGAAATGCACTCTTCGTGCTCGCAAGGAACCTGCCGGGGCGCATCCTCCGAACGAATCTGAAGCCGATTCTGCGCCATCAGCTCAAAGCGTCAATCCAAGCACTGCACGAGGGCTGGGCACCAACACTGCTCCACGCACGCCTCGCCGCAATTGCAGCGCTTCGCTGGCTATTCAGATCAAGACGACAGATAATGGCCACCCGCCTCGCCTCAGCGGACCACATCGCGAGGCTCATACGCCCATACGGCGAGATATACCCACGCGCTAGCATACCAGACCGAGACGATCGACCCCATCCTGTAGCATCATCCGATGGCGCACGAGTACTGATCATTAGATCGGCAGGGCCCTTGCTGACGCAGGCAATCAACCACGCTCGGACTAACCTAAATGCCACCCAGGTCGATGTGCTGACGATGCCCGGCTATGAAGACACAGTCCCATCAGAGGACGGAGTCGGCACTATCACCTACCCGCGAAAGGAGAGATTCTGCGGCGTTACGATGCCCTCTCGATTTGCGAGGCGCTTGCGGGAGAGGCACTACGAGGTGACCGTAGTTCTGTGCGGCGGCGACCCAGAGATCGGCTTCGCGAACGTCGATCTCGTCGCGCTCAGAGCGAAAGCGAAGAGGATCATCTACTTCATGCCTGATGGCACAACTCGCGAGTTCAACAAAAGACTGCTCGCGAGGAAGCTGGCCAGATTCGCTTTTGATGCGTGCTTGGCCGGCGCAGCGTTCGCCGCGTCAGTTGTCTTTGTCCTCGCCATCGCCGCAAGGGCCGCGTTCGAAGACGAGGGCCGCGGCCGCCCCATTACGGATCGTCCGTAGTCAGACGAGGGCGGCTCGTGAACCGCCCCTACACGCGACGGTGGAGCACAAACTAGACCGCCGGGCGCGGCTATTCGATGACGAGGGTTTGCCTTTCCAGCGCCTATGCGCCCAGATTCTCGAGGTACTTAGATGCCTTTTTGTGCTCGGGAATGAGCTCCAGGCATTTCCTAAAATCCCTCGCCGCAAGCCGCTTGTGGCCCATTTTGAGCCGGCACTCTCCGAGATGAAAGCTTATCCCGCCGAGAAGGGCCGAATCACCATCCTGCTCTTCCCTCTTGGCAATAGCCTTTGCCTTTCGGAAGAGGTCTAGCGCGCTCTTCAGGTCGCCTTGCCGTTTCCTGAGCGACCCCAGGTGATAATAGGCCATGAGGTTCTGGTCTGGACATATCGTTATTAGCGCCTGAAGAAGACACATCGCTCCCTCGTCGTCGTTCTTCGTCAGCTTCTCGGTCGCCAGCGCGAACAGCCCATGGTCAGGCGCCTGAGCCTCTTGACGACTTGCAGAGTCAACAACCAGCACGGGCCTTTTGTCTGAATCGGAATCAGGCGCCCTGCGCGGCTTCTTAAGCCATGTCAGTAGCGGCTCACACGTCTTAGGATATGTGTAATGCTCTCTGAAATGCTGAAGGGCTGCGGTGGAGTAATGTCTCCGGGTCGCTTTGAGGTCCTTGCCATACTTAAGTAGCGCATCGGCCAAACCGTGAGCATCACCTATATCGAACGTAAGGCCCAAGCCGTTGTTCTTTATGATGTAGCTCAGCTCGCAGCCCGTCGTGGTTATCACGGGCAGACCATAAGCTATCATCTGCACAAGCCTCGTGCGCGTCCCAAAGACCAGCTCGTAGTGGTACTTGTCGATGTTTATGCCGATGTCGCTCTCCCTATAAGCTCGCAGCACATCTTTCAGGTTTCGCCAACCCAGCAGCACGTAGTTCTTCCGAAACTTCGACCTCTCAACGAGCCGGCAGAACCGCGTATAGGTCAGATCATCGTGCCCCTCGATGCAACCCCCAAAGGAAACGAATTTGGCCTTCTTGTTTGCTCTGAATACCTTCTCAAGACCAGCAAATAACGTCTTGATATCGGTCCACGTGTTGTAACCGCCAGTCCACAGAATCACGAAGTCATCTGGATCAACGACCTTGCCTCTTAAGGCTCGACCACGAGGCGCCTCGGGCTCATTCTCCGGAATGCCCGGGGGTATCGTCCGCGCCAGCTTATAGCCGAAGCTCTGCCGATTGAGGCGCCCCAAAACCGCCAGTTCCCCAACCACGAAGTGCTCCTGAAATGTGCTGCACGTGGAGAAGACGTCGCCGCGCTCGAGGACCGGCCGCTCCATACCCCAGAAGTGGTTTATGAAGGAGTTCTTCTTATAGACGTAGGCCTTTGCTTGGGCCTCGGACATGGCGCCGCCCCACAGGTCGCACCAGACCGGCAGATCAAGGCCGAGCGACACAGCGACCAGTGATGGCCACTGCGACGCGGCAACGATGCAATCTGGTCGGAATTCCTCTGCCAGACGCTTGAGATCATCCCGCTGGTCAGACAGAAAGAAGTTCGTCTCGTAGTATTCGGGGTCCTGAGCGTTCCTCAGTCGAAGGTAGCGCCGCCCACGAGCTCGACCGTAGTGAGTCGCTGCGCAGAGTCTGACCTCATGTCCTGCACCAACAAGCGCCGAGACTATCTGCTCAGTCCTAACATCTGACGCAACCGTCACTTTTGCGGACGGTTGGAATCTGGGCAGATATGTCCCCAGAGCGAATACCCTCGCCATCCCCGCTTCCCCATTATTACTCTAAAGCCCGGTGTTAACTTCGGCCCCGTTTCGAGGCCGTCCTCTTACCATCTCCGGGAGGTCATGCAGCCCACTCAATTCTATCGAAATATGGGCGGCCTAGGTTCAGCATTCTCAACGCCGGTCAGAGTCGCACCTCCAGGATATTCTCCCATCCGAGCTTTTGGAGTATCGCAACGACCTTGTCACGCTGATTATACCTATCTCGTATTCTGCCACCCTCTATAACAATGTCAGTATTCCTCAGAGCACTGGCCCAGCTCTCCACTGCTTCTAGTTCGTACGGCTTGAAAGATGCCTCCTTCAATCGGCCATTGTCGCGAACGTCCTTTGGGGCATGGAAGTACCAAGTATGGAAAACATCGTCCAATGACAATCGGTTGAAACCTCTCCCATACTCCAAGCCGAACGCCATGGTCGTCTTACCCGCACCGGGGTCGCCGAAGATCAACATCGCTTGGGTCGGGAAGGACTTGGGTCCCCGACACTGGATCAACCTGCGATTTGTGTCATTGGGCGCAACAGCAATACCGCCGAACTGAATCTTCTCGAAGAACTGAGACAAGTGAAGCCGGACTGCCCTTTGATTCGGAATCCAGTGGATTCTGCCAGCGTGTCCCGGGCGCGGAGTATAGGTCGGTGGACTGTCCTTTGCAGAGTCTGTTACCCAGACATCGAGTGAGAACACCCCGTCGGGCTCTAGCACTCTGGCAATCTGCCTCAGCGCGATGTCAGCATCTTCAAGCCAATGAAATAGGGCTGACGCCAAGATCACATCATATTGTCCAGATATCCGCGAGGCCCGACATACATCGAAGAAAACAGGAGCTTCAGGATAGTACTCTTCCTTGATTCTCTCCGCTTCTTTCCTTATCTCACGGTGCAAATCCAGCCCTAGAGCTCCTGCCGCACCGGCTCGCCAGGCATAGTAACACATGGCTCCTCTACGACACCCGATGTCCAGCACGCGTTTGTCCGTCAGGTCGATGCCTTGGGTCATCTGCTCGAATTTCTTCAGGGTATCCAGCTGACCACTACATATCTCCTTGCCGTCTATAACGAAACGCTGGTATTCCCCCGTCAAGGAGTTCTTTGCGTCGGCCACTGCCCGCTCCGGTTGAACCTCGGGGGTCAACGACCGTATGTGTTCAGCTGCCTTCTTATGCTCCGGAGCCAGTGTAAGGCATTTCTTAAAATCACGGAAGGCAAGGTCCCTCTGGCCCATTGCGAGCTTGCATTCTGCCGAATGGAAGTAGGCTCCACCCAGCATGAAACGCCCATCGCCGTTACCTCTACTCTTGAGTATTCTCTTCACTTCCTCAAACTGGGCAAGTGACTGCTCAGGCTTGCCCGAGCGCTTCAGCACGGAGCCGAGATGGTACCGAGCAAGCGCGCTATTGGGGTAATGCGCTATCGTCTCCTCGAGTAGGCCCATGGCGCCTTCATCGTCATTGGCCCTGAGTCTCTCAACTGCCGCTTTGCACAAATCCTCCCCAATTGGGGGAGTCTTAACGGTCTTCATCTGAAACCTCCAACTCTTCGAAGCTAGTGAAACTTCAGCCCAGTGGGTAGGGCTGTCTTCTTACCATCTTCTATGCCGAACACGCTCGCGTTTCACGAGACCAGGTCTATTCCACCCACGCGCTCTTCATGACGACTTTGGGTCGATCACTAGCCCCATCGTCACACGCCGCGATAGGCTTCAAAGTGACCCTGATCACCTCGCTGCCGTTGAGAGGAGGTCCTCCGCCATTTGATTTAGGGAGCTGAAATCTCAAGGTTTGCATGTAATCCCTCACCTCAACCTCACCCAGATTGCATCTATCCACTAGGACCTTAAGCTTGGTCGCATGACCGTTAGCGGCAGCAAGCGTCAGCCCCAGCTTGCTCGAGGCGCCAGAGGCAAGCAGACGAAAGCGCGCTTTTCGGTCCACCCCCCGCACCCTAGAGCCCTGCCAATCCACAATCGGAGAGAATCCCTCCAACTGGTTGTAAAATGCCGATTCGCTGAAATCTACCGCCCTCTTGACTATTCTCGGATTGAGGCTCTCTTTGAGCCAATCACGGCGCCTCGCTCTTAGTATCTCGGGGAGTTTGACAGCCGTTTTGATATACGCAGATGATAGAGGTCTGAGCTGGGCCCTCAGTCCGTAACGGAAGAGCCACCTAAGCTCCTCCCTGAGAAACCCGAAAAGCTTGCGAGCTGTGAAGTTCTTCAGAACGAACCGCAGCCTGCCTGAGTGGTACATGCGGTAGAATCCCAAGCTCCCTTTCGAGGCACTGCGAGACTCCTCGTGATAGACGACCGCCGTCGGCAGATAGACAACTCTATACCCAAGCCGCCTTGCTCGCTCTGCACACTCGACCTCCTCGAAGTAGGCGGGGTAATACCCAGCGTCAAACAGCCCAGCCCGCTCCAAGAGCTCACGTTTGATCGCAACCGCCGCCCCGGTTACGTAAGCACAATCGAAAACGCGATCATACTGGCCAGTGTCTGGCTCGCCGTAGCCGTAATGTCGAGTGAGACCATTTGGCAATACAGCCGCGCCTGCGTGCTGTAACCGCTCGCCATCCGGATATAGGATCTTGCAGCCGACTATTCCTATGTCTCTGCTCGAGTTCGCCAATTCAACCATCTTAGTAATAGCGTCCGGCCGCACGACCGCATCGTCGTTCAAAAGCAGCACAATCGGAGCGTCAGTGACTTTGAAGCCTACATTGCAGCCTCCAGCGAAGCCCAGGTTGCGTCCTGCATCCACTAGCGTCACATCCGGGAACCTCTCTCGAACGATGCTGCGCGTCGAATCGCGAGAACCGTTGTCAACAACTATGACCTGAGTGTTCTTGTAGTCGCTCTCAAATACTGCCGTGAGGCAGGTTGCAATTACCTCGGCGCTATTGTAGGAGACAATGATGACAGCGACCTTTGCTGACGGTGTCGAGCGCAGCTCATCAGGCACAGCCTCCTGACCTCGGGAGCAAGTTATCTGACCTCTTTCGAAGTCCATCTCCAGCGTCACCACAAATCCATCCTCCAAACCATCCTATCCAGAGACAGGGGCCGCCATACAGAGAAGTGATTCCCTCAACTCCATCGCTTTCCCATGCCTAGGTATGATCTCCAAACACGATTCGAGATGCTGAAGAGCTCTCTCTCCCTCGCCGCTTCGCTCGAGAATGCACGCGAGATGATAGTGGGCGCCCCCGATGATCCTGCACCAGAAGTCCTTACCGACACTCTCCTCGTGATCGAGCACGGCCTCAAACCGTGATTTTGCCTCGTCCAAGTCGCACCGCCTCTCCAGGATCGAGCCCAGCAGGTAATTGGCCTGTGGCCACACCGGGCGCAGCTGAAGAGCCGAGCGCACCTCGTCCTCGGCGTCTTGATCGTAGCCCATCTCAAGGAGAAGAGACGCGGCTGAGAGATGCCATTCCGCTTGCTCGGAAGGTGGCAAGAACTCAAGTGATGACATCATATCCTCCGCACTGGTCAGAAAGCCTCTCCTTTTGTAGGCCAGCGCCAATCGCCAGAACCTTCTGTCTAAATCGATCACTTTCGACAGACTCTTTAGCAATCTTGCCGCCAACTCGAATGCTCGCGCCTTGTGCAGCGACATGACCGACCTGAAGCCTATCTCCTGAGAACACCTTCCCTCTTCTATGAGGAACTCAACGCCCGTCTCAAAGCGACGGACAGCCTTCTCCGGTTTTCTGTCGCCGTGCAGCAGGTGAGCGCGCTCCCAAAGCGACGAAACAAGCATCTCAGGATCAGAAAGCAGGTGCTGTGACTTCGCGAAATATCGCGCCGCCTCGTTGCGTTGCCCCAACTGTCTCGAGCATTGCGCGATTCCAAAGAAGGCCCACCCCATCAGCTGCCTGTCCTTCGACTTGCTCTGGGCGACCAGCTTGAACTCACCGAGCGCGCCCTCGAAATCCTGCCTTTCAAAGAGTATCGTGCCGATCCTCGCCCTTGCCGCCGCGGAAATCTCTCCGTGGGCAGAAGCATCAATTATCTCATCAAGCCATCTCATGGCCTCGTCGGGCTTGCCCTGCAAAAGCAGAATTGCCGCCAGAGACTGTCTGGCCCAGATGGCGGTCGCATCATTTGCCGAGCACCTGTCTATGACCTTGCGAAACCTTGAAGCCGCCGCACGCAAGCGCCCAAGCTTCTGCAGCATGCCGCCCGAATGGAGCGTCACCGCCAGAGAGAGCTTCGGCGAAAGCTGCCGCAACCGCTCGAGCCTTCTCACAATCTGGACCGCTTCAGAATCTCTGCCAAAAGATGAGAGGCAAAGCGCGGTATGCAGCTTTGCCCACCTCACTTGCTCCGAACCAGCTGGGAAGTACTTCTTTGCCTCGCCCAATCTCTCCAGCGCTTTCTCGAGCTGGCCGAGCGCCTTGTGGGACAGCCCCGCATTCAGGAGGGCCTCGCCCAGAAGCCTGCGGATGGAGGGTCTCGCATCCCGCACTGACTCGAAGTGAGCAAGCGCCTCCAAATGGCTCCCTTGGCCTGCCAATATGGAACCGATCTTGAGCCTCGCCGCAGCCGCAAGGTCTCCCTCAGCAAAAGCGGAAGCGATCTCTCGCAACTGCGTCAGCCCTGCATTAACTTCCCCTCTGGAAAGCAGCATCTCTGCCAACGAGTATCTGGCCCAACCTGCATTTGGATCATCCACCAAAGCACGATCTATGACCGAGCGAAACCTGTTTGATGCGGATTGCAGTTTGCCGAGCCTCTGATATGTACGGCCCCCCTGAAGAGCCAGCTCTATCTCGAAGTCTGGCGAAAACCTCCCGGACTTCTTCTCCAAGCTCTTGATGATACCAAGCGCCTCTGCATCTCTTCCCAGAGATGAGAGGCATTTCGCTAGACGAAGGTAGAACGAATGCCGAGGCTCAAATCCCAGGCTGGCTGATCTGGGAATCTGGCCCAGGCTGGCGATCACTTTTTTTAAGCCCGCATTGCCGGACGCAATCTCATCTGCAAAGACCTCGGCAGCTATCCTCAGCTCCACAGGCTTTACGGCGCTGACGACAGCCGAGAAATGAGAAGCGCCCTCACGCAGCCTCCCACGGCTCGCCTTCATCAATCCCTGCATGAATTCCAGCTCACAGGCCAGACTCCTGTCGCCTCGGTTGCCCATCTCGACCGCAAACTCTCTGTACGGCAATAGGGTGCTTAGACCGCCAAGATACCCCACGTAGTTGTTGACCAGCAGTTCAGACACCCTATCGTCCTTATGAATTGGGCAGTCGCCAAACTCGATAACAAAGACGTGGTCCGGCAGATTATATGCCGAGAATCTCGTTCTCTCTTTCTTCAGCCCTCTGATTATGTAGGCCAGACCGTTAAACACGATGTTCGAATCGTGGAATACGATGACGCCGCTTTCGTTCAATACAGCTCTTGAGAAACTGAAATCAGAGATAACCGCATCGTCGGTGTGTTCTCCATCGATGAAGCAGATATCCGGTCTAGCAGTTATCTGCTTTCTATCGATATCCGATGCGTCGTGGTCGAAACAGACGATCTTCTTCACGTTTTCTTCAGACAGTTCTCTCAGGGCGTTCAGCATCCGCTCCGTTGAGTTATCGGGATAGTAATCGTCCGCCCCTCTCTCATCCGGTTGCTTGGGCGGTCTCTTGTCGATTGAGTAGATCTTACTGCACCTAGAGTCCAGTAGATACGGCTGGATGGTTCCCCCGAGATGAGACCCGATCTCTAGATAGACGTAGGGACTCTTGAGGGCTCTCATGGCGTTGTGCACGGCCAATAAGGACCTTCTATCACCATCAGTTGTTGAGCTGTGTATCATGCTGAACAGCTCGAGGTCCAAACTCGAGATCATGGTCTCAAACTGCTCTTTGCTAGTTCTCACAGGAACACCTCACTCATCCATAAGGCGCTTGGAGCGCCCGTTGCTGTCTTCATAGGACCTGTCCGATTGGCAAGAGCAAACTCTGAAATGGCGCTTTTATGAACGGCTCTTAAACCTCGTCAAATCATTTGGCCGATCGACCACACCCAGACCTCGCCGGTCTCGACACTCGTGGCGAGGAGTTCATCATCACGGACCCATACGCCTAAAGGTCTTCTCACCGGTATCGTATAAACGAGCTCACCATCCGGCGAGAACCGCTTGATGCCGTCGCCAGAAGTGTCCGCTACGAACAATGACGAATCGGGACCATACGCGAGCAGATGGGGAGAGCGAAGGCCCTCGAGAACTCGAGTTTGCCGCCAGCTATCGTCAAACAGAACCACCCTGTTGTTGGTGTGTGAACTAACGGCAACGTTTCCGGCGCTGTCCACAGCAACACCGCAAGGCCCCTCGATGGTAACAGATTCGGACGCATGCCACTCCCCTGTTTTCCCGTCAAAGGTCAAAGCCCAGACGCGGTTGCCGTCGTAGTCTGCAACATAGAGTATCCCGCGCCTCTCGTCAGCCGCAAGCCCAAGCACGTTACCAAGGGCTGAATCGCCAATCGAAGGGCCAAACCGCCCAACCTCGTTGAACTCCGGGTCATACTCGACGACGACATCGCCTTGACCAAAACTGCACAGCACATTGCCATTGAACGGCACCAGGCAATATGGTCCCACGAAGGACCCCGAACGCCCCGGTATATCCTGCTGCACAGCAACCTCCGAGGACTTTGAAGCTCTGTCGTATCTGAGAATCATCTTCTCGTAAAAATCCGTCATAAGGATGCAGCCGCCGGCATCCATGGTAACGCCGTAAGGATGAGAGACCCCGGCCTTTACGGTCTCGAGCAGCCGCACAGTGTATCTGGATCGAAGCCGCACGGCACGCTTGACGTCCTGAGCATCCGACTCGTCCTCCAGAATGATCTGACCAAGTCTTCGTCTGATGTCGTCGCGCGTGGGGTCCATTTGGAGCGAGTGCTCAACTCTGAGGAAGAACTGCTCTCTCTGCTCTGGACTCGCCTGCGGCGACCATGCCGCCAAGATGAGCTCTCTGCGGAGCTCTTCCAGCCGCGAGCGAAGACCAGAGGCCACGCGGGCCATCTGACTTAGAAGCGCTGCGGCGTTCTCCCACACCAGCTCCACTAGGCGAGGCGCCCACTGTTTGGAAGCGACTGCCTCCGCTGCTAAAGTCCTCGCGC
>Ga0272444_10003085_pt1 | contig 15179 bp, 10 predicted proteins | sample SSMForm13_FD_201033 | JGI IMG/M metagenome (GOLD analysis project Ga0272444, IMG submission 201033) | Marine sediment archaeal communities from Little Sippewissett salt marsh, Falmouth, MA, United States - SSM-Form-13 | ecosystem: Environmental > Aquatic > Marine > Wetlands > Sediment ...
GTATTTTTGGCATGAATGTTGATATATAGAATATTAACTACATGGAGATGCGCGGTGAAAGACATCCTGGCAAATGAGAGTACGCAAGCGGATCCAACGATCCGGACAACACCCAGGAATACCGTGCCGAATTCAGGACCCGGAGAACAAAATGACCGGTTTGACTTGTTTCATGGAAGAAATGACAGCAAAGAACAGCCCATTAAAAACAAGTCCACACAGAAAACAAATCCCTCAACCCATGCGAGTCCCACCTGTAAGGTTGAACTGCCACTTTCCGGTCTGAGTTGTGCTTCCTGCGCTGTTAAAGTGCAAGGAGCATTGTCGGCTATCCCGGGTGTTGTCGATGCGTCAGTGAATTACGCAACTGAGAAAGCCATCGTGACATACAAGTCAGACCAGGTGGGACTCGCTAGCCTTTCCAACGCAGTAGCCACCGCCGGCTACAAAGTAATGCCTCAACAGATCATGCTGCCAATTCAAGGAATGCATTGCGCCAGTTGCGTACAACGCGTCGAAAAAGCGCTGCAACAAACGACGGGAGTGCTTTCGGCTGAAGTCAACTTCGGCAACGAAAGTGCAAAGGTGCGCTACCTTTCATCGGTGGTTGATCTGCGTGATCTGAAACAGGCGGTCGCCACAGCGGGCGATTACCGGGTGTTGGATGTGAAAGAAGAAGACGCTGAAGCTGCACAAGAAAAACAGCGTTATCTGGAAATTTCCCAGCTTAAAAAGAAATTCATGATTTCCTCTGTTCTCTCCTCCCTGATCTTGGTAGGCACGTTTCAACGATTCTTCCCCGGGTTGGATATGATTCCGGCCCGGGTAATGAATTTGGTGCTGTTTGTGCTGGCCTTGCCCGTGTTTTTTTGGGCGGGAGGGCAATTTCATCGTGGCTTGTGGATCAGTTTGAAAAACAAGACGGCGGATATGAATACGCTGGTGTCGGTAGGCACAGGGGCAGCGTTTTTTTATTCTTCTGTCATTACATTTTGGCCGTCGTTGCCGGCGCTGGGAGGAATGGCGCCGACAATGGCTTATTTCGATACCGCGACCATCATCATCACTTTGGTTTTATTGGGACGCTTATTGGAAGCTCGGGCCAAGGGAAGGACCCATGACGCCATAAAAAAATTGTTGGGCCTGCGTAGTAAAACAGCGCGTGTTCGGCGCGGGGATCAGTTGTTATCGGTCGATGTGGACCAAGTCATCGTGGGCGATATCATCGTCATTCGACCCGGCGAACGTATCCCCGTCGACGGCATCGTGACCGAAGGAAACTCCACCGTAGATGAATCGATGCTGACCGGCGAAAGCCTGCCTGTAGAAAAACGTCCGGGAGATCAAGTCATCGGGGGAACGATCAACAGGTCGGGCGCTTTTCATTTCCGGGTGGAAAAAGTCGGTAAGGATACGACGCTGGCGCAAATCATTCGCATCGTACGTGAGGCCCAAGGTTCGAAGGCACCCATACAACGCTTGGCTGATCAAGTCGCCGGCGTGTTCGTGCCGGTCGTCATCATCTTGGCAATTACCTCCTTTGTCCTTTGGTTCGCCCTTGGCCCCGAGCCCGTAATGACACGGGCGATGCTCAGCTTCATTGCCGTTTTGATCATCGCCTGCCCTTGTGCGCTCGGCCTGGCGACGCCGACCGCGATTATGGTCGGCACCGGCCGGGCGGCGCAAAACGGCGTACTGATTAAAGACGGCGAAGCGTTGGAAAAGGTACGTCGATTGACCACAGTTGTTTTCGACAAAACCGGCACCCTCACCGAGGGACGACCGGAAGTGACCGACATCATCGCCAACGGCTCGCACAACATGAACGAAGTTTTGCGCCTGGCGGCGGCGGCGGAATCCAACTCGGAACACCCTCTTGGTGAAGCCATTTTGCAACGTGCGCAGATGCATAAGATCGATATTCCCGCTGTCACTAATTTCCGCTCCGTGCCGGGGCGAGGTATTTCCGTGGAAATCGGCGGCGTCAGCGTACTGTTGGGCAACCGTCGTTTCATGGAAGAAAATGACGCGGTACTCAATGGCCTGGAAGCAAGCGACCTTGCGTTGGCTGAGCAGGGAAAGACCACCGTCTACCTGGCGGAAGGCGGACGGGTTGTCGGATTGATTGCTGTCGCCGACACTCTCAAAGACAAGGCGTGCGAGACGGTTGAACAACTGAAAAAAGAAGGATTACGCGTTTATTTACTCACCGGCGACAATAAACACTCGGCAGCTGCGATAGCTGCACAGGTTGGGGTCGACGAAGTGTTGGCCGAGGTGTTGCCGGCGGATAAATCTAAAATAATCAAGAAATTGCAGGAAGATGGCGAAGTGGTTGCGATGGTTGGCGACGGTATTAACGATGCCCCCGCACTGGCCCAGGCGGATGTCGGCATTGCTTTGGGTACCGGAACTGATGTTGCAGTTGAATCAAGCGACATTACATTAATAACAGGATCTTTGACCGGCGTATTGTTGGCCCTACGGTTGTCCCGTCGCACGGTGCGGACGATCAAACAGAATCTGTTCTGGGCGTTCGTTTACAACTCGTTGGGGCTGCCGATTGCGGCCGGCGCTTTGTATCCGTTTTTTGACATCATGTTCAAACCGGTATACGCGGCGGCGGCGATGGCGCTGAGTTCGGTCTCGGTTGTGATCAACAGTCTGCGCCTGCGTCGTGCCCGTTTATAAAACAACGAGGAGCAAACAAGCGAAAAGCGCGACCTTGGATGTTCCCATCATAAAGGTCGCGTAGCTGCCGGGGGATGCCCATCGCCCCCGGCGGCACTTTTATTAACCACCCAATAATGCGCCCTTCGGTTTATCAGTATTTGTCCTTCAAGCCGTAGTCTTCTATTTTTTTGCGCAAGGTCGGGCGGGTAATGCCGAGGATTTCGCAGGCCTCACCGTAATTGCTCTTGGTGTGGGCCAGTACGCGCTCGATGTGTTCTTTTTCCATTTCCTTCAGCGACATCAACGGCGCTGACGTAGATGCGGACGAGCCGCGCTTTTGTTCGAAGTCGCCCAATTCAAGTACGTCGCCCTTGGTCAACACGGCAGCGTGTGTCAGCACGTTTTCCAACTCACGCACATTGCCCGGCCAATCGTAGGTGGTCAGCCGAGTCATGTCCGCTTCGGTGACCTTGGTGATTTTCTTGTGCAGTTCGCGGTTGATGCGCTTGAGTAAATGGCCGACCAATGCGGAAATATCGCTGCGACGTTCACGCAACGGCGGCAGGGTAATGGTAAAGACCTTCAAGCGGTAATACAGGTCTTCGCGGAAACGCCCGTTGGTCACCAGCGTCGCCAGATCATGATTGGTCGCGGTGATCAGACGGGCTTGCAGGTTGTGTGTATGCAGACCGCCGACGCGTTCGAACTCCCGCTCTTGAATCACGCGCAACAGTTTCGCCTGCAGGTTCGGTGAAAGCTCGGCGACTTCGTCGAGGAACACGGTACCTTCGCCGGCGAATTCCAGCTTGCCGATCTTGCGCTGATCCGCGCCGGTAAACGCGCCTTTTTCATGGCCGAACAATTCGCTTTCCAGCAACGTTTCCACCATCGCCCCGCAATTGATTGCGACAAAAGGTTCTTCCGGCGCCGACGAACGATGAATCACTCGTGCCGCCAACTCTTTGCCGGTGCCCGATTCGCCTTGCAACAGCACGGTCACCGGACTGTTGGCGGCCAGGCCGATTTGCTTGATCACTTCGTGCATAGCCGGGCTGGCGCCGATGATGTCGTCGGGGCGGGCGTCGCCGGTCTGGGCGCGGCTGAAGGCTTTGAGCCGTTCGCTCATGTGCGCCATTTCCAAGGCTTTGCCTATCGATAAATTTAATGCGTCAATATCCAACGGTTTGATGATGTAATCGAACGCACCCAACTTCATCGCTTCGATTGTCGAGGTCATATCCTGAAAACCGGTGATCATGATCACGCTGCCCGGCCAACCTTCTTTTCGTGCCTGGCGCAGCAAATCCAGCCCGTTGCCGTCGGGCAGTTTCAAATCAAGCAACACCAAATCCGGACCGATTTCCGGCCAACGCGTCTGCGCTTCGGCAATGCGGTGACTGGCCGTCACCTCAAATCCCTGATCTTGCAGGTGCAGCGTCAGCGTTTGGCAGATCGATTTGTCATCGTCGACCAGATAAATCTTGTTCATGGATTTCCTTCCAACACGAAAAAGCGAACTGTGGTGCCGCGCTGCGGTTCGCTGTCGATTTCGATTGTGCCGCCGTGCGCTTCGACGATTTTTCGGGTCATCAGCAAGCCGAGACCCGTACCATTGTCTTTGCTGGTAAAAAATGGTTCGAACAAACGTTGCTGGCCCTCGGCGGTGATGCCGATGCCCGTATCGCGGATGGAAAAATCGATGCGTTCGTTTTTTGCTTGGGCGACAATAGTCAATTCACCGCTGTCGGGCATGGCTTCGAAGGCGTTGGCAATCAGGTTGATCAACACCTGGCGCAGCCGGTCGGCATCGATGTCACTTTGATGATCCGGCGGTTGCATATCGACATTGACGCGGATGTTGCGTTGGTCGATCGTTCCAGCAAATCCGGCAATTACTTCGTCGATTAATGGACGCAAAAATGTCGGGCGTGTCACGATTTCAATGGGGCGGGCGAAATTGAGCAGATCTTTGAACATGCGCTCCAATCGCGATGCGCCGCCGATCGCGATTTCCATGTGCCGGGCAGCTTTATCGTTTTCCGGCAGTTGTTTTTGCAGGATTTGCAAGTTCATCATGATCGAAGACAGCGGATTACGCATTTCGTGTACCATGCCGGCGGTGAATTGACCGATCGCTGCCATGCGCTCCTGCTGCACCAGTCGATCCTGCGCTTCGACCAATTCGTTGTAGGCCGCCCTTAGTTCGCGTTGTTTATCCGACAGATCTTCCTGGGTGTTATGCAGCCGCTCAACCATTTCGTTGAACGATTCGGCCAATTCCCCCATTTCATCTTTCGAACGGATCGAAACGCGTTGGGTAAAATCGCCTTCACCGACTTCCCGCGCCGCGGCGGCAACGGCGAGGATCGGCTTGGTCAGACCGCGCGAAATGCCGGCGGAAACGAAAGCGATAAACAGGAAAAGCAAAAACCCGATGATCAACACGGCGGTACGTGTGAAGTAAATCTGGCGATAGATTTCATCGGTGCATATTTCCGCGACCAATCCCCACTCGTGCTCCGGCATCCAAGTGCAGTAGCCGAGAACATCACGCCCCCGGTAATTGAGGTAGTCGGCGGCGACAGATTTCTCTCGCTGACATTGTTGCACCGTAGCGAGGTTGATGACCCGACTGCCGATGATGCTTTCGGCAGCGAAACGCGAGCGGCTGATCAAATAGCCTTTGCCGTCGACCAAAAACGTTTCACCGGTTTCGCCCAGTCCGGTGGCGTCGGTCATCAGTGGATCGAGAGTCACCGGCAGCGAGAGGTGGGCGGTCACTGCACCGATTACCAATCCGCTTTCATCGACGACGCGGTGGCCGATCAGCATATACGGCAGTTGTCCCGATTCGTGAAAGACATGGGTCATTGCATTGGCTTTGTTTTTTTCCAATTGCAATTGTTCGACTAAATTTCGCTCGGCAGGTGAGAGACCGTTGGTCGGCATCTCGCCGATGCCTGCGGTGACGCGATTTTCCAGGTTGACGATGTGGATAAACTGGTAGGCCGCAGAACCATGGTGAATGCAATCGAGTAGACTGCAGGTACTGTCATACGGCCCGGCCGGGGTTCCCTGTTTATTGCATGTCGTTACCACGCACAAATTTTGGGCAATGGCGGCGATGTCGGCTTGTCGCTCGCGATACCAGGCATCGATCATTTGCGCACGGCTGTCGGCAACGCTCTGCAGATGACGATTGGCTTCCCGGGCGAGTGCATCGTCGGCAAAGCGAAAGCCGGCATAAGCAATGACCAGAAGAGGTGCGAAGCCGACCAACAGAAAGACGAGAAAAAAGCGCCGTTGAAGGCGGCTGGAAAAAAGTAGTCCCTCGTGTCGGGCCGACGACAAACAGACCTCCAGTCATCAAACCGGTTACGTTTGCAGAATCATTGTTGCGCGATGGAGACGTTCAATTTGAATAAATGTTAAACGGATTGATCGCGGCTGGCAATGCGCAGAGCGGGTCGCCTTGACTTTCCTTCTCACATTTCGGACTACTAGCGCATATGAGAACGCTTATCGGCTATCTTGCACTTGCCCTGTTGGCGTTGGTCATCGCCTGGCCGGCGGTTGGCGATTGGCTGGGGCAACAAACGATTGAACCAAGCGCGACCGTCACTGTAATTAGTGGTGAGGGCAAATACGCCGGTATGGTTTACGTGCCGGGTGGGCCATTCGTGATGGGCTCGAACGCCGCCGCCGACCAGATGCCGGTACGTACGCGCAAAGTTGGCGGTTTTTGGATTGATCGCACAGAAGTGACCGCCGCGCAATTCGATCGATTTCTGCAAGAACGGAACATCGCTCCGCCCGCCGGACCGCTTTGGTCGGGCGGTGTGTTGACCGAGGCGTTGGCCGACCACCCGGCCTATCCGGTGCCGTGGTCACAGGCGCGGGCTTATTGTCGTTGGGCAGGCAAACGCCTGCCGACCGAAGTCGAGTGGGAAAAAGCGGCACGCGGCGTCGATGCTCGTCGTTACCCTTGGGGCAACGATTGGGATCCGACACGATGCAACTCCAGCGATCGCAACATCGAACAAACAATCCGGTCGCGACCGGTGGGTAGTTTTCCCGCCGGGGCCAGCCCCTGTGGCGCCCTGGATATGGCCGGTAACGTGCGCGAATGGACGGAGGATGTTTACGAACCCGACGCTTACGCCGGACGGCGCTTCGTTATTAAGCCGTTTTGGCTCGACGCCCCGCATACGTTGCGTGGGGGATCATTTGCCGGAAATCAGGCGGCGTTGAGTACCACCCATCGCAGTCACGGTGAAATCGATCCGTCTCGCGGCGATTTCGGTTTCCGCTGCGCGGCGGATGATTGATCATGACGGCGACGAAGCGCGATAGACGGGACTTGGTAATCGTCGCGGTTGTGACGGCGGTCCTCGTCGGCGCGTTGTTGACCGTCAACCTGAGCGTGCACCATGTCCCCTGGGGCAACGAACGCGACGGCTATTTTTTAATAGGCACGATTGGTGCGGATGAAATTCTCAGTCGCCATCCGGTCGGCGCGGCGTTGGTTATGAAGGGATTAAACGCATTGACCGGAGATGTTTTCGTCGCCGGGCATGTCGTTGCCGCCATTTGCGCTTGGTTGTTTTTGATTTTGGCGTTTGCGCTGGTTCGCCGGTTGTTCGGTTCGCCGGTAATTGCCGCCCTGAGTGTTTTGGCCGTATTTGTTTTACCTTCTTTTATCCGCAGTACCCTGTTATGCACGACCGACATGCTGTTTCAGGTAATAACGTTGGCGGCGTTTGGGTGTTTTATTGAATTGTTTCACGGTGAACGGTCTAATGGAAAAGCTCGTCTTACCGGTGGGCTATTGGCGCTGGCGGCGATGATTAAAGTACTCGGCGCGTTTGCCTGGCTTGGCGCGTTGGCGGCGTTGTGGCTTGATGCGTCCAGGAAGGAAAGTCGGCTGAAAACTACGCTTAATTTGGCCGGCTCATTCATGGTCGTTTTTCTGACGGGGGTGTTGCTCGGACAATTGCTGCTTGTCGTCGATGCCTCGAAGGCTGTCGGTTTACGTATACCCGGATTCGGCTATTTTGTGCGATGGTTTTTATTTCAGATGTTGGAAGTGCCGCTGTTTGACTTTGGTGAAAGGCCGATTGCGGCCATTTTCTCTCACGCCGGGCCGATTCTCTTTCGCATCGCCGCTAATCTGATCGAACGCTCTTGGGGAGTGTTGATCTCGTTGGCAGTTGTCCCCGCGGTTGCCTTCATCGTCACGCTTCTTCGTGAACGCCGACGTGATCTAACCGCGTCCGGGTGGATAATCACGGTGTTTCTGCTGATCGTTTTTCACTTGACCATGTCGTTTCAAGATCTGGCGCGCTATTTTCTGTTCTTTACGCCCATCATTTTCGGTTGTTTTTATTTTTCGCTGGCGCAAGCCATGGCATCGTTATCGTCGCCCCGCCGATGGATCGGACAATTGCTGTCGCTGATTGTTGCATTGCTGGTCATTGTGGTTTTGGTGGTTAACTCGGTCGTCTCCGTACGAACAATGGCCGTTTACTACGATTGGGAAACCGAAGGTAATCGTCCGCATTTATCGTCGGCCGAGATTGAACAGGCGATGAAGGTGTTGCGTGGCGAAGTGGATCGCGACGCAGTATTCGCCGGAGGCAACGCCGCCTTCGGATTATCCGATTTATCTTTTTGGTATTATGATCGCATTCATTCTGAAGAGAAAAGCGCCGGCTTCATCCGGGAAAATAAAAGTGTGAGTTACTACCATGCCGACCTGCAAAAATTTCTCTGTATAAAAAAGGTGAGGTTTTACCTTCACGACGGTCATGATGTGTTTCTCGGCATTCGCTGGTCCGCCTACGAAACGTTGGATGACCCGGAGCAAAGACGATACGCGCCGCGATTCCTTGTGCCGGAGCGAAAAGTCGGGATGGTGGAAATCTACCGGGTGACGCCGTCGGTCTGTGAATTTGAGGCGACATCGTCGCCCGAACCGGTTGCACCGGCGGGTCCGCCGCCCGCTGATTTTCCGCCGCCTGGACCGCCGCCCAACCCGCCCGGCGTTTGATGGGATCGGGGGAACCTGCTACTTTCTGCCAATGGAATTGATGGCGCCAATTGGCCGCTCGTTGCGGCAAGTGGAAAAGGTGTTGGCTGCGGGAGCCGATTCGATTTTTTTCGGAGTGCGCCCGCAGTCGGACGCCACGTCACGTCTATCGATTCTGGCCGCGCTCGTCGAGTTTGATTTGGCACAAGCGCGAGAAGCGATTGCTCTTGCCCACCGTCATGGACGTCGCGCCTACGTGACACTTAATTCGTTGTACGACGGGACGCAACTCGATGCGGTTGTCGCCATGGCGCGCGAATTAATTGACGCGAAAGCGGATGCGTTGATTGTCGCCGATCCGGGCCTGGTGCATCGCCTGGGTAGGTTGCGCGGATCGACCGAATTGCATTTGAGCGTGGTCGGCCGCGCGACCAATCGAGAGTCGGCGGCATTCTGGCGCGAGCAGGGCGTTAGCCGGATTATCCTTGACCGCGTGATTCACGTCGATGAAATCCGCCGGATCAAACAGGAAACGGGTCTTGAATTGGAGGTGTTTGTTTACGGCGGTTTTTGTTTCAACCACCACGGTCTCTGCCGCTTGTCCAGCTATTTTTACGGCGAAATGTGTCTAGCGCCATGTATGGATCGTTATACGGTCGATGACTTAGCGCACGCCGGGCCAACGCCTTTCCGTTCCAAGCAGTTGAACGCCTACAACGCTTTACCGGAATTGCTGGAGGCCGGTGTGGATGCGGTGAAAATCGAAGGTCGGCAAAAAAGCACGGCATATATCACAGCAGTCTGTGCCGCGTTTCGCCGGGGCATCGACGCCCTTTCAGCAGGCGAGCCGTTGCCCGATATCCCGGCGTCGCTACATATACAGACTTCGCCAATTACTACCGAGGGATTCTACCGCGGTGAAGAGAATATGTTGGAAAGCATCGATCGCGAGGTCGGTGCAACGGCATCCTTGCGACAACTGGTCAATTACCTGAGTCCCATCAGTATGCGCTTCGCATTGCGACGACAACATAAGGTCCGCGAGGTAAAATCCCGTGCGCGTCAACTTTCAGACTGAGCACGAGCCGACCGGCGACTGGTCGGCCGATGCGATCAACCTGGGCGAGCGCTTTTGCGTGCGCCGGTTTTTACGCCGCCTGGACGAGTTCGTCGATTTCGCCAAACGCGCAGCGTTGCCGGTGCACCTGTTAACGCCATATTACGTGCGTGAACGCGATCTTGATACATTGATTGAAAAAATTGCGGCGGTCGCCGAGCACTTCGCGGGCGTCTACGTCGGCGACGTCGGATTGGCCCGCCGGTTGGCGGATCGCAACGCGGTGACCTACGTCGGTTCGGTGTACAACCGTGACGCCGCCCAACTCTTGCATGACGAGGTTGGCGTGCGGCGCTTGCAGATGTATCCGCCGCGACTGGCCAGTCTTGCCGAGGTGAGAGCGGTTTTGCCGGTGGAAATCGTTGTGCACGGCCACATACCGATTTCAGCGACGCCACGCTGTCCGGTGCGGTCGCATCTGGGAAATTGCGACGCCTGCGAGCAGGTACGGCAAGTATCCGGCGGACCGGCGCCGCTGTGGCAGCGGGGAAATACCTTTTATGCGGGACGAAAGATTATCACATACGGATTGGTTTCGTCTTTTGTTGAAATGGGTTTGGATAGTGTGGTTATTGAAACGTTTGCGCTTGATGAAAAACAAATAAGCGAAGTTTCTGCAATCTACCACGGTGAACAACCACCGCCGAATGATCTGGTCAGCGGGATGTTTTTGGATGATGCCGGCGCTGTGCTCGACAGCGAACCTTGGTTCCAGCGCTTTCGTCGTTAGGGATTATGACAAATTCAGTTGCTGCGGTTGCGCGTGCAAGTGCCAACGCCGCGAGCGCGCAAGTGAGCGTTGCTGCAAAAGGTGCAATGGTACGGGAAGCCGCGGCCATGATTTTCGCGACCATGTGGCATGAAAAAAGCAGCCAGAGCACCGTACCCGGTGGGAAAATCTGTTGAATCAATGTCCGAATGTTGGCGAAAACAAGAAGAATTATGATAGGTTATTCTGCCGCTCCATTTAAAGATGGAAATAGCACCGTGGTCGGAAAAGGTCAAGCAATGGAGCCGGTCTCAATAAAGCAATTCAACGTAACGAGCAAGATCGGTTTTGCTTTTGTGCTGTTGGATAAGATGGCGCAGACGCTCTTGCGTGATTTGCTCCGCTTTGTGTTCGAGACGTTCTTGGAAGAGCGCTTCCTGTTGTGCGGTCAATTTTTTATCGAAGCAGAAAACAAGGTTTTCCGATTCGATGTAGCAACTGCGAATCGACAGATTGAACGATCCGATCGCCGTCATTTCGCCGTCGATGAGAAATTCCTTGGCGTGGTAGTAGGGCTGCGGCGCATCGGGTTGGTTGCTGCCGGAGATTTCATACAACTTGATACCCGCGTTGAGCAATTCGGCGAAATAGTTCAGCGAGATGTAGTAACCGGTGGAAAAACCGACTTCCTGGCAGGTTTGGTGCGAGTTGGTCAAAATGCGGATGTCGAGGCCGCGAGCTGCCGCATCGAACAAGGCATCGCGCAGCAGTACGTCGGGTAGGATGACGTATTGCGAACTGGCATAAATGCGATGCTGCGCCATCTGGATTGCGGTGATCAGCGCCTGCATGGTGTCGTAGTCGCGCCGCCAGGGGCGCGATTGCACGAACAACGCTGGGGTATCGCCGCGCGGGGCGACGTCGCCGATCAATTCGGTTGCCGGCTTCACGTTGTCGATCCCTTGAGCGAATTCGACGAAATTGCGTAAAAAACCGCGTTGAATCTGCTCAACGATTGGTCCTTCCAGATAGAGATCTTCGTCAATCCAATGTTGAAAATAGGGATCTTCGATGTTGCGTCCGCCGACGATCGCTTTCTCGCCGTCGACGACCAGGATTTTTTCATGCACGGCGTAATCGAGCAGCGGCAACGCGGGTAGGCCGCCGGGACCGCGAAAAGAAGAAAGCCAGTCGGATTCTTCTTCCTGCCGTTTGTCGCGCCGAATTTTCTGCAGCCAAACCGCCTGGCTGTGCCCGGGATGTTGATGAAGGTCGCCTTGGTCGCGCAACATCTGGCCGCTGAATAAAATCATATTGATGCCGCGTTTGCCTTGCCCGAAATCGGACAGCATCTGCAGCCAGTCGCGTTCGGCTTCTTTTTGTTGCCTGCGTTCTTCCAGTTTCTGCCCGATCGATTGCAGATCAAGCAGCAGATTGTGAAAACGCAAGCGCAGCGTACCCATCGGGGTGTTGGCCAGTTGGGTGTCGCTGTTAAGGATGACGTTGACTTCCACCCCGGAGCCGGCTTTGTCCAACAACGCCTGGTAAAGACGCCGACTTTGGCCTTCGTCGCTGAGGTAATACAGTTCAAGATTGATTTGCGTATTCGCTGCTTCGATCAATTGCAAACGTCGCTCGAACGCTTCCCAGCCGTCAACCAGCACTTCAATCCAGTTGCCCTCGACAACCGGGCGTTCAACAAGGCGGGCAATCGCTTCACGATTTTCGGGTTCACTCAAACCGTCGGTATAGGACGGGCGTTGATAATCAACTTGCAGATGAACCTTCTTCTTGCCGACCCCGCCGTCGGAATCGCGGGCGCTGACCGGCAGATCGTATTGCCCCGGATCGGCCAACAGCGGCACGTCAAGATGTACGTTGTAATCGCCTTCGGCGGAATCGGCGAGCGTATGTTTTGGATCCAGTTGCAACGGTTGATTGGCCGGACCGTTCCAGGCACTGAGGTCGACTTCAACGTGAGTGATACGGGCATGGTCGTGAGAAGTGAAAACCCGGCAGCTCAACGTGAAAGAGGCGCGCCCGTCATTGGTCACTTGGGGCGGATCAACGGAGAGGTTTTTAATGGTGACGGCCACCCGTGTTCTCTCCTATTCGCGTTTGAAACCCTCGTTGCCGGCCATGATGTCGAGGTAGACCGTCGCCGCGTCTTCCACCGGCAACAGCACCGCCCGCTTTGCATCGGCTTTGCGGTAATCAACGGTTTTGACGTAACGCGAGCAGGCCTGGCAGGCATCGAGTTGATAAGGGCTGTCGTCGCTGGGCATCAGCACCATCATCTTTTCGTGTTCTTTGTTGCCGCAGTAGGGGCATTTCAAGCGCGGATATGTCCAGACAAAGTTGCAGGTGCCGCAGAACAGATGGCGCTTGCCGCCGTCGCCGACCAGCGCGGCCATCGCCGGGCGGTTGCCGCAGATCGGGCATGTCCCGTTGAGCCAGCGTTCGTCGTCGACTTGCTTGCCCAGGTAAGCGGCGTAGGCAGGCAACACCGCGACGCCGAGGTTATACAATAAAAAGTAAAACGCTTCACGCGAAAGACCCGAAGCTTCCAGTTGTTCGTCGACGTTCGCTTCGTGGCGGGCGACGTTGAAGCGGATGAATGTCGTCAATGCCTGCGGATCGGCGATTAGCTTGTCGATATAATCGCGCATCGCCGCCAGGGTTTCCTCGTCGGTGAACGAAGCCAGAGCGAGTATATCGGTCGTCACGCCCTGTAAAGCTTCGTTGTCTATCTTCAGCTTATCGGCGTCAAGCAGGTGAAACCCTTCATCCAGGCGCATTTTCGCCTGCTCGTCCGGCAAGTCGTAAGCGGCAGCCTGGGCAGCGAATTTCTCGGCGTGCTTAGCGACCAATTGCATCGTGTGGTCGATCAAATCAAGCAAATCGTCTGAGACATATTCCGAGCCGCGGTAACCGGATACCGCCTCGGTAATGCGTTCGGCGGGCAGTGTCAGGGCGCCGGGGCCGACTTCGTCGGGATGATGCGGGGTCGGTTTTGCTTCGGGGAATTTTCCACGTACTTTCAAAATAGGCTCCTTGTCGGCGGTGCGGCGGCCGGTTGTCGGGGATCGTTGCCGCTTTCAATCCTGGCCGAGTCGCCCGGCGAAGTCAAATGTCGCAGGTGCGGATATAAGGAAAAGGCCCCGCACGCGGCAGGGCCTTTTCCGCTCGATGTTTTTATCCTGACTAGGCGTCGCCTTCCAACCCGTGCTTGTCGTAATCGTCAAGCAAAATCCACTTCACGTGGCTGGGCAGGTCGGGATACAGCTTGATTTTATCCGCCTTGAAACGGTCGTCGGCTTGGGCTTTGAGCCAGGCGATACGTTCTTTGGCGTATTTCATCATAGCGTCGTACGGGCCCCACATGATCGCGTCGGTTGGGCAGGCTTGCGCGCAAGCCGGTTCCATCTTGTCCGAAATACGGTCAATGCAGAGCGTGCATTTGACGATTGGTCCGTTCTTTTTCTTACGCGGAATGTTGAACGGACAGTAATCACGCACATCATCCAGCGCGTCGGTCGCTTTCTCGGTGTAGACAACTGCGCCTTCGGGGCTGATGAACGCGGCCTCGTTCGGCTTTTTGAAGCCGTCGACGCAAGTCGGCTCGGCGCAGTGACGGCACTTATCGTTGGTCATCAACCAATACACGCCGAAGGGCTTGCCGTTGTCGTGCTCATTGAAGCGAACGAGGGTAAAGGTGTCACCATCCAGATCCGGTGGATTCTGGTAGGTGCCGGTAAAAGTGGTTTTCACCGCCGGTTGTTCGTTCCATTGTTTGCAGGCAACTTGGCAGCCGCGGCAACCGGTGCAGCGGCTCGGATCGATCAGCATCATCATCTTAGCCATTGCTGCACCTCCTTATACTTTCTTCTCAATGTTAACGAGGAAGGCCTTAAACTCCGGAATGCGGGTGTTCGCATCACCCACGTGCGGGGTGAGAACGTTGGCCGCATCACCTTCGCAGACGCCGCAGTATCCCCAGTGCCAGGGGATGCCGACCATCTGAACCTTCTTCCCGTTGACCTGCAACGCTTTGAAGCGGTTGGTCACGCACGCTCTCGCCGTCAGGCTGCCGCGGTCGTTCCAAACGCGCACCAGATCGCCGTTGGTGATGCCTTTGTCCTTAGCCAGTTCTTCGCTCATTTCGACGAACAACTCGGGCATCAATTCGACGAGCCACGGCAGGCTGCGGGTCATCGCACCGGCCTGCCAGTGTTCGGAAACGCGGTAGGTGGTGCCGACAATCGGGAACTTGTCCGGGCTGCCGAACTGCTGCGACGTGCCGGGATAGAAGAAGACGGTCGGGTTGCAGTCGCAAGCCGGGTGCAGCACGTTTGTCACCGGGCTTTCCATCGGTTCGTAGTGTTCCGGCAACGGACCGTCGACCAAGCCGGCGGCGAAAATGTTGGCCACGCCTTCATGCTTCATGATGAAGGGCAACTTCGGCTTGCCGGAGGTGTCGGACATGGGCGGCCAGCCGCCGTCGGGAACGTCGCCGACCCATTTGGTGCCGTTCCAGGTGATGACCGGTTTGGTCGGATCCCACGGTTGCCCGTTCAGATCGACCGAAGCGCGGTTGTACAGCACGCGACGGTTGACCGGCCAGCACCAGGACCAGTTGTGGTACATGCCCA
>Ga0272444_10003086_pt1 | contig 15173 bp, 14 predicted proteins | sample SSMForm13_FD_201033 | JGI IMG/M metagenome (GOLD analysis project Ga0272444, IMG submission 201033) | Marine sediment archaeal communities from Little Sippewissett salt marsh, Falmouth, MA, United States - SSM-Form-13 | ecosystem: Environmental > Aquatic > Marine > Wetlands > Sediment ...
GGGCAGAATGGGATTGCCCATAGATTCTATTGGCCCGATGGAATATGCTTGACATCGCAGGGAGATTCCGACTAAAAACCCTGGACTTATGATTACACTAAATTTCGAAAAGTGTGGTGGCCTGATTCCGACCATTGTTCAGGATGTCAGTACGGGCGAGGTTCTCATGCTTGCTTTCATGAATGAGACCGCCTGGGAAGAAACCCTTAGGACGGGCAACGCCACCTATTGGAGTCGGACCCGTCAGGAACTCTGGGTGAAAGGAAAGACCTCGGGCAATGTGCAACTGGTCAAAGAGATCCGCATCGACTGTGATGACGATACAATCCTTTTGAAGGTGGAGCAAGTGGGTGGTGCTGCTTGTCACACAGGGTACCGGAGCTGTTTCTTCAAATTGGTTGAGGGGGAATCGATTCGGACGGTTGGCGAAAAGGTCTTTGATCCAAAGGAGGTATACAAGTAAAGTGAAACAAAGGCTTAAGCTGGGGATTCCAAAGGGGAGCCTTCAGGATGCTACCATTGCATTGTTTAGGCACTCAGGCTGGAAGATTAATGTGAATGGCCGGAGCTATTTCCCGGAGATTAATGATGAGAGCATTGAATGTGCCATCTGTCGGGCCCAAGAGATGTCCCGGTACGTGGAGAGCGGCACCTTGGACGCAGGGCTCACGGGTATAGATTGGATATATGAAAACGAATCAGATATTCAAATAGTGGAAGACCTGATCTATTCTAAGGTTAGCCAGAGGCCCGCTCGTTGGGTTCTGGCAGTACCGTACGATTCTGACGTCAAGACATTGGAGGATCTGGCCGGTAGAAAAATCGCCACTGAGATGGTCAACTTCACCAGGAGATACTTTGCCGACCGTGGCATTGAGGTGAAGGTGGAGTTCTCATGGGGAGCTACAGAGGCAAAAGTCGTTTCAGGGCTGGCCGACGCTATTGTGGAGGTGACTGAAACCGGTTCCACTATTAAGGCCCATGGGCTGAAGATTATCCATGAGCTACTGCAGACGAACACAAAACTGATTGCCAATCACCAGGCTTGGGCCGATCGTGAGAAGCGAGAAAAGATCGAGCAGATTGCGCTCCTTATGAAAGGTGCGCTCCAGGCAGAGAAGATGGTGGGCTTGAAGATGAATGTGCCAAAGGCACAGCTTGAATTGGTCGTGGACATTCTGCCCAGCCTGAATGCGCCTACCGTCTCTTCCCTGTATCAGTCAGAATGGGTGGCCGTGGAAACGGTGGTGGCCGCGTCGGTGGTAAGGGATCTTATCCCAGAGCTCATGAAGAATGGAGCCGAAGGGATCATTGAATACCCACTGAACAAGGTCATATAGGAAAAGAATCTAGAGATTAAGATAAGAGATCCCTTCATCCGCAATTCCTTCATCCTGGTCTATTATGATATCCAGACGGACAGAGCAAATTAAGCCCTTTATCGTTATGGACGTCATGGAAAAGGCCCACAGCATGGAGCGTGCGGGCATCCAGATCGTTCACCTTGAGGTGGGCGAGCCGGACTTCGACACGCCTGTCTGCATCAAGGAGGCCGCCATCCGTGCACTGAATGAGGGGCACACCCATTATACCCATAGCTTGGGATTGATTGAGCTCCGGGAAGCCATATGCCGCCACTATCACAGCACTTATGGTGCCACCGTGGAGCCTGATCAGGTGGTGGTCACTTCAGGGACTTCACCGGCCATGTTCATGGTCTTTGCGGCCCTCCTCGAGGCGGGCGACGGCGTCATTATCTCAGATCCCCATTATGCCTGCTATCCCAATTTCATCCGTTTTGCCGGCGGTGAGCCGGTTACCGTGCCAGTCCATGAAGACGATGGATTTCAGTACCGGCCAGAGGCCATCAAAGAAAAGATAGGCCCAAGGACCAAAGCAGTTTTCATCAACTCTCCGTCTAATCCCACAGGGAATCTCCTTTCCCATGAACGCATGGAGGCCATCTCAAAGCTGCCCCCCTACATCATTTCTGATGAAATATATCACGGTCTTGTGTACGAAGGGGAGGAACGTTCTATCCTGGAATACACGGATCGAGCCTTTGTGCTGAACGGCTTTTCCAAGGCCTATGCCATGACTGGTTGGCGGCTAGGCTATCTCATTGCGCCAAAGCCCTTTATCCGGGCCATCCAGAAGGTTCAACAGAACTTCTTTATCTCAGCTAATGCCATGGTCCAATGGGCTGGTATTGCTGCCCTGGAGGAGGCTGGTGAAGATGTGGCCCGGATGCGTGCTGTCTATGATGAACGGCGCAGATTCATGATCAGACGACTGAAAGAGATCGGGTTTGGGATCACCGTGGAGCCTACAGGGGCATTCTATGTGCTGGCAAACGCCAAGAAGTTCTCAAATGACTCCTATAGGCTTGCCTTTGACATTCTTGACAAGGCCCATGTTGGGGTCACGCCAGGAGTCGATTTTGGGGCCAACGCAGAAGGGTATCTTCGGTTTTCATACGCCAATGCCCTTGAAAACATTGCAGAGGGGATGGATAGGATCGAACGGTATGTTCGTGGAGGAAGTGTGTAAAGTGAGCTAGAGTGTCTAACGTGGGCTAAAGTGCCTTCCTTGACCGTGCCTTTGGGATTGCCGGAAGCCGTTGAGTAGGCAGACCGAAAAACGATGATTGTGAAGTCCGCCGCATTTGTTCGGGGAGCTGTAAAATCCTCCCAATACCCTTCGTCTTCTATGCCTGAAATCGCCTTTGCGGGGCGTTCAAACGTAGGGAAATCTTCCCTCATCAATGTATTGTTGGGCCGTAAGAACCTTGTACGAACCAGCTCCACACCGGGCCGCACCCAGACCATCAACTTCTTTCTCATCAACAACAGGTTTCATTTCGTTGATCTGCCTGGCTACGGCTACGCCAAGGTGCCCATTGAAGTGCGAAAAAGGTGGGGGCCCATGGTGGAAAGTTACCTGAGCTCCCGTGAGGGGCTTTGTGCCGTAGTGGTCATTCTGGATCTCCGCAGACAGCCAAATGAGGCAGACCATGATTTACTCGCCTGGCTTGCCCGCTACAGTATCCCTGAGATTGTGGTCCTCACGAAGGCCGACAAGCTTAAGAAGAATAAACAGAACTATCAGTCCAGGCTCATTGGAGAAGATCTCTCCAAGGATCCCTCTTCCCTCATCCTCTTTTCCGCCGCTACCGGCATGGGAAAACAGGTGCTGTGGAAGGCTATTGAGGCTCTTTTCTGACGATGGCCCTTGAAATAGACGGCCGTTTTGGTGAGGGCGGAGGGCAGGTGTTGAGAACGGCCTTAAGCCTGGCCGCCCTACTCCAAGGGCCGCTGAGGATGAAGAACATTCGAGGCGGTCGCAGGAAGCAGGGCTTAAGGCCACAACACCTTATGGCTGTCAAGGCCCTGGCATTGCTAGCCTCAGCCCATGTGGAGGGAGCGGAGTTGGGGTCCACGGACCTCTATTTCGAGCCTGGGCGACTAAAGGGTGGGACCTATACCTTCCACGTCGGCACCGCCGGTTCAACCAGCCTGGTGCTCCAGACCCTACTGCCAGCTTTGTTCTTTGCCGACGTCCCATCGCGGGTGACCGTCACTGGAGGAACCCACGTGCCATGGAGCCCCTGTTTCCATTATCTGAAAGACGTATTTGCCCCTGCCGTAAGGGAGATGGGCGGTGTTTTGTCTTTGGAGATTGGGAACTGGGGTTGGTATCCCAAGGGTGGGGGAGAACTTGTTGCGTCCGTGTCACCCATAGCAGGCTTTCATGGAATGAAACGGATCCAGCGGGGTAGGCTCGAAGAGCCCCGCGTCTTATCGGCAGTATCAAATCTTCCAATGAGTATCGCGAAGAGACAGCGGGACCAGGCCCTTAGAGGCCTTCAGGCTGAAGGGCACAGTGGGGCGAGGATTGAGTTAGTCCAGGCTCCTTCCCTGGGTGCCGGCACGTTGGTTTTCATAGAGGCCCGGTTTGAGAGGGGGGTGGCCGGTTTTTCATCCTTGGGAAAAAGAGGCAAAAGAGCGGAAAAAGTGGCCGATGAGGCCTGCTCAGCCTTTGCCGAGTTCATGGGCGCTCAGAGTGCCGTCGACCACCATCTGGCTGATCAGTTGGTGCTCTATATGGCCCTTGCCCACGGCCGGTCTTCCTTTGCTGTGGGCCGTGTCACAAGACACCTCTTGACCAATATTGGGGTCATTGAACAGTTCTTGCCGGTGAAGTTTCAGGTGGAAAAGGAACCCGGCAGGGTGGATGTGGAAGGGGCCGGGTTCTCGGTTAGCGCCCCTTTTCCACGATCTTGAGGAGTGTCTTTGGAAGAATCCTGTCGTGCAACTTCCTTCCGTTCAGCAGGGCCATATCTTCCAACTCCTTGTCCGGAACGCCTAGGGACCGAAAGGAGTCTCTCAAAGTCGCTGCCTTCTTAGTGACGCGAATGTGGAGGCGGTCAGGCTTGACATTGATCCTCCTTGGGTCTGAAAGGGTCTTGAATCCGTCCATGGTGTTTTGGAAGAAAGAGGCATATTTTTGAAATAGGGACGGTTCTGTAAAGCCACGAAAGACATAAATGTGCATGTCTTTCTGGATGAAGGAAGACATGAGTCGAACGGGCCCTTGTTGCGTCGCCACATCCGAAATCACCCGCGTGGCAGGGAGACCGTTTATCCGAATGTCATCGAATTGGATGATTTGGGCATTGGTCTCTTTGGTAAATTTCAGGGCCACCTCTTTTGGGGACCTACCCGAGGCAAGAGAGAATAGGATGACCGCATCTTGCTTCTTGTTCACTATCCGCACTTGGGCCGGTGTGTTGTTCAGCTTCCAGGCAGAAGGTACAGGAAACTGGAATGCCAATTCAGGGTGATAGAAGACGTTATCGTCTACGTATCCCTGTCGAGGGTCTACTCCAAAGACCAGGCCATCGATGGCGCGGAAATAGGCGTCTCGATTTACCTGTAACTTGCCGGTGCCAAGCCTTAGAGCCCACTGCTGGGCCCTTTCTTGAACTGCCCTGATGCGCTCCGGTGGGTCGGGATGGGTAGAAAACCAACTAGGTAAGCCGGCCCGATCTGACGATGGGTGCAACTGCTTCAAGGTGGTAAAAAAGTTGGCCATGTGGCTCGCATCAAAGCCCGCCTTGGAAGCATACTCCACACCTAAATCGTCTGCCTGACGCTCATTGTCCCGACTGAATCTCAAAAAGAGCATGCCTACACCAAACTGGGCCAAGTGGGCATATCTGCGGAAATCTTCGGAGAGGGCCGCCCCCAATCCTAATCCTAACTGGGTAAGCTGAGCCTTGCTAACCTGCTGAGCAGAATGGCGGGCGGCCACATGCCCTATCTCATGTCCTATGACACCGGCAAGTTCTGCTTCGCTGTTCAGATAGCTCAATATCCCGCGGCTGAGGTATACATAACCACCAGGGACAGCGAAGGCATTGACCACCGCGGAGTCCAGAACCTTGAACTGGAAGGACAGATGGGGGCGGTGTGATACCTTGGCTATTCGTTGGCCCAAGTCCCCAATGTAGGCACCCAACGTCGCATTGTCATACATGCCGTAGGACTTGACTATCTCTCCGTCAGTCGTCTGGCCCAACCTCATCTCATCGGACTCGCTCAGGAGCATCAATTCTCTCTGACCGGTCACAGGATTCAAGGCACAGGAAGCTATCCATAACAAGACAGGCCATAGCAGAATACAGATAGCCCATGCACTGATTGGGTGATTTTTCACAAGGTATTTCCTCAAAGAAAAATGATGGCTCAACGTAACTGAGATATCGTGACTTTTCAAGGAGATTTGCGCGTTCGCCTTTAGGTGGGATCTCGGACTTCAGAATGCAGCGTATTCACGACTGATGGTTAGCAGTTCCTATGATACCCTTTCATGGAAGGGGCCGGCTGGCAAGGGGGACGAGCGCCAGAGATTATCGATTGACACGGTTTGGGAGGGGTGTTAAGAAGAATCTGTCTATTATAGAGAGCCCATCATTGGGGCCGTTAGCTCAACTAGGCAGAGCAGCTGACTCTTAATCAGAAGGTTATAGGTTCGATTCCTATACGGCCCACCAACAATGCCCTACGCGCCTGGCAACTCCAATTGTCCTACCTGGTGCCATTCTGCCAACCTGACAGTCTGTTCCAGTTTTTTCAAGTGGTCTTGAAGGAGTAGTGAGCCAGGGCAGGGGTTTGGTCTCTACTGGAGCAAACGTAAGGAGGAACTACGATGCAAGCAAGAGTTCGAACACGGCTTTGGGCATGGTTGTTGGCTTTTTCGCTCTTGTCAGTCTGCTCCCCGGCTACGGCAGCGGAGAAGGAGGAGCCTTCACAAGACAGCGTGGCGATGGTGAATGGAATAGGGATCACGCAGGCCCAGTTTGATAGGGAATTGCGCCTGGCGAAAAAGCGGTTTCAGATGGGGGGAAAGGCGCTGACCGATGCTCAGTTGGCAGCAATCAGGCTGGAAACGCTGGAAAGGCTTATCGACGTGGAATTGCTTTATCAGGAGAGCCAGAAAAAGGGGATCAAGGCTGATGAGACTGCTCTGGATGAAAGCCTGAAAAAAAGGTTTCCAGACGAGGCTGCATTCAAGAAGATGGTAAAGAGGATGAATCTCACTGAAGCTGTTTTGAGGTCCCAGTTTCTGCGGGGGATGGCCATTCAGACATTCATCGATAAGGAAATTGCCCAGAAGATTGTAGTTGCCGACAAAGAGGTCAAAGAATACTACGATAGCCGTCCAGAACTATTCAAGCAGCCAGAGCAGGTGCAGGCGAGCCACATCCTAGTCAAGGTTGATCCCAAGGCTGAAGCATCTAAGAAAGCCGAATCCCGAAAAAGAATTGAAAAAATCCAGGACAGGCTAGAAAAGGGTGAAGATTTCTCGGCCCTTGCCAAAGAGGCCTCCCAATGCCCGTCTGGTGCCAAGGGTGGCGATTTGGGCTACTTCAGACGGGGGCAAATGGTGAAGCCTTTTGAAGTGGTGGCCTTTTCTCTGAAACCTGGTGAAGTCAGTGATATCGTGGAGACCAAATTCGGGTACCACCTCATTAAGGTCAAGGACAAGAAGTCTGAGGCCACAACGCCCTACAAGGACGTCAAGCAGAGAATTCGGGAGAACCTGAAAAGAGAGAAGGTCCAAAAAGAAGTGGACTTGTACGTGGCCAAACTGAAAGGGGAGGCAAAAGTGGAAAGGTCCTTGGCTGAAGCTGGAGAATAGGGGTGCGTCCCTTGCACAAGGACAGGAGCTTCCATCTCAACCTGTTGAAAATGGCGCGGAAGTCATGTATAATCCTAAGGTAAGCCCTGATGGATCTGGGCTGAAGCATCCCTCAGTCCCGATGAACCGATTAAGCGAGCGCATTCCCCGTAGGTTCTGCCTGACGGCAGTGCTCTGCGGGCTGCGGGGTTAGCGAGCGTATATAAAATGAGACATATTCCTTACGGTCGCTGCGAAGCACTGCCGCTAGGTAGAACATTCCCTGCAGCTTGCTGCAGGGTCTTCAATCGGGACGGGAAATGCGCTTGCTTTGGCCGTTCAACTAGCACCGGCTGGAGGAGGATAGGGCATGGCTGATGGATTGGACGTCATTGTTGTAGATGATGAGCTCAGCGTATGTGAGACGGTTTCAAAGATTATTAAGAGGTTCTACACGTGGGGTGATGTCCTGACCTTCACGGATCCCGACGCCGCCATATCCCATTGTCTGGGCAGCGACAAGAGCGTGGCGATTTTTGTTGTAGATGTTTTTCTGGGTGAAAAAAGCGGTTTCTATTTTCTTGACTCTGTTCAGCAGAAGTTTCCAACAGCGCACGACGACACGGTGATGATCACCGGAAATGCAAGTGATGATGTGGTCGATATGTGTGTGGCGTCAGATGTCAATCATTTACTGGAAAAACCGATTAAACCCTATGCATTGCAGCTTGCAGTAAGAGCCATACTGCAAAAGTACCTTAAGTTTGCCAAGAAGATGTTACAAGACCCCGCCTTTGCCGAGACTGTGGCAAGGTTTTGACTGATTGGTTCCTTTCTCCGCCGTGACTACAACCTGGGTGGTCCACCAGTTGCAGAGACTTTACCCAGACGTCCTTCAAGAAAGACTCCCGAGAATTTCCCCTTTTCCTGACAGTAGGCCCATTGGTGCGTGGCCCTTGCAGTCGTGGCCTGTCCCAAAGAAGCGGGACAAGGGCACGCTTCAGTAAAGATGCTGTAGGGTTCCCGCAGGTTGCTAAAGGAGATTCCGGTCAAAAGACAATACTTACTGCGAAAAGCGTGGCAATGTAGTATGGTTGCGCTCAAGGAAGGGGCCCAATGGTCCTTCGAACGATCATGCCGGCTTCCTGCCATGGGATAACCGGTGGAGTGAACCAAGTTGCAGATGCGCGAAAGAGACCACACTTCCATAAAACCATCAGAAGGCCTCACCGTCATTACCAGTCACATCAATGCAGATTTTGATGCCTTTGCGTCCATGCTGGCGGCAAAAAAACTTTACCCCGATGCCTTGGTCGCCTTCCCAGGTTCGCAGGAGAAAAACCTGAGGAATTTCTATGTAAAGTCCATGGCCTACATGTACAACATCGTGAAGCTCAAGGAGATTGACCTTGATGCTGTGGATCGGCTCGTGCTGGTAGACACGAGGCAGGCCAGTCGTATCGGCGATTTTGCAAAGATCATCGACCGACCGGACCTGGAAATCCATATCTATGATCACCATCCCAACATGCCCGATGACCTCTCCGGGGCCGTGGAGATCATAGAGATTACCGGGGCTACGATCACGATCATGGCAAGGATTCTACGGGAAGAAGAGATCCCCATTACACCTGAGGAGGCAACGATCATGGCCCTGGGCCTATACGAGGACACGGGCTCTTTTACATTCACCTCTACCACCCAAGAAGACTACCTTGCCGCTTCCTTTTTGCTCTCTAAGGGAGCCAACTTAAATGTAGTCTCAAACATGGTCACCAGGGAAATAAGTCCCGAGCAGGTCAATCTCCTAAACGAAATGCTTCAAGGCGCCGTCCATCACTCCATCAACGGTGTGGATGTCGTCATTACCACTGTGACATCTGATACCTATGTGGCCGATTTTGCCCTTTTGGTTCATAAGCTCAGGGACATGGAAGGTCTGGACGTTGTTTTTGCCCTGGCCAGCATGGAGAATCGTGTATACATGGTAGGGCGTAGCCGCCTGCCAGAAGTGGACGTTGGGGAAATTGCCATGGCCTTTGGCGGTGGCGGCCACCCTTCAGCTGCTTCGGCCAGCATTAAGGGGCAGACTGCCATTCAGGCCAGAGAAAGGCTCCTCGGGCTTCTCAAGGAACATGTCAATCCTAGGCATTCGGCCCGAGACCTCATGTCATCTCCCGCTATCCACGTGACCTCCCACGTGACCCTCAAGGAGGCCGAGAGTCTGCTCACCCGATATAACGTGAACGTGCTCGTGGTCTTAGAATCTGACCGTCCTCTTGGCATCATTTCCAGGCAGGTCATAGAAAAGGGGCTTCACCACAAACTCGATGATGTGCCGGTCAGGGAATACATGACCACAGAAATCGACAACGTCCATCCTGGTGCCGGATTGGCGGAGATCCAGGAAAAGATCATTAACAACAAACAGCGGTTACTCCCCGTAACAGACGATGGACGCGTCATCGGTGTGATTACACGGACCGATCTCCTTAACACCCTTGTGAGCCATAGTGGGCGTATTCCTGAATTGGCAGAAGCTGGCAGAAAAAGTGGCTACCAGGTCCGTGAGAAAAGCGTTGCCAAAGTCCTGACAGAGCGTCTTCCTGAAGAGGTGATAGGTCTGTTGAGAAAGGTGGGGGACGTCGCCGATTCCCTCGGATACAATGCCTATGCAGTAGGAGGATTTGTCAGGGACATCTTCCTGGCTCAACAGAACCTAGATCTTGACGTTGTCATTGAGGGTGATGGCGTTCGGTTTGCCCATGCCTTGGGCTCTTCTCTTGGAGGGAGAGTTCGGGCTCACGAAAAATTTAGGACGGCCGTTGTGGTACTGCCAAATGGTAGAAAGATCGATGTGGCCACTGCCCGATTGGAATACTACAAGTCGCCAGGTGCCCTTCCCACAGTGGAAATGGGATCTCTGAAACTCGACATGTATCGACGAGATTTCACGATCAACACGCTGGCCATAAGAATCAATCCAGTTCGATTTGGGACTCTTATAGACTTCTTCGGAGGGCAGAGAGATCTCAAGAGAAGGGCCATTAGGGTGCTCCATAACCTGAGCTTTGTGGAGGATCCCACGCGGGTCTTTCGGGCTGTTCGATTTGAGCAGCGCTTTGGCTTCAAGATAGGTAAACTGACGTCAGGACTCATTGAAAACGCCGTAAGGATGGATTTCTTCAAGGAGTTGAGTGGCCGTCGGCTTTTTTCTGAACTCCGTCAGATCCTGGAAGAAGAAAAGCCCATCATGGCGTTGCGGCGACTCAATGAATTCGGACTCCTAAAGATCATTCACTCGGAAATTGTTTATGACAAGGCCCTTAAGGACCTTCTCAGTTCGGTGGAGAAAGTCCTAACGTGGCACAATTTGCTTTTTTTAGAAGACTCATGTAGAAAGTGGATCGTTTATTTACTGGCCTTAGTAAGACCCTTCAGCCAAAAAGACGTGCAGAGGGTTTGCAGACGCCTTGAGCTCCGTGAGCGGTTTCAGAAAATCCTGGTTGATGAAAAGACAACGGCGGATTCGTGCTTGAAATGGATGGAACGCAAGAAGGCCTTTGAGAACAGTGTCCTTTACAGAAAGCTAGATCGTTTCCGCACGGAGGTCTTGCTTTATATGATGGCAAGTACCTCCCAAGACGAGGTAAAGCGGGCGATTTCTCATTACTATACTAGGCTCAGGGCGACCACCACTCTGCTGAAGGGTGACGACCTCAAAGAAATGGGCTTCAAGCCAGGTCCCATATACCGCAAGATCCTGGAGAGCCTCCTTGACGCACGCCTCAATGGCCTTCTCAAGACCCGCCAGGACGAAGAGGAGTTTGTTCTCCATCACTTTTCTTAGTGCCGCCTCGGGCTGGCGCAACCTCCGATTCAGAAGGGGAATAAGGACGTGGTCACGAACCCGGGGCGACTGGTGACGGATGGCTAGAGGATGTTTGAAGGGTTTGATTTCAGCAAAATGGTGGTCATGATCGTGCCGCTGCTTTTTGCTGTCACGATTCATGAAGTGGCCCATGGCTGGGTGGCCTTCCGACTGGGGGATCCCACGGCCAAGTGGTCCGGCAGATTGACGCTTAATCCCATAAAACATCTGGATCCCATGGGGTCTATCATATTGCCTTTGATGCTCTTTTTGTTGAAGTCTCCCGTCATCTTCGGGTATGCAAGGCCGGTTCCGGTGAGCTTTCAATATCTCCGTCATTACCGAAGGGACACTATTCTCGTGTCGTCGGCAGGTGTTGCCGCCAATCTAGTCTGTGCCCTGGTGTGCGGATTCCTCTTTCAATGCTTCTGCCAACTGAAACCCCTTTGGAATTCTGGGCTATGGGTCGGTCTATTTGGCATGGTGGGATATAGCGTTTTGATCAATTGTGTGTTGGCGGTTTTCAATTTAATCCCCATTCCCCCTCTTGATGGGGGGCGTATACTCTCTATGCTAGTGCCTGCCAGATTTGCCCACGCCCTTCAACGAATGGAGCGCTTTGGGATGGTGCTTCTCTTTTTTTTGCTTTTCACAGGGGCACTCAATAGTGTAGTTTCTTTGGTTCTGAATCCCGCCCTGCGGCTTTTTTTGGGAGGGGAGGGATTGGCCATGTTTTTTAGGTACGTCGTGTGATGCAGGAGATCTGAAATGGTAAAAAAGCGTATTTTGAGCGGCATGAGGCCCACGGGGCCACTTCATCTTGGGAACCTCCACGGGGCCCTTGCAAACTGGAAAAGTATGCAGGATGACTATGAATGTTTCTTTTTTATCGCCGACTGGCATGCCCTTACTAGCGATTACGATACAACGGCGCCTATTCAGGGCTATATGATGGACATCTTCCTGGACTGGCTAAGTGTGGGGCTTTCACCAGAAAAATGCACCCTCTTTGTACAGTCCCATGTCAAAGAGCATGCCGAGCTGTTCTTGCTCCTTTCCATGATCACTCCCTTGCCGTGGCTGGAGAGGAATCCCACTTACAAGGAACAGATCGACCAGCTGAAGAATAAGGATCTCTCCACCTTCGGGTTTCTGGGCTATCCTGTGCTCCAGGCAGCCGACATCATCATGTACAAGGCCAACGGCGTCCCTGTAGGTATAGACCAAGCGCCCCATGTCGAACTGACACGTGAGATTACCAGACGTTTCAACTACTTCTACGGAGATGTTTTCCCTATTCCAGAGACGATCCTGACAGAGACCCCGAAGATTCTTGGGCTAGATCGCCGAAAGATGAGCAAGAGCTACCATAACGCTATTTTTCTATCAGATTCACCCGAGCAGATTAGAAAAAGGGTGGGTGAGATGATCACAGACCCCCAGCGGGCAAGACGCACGGACCCGGGAGACCCTGGTGTGTGCAATGTCTTCAGCTTTCATCAACTCTATTCTGACCCAGAGACCGTAAAGGGGATCGATCCAGAATGCCGACAGGCGAAAATCGGTTGCGTGGAGTGCAAGCAAAAGATGGCCGAGAGTCTTATCCAGGCCCTTGCACCGATTCGTGAGAAGAGAGAATACTACGAGGCCCACCCCGATATCGTCCGGGCCATCGTTGAAGAGGGAAACAGGAAGGCACGAGAAACGGCCTGCCGAACCATGGAAGAAGTCCGAAAAGCGGTTGGGCTCTAGGAGCAAAGTGGCTTTGAGGGCAGTTATTTTAGATGCGTAAGCGATTTTTTTCTGTAATTCCACAAAAACCTGTCGGCCCACTTAATCTTAGGCGCTTTGCCCGAACTTATTGAAAACTGAGATTCTTCTGACTGTTCACGTCAGTCACCAATATGGAACAGACACCAGCACAGAAACCGTACCATGTGACGTTGGGCGATGTCTTTGACGGGCCCATGGATCTCCTTGTCCATCTTGTGAAGAAGAACGACCTGGATATCTATGACATCCCCATTGCCTTGATTGTGGATCAGTACATGGCATACATCAAGCTGATGAAGGCCCTTAGTATTGATGTGGCCGGGGATTTTCTGGTCATGGCCGCCACCCTGGCTCACATCAAGTCCCGCATGCTACTGCCTGTTGACGAGGAACAAGACGACGAAACCGAAGATCCCCGCATGGAAATCGTGCGGCCCTTGGCGGAGTATCTTCAGATAAGGCATGCCGCAGAAGACTTGACAGAGCGCGATCGTCTTGACTGGGATGTCTTTGTCCGGAGCTACACCAATGGCGATGAATCTGGAGGCGAAGACCCTGAAGGCTTGATCCAGATAAGCCTTTTTGAGCTTATAGATGCCTTTCAGAAGATCATCGAGCGGGTCTCTCCTCAGCATTTTGTGGACATCACCCTTGAGACCATATCGGTGAAAAGCAGAATCTCCGAAATCGCAGACCTATTGGAAGAACGGGGATCTGTTACCTTTGAGGAGATCTTTGAAGAGCAGGCCACTAAAGGACAGATCATTGTTACCTTCTTGGCTATCCTGGAGATGGCAAAAGCCCAAATCATACGGGTCATGCAGCACGTGAGCTCGGGCGTTATTAGGATTTTCAATGGATGATCTAAAGGCTATTGTTGAAAGTCTGCTCTTTGCAGCAGATGCCCCCCTGACTGTTGAAAAGATCAGGGCCATTCTGGACACCCCGGACGCTGCGGCTATACGCAGCGTCTTGACCGGTCTCATGGAGGAGTATGAGACCCGCCGGCGTGGTTTCTTCCTGAAAGAGGTGGCTGGTGGGTATCAGCTCCGAACCCGCCCAGAGCACAGAGAGTGGGTAAGGCGGATGAGGCAGAGCAGGCCAGGTCGTTTGAGTCGGGCTGCCATGGAAACCCTTGCCATCGTTGCCTACAAACAACCGGTTCTTCGAAGCGATGTGGAACACCTCAGAGGTGTGGACTGCGGAGGTGTCTTGCGAAATCTCCTTGAACGAGGAATCATTCGCGTATTAGGGCGCAAAGACTTGCCGGGCCGTCCCATGCTTTATGGAACCACCAAGCGGTTTCTGGAGATCTTTGACATGAAAGACCTCGGCGACCTGCCTACCCTGGAGGACCTGCAGGAACTGGGAGAAGTATGGCCGAGCGACTCCACGTAGTCTTGGCCAGAGCCGGAGTCGCCTCTCGACGTCAAGCAGAACAACTCATTCGTGACGGTCGTGTCTCGGTAAACGGCAAGGTCGTCACTAGGCTGGGCACCAAGGTCCTGTGGGGGCGGGACACCATCCAGGTAGACGACCGCATCATCCGCCGACTGGAGCCCAGACTCACCATTGTCCTGAATAAGCCGAAACAGGTTCTCACCACCTCTCGTGATCCTCGGGGCCGTCCTACGACAGCCGACCTCGTCAGGCCCCTTAAGGCTCGACTTTTTCCCGTTGGACGTCTCGATTATCATACGGAAGGGCTCTTGATTTTGACAACGGACGGAGAACTGGCCCATCTTCTTCAGCACCCACGCTTCGGCATACCCAAGACCTATCGGGCTAAGGTCAAGGGGCTACCCACAGAGGAGGTCTTGCGGCGCCTGAGATCAGGGGTGATGTTGGATGGCAGGCCCACTGCCCCTGCTCAGGTTAAGAAGTCTGGCACAACAGGAAAAAACGCCTGGCTTGAGATTACCATCAGGGAAGGAAGGAACCGCCAGGTTCGGCGTATGTGCGAGGCTGTCGGGCATCCGGTGATGAAACTGAAGCGTATGCAATATGGCTCCATCCGACTGGGAGATTTAAAACCTGGGGAATTCCGAAAGCTTACATCCGATGAAGTGGACAAGCTGAGAAGGCACGTGACCGGCAAAAAGGGGCCCTAGTCCTTTTCCACGCACCGATAGGCATAGACAAAAACCCTTGACTTTGGTCCCTTCACCCCTTATAGACCTTGCAGTTAGATGAATGGCGTCTATGGGCGGTTAACTCAGCGGTGAGAGTGCCATCCTCACACGGTGGAAGTCCGCGGTTCGAATCCGCGACCGCCTACCACTCTGATATAAAGGGGGTACGACACATGTCGTACCCCCTTTTTGTGTGCGCCCGGAAGGGCCTGGAA